>Ga0066710_100005820_pt1 | contig 11355 bp, 14 predicted proteins | sample GraSoiAngelo_159_FD_79666 | JGI IMG/M metagenome (GOLD analysis project Ga0066710, IMG submission 79666) | Grasslands soil microbial communities from the Angelo Coastal Reserve, California, USA - 14_1009_16_40cm | ecosystem: Environmental > Terrestrial > Soil > Grasslands | place: USA... | reverse complement strand
GTAGGCGAGGGCGGTACCGGTACCGGTACCGGCGCCGCCGACCGGGCCGGCGTGCAGGATCTGCCGGCCCACGAAGGTCCACAGCCCGACGGCCGCGCCGGCCGCGAGGATCGCCCCGTCGAGGGTCGCGTCCGGCCAGGCCCGCGGCGAGCCGCGCGGCACGAGGCGGACCAGTCCGAACGCCAGCAGCAGCTGCTTGGCGAGGTACAGCGCGCCGACGGCGGTCAGGAACAGCGGCCAGTCGCGCATCCGGCCGGCGAGGACCCAGCCGGCGTCGGCTGCGGCGGCCAGCCCGAAGCCGATCGCGATCATCCGCCATGCGCCGGCCGCGGCCGGCCGGTGCCGGTACCGGCCGACGAGGGCCGCACCGGCGCCGGAGAGCTGGACCGCGCTGAAGGCCAGGCTGCCCGGGTACCCGTGCAGGGGTACCGCAACCAGCGCGGCGGCCAGCCCGAGCACCAGGTACCAGCACCAGGCTCGATGGGGGACCACGCTGCGCACCGTCGATGCCGTCCTTCCTTCCGCGGCGCCGCCCGCCGGCAGGCGGCGCAGCCGCTGACGTATGTCAGTAGGCCGGCGCCCGGTTGCCGGCCGGGAGCAGCCCGGGATCAGCCCGATGGCGGCGCAGGACGTGGACGGGCTACGCCGGCGCGGTCAGGCAAATAGGCCCATATGTCTGCGAAGGTCCCCGGTGGCCAGAGATCATGACGGGGTGGGTCAGCTGGGCTGCGCGGTACCCCGCCAGGCGAACCCGGCCTGGACGGTCAGCTGGACGGCGACGCGCGTGATCGCGTCGGCGTACCGGTTCGCATGGTGCCCGCAGAACGCCAGCGTGCCCCCCGAGCGCAGCGCCGCCACGAGCTTGGCCGCCGCGGCGCACCGGTCGCACCGGTCGGTGATCTCGGGAACGACCAGCGACGGCAGCAGTACCCCGGGCATCGCGGCACCTCCTCGGTCGGCTGGTCGTACCGCAACCTCATCGACCACGCCGCGAGCCCGCCTTAGCCAATCAGCGGACCGCTCCTTTCCTTAGCTGGCCCACGCGGCCGCCGATGGGGAAGGAACGCAGGATCAGGGGGAAGGGGAAGCCCGTGGAGGGCCTGGACGACATCATCCAGGAGTTCCTGGTCGAGAGCCACGAGAACCTGGACCAGCTGGACCGCGACCTCGTCTCGCTGGAGGAGCAGCCGCAGTCGCGCGAGCTGGTGTCCCGCATCTTCCGCACGATCCACACCATCAAGGGCACGAGCGGCTTCCTGGCCTTCACCAACCTGGAATCGGTGACCCACGCGGGGGAGTCGCTGCTGTCCCGGCTGCGCGACGGTACCCAGCCGGTCACCGCCGACACGATCAGCACCCTGCTGGCCATGGTGGACAGCGTCCGCTCGCTGCTCGCCTCGATCGAGGAGAGCGGCGGCGAGGGGGAGATCGGCATCGACGCCGTCGTCTCGATGATCAACCGGCAGATGGAGCCCGGCGACGCGACCGCGGCGGCCGCCACGTCGGCACCCCGCAAGCGCGCTCCGGCGAAGAAGCGCGCCCCCAAGGCGGCGGCCACGCCGGCACCGGCCGAGCCGGACGCCGACCGGTACGAGGGTCGCCGGCCGGTCGGCGAGCTGCTGGTCGAACAGGGCGGCGCGCAGTCGGGCGACGTCGCCACCGCACTGCAGCGGCAGATCGAGGGCGACGAGCGCAGGCTCGGCACGATCCTGATCGACGAGGGCAAGACCAGCCCGGGCGCGGTCAGCGAGGCGCTGCAGGCGCAGGGCAAGCGCAGCATCGCCGACAGCGCGATCCGGGTCGACGTGGACCTGCTGGACTCGCTGATGAACCTGGTCGGCGAGCTGGTACTGGTACGCAACCAGCTGATGCGCAGCTCGGCCGAGGCGCACGACCCGGCCCTGAGCCGGACCACCCAGCGGCTCAACCTGATCACCAGCGAGCTGCAGGAAGGGATCATGAAGACCCGGATGCAGCCGATCGACCAGATCTGGTCCAAGCTGCCCCGCGTCGTCCGGGACCTCAGCCAGGCCTTCGGCAAGCAGATCCGGCTCGCGATGGAGGGCAAGGAGACCGAGCTCGACCGCTCGCTCCTGGAGGCGGTCAAGGACCCGCTGACCCACCTGGTTCGCAACGCGGTCGACCACGGCATCGAAGGCCCCGACGAGCGGGTCGCGGCCGGCAAGGACGCCCAGGGCACGCTGACCCTGCGGGCGTACCACGAGGGCGGCCACGTCACCGTCGAGGTCGCCGACGACGGGTCGGGCATCGACGTCGACCGCATCGCGCAGGCCGGCATCGACCGTGGCCTGGTCACCGCGGCGCAGGTGGCGCAGATGAGCCCGCGGGAGATCATGATGCTGGTCTTCCAGCCCGGGTTCTCCACCGCGAAGACGGTCACCAACGTGTCCGGGCGCGGCGTCGGCATGGACGTCGTCAAGACCAACATCGAGCGCATCGGCGGCGCGGTGGACGTGGAGTCCGAGCGCGGTGTGGGTACCACCTGGCGGCTCACCATCCCGCTGACCCTGGCGATCATCCAGGCGCTGACCGTGGAGTGCGCCGGGGAGCGGTACGTGATCCCGCAGGTCGCCGTGCACGAGCTGGTGTACGTCGACGGCCGGTCCACGAGGATCGAGTACGCCTCCGGCGCCCCGGTATACCGGCTGCGCGGCAAGCTGCTCCCGCTGGTACGCCTGGACCAGACGCTGGGCCTGCCCAGCGACGGCCAGGACGAGAACGTGTACATGCTCGTGCTGCAGGCCGACGGCCGGCGCTTCGGCATGGTCGTCGACCGCGTGCTGAACACCGAGGAGGTCGTGGTCAAGGCGCTCAACGCCCGGTTCAAGGACATCGGGCTGTACGCCGGCGCCACGATCCTCGGCGACGGCAAGGTCGCGCTGATCCTGGACGTCGCGTCGCTGGCCCGCCGGTCCAAGCTCGCCACGACCACCGCCGAGCGGACCCGGTCGGCGGCCACGGACGAGGTCGCGGCCGGCGGTACCCCGGCGCAGCGCCTGCTGGTCACCGGCGTCGGCGAGCGGCGGGTGGCCATCCCGCTGGACACCGTCACCCGGCTGGAGGAGTTCGAGCGCAGCCGGATCGAGCACGCCGGTTCCCGCGCCGTGGTGCAGTACCGCGAGGAGATCCTCCCGCTCGTGCGCCTCGCCGACCTGCTCGGCGCGATGCCCGGGGAGCAGGGCGACACGGTACCGGTGGTGGTGTACAGCGAGCGGGGCCGCAGTGCCGGCCTGATGGTCGACAAGATCGTCGACATCGTCGAGGAGTCCGCGACCGTGCGCAAGGACCTGCACGAGGACGGCTTCGCCGGTACCGCGGTCATCCAGCAGCGGGTCACCGAACTGCTGGACGTGCGCCGGGCGATCCTCGCCGCCGACCCGAACTTCTACGCCGGGACCGTCGACGCGCACCTCGTGGAGGCATGATGCCGACCCGCCAGTACGCCACGTTCGAAGTCGCCGGGCAGCTGTTCGGCGTCGAGGTCGAGGCGGTGCAGGAGGTGCTCTCGTTCCACGAGTACACCGCGGTACCGCTGAGCTCGCCGGCCGTCGGCGGCCTGTTCAACCTGCGCGGGCAGGTGATCGCCGCGGTCGACCTGCGGGTCCAGCTCGGGCTGCCCCGCCAGTCGCTTTCCGGCCCGGTGATGAACGTGATCCTGCGCGGCGACGACGAGCCGGTCAGCCTGCTCGTCGACCGCATCGGCGAGGTGATCGACCTGGAGGACAGCGAGTTCGAGCCGCCACCGGAGACGCTCACCGGGCCGACCCGGGAACTGGTGCTGAGTACCGTCAAGCTGGAAGGCCGGCTGATGCTCGCGGTCGACGTGGCGCAGGCGGTGGACACCGCCCGCGTCGCCGCCTGAGGCGGCACCTGCCACCCCGGGGAGCCGACAGATGTACAGCCTGGTCAGCGCGCCGGTACTGGGGTTCGACCTGACCCGGTTGCCGGGCGGGTCGGCCACCGCCGAGGTACTCCTGCGCGCGCTCTGCCTGACCACCGCGGACCTGGCGGTGCTCGCGGAGCGGCTGCCCGACGCGGACGCCCGGGGGCGGCTGTGGCTGGCCGTGGAGGGCGCCGGCCGGCAGTTGCCCACCCTGCGCGGGCTGGCCGACCAGGAGGATCCCGTCCGGGCGATGGGGCTGCTGCAGCGCGCCCCGATCGGCAACGTCGACGGGCTGATCCGCTGCGTGCGCCACGACGTGCTGGCCTGGACGTGGGACGCGGCCGGCCACCAGGACGAGACGGCCGAGCGGGCCACCTCCGTGCTGTGCGACGCGGTGGTCAGCGCGTACCTGCGCGAGCAGCTCGATCCGGCGGTCCGCCGGGGACTGGCGGCGGCCTGGCTGTCCGCGGTACGGCGGCTGCCGGCCAACCCGCCGATCGACCTCGGGCCGCACCACCACGCGGTGACCTCGTTGCTGGACAAGGTATGCACGCTGTCCAGCGCCGAGGTGGCGCGGATGGTCCGGGTCGCCGACGACGGGCGGCGGCAGCCGTCGGGCTGGTCGACCGCGGTGCACTCCGCCTCCTGGGCCGGGTACCTGTCCGGCCGCATCCGCACCGCCGCCGCGGCGCAACTGCTGCTCGTGCAGGCGATCGACACCGGCGCGGTACCGCTGGCCGACCGGGCCGGCGGGGTGTGGAACCTGCTCTCCGGTGCGGTACAGGCGCTGGTCGTCCGGGATCTGCTGGACACCGCCACCGCACACCGGCTCCTGGCGCCCGCGCTCGCCGCGCTGGGCCCGAACTGGCTGCGCTGATGCGCCCGCCGCGGCGCTGGTAGCCAGTTCGGTGCACCCGGCCCGAGTTGCTCAGCAGCCACCGCGCCGCACCGATGTGAGACCCGTACCCGGGACGGACACCCGTCCCGAGCCGACGCTGGAGGCGATGACGTGGTCTCAGTTCTGGTGGTCGACGACTCGGTGGTCGTCCGGCGCCTGATCGTCGACGCGCTGTCCGGCCATCCGGACATCGAGGTCGTCGGTACGGCGGCCAACGGCCGGATCGCGCTGACCAAGATCGAGTCGTTGCGGCCCGACGTGGTGACGCTGGACATCGAGATGCCCGAGCTGGACGGTCTGGGTACCCTGCGCGAGCTTCGCCGCACGCTCCGCCGCACCCCGCCGGTCATCATGTTCAGCACGCTGAGCGTCGCCGGCGCCACCGCCACCCTCGAAGCGCTCGCCGCCGGTGCGACCGACTTCGTGACCAAGCCGGCCAACGTGGGCAGCGTCGCCGAGTCCCAGCGGATGATCCGCGAGCAGCTGATCCCCAAGATCCTCAGCCTGGGCGGCCGGCCGGGCGTCGCCGCGCCGGTTTCCGCGGTGCCGGCCCGCCGCCCCGCGCACCCGCCGGCCCGTACCGGCCGGATCAGCGCGATCGCCATCGCCGCCTCCACCGGTGGCCCGGACGCGCTGGCCAAGGTGCTCGGCTCGCTGCCGGCCAACCTTCCGGTACCGGTCGTCGTCGTCCAGCACATGCCGCCGGTGTTCACCAAGATGTTCGCCGAACGGCTGGACCGCTCGTGCGCGGTACACGTGGTGGAGGCGACGGACGGCATGCCGGTGACCGCCGGCACCGTCTACATCGCGCCCGGCGACCGGCATCTGACCGTCACCGGCCGGGCCCCCGCGGTGACCACCCGGCTCACCCAGGGGCCGCCGGAGAACTCCTGCCGCCCGGCCGCGGACGCCCTGTTCCGCTCGGTCGCCGACGTCTACGGCGGGAACACCCTGGCCGTCGTGCTGACCGGCATGGGCCAGGACGGAAAGCGCGGCTGCGAGGCGCTGCGCGCCGCGGGCGCCGAGGTGCTCGCACAGGACCAGGCCAGCTCCGTCGTCTGGGGGATGCCGGGCGCTGTGGTCGGCGCCGGTCTCGCCGACGCCGTGCTGCCGCTGACCGAGATCGGTGGGTACCTCACCACGCGCCTCGCCGCCCCGAGGGTGGCCCAACCGAAGGTGGTGCTGTCATGAGCCTGTCCGCATCCGACTTCGCCTTTGTCGCCGGGCTGGTGCGGCGGGAGTCGGCCATCGTGCTCGCACCGGGCAAGGAGTACCTCGTCGAGGCGCGGCTGCTGCCGGTCGCCCGGCAGGCCGGTGCCGGCAGCGTCGCGGACTACCTCGGAACGCTTCAGCGCCGGCCGGACCCGGCCGCGCACCGCTCGGTCGTGGACGCGCTGACCACCAACGAGACGTCCTGGTTCCGCGACCGGGAGCCGTTCTCGGCGCTGACCGACGTCGTGGTACCCCACCTGGTCGGCACCCGCGCCGCGGCCCGGTCGGTACGGGTCTGGTCGGCCGCCTGCTCCAGCGGGCAGGAGCCGTACAGCCTGGCCATCACGCTGCAGCAGGCGCTGCCGGCGGGCTGGCGGTACCAGATCCACGCGACCGACATCTCGACCGAGATGATCAAGCGGGCCAGTGCCGGCGAGTTCAGCCAGGTCGAGGTGAACCGGGGGCTGCCGGTACAGCTGCTGGTCAACCACTTCACCCGCTCGGGTACCGGCTGGAAGGTCGCCCCCGCGCTGCGCGAGAACGTCACCTTCCAGCAGTTGAACCTGACCGCGCCGCTGCCGGCGCTGGCGTCCTTCGACGTGATCTTCCTGCGCAACGTGCTGATCTACTTCGACGTCGAGACGAAGCGGTCGGTACTGCGCAACATCTGCAAGCTGCTGCGGCCCGACGGGTGGCTGTTCCTCGGCGCGGCCGAGACGACCATCGGCGTCGACGAGGGATTCGAACGGGTGGCTGTCGGACGCACGTCGGCGTACCGACCGCGGGCGACGGTGCCGGCCGGCACGTTGGGAAAGGGGTGACGCACGGTGCACGCGATCGTGATCGATGACTCGCGCGCGATGCGACTGATCCTGCGCCGGATCGTGGGGCAGTGCGGCTTCGAGGTCCTTGAGGCCGGGGACGGCCGCGCCGCGCTGGATCTTCTGGGCGGCCTGGACACGGTACCGCAGCTGGCGCTCGTGGACTGGAACATGCCGAACATGGACGGTCTTGAGTTTGTGGCGGCAGCCCGGGAGGACGCCCGGCTGCGGGACATGACCCTGGTCATGGTGACCACGGAGAGCGAGCAGAGCCAGATCGTCCGGGCACTGGCCGCGGGCGCGCACGAGTACGTCATCAAGCCGTTCACGGCCGAAGCGATGATCGACAAGTTGGCCCTGCTGGGCCTGGTACCCACCGGAGCGAACACATGACCGAGCAGCCCACCCCAACCGTCGACGACCTGCGCGAGATAGCCGAGCAGGTCTGGGCGGCGTACCTCGACCCGGAAGGTGTCCGGCCCTTCCTCGTCGGCGAGCCGGGCGAGCCGGCCACCGCGGTCAGCGCCTCGGTCTCGTTGACCGGCGGCTGGCACGGCCACGTCGTGGTGTCCTGCTCGTCGGGTGCCGCCCGGCACGCCGCCGCCGCGTTCCTCGCCATGGAGGCGGGGGAGGTCAGCGACGAGGACATGACCGACGTGATGGGCGAGCTGGCCAACATCGTGGGCGGCAACGTCAAGAGCATGCTGCCGGCGGCGACCGCGGTGTCCCTGCCGCACGTGGTCGCCGGCGCGGACAACCGGTTCCCCACCACGCGGCGGATCTGCGAGCTGTCCGGCACCTGGCTGGACGAGCCGTTCTCGATCAGCATGTGGCAGGGGCGCGGGCTGGCGGAGGTACCGGCGGCATGAAGATCCTCATCGCTGACGACAGCCGCGTGATGCGCCAGATCGTCATCCGTACCCTGCGCCAGGCCGGGTTCGACGGGCACGAGATCGTCGAGGCCGCCGACGGCCGCGAGGCCCGCGACGCGGTGTTGTCCGAAAATCCCGACCTGGTAGTGTCTGACTGGAACATGCCTGAGATGACCGGAATTCAGGTCCTGGGCGCGCTCCGCGCGGCCGGTAACACCGTGCCGTTCGGCTTCGTCACCTCGGAGTGCACGCCCGAGATGCAGAACGCCGCGGAGGCCGCCGGCGCCCTGTTCTTCATCATCAAGCCGTTCACACCGGAACGCTTCAAGGAAGCGCTGAGCACCGTCCTGGGGTGATAGTCATGGCCACCATCGCACTGCCCGCCTCGCTGGCCATCCGCAACCTGCTGGAGGACCTGCTGGGGCGGGAGGTGACGGTTGGTCCCGCGGACCCGCCGGTCGTCGCCGACACGAAGCGCACGGTGGCCGCGATCTACGTCGACAACTCGACCACCATGGTCGCCGTCCTCGGGCTCGACCTGGAGCTCGCCGCCTACGCGGCGGCCGCGCTGGGCCTGATGCCCGCGGGCGGCGTGCAGGACTGCATCCAGGACGGCGTGCTGTCGCCGACGCTGGCGGAGAACGTGGGTGAGCTGTTCAACGTGCTCACCAGCCTGCTCAACCGGGAGGGCGGCCCGCACATCAAGCTGTACAAGATGTACCAGCCGCCGGATCCGCTGCCCAACGACGCCCAGGCGTTGCTGCTGGCGCTCGGCAACCGTACCGACCTGACGGTCGAGGTGGCCCGGTACGGCAAGGGCCGGCTCAGCCTGTCCCTGCCGGTCTAGAGGCAGGCGCCGCCCGGTAGCCGGCCGGTGAGGCCGTAGCTGCCCGTGCCCGCCAACATCATGAGGTAGCCGACGTAGCAGGCGCCGTCGGCGACGGGTACCCCGAACACGATGCTGCCGCGCGGCCCGAGGTCGCGGTCTCCGGCGATCCGTACGGTGCCACCGCGCAACCCCACCTGGTCGAACGACCGGCGTAGCAGCGCGACCTCGTCCGGCCCCGGCGCGGCCAGGCCGCTCCGGTTGTCCAGACGAAGCCCGTTGCAGCCCGGTACCGGCTGCGGGGAACTGTTGCAGATACCCGGCCGGACCACCGCCCCCAGCGCCAACGAGTCGACGCCTTGCAGCCCGGCCCGCTGTGCCGCGGTCAGCTGCGTGCGTCGTGCCCGATCCGCGGCCCGCCGGGCGCAGGCCTGGTCGTCGGCCGGGTTCGGCGGCCCCACCTCGACACACGTGTACGACTGCGGCTGCCCGGCGGGGCCGCCTTCGGCCGGCCCGCCGAAGACCGTGGCCCCGAGCACGACGAGCAGCAGTACCGCACCGTCAGCCAGCCAGACGATCAGCGAGCCCCGTCGGTGTGCGTCGATTTCCTGCACGGCGGCGAGTGTGCCAGAACGCGGGCGGTACCGCCGCCCGGCCGACGCCGCGGCCGGGCAGCGGCCGGGGCAGCGGCCTCGGTGCCACGAGGCCGCGCGGCGGTTACGAGGCCGCGCGGCGGGTGTCGAACAGGGTCGGCTCGACCACCTGGCTGCCGCTGCGCTGGGATCCGGGCCGCTCGATCGGCAGGTCGTCGGGCAGCGCGCCGCGCGGCGCCGGATGCTCCACGAGGGCGAGCACCCGGCTGGCCATGAACCGGGCGGTGCGCGCCACGCTGCCGCCCCGGGTCACCTCCGACACGGTCACCACGCCCCGGTTCACCCCGACCTCGACCCGCCGTCCGGCCCTGGTCGCGGCCACCTCGTAGGTTCGCGTCTCGCCGCCGGCGTCCACGACGATCTCGACCCGGTCACCCTTCACGATTGCCTCCCGTTCCCATGCCTGTTGGCGGCGTGCTGGCCGTGCAGGTGGGGAAGCCGTACGGGCAAGCTTACTGCGCGGGTACGACAGGAAACGCGATAGCGATCTTCGTGCGGGTCGGGCGGCTACTCCTCGACCGGGGGCTCGTCGACGATCCTGTCCTCGGCCCGTACCGGTGCCGTCGCGATCCGGTGCCGCGCATACGAGGCGGTCAGCGCCCGCAGTCCCGCGAGCAGTACCACGCTGACGCCGACCGCCAGCAGGAAGCGCTCCATCGCGACGGTCGCGGTGAGGTCCCCGGCCACCGTGGCGCGGTACAGCGCCGGTGCGCTCATCGCGGTGGCCAGCAGCAGCGTGCTCGGGCGGATCAGCGCCACGACGTCTCCCTTCCGGTACGCCCGGCCGGGGCCGCGCGGTGTTCGGTCAGCCGGCGGGACAGCAGGGCCGCCCACTCGTGCGGGTTGGCCACCGCGCCGTCGAGCAGCGCGATGGGCGCGGGCAGCGCGAGGACGGTGCCGGGGTCGGCGCAGATGTCGGCGGCGTACACCGCCAGTGCGTCGACGTTGCCCAGGCTGCGCAGGTGGTTGGCGGTGTCGCCGGGCTTGCGGGTGGCGTCGACGGTGGCCCACACCGCGGTGGCTTCCAGCGCCGCGCACACCGCCTCGGTCCAGCTGGCGTCCACGCCGAGCGGGGCGTCGACGACGACGATCCACGGTACGTCGGCGCGGTGCATCCGGCGGGCCCGCTTCTCCGCGTCCGGCGGGCCGGAGATGCGCCGGGACGGGTGGATCGAGGTACCGGCGGTGCTCGGCCCGGCGAGCAGCACCTGGGTCGGGTCGAGGCGCAGCGTGCGGGCGGCCCACTGGGCGGTGTGCAACGCCGGCGTCAGCTCGCCGATCACCACGAAGACGTCACCGGGCCGGTCCGGCGGCGCGGGGGCGGCGGGCAGGTCGGCCAGTGCCGTCACGATCGCCCGGTACGGCTCGTCGCCGCGCGCCTTCGCCGCGAGGTCCGTGGGCAGGCCCAGCGCCGCGAGGTCGGCGGCCAGCGGGTTGCCGACCAGCGCCGGCGGCTTGGGCCGGGCGCCGTTGGGCGCGCTCTCGAAGCGCCGCACCGGCTCGTCCATCCGCCGGGCGTTCGCCAGGTCGCTCTGCAGTCCGGCCATGACGTCCGCGAACGCGGCTCCGCTGGTCGACACGACCGAAGCCCGGGTGGGTACCGGCGACAGCACCGGAATCGCCATCGGGGTGACCGTCCGGTCCTCGCCCCGCATGGGTGCCACGGTCGGCGGCGCGGCCGGCTCCGGCTCGGCGCCCTCGAAGACGTCGTCCCGCGCGTCGACGAGATCGAGCAGGGTACCGGCCGGCTCCGACCCGTCCTCGCCGACGTCCACGGAGATCTCGAAGTGCTGCTTGGCGAAGAAGCCGGCCAGGCCGCCGGTACGCACCTTGTTCGCCGACACGATCCTGGCGCGGGCGCCGTACTCGTCGTGTACCTGCTCCAGCAGCGGCTCGAGTTTCGGCCCCTCAAGCACTATGCGCGTAGGCACCGGTCACCACCCCCATCGTCTCGATGCGCGCCGGGAAGCCCGCGATCTCCGGGTAGGACAGCACGGGTACCGGCTGGCCGGCCGAGCGCATGAGCCGGTGCAGCGGCGGGCGCAGGGCGGGCGAGCAGGCCAGTACCGGACTGACCCCGCGCTGCTCGGCGGCCTCGACGAGCCGGGCGACGTCGCCGGCGACGGCCTCCATGAGGGTGCCGTCCAGCGCGAGGAAGCTGCCGTTCTC
>Ga0066710_100005818_pt1 | contig 11356 bp, 7 predicted proteins | sample GraSoiAngelo_159_FD_79666 | JGI IMG/M metagenome (GOLD analysis project Ga0066710, IMG submission 79666) | Grasslands soil microbial communities from the Angelo Coastal Reserve, California, USA - 14_1009_16_40cm | ecosystem: Environmental > Terrestrial > Soil > Grasslands | place: USA... | reverse complement strand
GCGGCACAGGCGTATTGCCGATCCGAATTCTTCCGGTATTTCGAGGGATTGGGAGATGCTCGCGTCAATCCGGTGGAGCGACTGATTTTCAGCCTGCTGCTGACGAAAGCCAAGCCCGAAGGACAGACTACGTCGCATCTGCCCCACGGACCGGCAAAATAAATTTAAGAAATCAGCCCTTCTTCGCGCCCTTTTTCGCGCCGGTGTGGTGCCGCACAGGGGCAGCCTCTTTGCCAGGCCAACCGGCGACCTTCTTCTTTTCAACTTCGAAGGTCACGTTGTATGGCTCCTTGGTGAACGAAGTGGGAACGCCGGCAAACTCGATTTCCACGCCGGGCTCTGCCTTGCCAGGCAGCGGCGCGTCGAGCACCAGGGTGGCATCCGGAGTGGTCCCGTCACCTACAGACAGCACCAGTTCCTTGGGCCGTAAAGCGGGCTTGGTCGAGATGAGCTTGCCCTTGAACGTCTGCACGCCGCCCGCGCCGCCCGGGACCTCGGCGCCTTTCATGTTGGCGTCGAAGTACTGCTGACCGTCGGCGGCGGTCAGCGCCTGCTTCAACGTCATCCACAGCGCCAGAGCCGGGTTTTCCTTGCGGAATTTTTCTTCGTTCGCTGCCTTGACTTCGTTGACGTCCTTAATCGTGAAGCCATCAGGCGGAAAAGGCGACGCCTTTGCCAATTCGCGAAGCTTGTTCAACTCGGCCGGGTCCTGCCCGTGAAACCGGTTAAACGCACTCACGAAATAGGTCTCGATCGACTGTCTCGCCGGGGCGTTGAACCCCCCCTGCGATTGGTCGAGCGAAGCCGCGCGCGCAAAGTGGAACAGTGCCGCGGGCTGCTTCTCCGGCTTCTTCTCCTGAACGATCGCCGTCCCAAGCCAGTACGAAACCTGGGCATTGTTGGGCGTCAACTGCAGAGACTTGGTGAACTCCTTCTCGGCCGTCTCGTTATCCTTCTTTTGCAGCGCGATCCAGCCGAGGCTGGTGTGCGCCAGCGTTTCCGTTTGCGTCTTAGCCTTGGCCCAATCGGCGTCGCTGGTGGTGGCTGGCTTCTTGCTCGGGTCGAAGAAGGTGTCGATATTGGAAATCAGCCCGTTAGCGGCTTTCTCGCCGGATGCCAGATCATCGGGGGTCGGCTTGGTGATCCCCAGAACGTTCTGCGCCATCATGTACAGCACGGTCAGGTTTTTTGGATCGGATTGCAGGACCTCGTTGCCGGTGGCGATGACTTTGTCGGGCTGATTCAGGGCGGCGTAGGTGGTCACATAAATCTGCAGCCGCGCGTCGGCGTAGTCGCTGGTGGGGTACTTCTCCTTCCAACTGTTGAGCAGCGCCAGCCGCTTGCTTGCGTCCTGTTCCTTGACGATCGCGTTATAGAGGTCATACTCGGCGCGGTCCTTCCAGTTCTTCTGTGCCGGCTGCGCCGCTGGAGCTTGACCCCCTTGACCCAGACCCGGAAGGGCAATCACTATTCCCACCGCAACGGTCATGGTCAAGAAAACTTTCAAAACTCGATCGAACACTTCGTGCCTCCTGCTGATTTCTTGCCTGGGCTGAAGCAAAACCCTCAGAACTAACATCGGCGATTTCAAGAACACCGGTAATGTCCTATTTCTTTTTCTTGGCGGCGCCTCTTCTTACCGGGGGGGCGCACGGAGCAGCCTTCAGCCCTTCGATCTTAGCTTTCTCCGTATCCATGGTGAGCATGAAGGGCTCCTTACTGAACGCGGAGGGGACGCCTTCCCACTGGATCTCGGTCTCAGTCTCCGGCTTGCCGCTCAAGGCGGCATCCAGCTTCAAGGTCACTTCGGGGTTCTTGGCGTCGGAGAGTGCCACCAGGAGTTCCTTGGAGCGGCAGGCGGGCTTGGCTTCCACCAGCGTGCCTTTGAGTTTCGGCACCGCCGCGTTTTTCATCGAGGATTCGAAATATTGCTCGCCGTTGGCGTCACTCAATTGCTTCCGGACTCCCATCCACAGCGCCAGCTGCGGATTGCTCTTGGCGAACTCGGCTTCTTTCTCGGCGGCGATTTCGCTCGCGGTCTTCAGCTTGAAATCCGCGGGCGGGAGCGGCGACTGTACCGCCAGTTGCTTCAACTGGTCCAGGCCTTCGCCGCTGCCGTGGAAATTCGTATAAACCGTGCGCACGTATTTGTCGATATCCTGCCGCGTTTTCGGGTCCGCGATACCGCCCTTAGCCGGGTCCAGAGCCGCGGCGCGCGCATACTCATAAATAGCCTGCGCAACTTTCTCCGGCTTCGCGGTCTGCTGGCAGCGCAGCGCCCCCGCCAGCGCCAGGGCGATCTGCGCGCTCTCAGGATAATCCTGTAGAGCCTTCGTATACGCTGTCTCCCCTGCCGCGCAATTGTTGGGATCTTTCGGATTCGGCGCCATGGCAGCGTTGCCGGGGACCATGGCAATGTACGCCAGCGCTCCCTTCGCCACGGTGTCGAGCTGGTTCCGGGCCTCGCCCCATTGCGCCTCCGTGGTCGTCGCCGGTTTGTTCGCGGCGGTGAAATACGTCGGCGTGAATTCCAGCAGTTGGTGCGCGGCCTTCTGACCGGTGGCCAGTTGGTCGGCGTTGGGATGCGGCGTCTTTTGCACGTTAAGCGCCGTCAGATAAAGCACCGTGATGACTTGTTGGGGGGCTTTGAACGCGGCGTTGAGATCTTTGGCGAGCAACGCTGTGGCCGTGTCCACTACTTTCGCCGGCTGGTTGGTGCCGTTGTAGGCGGAGATGTAGAAAAACGCGCGGTCATCTTTGAAGTCGGTTTCGGGATACTTCTGCGTCCAGGAATCGAGGTCCTGAAGCTGCTTGGCTGGGTTGGTGTTGTCTTTGATGACCTCGTTGTATAGGTCGTATTCGGCCCGATCCTTGGGCTTCTTTTCGGGCTGAGCCGACCCGGCAGCCGCCTGCGCACGGGTATCCTGGGCCGTCACCGCCATCAGGAGCGCACAGAATACCGCTGCAGCCGTCGCGCCTGCCGGAGCTCTCAAGAATTTGTGCACGGTCAAAAACCCTTTCGAAACTGGATCGAGCACCTAATGCCTCCTGCTGGTTTCCGCTGTATTTGGAACTTGCTGGCTCGTACCCGCCGCTCCAACGGTTTGCGGCCTCCGATGGGCACTTGCGGAGTATAGCCGAACGACGCTAGTCGTGCAACATACACACTAATAGTGCCACTAGTGCTGCAACATATGGGACGTCGCGGACTGGCATTTAGTTCCGCCGCAGCTCGCGACCGGTTGCGGGCCGATCGGTTCCGGCCGGTCCAGTGCCTCGCGGTCCGGCAAAAAAGTTGCGCCCCGAATGTCCGGCGCGCCCGCGCGTGCTAGAATTCCCCATCCGCATGCGCTACCTCGATCTCGGGGTGATCCTGTTCTACCTGACCGCCATCACCTGGTTTGGCGCGCGCTTTCGCGGATCACGAAAGAGCCTGAAGGATTACCTCCTGGGCGGGCGCACCACCCCCTGGTGGGCCATCAGCCTCTCCATCGTGTCCGCCGAAACCAGCACGCTGACCATCGTCGGAACGCCGGCGCTGGCCTTCGCCGGCAACCTCGGATTTCTACAGATCGTCTTCGGTTACCTGCTGGCGCGCATCGTCATTTCCGTGCTGCTGCTGCCCCATTATTTCCGTGGCGAGATGTATACGGCTTACGAGCTGATGCGCCGCAGATTTGGCGAGCGCACGCGAAAATTGACGGCGCTGATTTTCCTCGTCACGCGCGCGCTGGCTGAAGGTGTGCGCGTGTTTGCCATCTCCATCGTGATCTCGATTGTGCTCGACGTGCCGGAAATCCCGTCGATCCTGCTGATTGTGGCGCTCACCCTCTTCTATACCTTCGAGGGCGGCATGACGGCCGTGATCTGGACCGACGTGATCCAGATGGCACTGTATGTTCTGGGGGCGATCGTCAGTTTCTTTGTCATCCTCCACCAGATTCCAGGTGGCTGGCCACACGTGGTGGCTGTAGCGGCGCCAGCGGGCAAATTGCAAATTTTTGATTTCGATTTCAGCTTTACGATGCAATATTTTGCGCGGCCATACACTTTCTGGGCGGGGTTGCTCGGCGGATGCTTCCTCACCACGGCGAGCCATGGGACCGACCAGTTAATCGTGCAGCGGCTGCTGAGCGCGCGGAACGAAGCGCAAAGCCGCGCGGCGCTCCTGGGCAGTTGGGTGCTCATTTTCTTCCAATTCGGATTGTTTCTGCTCATCGGGATCGCGTTGTTCGTGTATTACGGTGACGCCCATCTCGCCCCGCCTGCCAAGCTAGACCGTATCTATCCACAGTTTGTCTGGCAGAATCTCTCGCCGGGAATTGCAGGTCTGGTGATTGCCGCCATCGTGGCTGCGGCCATGGCGAATCTCAGCGCCGCGCTCAATTCGCTGGCCTCAACAATGGTCATGGATTTCCTGCGGCCACTGGCTCGCTCGGCGGGCCCGGATGACGATGCGCGATTTCTCCGCTGGGCGCGATTCGCCACGGTGGGCTGGAGCCTTGTGCTGGTGGCCATCGGGATTGGGGCGCGGCATTGGGGATCGGTACTCGAATCGGGACTCTCGATTGCCTCGATCACGCTGGGTTTGCTTCTCGGCGTGTTTCTGCTCGGCGTGCTGACGCGTCGCGTGCGCCAGAATGCGGCGTCGTTTGGAGTACTAGCCGGCCTGGCGGTCATTCTTTATGTGCGCGGGTACACTCCCATCGCCTGGAGCTGGTGGGTGTTAATCGGCAGCGTGAGCACGTTCGCGGCGGGATATGGGGCATCATGGTTCGAGCGCCCTGACCCGGCACCGAGCGGGCCGAAGATATGATGCCTTCCAAACAGCGGGGCAACAAAAATGCGGCGCCTAAGGTGGAGCTGCGGCGCGACCTGGGGTTGTGGAGCGCAGCGGCGATCGTGGTGGGTACCGTGATCGGCAGCGGCATCTTCCTCGTTCCGCGCACCATGATCCAGCGCGTGGGCTCGCCCGAAATGGTGTTCGTCGTTTGGGTGGTGGGCGGTCTGCTCTCGCTGGCCGGCGCACTCAGCTATGCGGAACTGGCCGCGGCCATGCCCGAGGCTGGCGGAGAGTACGTCTATCTGCGCGAAGCCTACGGGCCGGTGTGGGGATTCCTCTATGGCTGGACGCAGATGTGGGTGGCCAAGAGCGGCTCCATCGCCACACTCGCGACAGGATTTTTTTATTACCTGACGAATTTTCTGCCGCAATTGAACGGAGTTTTACTTGTCGTGCCGCTGCCGATTGGAGCCCACGGCGCGCCGCTCGAGATCCGCTACGGCCAGATATTCGCCATGGCGCTGATCCTTTTTCTCGCAGCCGTCAATTATTTCGGAGTCAAGATCGGAGGCGAGGTCCAGGTGGGGGTTACGGTGGTCAAAGTGGCGCTCATCCTGTTCATTATTGTGGCGGGCCTGGGCTGGGGTCACCGGCAAGCCGCAACGGCGCCCATGGCTGGAACAGCTCTCAGCTTCGCCGGTTTTTTCGCCGCCATGGTGGCGGCGCTATGGGCGTATGACGGCTGGAACAACGTCAGCATGGTGTCGTCGGAAATCCGCGAGCCCCAGCGCAATCTGCCGCTGGCCCTCATTTGGGGCACGCTCGCTGTAGTAATCATTTACATTCTGGCGAATGCCGCGTACTTTTACGTGCTCACTCCGCAGGAAGTAGCGGCAAGCAGCCGCGTGGCGGCCGACATGATGCGGCGGATTCTAGGCAGCGCCGGCGCCGATTTGGTGTCGGTGGCAGCCATGATCTCCATTTTCGCCGCGCTGAACGGATCCATTCTTTCGGGTGCGCGCGTGCCTTACGCCGCGGCCCGCGACGGCTACTTCTTTCGCTCGATGGCTCGCGTAAACGCGCAGTATCACACCCCGGGTGTATCCATTTTGAGCCTCAGTGCATGGGCCGCTGTGCTGGTGCTCTCCGGCACTTACGACCAGCTCTTCACGTACGTGATTTTTGCCAGCTGGCTGCTCTACGGCATGACTACAGCGGCGGTTCTGGTTCTCCGCAGGAAGCGACCTGATCTCGTGCGGCCATATCGCACGTTAGGGTATCCTGCTGTACCGGTACTCTTTGTCGCGATCGCGTTGTGCCTCGTAATTTCCACACTGTTTGACTCGCCGCGCGAATCGCTGCTCGGCCTTGTGTTAATTTTCGCGGGGTTACCCTTTTATTTTCATTGGCGAAAACAGCGCATGTCACCTCGGTAGCCGGAAGCTGGCAAAACGGCTCGCCGTCCCCTCCCTCTATTTTGTTCTGAATTCAGAACAAAATACTTGAAACATTAACCAAAGTAGGATAAAAAGACAACAGCACTGGTCGTGCGCAGCGCCACTTTTGTTCTGGTTGCGGAACAACGACGCCCGCCAGAGTGCCAAATTTTTGCCGGGGGGCGAGATGGACGTACCTAAGATTCTTACGGAATTGCGTCAGGAACGCGAACAGATCGAGGAGGCCATTATGAGCCTGGAGCGTCTGGCGCGAGGGCGAGGCCGCCGTCGCGGACGGCCGCCGGCTTGGATGTCGGAACTGGACAAGAAGCGGGGGCGCCCGCCAGGCAGCAAAAACAAGAATACGAACTTACAAAAAGCCGTTGGCCTGGCCTGAGTCCAGCGCGCGGTGCACCAGCTCAGCGATACAGCAGATATTTCTCGCGCAAGAAGAGAAAACCCTGTAGCGCGTCCTGTTGCCCCTGGCGAATCGCCTGTGGGTCCTCACCCGCGGCGAGCGCGCGCAGAGTTTCTTCGTTGCCGATCAGCTGACGGTTGAGTTCGAGCGAGATCCTGCCGGGATAGAGATTCAGGAGCGCTCCGGCGATCTCGAGTCCCAGGCGAGCCGAGTCGAAGGATTCCCGGTTAGTGACGGTAAAGCGGACCCCCTCGATTTCCGTCTTCGCCAGGTGCGACTCAGCGGGCTGGAATCGCACAGGATAGAAGCGCACTCCCGGAATCCATCGCTGATTGAGATAGGCCGCCAGCTCCGGACCTCGAATAAAGTCCGCGCCAATCATTTCAAATGGCGCATCCGTTCCCCGCCCCACCGAATAATTCGGCGAATACTCGAGTAACCCCACTCCGGGATAGAGCAGAGCGGCGGTAAGGCTACGGATATTGGGCGATGGGTTGACCCACGGCAATCCGGTGGAATCAAACCAGTCGCCGCGCTCCCACCCTTTCATCCGCACTACGGTCAGGTCGGCGCCAAGATGATTCTCGGCGTTGAATAAGGTGGCCAACTCGCCCATAGTCATGCCGTGCCGCAGGGGCAACGGAAAATACCCGATAAAAGACAACTTGTCGAGGTCCAGCAAGGGAGGCTCGACGTGCACTCCCGTAATCGGATTCGGCCGGTCCAGCACGTAATAGGGAATCTTGGCTCGGGCCGCCTCCTCCATGGCGTAAGCCATGGTCGAAACAAATGTATAAAAGCGCGCGCCGATATCCTGGATATCGAAAACCAGCGCATCGATTCCGCGCAGCATTTCGGGCGTGGGGCGGTGGCTCTTATCCGCAAACAGGCTCCAGACTTTGATTCCGGTCTTCACATCGACGCTATTGCCGATGCCTTCGCGGTCCTCCTTACCGGCAAATCCGTGTTCCGGGGAATAGAGCGCGGACACCTCCACGCCGGCCGTGAGCATGCGGTCCACGTTACGCTGACCCTCGCGATCGATGCCGGTTTGATTGGTAATCAGCCCGACTCGTTTGCCTCGGACCGCCCGAAATCCATCCTCCTCCCAAACGTCGAGTCCCGTGCGCACCTGGCCATTGCGCGTGATTTCACGATGCAGACCGGCGCCCGAGAGCGTTTCGTTATACCCGGTGAGGCTCACGCCGGGCGTCTCGATGCCCAGCGATGCAGCGACGATGGTGGCGACCTTGCCCCGCAGCGACGTGATGGCGGGGCGCAAATGCGGATGGACGGCATTCGTGAGCAGGATGACGTAGGTATCGGACCTGGGATCGAGCCAGAGCGACGTTCCCGTGAATCCGGTGTGGCCGTAAGAGCCGCTGGGAAACAGGTCACCGCGCTCGCCGGAGAGCGGCGAGTCGATATCCCATCCCAGACCGCGCAGAATCGGCTGATCGGGCGGACTCTCCGGCGTCGTGAATTTTTCGATGGTGAGCGGGCTGAAGATGCGCCGGCCCTGCCATGTGCCTTTGTCGAGCAGCATCTGGCAGAAGTGCGCGAGATCGTCGGCCGTCGAGAATAACCCGGCGTGCCCCGCGATGCCCCCCATGTAGCGGGCCGTCGGATCGTGGACCACGCCGCGCAGAAGCAGGTGATCCTTCTCCAGCATTTCGGTGGGCGCGATACGCGGCCGCAAGGAACCTGGAGGCTGGAACAGGGTGTCTCTCATATCCAGCGGACTGAACACCGTCTTGGCGGCGTATTCCGGCACCGTTTCACCGCTCAGGCGGCGGACGATTTCGCCCAGCAAGATGAAATTGATGTCGCTATAAACGAAGCGGGCGCCCGGAGGGCCGGCCGGTTTATCGATCAGCGCGCGGTGAATGCCGGTTTCGTAACCGCTCCAGGCGGGCTCAAGATCCAGGTCGGGGCGCAGGCCGGAGAAATGGGTCATGAGATTACGAACCGTGATATCGCTCTTCCCGCCTTGAAATTCCGGCAGGTATTCGGTCACACGGTCGTTCAGGCGCAGCTTGCCTTCCTCGAAAAGCTTCATCAGAGCCGAGGTTGTGGCAACTACTTTGGTGAGGGACGCGCAATCGAAGATGGTGTCGGGGGTCATCGGCTCGGGGAACGGTAAGACGGCGCGCTGACCGTAAGCTTTGCGGTAGATCATTTCACCAGCGTGTCCCACCACGAGAACTGCGCCGGGGACGCGATTGTCCCGGATGGCTTGTCCGATGGCATCGTCCAGCGCCGCTCCCGCCGCAAACGTCCCGGCCCACCCCCAAGAATAGGCGCCGAGCAGGATCCCCCACAGAATGAGCTTCACATACCCATCATAACGGCTTTGTGTACGAACCAGACCGGCCTGCGCGCCTTGTTTTGACTTCCGTTTTGTGGTCTGCTAGCTTACTAAGTCACTTGTGACCTGGCGTTAGAATGTCTTTGAAGAAGAAGACGACCGTGGCGAAAACTACTGGTAGATCCGAACCCGAACCCGCCGTCAGTCGCGATGGCCCATCACGCCGCAGGCCGGCGGCTTCCGGTCAGGATGCCGCTCTATCGGCGGCCGCCGTGGAAACGCGTGCCGTGGCGCAGGCTCAATTAAAGTCGTTTGAGCAGGCGGTTCGCCTTTTCCATGCGCGAAAATTTGCCGAAGCCCGGGAACTGTTCGTCAAGGCCAGCGGCGGGCCAAACCGCGAAATGGCGCATAACGCCGAGCTGCACATCCGCATGTGCGATCGCCGGCTCGAAAAGCCGGTGGTCGATCTCAAGACCGCCGAAGAGCATTACAACTATGCGGTGGCGATGATCAATGCGCGTAATCTTTCTGACGCGCAGCAGCATCTCGAGGCCGCTCTGAAACTGGAGCCGCAGGCCGATCACGTGCTTTACGCGTTGGCACTGGCCAAAGGCCTCGCCGGCGACATCGATGGCGCTCACGAGCATCTCAAACGCGCCATCGACCTGGAACCACGCAACCGGATCTCCGCCCGGCAGGACGCGGATTTTGCGGCCTTTTCGAGCCAGCCGCAGATTCAGCAATTGTTGTTTCCGGATAAGACGGGCGCAGCATAACTCCGGTCCCGCTACCGGATACCGCACAAACGGTACGCATACACTAGCATCGATATGTCCGATTTGCGGAAGGCTTTGAACCCGAACAACGCATCCGGCCCGCTGCGCGTGGTTTCCATCGGCGGCGGTACCGGACTTTCCACGCTGCTGCACGGGCTCAAACAGTATGTGCGCGGCCACGGCGTGCGGAACTGGCCTTTGGACATCGCCGCCATCGTTACCGTGACCGATGATGGCGGCAGTTCCGGCCGGCTCCGTCGCGAGTTCGACGTGCTGCCGCCCGGCGATATCCGCAACTGCCTGGTGGCGCTGTCCGAGGACGAAGGTTTGCTCTCGCGCCTGTTCCAGTACCGCTTCGAAACGGGACGCGGCTTGAAAGGCCACAGCTTCGGAAACCTGTTCCTCACGGCTCTCACGCGCATCACGGGAGATTTCCCCGACGCCGTAAAGGAGTCGTCCGAGGTGTTGGCCATTAAGGGGCGCATCTATCCTGCAACAGCCGACAATGTGGCGCTCGAGGCGACTTTGGAAAACGGCCGGCACGTGCTAGGCGAAACTAAAATCAGTAAAAGCCGGCGCCGGATCGTGAGCGTGCGTCTGCGCCCGCGGCGTTGCCGCCCGCTGCCCGACACACTGGCGGCTATCGCGCAGGCCGACGTGATTACTCTGGGCCCGGGATCGCTATTCACCAGCGTCATTCCGAACCTGCTGGTGAGCGGAATTACGAAAGCCATCCAGCGCTCCCCCGCCGTAAAGGCGTATTTTGTGAATCTCATGTGGCAACCAGGCGAAACTACAAATTTCACCGCTGCGGACCACATCCGCGCCATTCACCGCCACGCCGGCTGCAAGCTGCTGGATTACGCGGTCCTGAACACCCGCGAGATCCGCGCTACGCTGCTCCGGCGTTACGCGCGCCAGGAGTCCGCTCCGGTGAAAAACGATTTCAAGGAGATCGGCGCCCTGGGCGTCAATGTGGTCTGCGGCGATTATGTAGAGGAATCCGCTTTGGTTCGCCACAATTCCGATGCCATCGCGGCCATCGCGATCGAACTCGCCATGGAAGGCCGCAAACGGCGGCAAAAGTCGCGGTAGCCGCATCGCGCGTTGAATAATAGAGAACAATATAAAGAATATGGGTACTCGCGTAATGGATACTCGCGTAACGGTTGTCATCCTGGCGGCCGGCTTGGGCACGCGCATGAAATCGCGGCGAGCCAAGGTGCTGCACCAAGCCGGTGGAAAAACGCTCATCGAGCACACCGTGGACACGGCGCTCTCGCTGGCCAGTCCCGAACGCGTGTTCGTGGTGGTGGGGCACCAGGCGGACGAGGTTCGCACGGCCGTCGAAGCGCGCGGCGTCCGCTTCATCCAGCAGACCGAACAGAAAGGTACCGGACACGCGCTCATGGCCGGGCGCGAGTCGCTCGAAAGCCTGGGCGGCCTGCTCGTAGTCTATTACGGCGATTGCCCGCAGATCCCCGCAGCGTTGCTCCAGTCGCTGGTGAAGCATCAGAGCCATTCGGATGCTGCCGCTACGCTTGTGGCCGCGGAACTCGACGACCCCACAGGCTATGGCCGCGTGATTCGCGACACTAGCGGCCACGTGCTTGCCGTCGTCGAGCAGAAGGCCGG
>Ga0066710_100005817_pt1 | contig 11356 bp, 10 predicted proteins | sample GraSoiAngelo_159_FD_79666 | JGI IMG/M metagenome (GOLD analysis project Ga0066710, IMG submission 79666) | Grasslands soil microbial communities from the Angelo Coastal Reserve, California, USA - 14_1009_16_40cm | ecosystem: Environmental > Terrestrial > Soil > Grasslands | place: USA... | reverse complement strand
TTCTCCGTCACGTTGATCCCGCGCAGGAAGTTCCGGGTGGGCTCGGAGAGCTGCAACATCGCCAGGACGGTGCCCGTCACCGAGGCGCCCGCGATGAGCCCCGAGCTGAAGAGGACGCCGGGACCGCTCTCCGCCTCGGCGTCGCTGACCGCGCCCTTTCGCCGGCGGTCGACCAGGAAGCGGACGATGCCTCCCACCATGATCGGGGTGGAGGTGGAGACCGGCAGGTACACGCCGACGGCGAAGGCGAGCGAAGAGAGCCCGCAGAGCTCCAGGACGATGCTGATGAAGACGCCGATCAGCACCAGCCCCCAGGGCAGCTTCTGCGTCATGATGCCCTCGATGATGAAGGACATCAGCACCGGCTTGGGCGCGGAGAACTTGGAGCCGACCTTCTCTCCGTTGTCCCGCTGGCTGAGCTGGCCGTTGATCCCGGGATCCTCGAGGTACTTGATGTGGCCGGTGTCGTCGACCAGGTACTTGCCGGGGGGCAAAGGCCCGCGCGGATCGCGCAGGCGGACCACGTTGTACTCGGCGGCGTCCCGGTCGGCGTCCGGTCCCCGCAAGTGCTCGCGCCCGTCGTACTCCGCGGCGGCGAACTTGACCTGCGGATAGTCGCGGCGCGCGAACACGGTGCCGGCGTCGTTCAGCTTGAGGATGACGAACCCGAGCAGGAGCGCGCTGGAGAGCGCGCCCACCAGGATGGCGATCTGCTGCCGCGAGGGCGTGGCGCCGACGATGTATCCGGTCTTCAAGTCCTGGGAGGTGGTGCCGCCGTTGGAGATGGCGATGCAGGCGATGGCGGCGATGGAGAGCGCCGCGATCTTGTAGGGGGCGCTCACCCATCCCAGCGAGAAGAAGATGAGCGAAGTGATGAGCAGCGTCGCCACGGTCATGCCCGAGATGGGGTTCGACGAGCTGCCCACCTCGCCGGTCAGGCGCGAGCTGACGGTGACGAACAGGAAGCCGAGCACCAGGATCAGGAGCGACCCGAGGATGTTGATCTTGAGCGACGGGACGAGCGCGCAGATCACCACCAGAACGAGCGACCCGACTCCGACCACCCAGAGGGGGATGTCGCGGTCCGTGCGCGGGATCTGCACCCGCTTGCCGCCCACCCCGCCGGACAGGCTCTTCATCCCTCGCATCGCCCCGCCCACGATGGTGGGGAGCGATTTGAACAGCGAGATGATCCCGCCGGCCGCCACCGCCCCCGCGCCGATGTAGAGGATGTACTGGTGCCAGACGTCGTCCGGCGTCATGTCGTGGATCAGCTTGGTGGCCGGATAGATCGGCTGCGTGCCGGAGTTGCCGAAGAGCTTGATGGCGGGCATCAGGACTAGCGAGCTCAAGATGCCGCCGGCGCCCATGGTGAGGGCGATGCGCGTGCCGATGATGTAGCCGACCCCCAGAAGCTCGGGCCCCACCTCGAGCGAGATGTTCCCGCCCTCATAGGTCTTGCCGAAGATCTTCTCGGGGATGTCCTTGAAGAAGCCGAAGGCCTTGTAGCAGAGGGCGAAGAGCGACCCGACGCCCAGGCCGGCGAAGACTGTCTTCGCGGTGGTGCCGCCCTTCTCGCCGGAGATGAGCACCTCGGCGCAGGCCGTCCCCTCCGGGTAGACCAGCGTCTTCGCTTCCTTGACGATCAGCGCCCGCCGCAGCGGGATCATGAGGAGGATGCCGAGCAGGCCGCCCAGGACGGCCACCACGATCAGCTGGCTGATCTCCATGTTGTAGCCGAGGATCAGCAGGGCCGGCATGGTCACGCCCAGGCCGAAGGCGATGCTCTCGCCCGCGCTGCCCGTGGTCTGGGTGATGTTGTTCTCCAGGATGGTTGCGCGGCGCACGTGGAACACCTTGCTGAACGCGCGGAAGATGGTGATGGAGAGCACCGCGACGGGGATGCTGGCGCTCACCGTGAGCCCGACCTTGAGCACCAGGTACATGGAGCTGGCGCCGAAGAGGATGCCGAGCAGCGCCCCGACGACGAGCGGGACTGGGGTCAGCTCGGGGATGTCCTGCGAGGCCGGGACGAACGGTTGGTGGGCATCCTCCGCATCGGCGAGGGGGGCCCGATCCACGGTGGCGGTGCGCGGGTGCTTGGACTCGGGAGCGGTGACCGGCATCGACATGGAAGTGGGCGGATGTAGCACATGCCAGAGGGGAGAGTCACTGTCCCGGGCCCTTCCATCGTCGTAAGATTCAAAGGGTGTTCAGCGTGAAAATGGTGGCGCGCCCCGACGCGCGGATGGTGGAGGTGCCGCTCGAGATCGAGGCCGAGCTGCCGCGCGATTTCGAGGGCGCGGCCCTGCTCACCTCGAGCGGGCTGCCTCGCAAGGTGCGCATCAAGGCCCAACGGGACGCGGTCAAGCTGTCGACCGCGTACCGCGCCGATCAGCTGCTCGCCGACCTGGTGAAGACCGTCCTGCGCGGCTCGCCGATCGACGTCGAGAAGGTGCAGATCGCGGCGCGGAACTTCGTGCGCGCGGTCCGCGAACGCCGCCAGGACGGGGCGACCCTGACCGTCGAGTCGAACGGACGCGGCAAGATCGATGTGCGCGAGTCGCTCCCACCTGCCCCCACCCAGGTGCGCACCCCGCAGAACGGCTCCCCCGCGGCCAGCTCGACCCTCGCGGATCGGGTGGCGGCCCTGGAACGGCGCACGGGCCACATCGAGGGCGGGATCGTGCCCGCCGGCGGCGCCGCGGATCGCATCGGCAGCCTCGAGAAGCGCCTCGCGGCGCTCGAGGCACGGCCGCAAGCCCCGGGGGTAGGCGAGCCGGCGCGCGGGCTCCTGAAGGGTCGCGGTACCGCCATCGAGGCGTTCGCGGACGGCCTGCGGGCCGAGCTGCGCGAGCGCGTCGCCGCCCAGCGTTCCCAGGCCGAAGCGGCCGCCGCGCGCTGCGACAAGGCGGCCGCCCTCGCGATGGAGGCGGAGCGGTCCCTGGGCGCGCCGCAGGAGGGCATTTCGGAGCAGCTGCGCGCGACCTCGGCGCAAGTGGCCGCGCGCGAGCAGGCGCTCCAGCGAGTGCACGCGGAGGTCGACCTGTACGCGGCTTCCGACCTTCCCATGGCCGAGCGGCTGGTCGCGCGACTCCTGCAGGGTCCGGCCGGCCCCGATCCGGCCGCGCCGCTCGAGCGGCTGGCGCAGACTTTGGTGCGAGCCGCGCGCACGGAGAACCTCGAGCTGCGCGCCTGGCTCTCGCGGGCGGCCGCGCTCTGCGAGTGGGAGCTGATCGATCCGCCTCAGGGCGAGCCGCTCTCGCCGCAGCTGCACGTCGCGGTGGACTCGGGCGGCGACCGCGTGGCGCGCGTGGCGGCGCCGGGGGTGCGGCGCAAGGATCGTTCCGTCCTCTGCCGCGCCCGGGTGGAAATGTCGCCCGAGGCGCGGGCGGCGGAAGGGCCCGCAGCCGAGGCGGAGGAGATCGAGGTGTTCGCCGAGGAAGTGGCGCTCGAGGTGGGGGTCACTTCGCGCATCGACGACGACACGCCGCCGCCGGTCGACGAGCGGACTCCGGCACAAGGGCTGCCTGCGATCGCGCAAATAGCGGCGCCAGGGCAGCCGGAGGCCACGCGGCGGCTCGCGACACCAGCAAAGGCGCCGCCGAGGGAACTGGAGCGGATCCCGGGACCGCCGTTCGTGCTGCCGGGGAGCAACGGCCGCGCCGTGGATCCGCAGCCAGAGGCAGTGGACGATCCCGTGGACGCTGCCGAGGCGGCGCCCGCGCAAGAGCTGACCGAGCTGGACCGGGACGTCGCCGCGGCTGCCCGGCAGCTCACCGACCCGGTCGGCGGCGACGATCTGGCGCTCGCCGACGAAGTCCAGGCCGTCGAGACGGAGCCCGAGATCGACCCCGAGTGGGACGAGATGTCCCGCGGCCCCGAAGAGCTACCCCCAGCTCCCGAACCCACCGCTCCCGCCGACGGCGACGACGAAACCGGGCCGAACCGCCCGCCCGACTGAAGCGTCTGCAAGCGACTCCCGCGCTTCTTTGAAAGGCTCTTCGTGACCGAGGCGTCTACGTCTTGCGGGCGTGGAGCCAGTGGACGTTGTAGAGGGTGGCGGAGCGGGAATCGAGGCGGAGGGTCCAGGGGACGTCGTCCTCGTCCAGGATCGACCAGCCGAGCTTGGCTACCTCGGCGCGGAGCGCGGCGGCGGGATCGGCGCCGCCGAGGCGCTCCTCCTCCTCGGTGATCCCGCTGCGCCAGGCGTAAGGCGAGGCCAGGGCGAGATCTCCGCCGGGCGCGGTGAGCTGATCGAGGTGGTGGAGCAGCTCGCGCGGCGAGCGCACCGAATCGAGCAGGTTCAACGCCACCGTCCTCTCGAAAGCGCCCGGAGGGAACGGCGGATCCACCGCGTCTGCGCAGATCAATTGCACGCCCGGAGCGGCGTCCTCCCGGGCGCGCACCGTGGCTGGCAGGTAGCTCCGGCCGGCGGAGCGGCGCGGGTACCGGACCTCCTCGCCGCCCAGGATGCGGCGCGCGAGGCGCAGGGCCCAGGGAGACTTGTCCACGCCGACCACCATTTGCGCTCCGCGCGCCAGCTCGGACAGGCCGCGGCCCACGCCGCATCCCAGCTCCAGGCAGAGCGAGGATCGGGTCGAGGAGAGCCCTCGCAGCTTGCGCGCGAGCGCATCGAAACCGGACGGCGCGGAGGGACTCCTCGGAGGCGGGTCCGACCGGTCACCCCATTGCGAATCGAGGTAGGTGCCCAGCTGCGCGAGCGCGTGCGGGAGCGGCGCATCGTCCGGACCGGGCCCGGCCAGGACGGCGGCGACTTCGGGATCGAGCGGCCGCGAGAGAAGACCGAGAAGGTGCGCCTCGCCCATCTCCCGCAGGAGCACCGGGACTCCGTCGACCACCGCATAGCGCCGGGCGCAGCCGGTACAGCGCAGCACTCCGTCGAGGAGCTCGTCGCCCTCGGCGTGGACGCGCGAGTCGATCTCCAGCGAGGCCAGCTCCACGCCGCGCTCGGAGCGCCTGCGGCACCCCGGACAGACCAGGGGCAACAGCTGCGGCAGGTCCAGCCGGATGGGCTACCCCATCTCCGCGGCGAGCGCCTTTGCCGAAGGCAGACCCGGGTACACGAGCAGAGAGTCCTGCAAAAGCCGCCTCGCCTCGGCGCGCGCGCCGCCGTCGTGGTCGGACTTCCAGCGCTGCCACTGCTCCCGCGCCTCCTCGACCATGCCTTCCGCTTCGGCGCGCACCTCGGCGGTGCGATTCGGATTGAGGAACGGCGCGACCGCCTTCCCGCTCGCCGCGGCATCGGCCACCTGGAACGGGTGCGCCGCGCGCTTCCCGTCGCGTGCCCGGATCAGGACCGCGTACCATCCGCGCGCATCTCGGGGGCTGACGTTGTCGATGACCGCGCCGACGTTCAGGCCCACGGCGACGGCGGTGATGAAATCGGCGCGGCCGGCGAGCGCGTCCTTCATCTCGTCCCCGAAGATCTGGTGGTCCGAGACGATGATCTCGTAGGCCGCCGCGCGCGGCTCGCGCTCCCACCAGATGCGGAGCCCGTCCCAGGTCTGGTTGGCCCCGATCATCCGGACTTCCAGATCCTGCTCGAGGGGAATGCTCGAGGGAGGGGCCGGCGGCTCTGCACTCGCGGAGGGGACACCATGCAGTGGTGTCCCCAACGGGCGAGCAGGCTCCTGCGGCCGGGCAGGCTCCTGTGGCGGCGGGGCGGCGCGCGCCGGCTGTGCGCGCGCGGGAGGAGGCGTTGCCCGGCTGCACGCTCCGGCTCCGAGGCGGGAGCGACCCGGATGAACGGCTGCCCCCGTCCAAACACCTCGGCGGGCCCAGGCGGCTCCGTGAGTGCCTCGCCCGTGACCCTGGCCCGGGCTTCGCGCTGGGCGCGCTTGCGCGCCTCCAGGGGATCCTCCGAGGAGGCAGGCGGCGGGGGACCCGCGACTGGCGGCGCCCGGCGTACGGCGGGGGCGGGACGGGCGGGGCCTTTGGCGTTGGAGAGCGCAAGCGAGGCGGCCGTCGCCCCGTCGGGCATCGCGCGGAAGCGGGCCGGCTTGACCGTCCCGTCGGCGAAGATCATCGCGACCGCGTAGAAGCGCGGCTCGCCCGCAGGCGTCACGTCATCGACCACCGAGCGGATTTCGGGGCCGACCTTGGCGAACAGACAGTCGTCCGTACCGCCCAGCGACTCGGCCGCCTCGAGCTCGTCGGGCGACAGCCGCTTGTGCGCGACGAACACCTCGTAGGCCTGCACCCCTTCCATCTCGCCCCAGGCCAGGGCCATGCCCCTGCTGCTCTGCCGCTGGGGAACCAGAACCAGGTTCAGCGCCATGGCGGGACCCCCTCGATGTAGGGAGCCAGCCTACCAGATGGCGCGCCCCGCGAATTGCGCCCCGGCGTTGACTTCCGCGAGACCGTGGACTATGTGCGCCCCGCTTCGACATCCGAGGGGGACGATGGCTCGCGACCTGGGCACCAAGTACGTCTGCTTCAAGTGCGGCACGAAGTTCTACGACCTGAAGAAGCCCGTGCCCGTCTGCCCGAAATGCGGCGCGGACCAGCGCGAGGCGCCTTCCGCCAAGCCCACCTCTGGGCGCGCGCGGGCCGCGCCTCCCAAGCAGGTCGAGCCCGAGGAGGCCGCCACCGGCGACGAGGACGAAGCCGAGGCCGAGGACGACGACGAGGCGGCCGAGGCGGACGAGGACTGAGCGGTCCTACTTGAGCCGCTTCAGCAGCGCTCCCGCGTGGAAGTAGTACACGGCCGAGTCGTCGACGCGGGGTCCGAACCAGCTGAAGTCGTTGCCCGTGTCCACCGCGGCGAAACCGCTCCCGTCGGCTGCCGCGCGGAACAGGCCCTTCGGTCCGGCGTTGCCGGCGCCCCAGATCCACCACACCACCGAAGCGTTCACATCGACCTCGCTGTTCGCGAGGAACCCGAACGAGCCGTTCAGCGCCGAGAGCTGGTGGACGGTTCCGCCCGATTTGCTGACCGACCAGACCGCGCTGTTCAAATCGCGGAAATAGACGTTCTTCGAATCGACTCGAACCGCCAGCGGCTGGACGGCGGTGGTGACCACCGTCTCCACCGCTCCGCCGTTCTTCGGCACCCGGCGGATGGCCTGATCCTGACCATCGGACGACGAGCAGGTGAAGTAGGCATTGGTGGCGTCGACCGCCACGCCGAAGTTCTGGTTCTGCCCGGAGGCGATCACGGCGTCCACGCGATTCGACATGCGGTGGATCGATCCTTTTCCGCCCTGGAAGTCGCGCGCGTTGATCCAGTACAGCGCGCCCAGATCGTCCAGGGCCATGCGCCCCACGTTCCCGGTCGCGCGAAGCGAACCCGCCCCTCCTGTGGTGGGCGCCGAGTAGATGCCCACGCCGTCGGTCCAGTACACGAAGTCGTCGGCGGCGACGATGAAGCTCACGTTTCCGGTCGCCACGCGGACCGCCGTGCCGCCCGACTTGGGTACCGACCAGATCCCCACCCCGTCGAAGGTGCGCCGGCCGAAGAAGACGCTCGTCGAATTGAGCGCCAGGGCGAACAGGTTCGTGCCATCGTTGACCGCCAGCGTCTGCAGCTCGAACTCGAACGCAGCCGTCAGGGAGGTGTCGCTCTGCACGACGAGCTGGCAAGACGACGCGGTGCCGCTGCAGGCGCCGCCCCAGCCCATGAAGCGGGCCGACTGCACCGCCGAGGCGGTCAAGGTCACCGAGGTGCCCTGCGCGAGCGTCGCGGTGCAGGCGGTCGCGCCATTTCCACAGGACAGCCCGGCGCCGGTCACCTGGCCGGGGCCGGAGGTCGCCACCGAGAGATTCACCTGGACGGGGGGAGGAACGTTGAACTCCGCAGAGACCCGCGCGTCGCCGTTCAGCGTCACGCTGCACTTTCCCTGGCCGCTGCAGCCGTCGTGCCAGCCGAAGAACACGAACCCAGTGTCGGCGGTGGCGGAGAGCGACACGCTTGTCCCGTCCGGAAACGTGGCGATGCAGGCGCCGGATGGGCAATCGATGCCCGCCGGATTGGAGACCACGCGGCCCGATCCCACGACCGCGACCGTCAGGCGGCGAGCCCCCGACGGCCGGCTGAAGGTGGCGGTCACAGAGACGTCGCCGTTCACGGTCACCTGGCACGATCCGGTGCCGCTGCAGGCACCCGACCAGCCGGCGAACAACGCGCCCGCATCAGGGACGGCCTCCAGCTGGAGCTGGGTGCCGGCCGCGGGCGCCAGATCGCAGTTGCCGCGGCAATCCGAACCAGCTCCGCGGACCATTCCGTCGCCGGCCGTCGTGATGTGGAGCCTCGCCTGGCCTGGGCCGGTGTTGCCGGACTGGGAAGAGCTCCCGCCACAAGCGAGACAGAGCGCGAGAACGAGTGCCGCGGTAGCAAACGGGCGCACGGGATCTCCTGCGTACGCTGAACAAGCTTTGGCTCCGTAGCGCGCCCGACAACGGGAAATGCTTTTGCCTGGCAGCCGGCCGAGCGACCGCCCGCACCCGCCGTTCGTCGGCCGACCGCTGCCGTCAGGAAGGGATCAGGCCGCGCGCTCGACGCGCGAGCTCTTCAGCCAGTCCGGCACCTGGTCCTTGCGGTAGATGAAGATGGCGTCGTAGGGACACGCCTTCTCGCACTCCCGGCAGCCGGTGCAGTTCTTCTCGATCACCGAAACGATGCCGAGGAAGCTGGACGGGTCGCTCACGGGGACCATCTCCAGCGCCTCGAACGGGCAGCGCTCCACGCACTTCTCGCAGCCGGTGCAGCTCTGCTCGTAGACGAAGGCGATCGGCCGCTCGTTCTTCTTCAGGAGCCGCTGGACGTTGCCGTACTGGTCGAGGATGGCGTCCACCGGGCACACCGGTCCGCAGGCGCCGCAATCGATGCACAGGTCGGGCGAGATGATGTGCAGGGCTTTCCGCTCGCCGGTGATGGCGTCGGTCGGGCACCGCTTCACGCACGCCGTGCAGCCGATGCACGTCTCGATGATCCGGTAAGCCATTCACTCAACCTCTAGCATGCCGGCGCTCTGCTCGGCAGGCTTACTGCGGCGATCGGTCGCAGTCAGGCCACCCAGCGGGGCAGGTGGTAGAGCATGACGTAGACGATCACGCCGGTGACCGAGACATAAGCCCAGATCGGGAAGGTCACCACGGCGATCCGCTTGTGCCGGTCGAAGGAACGCTTCACCGCGGACAACCAGATGGTCCGCAGGACCAACGGGAGCGCGGTGACCGCGAGCACCGTATGGCTCAAGAGCAGAACGTAATAGAACGTGCGGACCGGCCCTTGGAGGGGAAAACGGTGCACGCCGGTCAGGGCGAACCGGGTCAGGTAGCCGGCCAGGAACAGGATCGAGGCGCCGAAAGCGGCAGCCATGAGCTTCCAGTGCAGCTGCCAGTTCCCGCGGCGGATCGCCACCCACCCGCTGAACAGGGCGGTGGCGGAGACGGCGTTCATCGCCGCGTTCCAGGAAGGGAGCGCCTCCGCCAGCGTCATCGCCGGGCGAGCCCGCGCGCCGCGCGCAGCACGGCCGCGAGGCCCGCGTCGTCGGCCACGTAGTAGCCGCGGATGCGCGCGTCGGAATCGACCAGGACCAGCCGGTCGCCGTGGAGGATGTCGAAGGCCTGCGCGCGCAGCTCGTCGTCGCTCTCCTTGGCCGGGTCCTGCGCCGGCACCTTGGCCATGGCCATCTTGAAGCCCTTGACCACGGTGCGCTCCACCTCGATGGGCGAGCCGGTGAGGAACCGCCACAGGTCGCTTCGGGCGCCGTAGGCCTCGCCGTAGACGCGCAGCTTCTCGGGCGTGTCGCGCTCCGGATCCACGCTGACGGAGAGGAGGCCCACGCTGCCGAGCGGATCGAGCCGGTCCTGCAGCGAGCGCATCCGCCGCGTCAATCGCGGGCACGCGTCGGAGCAGCTGGTGAAGACGAAGTCGGCCACCCAGACCTTGCCGAGCAGGTCGTCGCGCGCGAACGGGCGCCCGCGCTCGTCGGTCAGCGAGAAGGGGGGGAGCCGGCCCAGATCGGGAAGCGCCGCGGGCTTCTGCTTGAGCAGGAGCGGCGCCACAGGAATCGCCAAGGCAAGCGCGGCAAACAGGAGCCACCCGGGCGAAAGCCTGAGCCGTCCTGGGGTAGCAGGTAAGGTCGTCTCCGCCACGCTCTCCTCGGGGCAGCGGGGAAAACCACGCCCAGCCCCCTTTGTCAAACCCCGACCGACTGTCCTTTATGTCCGCGAGGAAGCCCAGAGCGTTTCACGCGGAGAGCGCGGAGATGAAAAGAAAGCGCGAAACGCTTGTAGTGCAGATTCGCGGCTAGCCTTCGGCGTTGCCGGGGGTCTTGCCGGCGCGGTCGCGGACCGGATCGTCGTTCGGACGGCCGGACTCGGCCGAGCCTGGCGTCTTGCCCGGGTCGGCGTTTCCCTTCGGCGGCGTGTTCTTGATCACCTTCACCTCGCCGTGCTGGGTCGCGGGCTTCAAGTCCTGCGGCTTGTCGGCCATGCGCCACCTCCAGGCGGGAAATCTACGCATGCGGCCGGGGCGGGACGGAGTATGGTCGGGCGCATGGCGAACGAGCGCGCGGACGTCGTGGTGGTCGGCGCAGGGCACAACGGCCTGGTCGCCGCTCTGCTGCTTGCGCGGTCCGGTTTCTCCGTGCGCGTGCTCGAGCAGCACGGGGTCGTCGGGGGCGCCGCCCGGACGGAGCGGCCGTTCGCGAAGGCGCCGCGGCTCGGGACCTCGACGGGCGCCTACCTGCTAGGCCTGATGCCGCCCGAGCTCTTGCGCAAGCTGCAGATCGACCTGCCTCTCTTGCGCCGCGATCCGCACTACTTCTTGCCGACCACCGGGAAGAGGTACCTGCTGCTGGGGTCGGACAAGCGCGCCGTGCGCGAGCAGATGCTCGCCTTCTTCTCCGAGCAGGACCTGCGCGCGCACGAAGCGCTCCAGGCGGAGATCGGAGAGCTCCGCGAGGACGTCGCTCCCAGCTGGCTGCAGGAGCCGGTCACCGTGGAGGAAACCGCCGAGCGGTTCGTGCGCCCGCCGCTGCGGCGCGCCTTCGTCGATCTCTGCCGCAAGCCGGTCGGCCACTACCTCGACCGGTTCGGGTTCAAGAGCGATCTCCTCAAGGCGATGTACGCCGTGACCGACGGCTTCTCCGGCTTGAACGGAGACTGGGACACCCCCGGCACCGGGATGAACTTCCTGATCCACAACATGTGCCGGCTGCCCGGTGCCGACGGCACCTGGATGATCGTGCGCGGCGGCATGGGCGAGGTTACCCGCCGCCTGGCCGAGGCCGCCCGCCAGGCCGGCGTCAGTATCGAGACCGGCAAGGGGATCGACAAGATCACGATGCAGGCCGGGAGCGTGACCGGGGTTGTCCTGAAAGACGGC
>Ga0066710_100005816_pt1 | contig 11356 bp, 9 predicted proteins | sample GraSoiAngelo_159_FD_79666 | JGI IMG/M metagenome (GOLD analysis project Ga0066710, IMG submission 79666) | Grasslands soil microbial communities from the Angelo Coastal Reserve, California, USA - 14_1009_16_40cm | ecosystem: Environmental > Terrestrial > Soil > Grasslands | place: USA... | reverse complement strand
TCCGCAAGCCGGCGGGAGCGGATTAAGCCTTCCGGGGCGACCGCTCGACTCTCTTGCACACGGCGACGAGATCGTCCGCGAAGGCGGCCGCGGCCTTGGCGGTGATGTGGGGCATCACGACGATCCGCAACGCGGGCGGGTTCGGCGACGTGCTGACCTTCCATCCGCTCGCATCGAGCCCGCGCTGCGCGCTTTCGACGTCCGGGACGGGGAACGCGGCGATGTTCATCACGGGCTCGACCACGGGTTCGATCTCCGCCTCGCGGGCCCGCGCGACGATCGTGCGCGTGTTCTTCATGCAGCGCGAGACGATCTTCGCGTACCCCTCGCGCCCGAGGCTCCGCATCGCCGCATACGCAGCGGCGACACCGGCGCTGTTCCGGGTTCCAAGGAGGGAGGTCTGGTACACGCTCGTGAGGTACGGAGACTCGACCGCGATCCGCTCGAACGCTTTCGCCTCCCGCACGAGGAGGTGAGATGCGGGGATCGTTGCCATTCCCATCTTGTGCGCGTCCAGAACGAGGGAACTCACCCCCGCGACGCGGAAGTCCCATCGCGGGATCTTCGCGTGAGAGTCCAGAAACGGGAGGACGAACCCGCCGAACGCGGCGTCCACGTGGAGGAACGCCCGGTCGAGACACGTCTCCCCGATCGCGTCGATCGGGTCCACCTGCCCGAGTTCTGTCGTACCCGCCACGGCGACGACCGCGGCGGTGTCCTTCGTCACCGCCTTCCGAAGTGCGTCGACATCGAGGCGGTAATTCTCGTCGTGCGGGATCTCGACGAGGCGCATCCCGAGGAGGTCCGCCGCCTTCCTCACGGAGAAATGCGCGGTCTTCGCGGTGACGATCTCCTTCCGGCGGGTCGTGTTCCGCGCCATCCAGAGGGCGGTGATGTTCCCCTCCGTCGCACCGCTCACCGTGAATCCGCCGAGGTTCTTCCCGTAGAGGAGGTCCGCGAGGATCCTCAGGGTCTCCCGCTCTAGGCGCCACGTGCCCTTGTAGTACCCGGGGTTCCCGAGGTTCGCTTCGAGAAACATCGCGTGGGCGCGCCTCGCGATTGGCAGCGGCTCTGTGCACATGCTTCCGAGGATCTTGCCGTCGCGGAAGTGGAGGTCATCGTCGCGAGCCCTCTCTAGTTCCGCCAGCACCTTGTGTGGTGGCGCTCCCCTCGTGTCCATGGTCGCCACGAATCCGGCCGCGAGCAAGAAGATACCGTCATCGAGGTCTCGGGTTCGGCCGCCCGCGCGAACCCGCCCCCGCCAACACGGAGGGAAGAGGGGCCAGTTCCGGAAGCCCCAATTGCCGCCTCTCAAGGGGGCCGTGTCGGTAGAAGGTGTCCTCGAACAGCTCCACCTGCGCGGAAAGGATGTCCGGCTGCTCCTGCGCCCAACGCAGTACTTTCGAGGCGGCCGGCACGTTCGGGAGAATCAGATTGTACGAACATGGGGAAGGATCGCCCCCCCGGAACGGGAGCATGCGGAATGTATGCAGGAAAATGTCGTCGAAGGCGGATGCAAATCGCTGATCGATGTGGTCTCCGTCCGCGATCTCGTAGGTCACGAAGAGGGTGGCCATTACCCCGCCCTCGAGGCCCCGGGGGTCGACCCACGGGAGGGCGAACACGGCGCCACCCTCCACCATCCTCTCGATCTTCCGCTTCACGCTCCGGCTGGAAATGCCGGCCTCTCGCGCAACCAACGCAAGCGGCTTCCGGGGAGTCCTACAGAGCGCTCTCAAGACCCGCCAATCCGAGTCCGAGAAGCGGACGTTGGAGTCAGGGAACGGGACCCGGCCGAGGCCAATTGTCTCCGCTCCCGCGAGCCTCCTGATCAGATCGACTTGTCTCAGGATGGACATTTCGTCAACATACCGAAGGACGACTGCCAAGAAGGACCCCCGAAAATTGGCGATGATGACCGGACCGTCGAGGAGCAAGATCTCCTGGATCAAGGCATCCTTCGCGACGCCCGGAGCGACGTCCATCCATGCGTTGACCTCGCCCCCTCCGCTCAGGCGCGGGTTTAGGATGACGTCCCACTGTCGAACGATTCCCGCACTGAGGATCTTCTTGACACGGTTTCGGACCGTTCCTTCGTCCATGGCGAGGGTCCGGGCGAGTGCCGCGTACGAGATCCGGAACGCAGCAGAAACCGGGGCAACCTGACCTCGCATGAGCTCACGCAGGATGCGAAGGTCCTGACGGTCCACAACTCCCCCCGTGCCATTATCTGGCACGCGCGTAAAAGCGTTGCGGAAACCCGCCACGTCCGATCTCCGAATGTCCATTCTCATCATCCGTCCTCGGCCAGCTTCCATGACGCCCCTTTCGATACAAGGAGCGGGAGGATGCGGATGAATCTCAGACTCATTGCGGCGTGGGGGGTCGTGTCCGTTGCGGTCGTGTCTCTTATCTCCTTGGCACCGGTAGCCCGGGCCCAGGATGTGATCTGCGGGGGGCTGACCGCCGAGGTGGCGACGATCGTGGGAACGGAGGGCGACGACGTGATCTACGGGACCCCGGGGGACGATGTCATTGCGGGCCTCGGCGGAAATGATGTGATCTACGCCGGGGACGGGAACGACAAGGTGTGCGGTGGTCCCGGCGACGACATCATCTACGGCGACGCGGGCGACGACGACCTCGAGGGCGACTACATCGTGGGCACGGATGGCAACGACCACCTGACGGGAGGGAACGACGTCATCTACGGCGGCGCGGGCGACGACGACATGGACGGGGACTTCTTGGTCGGCCTTGGCGGGGACGACATACTGAAGGGAGGCGACGATACCTTGGACCCCGGAGATGGCGGGACTTCTTCGTTCCCCTTCGGTGACGCTCTGGACGGCGGGGACGGCAACGACCGGTTGATCGGCGGCAACGATGTGCTGATCGGGGGATCGGGAGATGATACGGCCGGCGGAGACGGGCTCTACGGCGGACCTGGCGACGACATCCTCGAGGGTGGCCACGATCGCGTTGCGGGCGGTCCCGGGGCTGATTACCTCATCGGGGACGGCCTCTTTGGTGAAGGGGGCAACGATGTGATGCTCGGTGGCGACGACCGCGTTGACGGCGGTCCGGGGGACGACGTCTTCCTAGCAGGGGACACCTTTCAGGGAGGGCCGGGGGACGACACCATGGTCGCGGGCGACGACGTCGTGGACGGGGGTCCTGGGAACGACGCCCTCGTCGTGGGGGATGGGTTCCGGGGCGAGGCGGGCAACGACATCATGGTGGGCGGTCACAACATCGTGGTCGGCGGCCCCGGGGACGACGACATCCGGGGGGCAGGGGCCGGGGGCGGACCCGGCATCGACACGATCATCCATGGCCCGGACCTCCTGATCGGCGGGCCAGGGGACGACTTCCTTCGCGGAGACTTCATGGCCGACGTGATTGAGACGATCGTTGGGGCCACGGACCTCATGTTCTGCGGTCCCGGAAGCGACTTCGCGGACGGAGGGCCCGGATTTGATATCTCGGTGGCCTGCGAGGTGAACGTGGACGTGGAGGTCATCCTGTAACAGTGTTCGGCGAGCCTCGCGTGCGTGCGTTGCGGAACTCGGACGGATACTGATCGCACCGGGAGGCCCTAGCCTCCCGGTTTCTCCCGCTCGTACACGGGCTTGTGCTCGCCCCTGGCGTATTGCTTCCGCTCCTCTCGCTGCTCCCGGAGCCAGTTGAAGAGCCGCGCGGCGGCGCCGAACGGCTTGTACTCCCAGATCAACTTCCCCTTCGGGCCCTTCGTCGTCACGGTCACGGCCCTCCGGTGCCACACGACGTCCACGACCTCCATGAACCCGTACTCGTGGACGCGCTTCCCCTTCACGCCCGTCGGGAGCGTCTCCCACTTGTCGTCGAGGTGGAGGACGCGCTTCGTGGTCTGCCACACCCACCCGCCCCGCTCGTCCGTGAGGGGGGCCTTCATGACGAAGGAGGCCTTGTACACGCGGTACTCGAGCTGGCGGAACCCGATCACCCGCTCGTCCGCCCGGAGGATCGGCTCGTTCGCGGCGGTGAGGTACTTGTCCACCTCCCCGAACTCGTCGATCATCATCGCGGCCCCCCTCCGAACCCCGCCCCGCGATTAAGCCTTCCCGATGTACGCCCACGACTCCGATGGCCCCGCCGCCGTCTCGACGGTGACGACCCGCCGCTTGTACTTCTCCGTCTCGTACGCGTCGAGCAGCATGAGCTCGTCGTCCGTCACCTCCAGGAGGAGCTGCCCCTCCACGAGCCCCTCGTCCTCGTGCACGAGGTTGTAGTGCCCCAGGACGTCGTCGAGGAACCTCCGGTACCCGCGGAGCTTCGCGGGCACCCGCTCCGGGATCCTCCCGAGGATCCGCCGCAGCACGGGGTCCTTCAGGAAGTCCCCGTACGCGAACACGTCGTGGGCCACGTCACACCGCCTCGTATTCGTCAAGGCCGATCCGCGGGTTGATCTCGCCCGCGAGGTCCGTGGCGAGGATCTTCGCGACCTCCGCCGGGTCCTTCGTCCGGCCGAGGGCGACCATGAGCTTCACGTACGCGACCTCCGGGAGCATGTCCTGCCCGTCGATCACGCCCGCCCGCAGGAGGTCCCGCCCGGTGTCGTACACGCGCATCCCGACGCGGCCCTGGAGGGTCTGCGTCGTCATCACGACCGGCTTCCCCGCCTTCGACGCCTGCCCGAGAACCGGGATCAGGTCGTGCGCGACGTGCCCGAGCCCCGTCCCCGCGACGACCGCGCCGTGGGCCGGCTCGAGGGCCCGCGTGAGGGCCTCCGGCCGCATCCCCGGGGCGAACCACACGAGGGCGACCTCCGGGTCGAGCCGCGGGTCCGCGACCGCGGGCCCCTTCCCCCGCCGCCGGTGCTCCCCGGTGAGGTCGATCCGTCCGTCCACGTGGACCTTCCCGAGCGGCGCCGCGTTCATCGGGCGGAACGCGTCCCTCCGGGAGGCGTGCATCTTCCGCACCTTCGTCCCCCGGTGGACGAGGCAGAACGTGTCCCCCGTCTCCCCGTGCATCACCGCGACGACCTCCCCCAGGTCCGCGGACGCGAGGCGGGCCCCGCAGATCAGGTTCATCGCCGCGTCCGAGGACGGGCGGTCGCTCGACCGCTGCGCGCCCACGAGGATCACGGGCCCGGGCAGGTCCCGGAGCATGAACGAGAGCGCGGCGGTCGTGAAGTGGAGGGTGTCCGTGCCGTGCGGGATCAGGACCGCCTCCGCCCCCGCGTTCAGCTCCTTCGCCGCCTCCTGGGCGAGGTGCTGCCAGTTCGCCGGTTTCAGGTTCTCGCTGTACACGGAGTACACGACCCGCGCCCGCACGTCGGCGAGCTCCGCGATCTCCGGCACGCTCGACACGAGCTCCTCCGCGGTGACGGCGGGGTGGACGGCCCCGGTGCGGTAGTCGACGTACGACGCGATCGTGCCGCCGGTGCCGAGGACGCTCAGGACGGGGAGGCGGCCCGACCTCGGGACGGACACCGCCTTCTTCGCGACGGGCGACGGCTTGGCGAGGAGCTCGACCTTCGCGATGTCCTTCAGGTCGATCCCGACGTTGTACCCGTTCCCCAGCTTCAGCGTGAGGATGTCCGCGCCGCTGAACGCGTGGTGGGGCATCACGACCCCTTCCAGGCGATCCCCGCGGGCGGTCACCGCGACGGTGTCCCCGACGCCCGCCCCCGCCTTCGCGAGGGCCTGCTGGACCCCGGGCGGATACTCCATGGGCGCCGAACCGCGGCCTCGCGATAAGGGCTTTCCGGTGGCGGGCGGACCTGCGACGACCTATCGAAGGTGCTCAAATCACTATTTATCCCGAGGGGCCGGTGGCCTGCCCTACATCGAAACGGTGGGGCAAAGGAGGCTCTGAGTTGCGACGTCTTGTTGGGGCGGGAGGGGTTGCCGCCCTCTTTCTTTTCCTTGCGATCGCATCGATCGTGTCGGTGCCCGAGCCGGTGCGCGGCGCGCCGACCGTGGACTACATCACGATCGTGGACGCACCGGGCGGGGCGGGGACATGGGTCTCCGGCCGGAATTACATGTTCGGGGACAGCGACGTGTTCTGGGCCGCGGGGTACAACCTCACGAGCGGCTGGGTCGCGGACGTCTCCGCGTATTGGTACGTCTGGTACAACGACAACACCTCGTGGAGCCTCGGTGTCGTCCGACTGAACCGGACGAACGCCCCGAGCGTCCGACTGGACACGAGCGGGTACGGGGTCACGCAGGTGAACGCGTACTCCTGGACCGGGCAGCGGACGTTCTCGAACGCGACGGGCCCTCTCCACGTCTCCGTCGCGAACGTCGACAGTGTGATCGTCCGGACCGACCGCGGCGGCGCGGGGACCTGGGTGGGGGACACGACGTACGCGGAGGGGGACACGGACGTCTTCTATGCGGCGGCATACAACGCGGTATCGGGCTTCCTCGGGGACATCACCTCGAACTGGACCTCGTCGAACCCGGCCGTCGGCTACTTCTACTCCTATTACCCCGGCGGGCAGTGCGGCAACGGAACAGTCGGGACGGAGTGCTATCCGTCCGCGACGTTCTACGCCGTCTCCGGCGGGTTCACGTACGGGACGGCGGCCCCCGCTGGGACGGTGCTCTCGAACACGACGGGGAAGCTCACCGTGATCGGCATCGACTCGATCCGTGTCGTCGACGCTCCCGGAGGGACGGGCAGTTGGGTCTCGAGCCGGGACTACCTTTTCGCGGACACGGACACCTTCTGGGCGGCGGGGTACAATACCACGAGCGGGTGGGTGCGCGACGTCCTCGCGTCCTGGTATCCGTATCCCAACCCGACGGGGCAGGGGAGCGGCGTGATCGAGCTGAACGCGTCGTACGGCACGACGGTCGGGGTCCGGGCCATCGGGTACGGCGTCTCATTCGCGCGCGCGACGTTCTACACGCCCGGCACGAACCGAACGTACCTGACGAACGACACGGGCCCACTCCGGGTCTCGGTGGCGAACGTGGACTCGGTCGTGGTCCGGACCGACCGGGGCGGTCTCGGGACGTGGGTCGGGCCGACGACGTACGAGGTCGGTGACCGGGACACCTTCTGGGCGGCCGCCTACAACGCGACGACCGGCTACCTCGGCGACATCACCTCGTCCTGGTCGTCCCTGAATTCGGGAGTCGGTTCGATCACGCCTACCGGCGTGAACGGCACGGGGTACCGGTCGTACTTCAGCGCGCTGTCGCTGGGGTTCACGTACGTCACTGCGACTCCCGTGGGAACGACCCTCGTGAACTCCACGGGGAGGCTCACGGTCACCGGCATCTCCATCGACTACGTCCAGATCCGGAACGCGCCGAACGGACTCGGGACCGTCGTCGGGCCCCGCACGTACTTCGAGCGGGAGCAGGACACGTACTACGCGGCCACGTACAACTTCACGCGCGGGTACCGGGGCGATGCGCCCGCGGACTGGGGCTCGAACAACAGCGCCGTGTGCGAGGTCCACGGGTGGAACGGGAACGCCCACGGCAGCTCCGCGCAGATCCTCCTGAAGTCCCCCGGGACGTGCACGATCACCGTCCGGGCGACCACGGTCTCCGGCCCCAAGACGAACACGACGGGGACCCTCACGGTCGAGGTGCGCACCCTCGTCACCGTGGACGACAGCGGAGGGGCGGACTTCTTGAAGATCCAGGACGCGGTGGACTTCGCCTCGGACGGGTATCGGATCTTCATCTTCGACGGGACGTACGCGGAGCACGTCGTCGTGGCGAAGGAACTCGAGATTGTGGGGCAGACGCGCGCCGGGGTCGTGATTGACGGAGGCGGCACCGGCACGGGCCTCTTCCTCGACGCCGATCGGATCGTCGTCCACAACCTGACGGTCCAGCAGGCGAGGTATGGAGTCTTCCTGAACCAGACGAACAACACCCGCCTCTACGACACGACGATCCAGGACTACGGCACGGGCCTCTACAACGACCGCACGCTGAACGCGTGGGTCGCGTACAACCTGATCACGCGCGGGGAGATCGGCGTGGTCGCGTACAAGGCGTACGACGACGCGATCCGGTGGAACGAGATCTCGTACAACACGGTGTACGGCGCGAAGGGCTACAACGCCCGCCTCCGGAACTGCTTCAACTGGAACAGCTTACACAACAACAAGATCGGATACTACTACGACCCGACGACGGACCTCCCGCCCTACGAGTTCGACGGGAACGTCCTCACGGACAACGAGATCGGCGTCAAGGTGGCGGACTCCTCCGCGATCTTCCTCGCGAACAACACGATCACGGGAGGTGTCACGGGCGTGCAACTCCTGAACTCCTCCTCCGAGGTTCGCGCGAACACGATCTCCGGTGTCCGCACGGGTGTGGAATTCCATATCTCAAACTCGAACCTCACCGGGAACGCGATCAGTGCGGCCCAGGTCGGGATCACGGGGAGCGACGGTGCGCCGCGCATCGAGGGAAACGACATTCGGGTCGCCTCGGGTCTCGCGATGGTCCTCTCGAACCTCGACGGCGCGGTAATCCGGGGCAACGACGCCCACGGCGGGATCATCACGATCACGGACTCCCACATCGCGGTGCTCGCGCCCGTGAACTCGAACGTGCTCCTCCAGGACTCCACGGTCCAGACCCTCATCCTCGACCCGAACTCCCGCGTCGAGGTCCGGGTCACGGTCCGCGTCCGCACCCTTGACGCATCGGGGGCGGGCCTGCCGGGATCCTCCGTGAGCATCCGGGACGCGCGAGGCGCGCTCGCCTTCCTGGGATCCGCGGGGCCGGACGGCGCGATCGCGACGATCTCCCTCACGACCGAGGTGCGGACGATGTCCGGGACCGATTCCCGCAACCCGTTCACCTTCGAGGTCACATCGGGGTCCGCACGCGGCGTCCTCACCGCGCCGATCACCTCGGCGGGCGATGTCGTCGTGGTCGTGCGGGGCGGGGCACCGCCGCTGGCCCTCGTCGCAGGAATCGCCGCGGGGACGATTCTCTCGGCCTCCCTCGCGGGAGTGTTCGCGGTCGAGCGCTCCCGGTACGCGTTCCTCTCCGCGTTCCTCGGGCTGTACTCCCGCCTGAACAAGGACAAGGTCCTCGAGAACTACAACCGCGGCCGGGTGTACGGGTACATCGAGCTGAACCCGGGGGCGCACTTCAACGCGATCCTCGCCGCCCTCGGGATGAACAACGGCGCCCTCGTGTATCACATCGAGGTCCTCCACAAGGAGGGGCTCGTCACCTCCCGCCAGGACGGGATGTACCGGCGGTTCTATCCGCGGGACGTCCAGGCGCCGCCGGTCCTAGAGAACGGGACCTCCGAGGCGCAGCTCCGGGTGCTGAAGGTGATTCAGGAGATGCCCGGGATCACCCAGAAGGAGCTGTCCCGTTTTCTCGGCCTCCGGCAGTCAACCCTCGCGTACCAGATCGACCGGCTCACCGCGATGGGGTACGTCGCCGGGGAGAAGCGCGGAAGGAAGGTCGCGTACCGGGCGATCAAGGGCGCGCACTAGGCGGGCGTCAGGTTCGAATCCCCCGCGGAGGATGCGGGGATGGATGGCCACCGCGCGGGAGGTTCTGAACGAGCTGCGTTGGCGGGAGGCGAACCGCCTTCCGGACGCGGTCCTCGTGTACCGGGACCGCACACGCAACGACGGCCACCGGTTGATCCGCGGCTCCGAGATCGTCGAACTCGAGCGACGATACTTCGTCACGGCGACCGGCCGGTTGCCGTACTACAAGATCGAGCGGATCGAGCTGGCGGGGGACGTCGTCTTCGAACGCCCCGAGGGCCGCTAGGCCTACTTCTTCTGGATTCCCTGGAGCACGCCCTGTTGCTGGAACCAGGCCGCGATCGTGTCGGAGAGCTCCTCGAACTGCTTGCTCACCTTCATCATCCCCCAGATCCCGCCCGCGAGCCCCGTGTTCGACTTGTGGAGCCGCAGCACGGCCCCGGACTGCCCCGGATAGATCTCGAAGTCGACCCCGTAGTACTGCGCGAGGGCCCCGAGGGCGATGTTCAATCCCTTGCTCCCTTTCTCCGCCTTCCCCTTCGTCGCGTTCTCCCACTTCACGGTGAAGCCGTTCGAGGCGAACGCGGTCTGCGCCAAGTTCTGGACGTTCTGCACGGATCCGTTCACGCTGATGTCTGCATAGGAGACCATGTCTTCCCCCCGGACGCCATTGGCGCAGGGGATTTTGAGGCTATCGGAACCTTGGCGACACGTTGATATACGGCCCCCCTCCTCGATCGGCCACCCATGACCCGCGTCGCCACGAAGAACCCGAAACGGCCCGTGGCGGGCTTCCCAGCGTATTGAGAGCGAGCGCTCTCCCTGTTCTGCGGTCCGGAAGCGTGTCGGGGCATGGTGTAAGGGCAGCATTCGGGACTGTAGATCCCGCGGTGGGCGTTCGATTCGCTCTGCCCCGATCGACGAATCCAAGGACAACGGAGGTGATCTGATTCCGGACGACGTGGACCCTCGGCCTCCGGCGCCGATGGCGCTGGCTCTCGAGGAACCTGCGGGCCGCGTTCCGCGGCCACCAGTGGTGAGGGGCCCGCCCCCCGGCGGGACCCCGTGCGGACGAGCGGAGCGGCTCGACCCGCGGACCGGACCTCGCGGGCCCTTGGTGTAACCTGGCAGCACCCGTCGCTTGGAACGACGGTGTGGCCGTTCAAATCGGTCGGGGCCCATTCCTCGTGAGCCGGTCGCCTAGCTCGGTCGGGCAGCTGGCCTTTACCCAGCCCTGCGTCGGTTCAAATCCGACCCGGCTCACTCCCTTCCGACCGCACACCTGAGCGCGCACGTTTTAAGGATAGGTCCCGCCTCCGAGTGCCACGTGGCCTCGATCCGCCGGACCGTCGCGGTCCTCTCCGGCACCGTGTTCCTCGTGATGATCGGGATCTCGATCATCAACCCGGACGTCCCGCAGTACGGCCGGGTCCTGGGGGCGACCCCGTTCATGGCGGGGGCCCTCGTCGGTGCCCTGCCCGCCGCGCGCGTCCTCCTCGACCTGCCGGCGGGCTCGTGGGGGGACCGGTTCGGGAACGTCTGGATGATGCGCCTCGGCCTGTCGATCATCGCCCTCACCTCCGCCGTCGCAGTCCACGCGTTCAACTACTGGGTCCTTCTCGCGGTCCGGATGGCGGAGGGCGTCGGCGGGGCGTTCTACGTGACGTCGAGCCTCGCGACCCTCGCGAGGCGGGTGCCTTCGGAGATGCGGGGACGGTACATGGGGCTGTACGTGAACGCGCTCCTCCTGGGGCAGATCACGGGCCCCGTGATCGGCGGCGCCGTGGTCCTCGCGTGGGGGATCCGCGCGCCCTTCGCGGCGTACGCGGCGGTCGCGAGCGCAGGGATGCTCCTCGTGACGTTCGGGCTCGAGCC
>Ga0066710_100005814_pt1 | contig 11357 bp, 11 predicted proteins | sample GraSoiAngelo_159_FD_79666 | JGI IMG/M metagenome (GOLD analysis project Ga0066710, IMG submission 79666) | Grasslands soil microbial communities from the Angelo Coastal Reserve, California, USA - 14_1009_16_40cm | ecosystem: Environmental > Terrestrial > Soil > Grasslands | place: USA... | reverse complement strand
GGGCGGCGCGTAGCTCGCGAGGTGCAGAGTCTCCGAGCCGAAAAATTCACCCAGCTCCGCGCCCATGCGGAAGCCGTCGAGGGCCTTCGCGCGCTGGGCGGGGTCGAGCGAGACTAACGCCGGATCTACCAAGCAGAAATTGTGCACGTGCAGGCCGTTGTCGGCGAGCGCTGCGGCGACTGACTTACGATGCGCATACATGGCGCGCATATGCGCGGCGCCGAGTCCTTCCATTTCGAGGAAGCGGAAACCCAGCTTGCGAATCTTGGGCAAAGCCGCGAGGACGTCGCGCATGCTGTGCGGATAGCCGTACTCAAGAATGACGTAGAGATAGGTGATGCTGATGCGCATGAGGGTCGCGGGGCGAAGCCTCATTGTGCATGAATGCGCAGGGAGAGGGCAAGGATGGCCGCGGCTTGCGACGCACTAGTTTCTAGCATGGCCGAATCTGAGAAAACGTCTCTCAGAATTTTCCGTTAGCGTGCACGCGGCGAGCTGATCGAGCACTTGTTGGATGGCGTGATTGGCTTTGTGGTAGGCGGCTTCGATCTTGCTGGTGGGCTTAAAGATTTCGTCGGGCCGGTAGTGAAACAAAGAATTGGCCAGCGGTCCGCATACACGCTGGTGAAACAGGACGAACATCAGCGCAGCTTTGGTCCCTTTGTCGGTGAGGCGGTACAAATAGCGCCACCATTCCGTTCCAGCGGGCCATGGGCTTTCATTTTGCGAACGTCATAGCGGAGTTGAGTGTGGGTATTTCTGTCAGCGGACAGGCCAAAGCTGGTGAGGATGGCCTGATGGATGTTGTCGGACCGCCATCCGTTGAGTTGCGTACCGCCGTGCCGCAGTACCTCCATGAGCCGCATCATTCGTGTGTCGTGGATCTTGATGCCAGCGATTTTGGTCTTGGGAGAGGCAATTGGCAGAGCAATCTTCTGGAAGAGCGGGAAGTCGACGTGAACATTTAAGGACTGGGCTTCGAAGCCGGCGAAGCGATGGGTAATGTCGACGAGCTTTTGGCGCAAGCACTCCAGGTTTTCAGTTCCTTTGTTGAGACCGAGATCTTTCATCCGGTTAACGCAGACCTCCACCCGCAGGAATGTGCTGAACTTCTCATACATGCGACCCACCAGGTTCTTACAGTAGATCCGCATCACGTGATGGCCATGATCGAGCTTTTCCAGAACGCTATACAGTTTGCCTCGCAACCGTTTGGTTACGCGCACCCCGAAGATGTGAGCTACCTTGTCGGCGGCTAGGCGGAACAGGCCCATCTCGCAGGAGCGCTCGAAAATCTTATGGATGGGGAAGTTGTGCTGGAAGATGAAACTCCGACAGTATTCGATCTGATTGATCGAGTAGTCACGACGCAGCCCTTGGTTATATTTAGCTGCGTCGCACTCGACTACGCAGGTTTAGCGAAGGTGATGCGCAGGCGCCAGTTCTTGATGCGGACCGAGCTTCCGAACAAGTGGCGGAGCGGGGCGTGCGCGCGAGGCTTGGCGGCCTGATTGGCGGCGGGCGCTTGAGAAATATCGGCCATGAGTTCCGGCGCGAGGTTGGGTTGGCCCTCGAAGGTTGAAGCGAGGCCGGGGGTGCTCAGATGGGCCGTTGCTGACGAGCGGGCCGAAGAAAGTTCGAGAGCGGGCGGCATCATCTGGTCCGCGCAAGTGGGCAGCAGGGCGGGGCGGTCGACCGGCACTGAATTCATCGCCCGCGCGGGAGCGATTTCAGCCGGCGCGGAAGAATCGCCGGCAGATATCTCGTCGCCTTCCTCGTCAGGCAGCATGGTCTCGCGTGGCGTAAGCACGGGGGGGTAGAACAGGTGCACAAGCTCGATCTCTGGCGCGGCTATGGGCGAACTCGTGGGCGGCAGGCACGTGAGCGTGAGCTCGGCGAACTCGGCTGTGGGCAGCCATGCCGCGCCATCCGCCGTCGGGCAGAAGGACGCCATGGTGAGCGCAACGGGCGCCGCGGTGAGCGGATCCGCGTAATTCCATGGTGAATTGTGGCCGCAAGCCGCCAGGTATTGAGCGTGTGCGGCGGGCTCCGCGGCCTCGGGCAATGCGGCTTCTGGCAACATCGCCGCGGTTTGGGTGATGGATGGGTTTTCGGCCGAGAGCTCGAGTGGGTTGGGCATCGGCACGAACGCTGTGACCGCTGCCGTTTGCGGAGGCTCCAGAAGTTCCGCCAGCCGCTGTTCCATTTCCAGAAACGCCGGCCAAGCCATCTCCCCGCCTGGGACCTCAATCGCATAAGAAGCGGGAAGCGCATCGCTAGTACCGCGAGCCGACTGCGCTCCTGCGATGGCGGTGACGGCAAGGCGCAGGAAATCGGCTACCGGCGGATCGGCGAGAGTCTCTAGGTACGGGACATAGGATACGACGGCGCTGGAAGACTCTTCGGCTGTGAAGGCGGCAAGCGTCAACGGATCGAAGGTTTCAGCGGGAACGTCGACGGGCGGCATAGCCTGCTCCTCGACCAGATACTCCTTGACCAGTTCCTCGTCCGCGGCCAGCGCTTCTGTGTGCGGCAGTTCGACTGTCCCAGTAGAAATTGTTGGCGAACCCGCGGATAAGACCGGCTCTTCAGTTTCGAGCATGGCCAGCGAGACAGACCGCGCCTCGGGCGCCACAGGGGAAATCTCCAGCTCCGGGAGACGATTCAGGCCCCTGCGGAACGACGAGAAATACTTATCGCGATGCTCGCGACAGCAGAAATCTTCGTCGAATAAGCCTCGGAAAGGCTTTAGTTCCGTCTCACAGTAAAGACACTCCACGGTTCTCGCCGTCCTCTGGCGACGTTCCATTATATCGTTTCTTTTCATGGAAATTGACGGAATTTACTACTAATTATGGTTTGATTTCTTAGGGAAGCAGCTGGGGGTTAACGGAAGGTGATGGGCGCAGTAATATGGCAGCAGTGTTCAAAGGAGGGGCCGCTCAAGACGGCGGAAACAAAGGCCCGCCATCCAAACGACTGTCGTGAATTGTCCCGCTCGGACATTAGAGCTTGATCGCCCGCGGAAACCGGCACGGCTGCATTCAGCGTTGGGGAGTGTTAGCCGGCCAAAAAAACACGACGACCCGACGCGTGGAGAAGGTCGCGGCGGGTCCTCGCAGTTCAAGGAGTGAAGCCGGCCTAAGCTACCTTGTGGGATTTACGGCGAAGGGCCCCAATTCCCGCGAGTAGTACGGTTCCCAACAGCACGATGCTACCGGGCTCGGGAACTGTTGTATTCGAAAACGGCAGATCAACTTGCAGCACCGCCGGCCCTCCGCAGCACTCACCATATATCAATTGGAACGGGAGGTTGCCAGAAGGCCCGGTGTAGGTTGCAGTCGTCGTGACGGGCGCGGTGTGGCCAGGGTTGAACCCCAAGTCCACACCGCCGATGATCAAAGTCAAGCCATCGTCATGGGTAACAGTGAACGTTTGTCCAGTGGGTTATCCATGAGGCTGGCAAGAGTGCCAGGTGTTGACTCGACGATATTGAAGGCTGAACTGCTCGCCAGCCAAGTTCCGACTGAGACGCTAGTGCCGGAGAAACTCATCGGAGAGTTCACGTCGAAAGTGACGTCCGCCGCTGTTCCGGGAACGTTAGCTGGGATGGCATTTTGCGAGGTTGCTTCCGATACATGCCAGAGTTCACCTGAGATTACGTCAGCCTGAGCGATCCCGAATGTAGCCGCCGCCAGACCACGACAAGCAATTCACAATCCATTTTTAGAAAGATGCTTTCGCTCTTACAGAGCTGATAACACAACGATTCTCAAACCATCTCGGATCTTCATTTGTTATTTGTTCCTTCCTTATGCGTTCCCATCGCATAGGGGAACGCGCCGCCACTCATGCGGCGTAAGTGCAGCTCCCGTTGGGCATGCCTTGACAAGGGTTCCGGCTTCTCTGTATCCTCCCGCATGGCGCTCAGAGAGAAGTGAACTTGTCGCCTAGCGGCAGATCGCGGAGTGGCGCGACACTGAAGGCGCGGGTGACGCGTAACGATGTTGCCCGGCGGGCCGGCGTGGCGCCGTCAACGGTCTCTTACGTCATCAACAATGGTCCTCGTCCGGTTTCGCTCGAAGCACGGGAGCGAGTGCTGAAGGCGATTGACGATCTGGGCTATCATCCGAGCGATGTGGCGCGGAGCCTGCGCACGCGGCGGACATTGACGATCGGGCTGGTGATTCCAGACATAACGAATCCGTTCTACGGTGAGATGGTGCAGGCGGTTGAAGAAGTAAGTTTGCAGCACGGATACACGGTGATTCTGGGACACTCCAGCCACCTCCAGGAACGCGAGCTTCGCTATGCGCAGGTTTTGCGCTCCAAGCAGGTGGATGGAGTGATTTTCCTGCCGGTGACGCCGGATCTGGAGCCTGTCGAGGCGCTGCGGAGAGCCGGTATCGAGGTCGTGGTGCTGGAGCGAGATGTGCCGGGATACGCGTGCATCGTGGCTGACGAGCACAACGGGGGATGCCTGGCGACCCGGCATTTACTGGAGCTGGGTCACCGGAAAATCGGCTGTATTGTGCTGGCAGGAGATTCGACCAGCAGCGCGGCCCGCGCCGAAGGATATCGAACGGCGCTGCAGGAAGCGGGAATTTCGCCCGAAGAGGGATGGATTGTCGAAAGCGAATACGGCTATGAGGCCGGCGAAAGGGCGGCGCACGAGTTACTGAAGTTGCCCGAACGCCCCACGGCGGTAGTGGCGCACAATGATTTGATTGCCATTGGGGCGATGAAGGCGTTCAACGAAGCCGGGCTGCGCGTTCCCGCCGATATTTCTGTGGTAGGATTTGACGACATCGCAGCGGCTTCTTACGTGCAGCCTCCGTTGACGACGGTCGTGTATCCGAAGCGCCAGATGGGACGCGCGGGGATTGAGATGTTACTGGGGCTGCTGAGTTCCCAACAAGGAATGCCGACCGGAACCATGAAGCTGCCTGTGGAGCTTGTAGTGAGAGCATCGACCGGACCAGCGACGTAAATTTTTTTACGGCTGTTGCGACACGTGTCGCAACACGCTACTCGATAGTGATGAAAGTCTGTTGCGGTAGGAGGACGGGCACGAGAACTTTGATGAAGACCAACGGAAAACCGACCATTCATATCGCCTCAGCTCCAGTGAGTTGGGGAGTGATGGAAGAAACTGAAACCAGCGTTTGGCCTTCCCCCGAACAGGTATTAGAAGAGATCTCGGCGGCGGGCTACGACGGAACCGAACTCGGTCCGTACGGCTACTACCCTACTGAAGCTCAGAAATTGCGCGGCACGTTAGCCAGCCGCGGGCTGACTTTGACCTCGGCATTCGTCCCGTTGCGCTGGTTCCAGCCGAAGCGCCTGCCGGAAGATATTGAAGCTTTACTGAACGTGGCGGGATTGCTCGCCGCGCTGGATTGCCCGTTCGTGGTGGTGGCGGACGGAATGGCGAGACCCGAGGAGCCGGCGCCGGATGATTCGGCGTGGAGGACCGTGACGGCAGCGATGGAAGCTGTCGCCCGGCGGCTCCAAGGGATGGGGGTGCAGATGGTCATCCATCTGGAGGCGGGCAGTCATCTGGCAACCCCGGACGAACAGGCACGGCTTTGCGCGTTGACCGACCCGGACCTGGTCGGTATCTGTCTGGATACCGGTCATTACGCCTACAGCTTCGGCGATCCGCGGGAAGCTGTCCGACAATACGGGCGACGCATCCGTTATGTCCATCTGAAGGATGTTGACCCGGGCGTGCGGGAGCGCGTTGCGCGGGATGGCCTGGATTTCTATGCCGCGGTGAGATCCGGCGTTTTCACGCCGCTGGGCCGCGGCTGCGCCGAGATCGCCGGAGTCGTCTCCGACTTGCTGTCGACGGGTTACGAGGGGTGGATGGTCACAGAACAGGATGTGCTGATGCCGCTCGGTGGCGGACGAAGTCCATTGAGTAACGCCAGGCAGAGCCGGGAGTTTCTGCGCAGTCTCGGACTTTGACAGTTTCCAGGACCGGTTCACCGGGGTGCGCGCGGCAGGCGCATCGGCGTACGCCGGAATTTCATTTCTAGGGTTTCGCCAAGGAGCGAATGGATGGCGCGGTTACGGGTTGGTGTGGTGGGGTGCGGGACTGTGGCGCAAATCATGTGGCTGCCGAATCTCCGGCAGCTGGATGACCAGTTTGAGCTGCAAGCCATCTGCGATCTATCGCCGGGTTTGACGGAATCTCTGGGCGAGTATTACAACGTGTCGCAGCGCTTTCAGGACTATCGCGATCTGGTTCGCGAAGATTTGGATGTCGTGGTTGTGCTGACCCCCGGTTCGCACGCCGCTCCGGCGATCGCGGCTCTCGAAGCTGGCAAGCATGTGATCGTGGAGAAGCCGATGTGCTTCACGTTGCGCGAAGCCGATGCCATGATCGCGACTTCCAAGCGCTCAGGCCGCCGGCTGATGGTGGCTTATATGAAGCGCTACGATCCCGGCTACCACTATGGCCGCGAGGCTGTGCAGTCCATGCGCGGGCTGCGGTATATCCAGATCAACGTCCTGCATCCTTCCGAGGGCCAATACTTCGCGCATCACCGGATCAAGCGTTTCAGCGACGTTCCGCAAGCCTCGCTGGCGGCGCTTGAACGCGAAGCCGACCAACTGGCGGTGGAAGCCATCGGAACTGTTTCAGAAAAATTGCGGTTCCTGTACCTGGATGTTTTTCTCGGCAGCATGATTCACGATGTGAATGCTCTGCGGGGGATACTCGGCTGTCCGGAAAAATCCATGTTCACGACGCTCTGGCCTGATGACGTGAAGTATCCGACCATCACGACGGTGCTCTCTTACAAGGACGGCCCGCGCGCCGTCTTCACCTGGTCTTATCTGAGCGAACTGCGCGACTACTTTGAGGAGCTGGCGTTTCTGGGCGAGGAATCGCGTGTGCGGATACAGTTTCCATCTCCTTTCCTGCGGCATTTCCCGACACCGGTGGAGGTCCAGGGGATGACAGACGGCGCGGAGTGGCGCAAGCGGGTGAGCGTCTCCTACGCCGAGGCTTTCAAAGAGGAGCTGCTGCATTTCCACGAATGTGTCCACCATGATCGCGAGCCGCTCACCGATGGCCGTGACGGGCGGGAAGACATCGCCTTCCTGCAAAAAATTGTCGCCGCTGCCCGTCCCGAAGGGCTGGGGGGAGAGGCTGCGCGATGAAAATCGGACTGTTCACCGACGGGTTGGCGCACCTTACGTTTGCTGAAGCTTTAGCCAAAGCCGCGAGCCTTGGCGTTCAAGCTGTGGAGATCGGGACGGGTAACTTCTCTCCTTCGCCGCACTGCGATCTGAACGGGTTGCTTGCCAGTGCCGGGGCGCGCGCAGAATTTCTAAAGGCGATGGAGCGGCAGAGGCTTCAACTCGCGGCGCTGAACTGCAGCGGCAATCCGGTTCATCCGAAACAGGATCTCGCCCAGCAGGCCGCCGACGTCACGCGCAAGACGCTGCGGCTGGCCGGACTGCTCGGCGTGGAGCGAGTGGTCTGCATGAGCGGCTGCCCGGGAACTCCGGAAGGCGGCCGCTATCCCAACTGGGTGGTGGCGTCCTGGCCGGAAGATTTCCTGGAACTGCTGGAGTGGCAGTGGCGGGCACGTGTGATTCCGTTTTGGAGTGAAATGGCGGCGCTGGCGAAAGCCGAAGGGGTGCGGCAACTTTGTTTCGAGCTGCATCCCGGCATGTGCGTCTACAATGTTTCGTCGTTCAACCGGCTGCGGGAGGCGGTGGGACCTGTTGTCGCGGCGAATCTCGATCCGAGTCATTTTTTCTTCCAGGGAATGAACCCGCTGGTTGTGATTCGGACGCTGGGTGGGTCGATTGGTTATGTCCACGCCAAAGATGCGCGCGTTGAGCCGTACAATCTGGCGGTGCAGGGATCACTGGATTTGCAACCGGGAAAGCCGGTGCGGGACTTGGTTTGGGCGTATCGCACTTTGGGATATGGCCACGGCGCGCAGTTTTGGGCTGATTTCGTCTCCACGCTGCGATCGGTTGGCTACGATGGGGTCTTGTCGATCGAGCACGAAGATCCTTTGATGGATGCAGAGGAAGCTATCGGCCGCGCGGTTGAACTGCTCCGGAACACGGCGTTCTTCGGGCCGCCATCGGTGGTGCCGGGCGCTCCGCCGCCGTATTGAGAGGAGCGTGGGAGTCGAAGCATGAAGAATTTTGGAAACCCAGCTCGCTACCGGCGAGTTGTCAGATGATTCGCCGGCAGTTCCTGCGTAATTCGCTGGGAACCGTCGCGGCCGCGGCCGGCATTCACACGCTATCGAGCTGTGGTGGAACGAAAAGCACGGGCGGACGAGGTCAGATCACGCTTGGCAGTTATGCCGATCCGGCTCTGGACATCTTGAAGGACGTGCTTCTTCCGGAATTCGAGAAAGCGACGGGCATCCGCACGGAATGGGTGGAGGCCGACTTTTCGGGCTGGCTCCAGAAATCTTTGAATGACGGTCAGACCAAGGCCGGGGCATTCGATATCTATGTGATGGATGACTTGTGGGTGCCGCGTTTTGCCGGAGCCGGATATCTGGCTAACTTAGGCGAGCTGGGATTTCAGACCGACGAGGACTTTCTTCCCTCCGCGCTCGACTTGGGTTACTGGCCGCCGAAGACCGGATTGCGCCAGCCGGGGATTGATGTCAGAGCGAAGCCTACTCTGTATTCACTCCCACTTATCAGCGATGTACAGCTCCTGTTCTATCGCCATGACATTTACAGCGGCGGGGCTCCTGCCACGTGGGACGATGTTTTGCGAATGGCGCGGCAAAAGAGCGATCCGGGTCACCGGCAGTACGGATGGGTTACTCGCGGAGTCAAGGGAAATCCGATTATGAATTCGTTTTTCGTGATCCTGCATGACTTCGGCGGAGACATATTCGGAGAAAATTGGAAGGTTACGTTCAATAGTCCTCAGGCGATCGAAGCGCTTGAGTTTTATTTGAAGTTATTGACTTATGCGCCGCCGGGCATAGCGGAGTTTGATTCGGATCAGGAAGGAGAGACGCTATTGCAGGGGAACGCGTTTGCCGCCACGATGTGGACGGGTTGGTGCCGGCAGACCGACGATCCGGCAAGATCGAGAGTGGTGAACAAGATCAGCTTCGATGTTCCGCCGAAGCAGGTCCAGCAGGTCGCAAAGCTGGGGCTGTTCATGGCAGGAATCGCATCGTCAGCTCCAAATCGCGCAGGAGCGCTCGAATTCCTCAAATGGTTCAGCAGCTCGGCAACGCAACTGCGATTTGCGCGCGCGGGAGGAACTCCTTTCAAGATGAGCGCCTTGAAAGACAGCGAAGCTCGCAAGGGCTCGCGCTGGCTGGACGCTACGTTGAGAGCGCTGACGATAGGTGTTCCTTCTCCACGAACTTCGGACTGGTCCAAAGTAGAAGACATTCTGGGAACAGAGCTTAACCGGACGCTGCTCGAAAAAGGCAAGGCGAAGCAGCACCTGGACGCTGCCGCGGCCGAAGCCACCGCGTTCTTGAAGAACGCCGGCTACCCGGTCGGATAAATATGGCGCGTACTCTGGGTCTTGGAGTTGACCTGCGGCGGAAGTCGCTACCGTGGCTTCTCCTCGCTCCCACGGTGCTCTTCGTGGGCGCCATGACGGTGCTGCCGCTTGCGTATTCCGTCGTCACCAGCTTCCAGGAATTTCCGCTGGGGCAAGCGCCGGCATTTGTGGGCCTGCAGAATTACCGGAACCTCATCGGCGATGCCAATTTTCTGAGCTCGCTCGAAACGACACTGGTATTCACGATCTCCGCTACCGGGCTGGAGTTCGTGCTGGGGTTGGGGCTGGCGCTTCTGCTCAAGCAGGAATTTTCGTTCCAGGGAACCATCCGGTCGAGTCTGATCGTCCCGATGGCCATTGCGCCGGTGGTCGTGGGGATTATCTGGCGGCTGCTTTACAACGCCGATGTCGGACTTTTCAGTTTTGCCGCGCAGGCTTTGACCGGGCACTCCGTGAGCGTACTTTCGAGCACGACGCTGGCGCTGCCCGCTTTAATCCTGGTGGATGTGTGGGAATGGACGCCGTTCATGTTTCTGCTGTTGCTTGCGGGAATCCAGTCTCTGCCGCAGGAACCGTTTGAGGCGGCGCGCGTGGATGGAGCCAGCGCCTGGAATATCTTTCTGCAGTTGACGATGCCGATGCTGCGGCCGGTCATCGTTGTGGCTTTGCTGATTCGCGCGCTCGACGCTTTCACGGTCTTCGACCAGGTGTTTGTCCTGACTCAGGGGGGGCCGGGCACTGCGACCGAGGTCGCGACGCTGATGGTTTATAAGACGGCCTTTCGTTTTTCGCAATTCGGTTATGCGGCATCGATGGCGGTGGCGTTACTAGTGCTGGTCATGTTTTTCTCGGCGGCGATAACGCGGACGTTCAGGACGAGCGTCTAATGCCACGGTTCACTTCAACAACGCGAAGACGCTTATGGCTCGGCATGCGGGTCATTCTGATTGTTCTGGCACTTATCATCACCTTGTTACCCGTCTACTGGATGGTGAATACCTCGTTGAAGACACAAGTCGAGGTATTTACTTCTCCACCTACTCTATGGCCCGAGAACCCTACGCTCGCTAACTATGTAAACTTATTCGTTCGCCGGCATCTGGGGGCCTACTTACTAAATAGCGTTATTATCGTGGGAAGCGCAGTTCTCCTTTCACTTATCATCGGGTCGCTGGCGGCTTACTCGCTGGCGCGTTTCGGGAAGGCCCGAATGCGAGAGAAGGTCAATTTCTGGGTACTGGCTCCACGCATGATTCCTCCCGTGGCTCTCGTGGTCCCAATGTTTTTGATCCTCCAACAGCTGGGCCTGATCAACAAGAAGCTGGGACTCATTCTGGTGTATACGGCATTCAATCTGCCCTTTGTGGCCTTAATGATGCGGTCTTTTTTTCAGGAGATTCCCGTGGATCTGGAGGAGGCGGCTATGGTCGATGGTGCGAGCCGGCTTCGATCCATTCGAGAGATTGTGCTTCCGCTGGCGTCACCGGGACTGGTGGCAACGTCGATTTTCTCGCTCATCGTCACATTCAACGAATTTTTCTTTGCCCTCATCTTGACCTCCACGCCCACGGCGGCGACCCTGCCGGTGGGTACAGCCGCTCTCATCGGAAAGACACAAACGCTATATGGCGAAATGGCAGCGGCCGGCGTGGTAGCGGCGGCTCCGGTGGGGATATTTGCTTTGCTGGTCCAGCGGGCTCTTGTCCGTGGACTGATAATTGGAGCCGTCAAATGATGGATGGCGGTTTTTGTAACGAGGAATCTGCTGGAACAACCGCTCTTCTTCAGTTTTTTTTGTGCCGCGGAGGGAACGGGTCGACCCAAAGTTAATTTTGGT
>Ga0066710_100005813_pt1 | contig 11357 bp, 8 predicted proteins | sample GraSoiAngelo_159_FD_79666 | JGI IMG/M metagenome (GOLD analysis project Ga0066710, IMG submission 79666) | Grasslands soil microbial communities from the Angelo Coastal Reserve, California, USA - 14_1009_16_40cm | ecosystem: Environmental > Terrestrial > Soil > Grasslands | place: USA... | reverse complement strand
CATTTGTTTACAATTTTCTTGGGAACGTAAACCTGTTCCAGAGTCGTGTTGTCAACGGCAAGGCCCGCATCGGCAGTCTGGAGATGGAAGTGCCAGAGGGAACGCATCCGGAGGGACAAGCCGTCATGTATGTTCGTCCTCACCTTCTGGATATTGAACAGCAAGCCACCGGGGCTGACCATTTTCGTGCCAGGGTCAAACATATCAACCGAACGGGCCCTCTTGTAAAGATAGAACTGATGACAGAGTGGGGAGATTTTGTGAACGTAGAAATGTCGCAGGAACGTTTCCGCCATCTGGGGCTCAAGAGTGATTTGGAGGTATTTGTAAAACCAAGAGAGGTGCGGGTGTTCAGTGCGACCGGTCGCGCCTGAGATGGCTTGAAGACTATTGGGGTGGTGAACCCAATAAGCAAAACGGTTTAGCGGATGATATACTTGGGCTATCGCGGTGTGGATGGGATTTGACAGCCGCGACAGCCCCAGCACCACCGCGGTTCCCCTTTGTCAGTGGGATTTTGAGGAGTGTCATGGATCCAACTAAGCCCGAGGGCGTTGTGCCGCCAGGATTAAGACCCAGCCATCCGGACGAAGGGTTAGCCAGGGAAGGTCTCGCCTTCTTATTCGACCTGGATGGCACGCTGGTGGACAGCGTGTACCAACATGTTCTCGCCTGGCGGGAGGCGCTCGAACAGGCCGGCATCGATCTCTCGGTGTGGCGCATCCACCGTCGTATCGGGATGAGTGGAGGACTGTTTGTGAATGCGTTGCTTCGGGAGACGGGAGGTGGCGTAACGGCCGAAGAGGTGGCACGCATACAACGACTCCATGCGGAAGCCTACGTCCGTCAAGTGACGCAGGTTCGCCCTTTGCCTGGTGCGCGGGAACTGCTGAATTACTTATCCCAAGCCCAGGTGCCCTGGGCCATCGCAACTAGCGGACGGCTGGAAACAGCCAAACCCGCTTTGGAGTCGCTAGGAATCAGTTCTGAAGTGCCCGTCATCACTCGAGATCAGGTGTCTCACGCTAAGCCGGACCCGGACTTGTTTCTTGTCGCTGCCCAGCGTCTGCGGGTTTCCATGAGCGCGTCGGTTGTGGTGGGAGACAGTGTGTGGGACCTGTTGGCTGCCCGCCGAGCCAGAGCGCTGGGAGTGGGGCTCCTTTCGGGAGGCTACGGCCAGGACGAACTCGAGCGCGCAGGAGCCTATCGGGTGTACCAAGACCCAGCCGACTTGCTACGGCACCTGGATGAAGTTGGGGTCCGAGTGGCCCAATGACCTAATAGTTCTTGCGTTCCGTTCATCGTGATCTGCTCTGGGCGGGTCTACCAAAACACCCAGCCGCAACGCCCTAAGCAAGGGAGCTCGTCCCGGCCATTTTGGGCGCTTGACAAGCATTTGGGCACCCTCTCCCATGAGGAGAGGGAACAAAAAATTGGATGGACTCTCCCCTCGCCCTTTGGGAGAGGGGCCGGGGGTGAGGGTTTGGAGCTAGATGCGAGAGTGTAGCTCGATTCAACTTCGGAATTCGGGCTCAAGGCCACTAGCCAAACCGGCTGCTATGTCTGCTCTGAATGACAATCCGTTTGCTGTATTGACGGCCGTGGTGGCTCCGGCCATCCTTACCAACGCTTGTTCCGTACTATGCCTGGGCACCGGCAATCGCATCGCTCGCGTAGTGGATCGAACGCGGGTTATTACGGCGGAGATAGCTTCCCTGGAGGTGGGAACTTCGGAATACCAGGTACGGCTCAGCCAACTGGAAAGGCTGCAGGTACGTGCCCAGTTGCTCCTCAAAGCGCTTCGCATCTTTTATGCGTGCCTCGGCTCGTTTGCCGCAGCCGCCCTGATTTCAGTGGTGGGATCGGCACTGGCCTTTTACGACCAGCGCGTTGCGTTTCATGCAGCCGCGGTGGTCGGGCTCGCCACCGGCGGTTTGGGCGTCACCGGACTGGTTTCCGGTTGCATGCTGATGGTACGTGAAACGACCTTGGCGGTCCAAAACCTGACAAAAGAGGCGGAGCTGGCCCGCACTCGCTATGCCGGTGGCCAGCCGCCAGGCCGCCCGTCCCACCCAGCTTGACTGCAAACCGGAATTCCGAAGTTGAATCGAGCTACACTCTCGCATTTAGCTCCAAACCCTCACCCCCGGCCCCTCTCCCAAAGGGCGAGGGGAGAGTCCATCTGAGGGTGGCTAATTCTATGGTATCTTAATCCGTTCGATTTTTTGAGTGCCCGAGGCCTTCAAAGTTTCGTCGCCCGAAATGTAACAAACTTTGAAGAGGTGTAACCCGGATGAGCCGATCTTCAACCTTCGTGAAACGAGGATTGCTGGCCGCCTTGGTTCTGCCGCGGCTCTTATGGGTGGGATGCCTCGTCAGGGCGGAGTCGAGCTACAACCTGCTTTCTCCGGATCGGAGGATCCTGGTCAAAATCCGAATTGCCGACCGCATCAGATACAGCATTCTGCTTGATCAGAAGGCTCTCCTTCAAGATTGCACTCTTTCCATCAATATTGATCGCACAACGCTGGGAGTGGAGCCGCAGGTCAAAGCCGTGAAGGAACGCAGGGTCGATCAGGAAATCGAACCTGTGGTTCGGCAGAAGTTCGCGAAAATTCGTGAAAACTACAATGAGGCTCGGCTGGAAATGGAAGGCAATTACGCCATCCTTTTCCGCGCCTACAACGAAGGCGTGGCCTACCGGCTGGAGACATCACTGCCTCAGCGGGAAGTGAAGGTTTACGGCGAAGAGGTCAACTTCAACTTTGCCGGAGATTACAGGGTTTACTACCCGAAGGAAGAGAGCTTCTTTTCACATAACGAAAGACATTTTATTTATCTTCCGCTCAAGAACATCGCCTCGACAGCGATAGCGAGCCTGCCGGGGGTCGTGGATGCGAGAAATGGGATCAAATTGGCAATCTGCGAATCAGACGTCGAAGACTATCCTGGCCTGTGGCTGCGGGGAAACAGCAGCAACAGCCTGTCAGCCGTTTTCCCACCTTATCCGCTCAAGCAGGAACTGGCTAAAGATCGTGACCTCAAAATCACCCAGACGGCGGGCTACCTCGCCGTGACGGGAGGGACGCGCACATTTCCCTGGCGATTAATCGGCATTGCCAGCAAGGACGGAGACCTTCTGACGAATCAGCTGGTTTATCTCCTGGCCAAAGCGTCGCAGGTGCAAGATGCATCCTGGATCAAACCTGGAAAGGTCGCCTGGGACTGGTGGAATGCGAACAACCTCTACGGGGTAGATTTCAAAGCCGGCGTCAATACCAAGACCTACAAGTACTACATCGACTTTGCGGCGAAATACGGCATCGAGTACGTCATCTTGGACGAAGGCTGGTACAAACTCGGCAATTTGCTCCAGGTCGTTCCTGAGATGGATATGGCAGAACTAACGGCTTACTCCAGGCAGAAGAAAGTCGGCATTATTCTATGGGTGGTCTGGAAGACGCTCGACGATCAACTTGAAGCGGCCCTGAATCAGTTCGAGAGATGGGGCATCAAAGGGATCAAGGTTGATTTCATGCAGCGTGACGATCAGCCCGTGATCAACTTTTATCACAAAGTCTGCCGCGAGGCGGCGAAGCGCAAGATGCTGGTTGATTTTCATGGCGCGATCAGACCAGCCACGATGACGCGGACCTGGCCCAACCTGATCTCGACGGAAGGTGTCATGGGCCTGGAACACTGCAAGTGGAGTGATGCTGCCGAGCCAGAACACAATGTCACGCTTCCGTTCACCCGGATGTTGATGGGGCCGATGGATTACACACCAGGCGCGATGGTAAACGCTGCCAAGACGAATTTTGCCCATATCTTCGAACGACCTATGAGCCTGGGCACGCGTTGCCAGCAGCTCGCCATGTACGTCGTCTACGAAAGCCCGCTGCAGATGCTGGCTGACAGCCCTTCCAATTACCTGCAGGAACCGGAAGCGATGGAGTTTCTGGCTCCCGTGCCTACCGTATGGGATGAAACGAAAGTGCTGGATGCCAGGATAGGTGATTACGTGCTCATTGCCCGCAGAAAAGGTCGGGAGTGGTATGTTGGCGCGATGACTGACTGGACGGCCCGTGAACTGGAGGTTGACTTTTCATTCCTGCCAGAGGGCCGCTTCCAGATGGAAGCTTACCAGGATGGTGTGAATGCCAATCGTTATGGCAGTGACTACACGAAAGTGAAGAATCAGGTTACCAAAACCACCAAACTCAAGATCAAATTGGCGGAGGGCGGCGGCTGGGCCGCACGGATCTCGCCTCAATGAAGAACTGATCCAAGAGGGCAAAGGCAAACGTCTGACTCTATTCGGTTGAGCAAATCGCCGAGGATCTGCCCTTTGTGAGCAAGGGCACACTGTCGGAAAATTGCGGTGATCGTAATTTGAGTGATTCGATGCATGGGACCGTTGGAGTGTGGACATTTTCGAATTGAAGCAACTCGCGGCATTTGTTGATTTCTTGAAGGCTTGTTCCGCTCGCACTCGATTAGATTCATCGGCAATCCCGATGATTGCGCTTGAAGTTTGGACATTTTGAGGAGCAATTCCCGTGGGTTGACCCTCACCCGGTCCGCCGGATGGCGGACCATCCTCTCCCCAAGGGCGAGGGAGAGATCCACGGATTAGAGCGCTGACTTGAAGGCTAACAAACAGACGTTTCATGACACAGGGTAACGGCGTGGCAGGAAACGTCGATCTGAGCCACACCCCCATTTATTGTTCTCCCTCTCCTGGTGGGTCCTGGTGGGAGGGTGGCGCGAAGCGACGGGTGAGGGTTAACCGCGTTCTTCGGTGCTGCAAATGTCCAGACTTGAGTCATCCCTTTCAGGGATGGGAATTCATCATGATACCTAACCCAGGGTGGCGGCTGGGCCGCAACCCTTATAGGGCTGGCTTACTAATCCCCTTTGGGGAATAAAAACGTCCAAAATCCGGGGGTTAATGCTTCGCATTGACCACTCCGTGCATGAGCGACCACTCGCCCTACCCCAGTGGCATTTGCTCGAAATCTTCCTTTTAATACCCCTTCTGTTTGTCGACGACATTGATGAGCGGTTTGCCCTCGACGAACCGGCGTATGTTTTCTTTGATGGTGCCGACCATACGGGCCCGGTCTTTGTCGGACCTTCCGGCGATGTGGGGCGTGATGATGACGTTCTCAAACTTCCAGAGCGGGTGGCCTTTCGGCAGCGGCTCCGGGTCCGTCACGTCGACGCCCGCTCCTGAGAGACGTTTGCTCTCGAGAGCCTTGACGAGACCGCTCATGTCGTACAGCCCGCCGCGGCTGACGGCGATGAAGTAAGAATCTTTTTTCATCAGCTCGAATTGTCGGGCGCCCATCATCTTGTGGCTCAGGGGGGTGTGCGGAGCTGAGACGAATACGACGTCGGCTTCCGGGAGAACCTCGTCGAGCTGGTCGGGCTTGACGATCTTCCTGATGACCGGCATATAGGGAATGTCCTCCGGATCGACACCGATCACGTACATTCCGTGAGCCCAGGCGCGGAAGGCGATCTGTGTCCCAATGCCACCGACGCCGATGATCACCGCCGTGCGGCCGTTCAGCTCTATGCCCGGGTAGGGCCGCGGCGGCTGCCACAGCTCCTGCTGCTTGTGCCCGTAGAAAGTGTAGAGATGCCGGGTCAGCATCAGCAACATAGCTATAGCATGGTCGGCGATCTCTGGGCCCTGCACGATCTGATTGTTGGTCAGGATGATGTTACTGTCGCGAAGATCGTTCCCGCCGGAGAGGTGGAGGACATGCTCAACTCCCGCGCTCATCACCTGCACCCATTGGAGTTTCTTGCCGGCACGGACCTCTTCCGGCCTGATGTTACCGATGAAGGCGTCGGCGTCGCCGATCTCCTGCATCACGCTTTTGTCCGTGACCGGGACGATCCTCGCCTCGGGAGAGGCGCTCTGTAGTTCCTTCAGCAAGATAGGATCGTTACTGTCCAGGAGGATTTTCCTCGTCTGAGCGGAAAAAGCGACCGTGCAGACGACAAGCAATAGTACTAAACGTCGCATAGAAGGTGTCTCCTTTCCAACTTGGGATTCTATCGCAATCCCCTCTGAGGAGGGGCAGAAGGCGTCAACCTTCGGGACAACCGACACGCACCCCTGAAGGTGTGAAAAAACTAAAAACCGGCGGAAATTGGGAGGGCGAGGCCCCCGCCGAGCTTCATGGGGCAGAACTCGCTGGGGCAATGACTCGCCAGGAGGCTCGCCCTCCCAATTTCTTCACAACTCCCCTCCCGTGGAGGGGAATAATTTTCATCGCCAGGCACTGTGGCAACTTTGGCAGAATGGGCAACTCATCTGAAAATGGCCATAACAATTTCAGCAAGAATCAGGACAATGACGATCAGTTCCAGTGTATGGCTTTGAGCGGTCCGGACGCGGTCGCTGAGCAACTGGTAGAAGTAGGCAATGATGTCGAGTTTGCGAGAAATGGCAGTCTCCCAGTCTGGCAAATAGAATCGAGCCGTGGCGGCATTGTGAATCCGCGCCAGGTAAAGATCGCCAATGAGTTTGAGGGCGTTTTCGACTCGTTTTGCCAGAACCAGAGACTCGATACGCAACTCGGCCAGTTCCTGAATTGTCTTCTCATACGGTGTTTCGAATGGTAACGACCATTTCCTTGGTTTTGGTACCAAGCCCTGATACTCGCTGATTCGCTTGTCTAGCTCGGCATCGATGAAGCGGGCTTCCAGCAATTCGACGTTGAGCAATTCCAACACATTGGCGGCGTCCCAATAGTCCCGGTCATAAATGATGGCCGCATTCCAATCTATCAGGGCCAGATCGTTCTGAAAATAAGCAATCCGCTGAGCTAATGCTTCTTCCTGTTGTTCTCGACTCAAAGGCTGCGTTTCAAAGCGCAGGACCTGCGCCAGCGTCGAGCGATGTTGCGCCAATAAGTCTTCCGCTCGCCAGGGTTGATCAAATTCCTCAATGATGAACAAGTAGTAATCCTCGACCAGCGCTGACAACTCGGGCCGCACAATGGCCGGACGAATCGTCTCCATGACATGCTGCACATGGGTTCTGGCCTGGATTTCAAGGTTAAGGCTGTAGAGTTCCTGGCTCAGTCGAGGAAGATCTTGCAAGTGCGGCTGCTCTCCGGGCGTCGCCAGGGGCCAACGATAAGCGATGCTGGCCGCTCCAAAGTCGAAGACCATCGCCTGAACACTGCCGGGTGTGGCGAGCAGAGGGTCGGTCAGTCCCAAACTCACGACTCGGGGAGGCCTGGCATACTGCAGGTACGCCGGCGTCTGTTTCTTTTGTGTGAGGCGCGGTGCGGGCAGTGCAGTAAAGAGCCCGCCCAGCCGATCCAATGAAACTTCGAAACCAACGTCAAAAGCAAACAGAGCGACGACTTGACCTCGCAGAATCTGAGTCATGGCTGGTTCTGATTCCTTGGATGCTCTCCCGCCCCAGCGGTGTTTTGGAACCGTGGACCCGGCAACAGTTGAGTCCATGAATCATACGCCAACAGATCTCTGGTTCCAAAGGGATCCTTCTTCGCCCGTTCATTTCACCTCATCGCGGCTCGCGAATGAAGTAATGCCACTTATCAACATTCGCCGGCACCGCAACATCGAAGAAGCCGACCATCATCTCGTCGTAAGTCTGGCTGCCCCAGGTCACTGTTTTTTTCGGATCGGGATTGTGCGGATTGTCCCTCGAGTTGTCGAACCAGGCGACAGCTTGGAGCCTCGTGCCGGCTTTGAGGAACCTTGGCTCGGCCAGCCGGTAGCTCAACTGCCAGTGGAAGTGGTAGTTCACCAGCAGCAGCGGTTCGATACCTCCGTCCGGATGAATGAGGTTGTATTCAAACCGCTTCCCCCGCAGATGCATGTGCGGAAATAAACTGAGTAGCGTGGCGTCGTTCGGCAAAGTGCCGTGCACTTCCACGCGATAGTCGTCAGCGCCGGGCGGAATGACAAAACTGTCGTTGGTCAACTGCAAGGTCAACACGCGCTGCCTGGGTGGCTCCTTCGCAAAGACGATTCCAATGCTCGTCTGATCACTTCCCAGATGGCCGTTTGTCGTGTAGTGCATCTGGAATACTAGATCCGACCCGCCCGGAACCAACTTGGCCATACCGTTGGGCCAGTGATCGGGTGAACTGCCCGGCGCATACACCAAGAGCATGTCGCTGTCGGTCGCATGAGCACCACGCCGATCCTGCTCGCCGGTTAGACTCGACGCCGTGAACGGCACGCCGGCCGGGGCGTGTCGCAACCATCGGGAGTCTGGCGGGCGAATGTAGACAACCGCATGATGGACGGACTGCCGGCTCGAAGGGCGGATCTCCGACATTTGCACCCACATGTCCCGAGAAAAGCAGGTGGGCACAATTTCAAACGTGTATTCGATGTCACCGTGTGCCGGGATCTCTACCGGCTTCGGCATCCGCACCACGAGGTCTGGCTGGGGGATATTCCATCCGTCCGTCAATTGGCGCGGTGCCGGCGCGTCGTGCGCGTCACCGGCTGGCGCGTCGGTCCAGGATGAGAGCGTTTCAATCTGCTGCGCGGTGAGCGACGGATCGTTCAAGAAGTGTCCGTAGCGCGGATCGGCAAACCAGGGCGGCATTTTCTTCAAACGCACGGCTTCCTGGATCATCCGGGCCCAAGGTCGCGTCTGGCCATAGGTCACCAAAGGCATCGGGCCGATCGCGCCGGCCCGATGACAGCTCTGGCAGTGCTGTTCGAGGATGGGAAGCACATCCCTATAGAAAGTAGGCGTGCTGGCGGCAATACGAGCAACCGGTCCGGTATGCGGCGGCGCCGGCAAGGCGTTCTTCTGGTCTGTCGGTTTAGGAAACGAATAGATGGCCGCCGAGAGCAGCCGCCCAACCATCCATAGCACCCTCCAAATTTTTCGAAGGCTATAGCAAGGCATAACTTCCCGACACAGCATACCCGATCAGGCCAGAGGTAGGAAACGGTGATCTTCTGCCATGCCCCCTTCGAAAAAATGTTGAAACCACTCTGTTTCTGGTGTTAGCCTACGCGGCAGGGCTCAAGCGTCTTGCCAGGTTGATTGGTATCATTGCCTTAATGAGTCATGTGAAACTAGCCAGGGGCTTCGCCCCTGATATCCCTGGCTCCGCAACCTAACTGCACCGCTGGCTGCGACAAGAAGTCAGGAGTCAGAATGGCTGCGTGTTTTGTCCAAGCCCGTCAGGGGGCGTATTAGTAGCCTATCAGGGTGGAGTACCAGCAGAACCCTGGGTTTGAGGCCCCATTCCCAGCCTTCTTCCTCTCCCCGCCCAGACGGGGAGAGCATGGGAGCCTTGAGAAGGCTCCCTGGTGAGGGGCGTGAGTTGAGAAAACGACAGGGAAATTCTCGTTTCCGTCTGCTCGACGGGCTAATTAGAGAATTCGTGCCCTCGCCTTTTTACAGACACAACGACCGCATGAGAATTTTGCTTTTGCTACTGCTCTTCACGGCCACGCTTGAGTTCGGCCTGCGTGCGACTGGAACCGCCGGGGCAAACGAGACTCCGTCCGGCCCGGCACGTCTTTTCAATGGGCGAAACCTCGAAGGCTGGTTTACCTACCTCGAAGGGAAGGGTAGGAACAACGACCCTGAGAAAGTGTTTCAGGTTCACGACGGGGTCATTCACATTTACAAAGACGCGGAGGAAGGCACAAAAATGCCGTTCGGTTACGTCGCTACGGAAAACGAGTACGCCGATTATCACCTGCGGCTCGAATACCGGTGGGGGACCAAGCGCTTCGTGCCGCGCGCCCAGGACAAGCGAGACTCCGGCCTTCTCTATCACGTGGTTGGTCCGGACACAGTGTGGCCGTGCAGCGTGGAACTGCAAATCCAGGAAGGCGACGCGGGCGACATTTTCACGGTCAACACCCGGGTCACGTCTACCTTGGACCCCAAGCGCCTTGTTCCCGATGAGCCCAAGCAATGGGCCGGGTCGGCCTTCCTTGAACCGGCTGACGGCGGTGTGGAACGTTCCCAAGGGGGTGACTGGATTTCCCGTATCGTTAAGAGTGGGACGTACGAGATGGATGGTTGGAACACGATCGAAGCGATCGTGGAGGGTGACCGTGCCACACACCTCGTCAACGGCAAGATCAACAACCGTTGCTGGAACATTCTTCAGCCGGATCCTCAGGCCCCCGGCAAGTTCATTCCTCTGAAGGCCGGTCGCATTATGTTGCAGGCCGAAGGCGCCGAGGTCTTTTATCGAAACATTGAAATCAGACCGCTGAAATGATGCATACCTCACATCCTGTGTGGCGACCCGAGCCAGGCCGTAGCGGGTTTTGCACGTCACTTTTGATTGCTTCCAGAAGGGTGGCCATCCTTTCTGAGTGGAAAAAATTTATGGCCGGTGGGAAACTATGAAATCCAAGCTCATTTATGGACTCCTGGCCGGGCTGGCTGTAGTGATCACAGCCGGGCTGGTGTACTGGTATGTCATTGTCAGATCCAGGTCCCGGGAACTGATTCTGAAGGTACCTGATGGCTTCGAGGTCGAACGCGTTGCCGGCCCGCCGCTGGTGGACCGCCCCATCGTGGCGGACTTCGACGAACTGGGCCGGCTCTACGTGGCTGACTCTTCCGGCTCAAATGACAAGGTTGAGATCCAGCTACAGCAGAAGCCTCACCGGATCGTGCGGCTGGAAGATACGGACGGCGACGGCCGGTTCGACAAGAGTATTGTGTTCGCTGACAAAATGATGTTCCCCGAAGGGACGATGTGGTTCGATGGATCACTCTACGTCGCCGCGCCGCCGAGCATCTGGAAACTCACCGACACGAATGGAGATGGAGTCGCGGACCAGCGCGAAGAATGGTTCCAGGGGAAAACGCTCACCACCTGCGCCAACGATTTGCACGGGCCTTATCTTGGCCCCGACGGATGGATTTATTGGTGCAAAGGTGCGTTCGGAAAACAATCCTACGAACGTCCCGGCAAGCCGCCCTTCGTTACGCGCGCAGCTCACATCTTCCGGCGCCGCCCCGGCGACTCCCTGGTGGAGCCCGTGATGACGGGTGGGATGGACAATCCGGTAGACGTCACTTTCACGCCGGGAGGTGAGCGGATTCTCACCGCCACTTTCTTCCAGCAACCGGACGTCGGCCGGCGCGACGGCCTCATTCACGCGGTTTACGGTGGCGTCTACGGCAAGGTGCACGACGTCATCGAGGGCCACCAACGGACTGGCGATCTCATGCCCGTTCTGACGCATTTCGGCCCTGCCGCACCCTGCGGTCTGACCCGCTATGCTTCGCGCGGCTTCGGCGAGGATTATCAAGACAATCTCTTCGCCTGCCTCTTCAACCTGCACAAGGTCACCCGCCACGTGCT
>Ga0066710_100005811_pt1 | contig 11358 bp, 9 predicted proteins | sample GraSoiAngelo_159_FD_79666 | JGI IMG/M metagenome (GOLD analysis project Ga0066710, IMG submission 79666) | Grasslands soil microbial communities from the Angelo Coastal Reserve, California, USA - 14_1009_16_40cm | ecosystem: Environmental > Terrestrial > Soil > Grasslands | place: USA... | reverse complement strand
GTCACGCTCGCGCCGTACGTGCAGGAGTAGTCGACGAGGCCTTCCGCGCCGCTCACCGGCGCGCGCTTCTCGACGAAATACGGGAATTTGACGGTGACGTGGGCCGCGCTGGCAGCGTGGTCGCGGCGCAGCTCGGCGCACAGCGCGCGGAAGCGGCGGATGTCGATCTCCCGGCGGTGGCGGTTGAGCAGCTCGACGAACCGGCTCATGTGCGCGCCGCGGCGGCGGTGCGGGAGCGACACGCTCATGTCGATCTCGGCGACCGTGTGCTGCTGCCCGTTCGCCCGGTCCAATACGCAGATCGGGTAGCGCAGGCCCTTCACCCCGGCCCTCTCCAGCTCCAGCCTCCTCCCATCCTCCTCGCTATGCACATCCCTCAATTGCCGCTGGAGCGCCGATTGCATCGACGAAATGGTCAAACTGCTTTCACGGGGAGCGCGGGAGATCAGGGAGCGCGGGAGGATTTTGCCTTGGAAACGCTTTCTCCCGCGCCCCCCTTTTTCTCCCGCGCTCCCTGTCGAGTTTTTCGTCATCACAGATCCAGTTCGCCGCGGAGGATCACGGTGGCGGAGCCGGTGATCCAGGCGCGCAGGTCGGAGGGGTTGGATTCGGGACGCAGCTCGATCTCGATGCGGCCGGGGCGGCCCAGCTCGTCGCCCTGGGTGAAGACGAGCTTGCGCGGGGGCCCGGCCGGGGCAAGCTGCTGCAGGAGCAGGGCGAGGTGGCCAGAGGCGCTGCCGGTGACCGGGTCCTCGGAGACGCCATGGTCGGCGAAGATGGCGCGCAGCGCCGCATCCACCCCCGGTTGCGGCGAGCGCGCGAACGGCACGAACCCGACGACGCCCAGCCGCTCGGCGATCGCGGGCAACGCGCCCGGGTCGCCGCGCACGCGGGCCAGCGCCTCCCGGTCGCGCAGGCAAAGGTAGAGGTTGCCTTCCTCGGAGAGCGCGCGGTGCGGCGGGAACCCCGGATCGAGCATCTCGGGGACGAGGTTCAGTGCCGCGAGCAGCGCGCCGTCTACCTGCTGCGGCGCGAATCGGGTGGCGGGCGTCTCGAATACGGCGCGGAGCTTCCCCTGCTCCCGCGACAGCTCGGCGCGGAACAGGCCGGCCTTGCAGGTGAAGGAGAGCCGGGTCGTGCCGTGCGCGGGGACGCGGATGCGCTGCGCCTCTTCGACCAGCACGTAGAGCGCGGCCAGGGTCGCGTGTCCGCAGAACCGCACCTCGCAGAAGGGCGTGAACCAGCGCAGGTGGAACGCGGCCTGGGGCTCGCGCGCCGGCAACGGGAAGGCCGTCTCGGCGTGCTTGAGCTCCTCGGCGATGCGCTGCAGGTCGGCCGCCGGCAGGTCGCGCCCGTCGAGCACCACCGCCGCCGGGTTGCCGGCGAGGGCGCGACTCGTGAACGCGTCCACCACGTAGCAGGGCCGCTTCACTCAGCGCTCCGCTTCACACACCGCGCGCCTCGGCGCCCCAGATCAGCTTGTGCAGCTGCAGCTGCAGCCGCCCGGGGCGGCGGCTCTCGATCAGCCAGCGGGCCAGATCCTGCGGCGCGACCTGCCCGAAGCTCGGCGAGAAGAGGACCGGCACGCGCTCCCACAGCCCGAGCTGGTCGATGATGCCCACGGCCCAGCGGAAGTCGGCCTCGTCGCAGACCACCACCTTCAGCTCGTCGCCAGGGCCGAGGCGCTCGAGCTCGCGGAAGTCGGTGTGCGGCTCGCGCGAGCCGGGCGTCTTGAGATCGACGATCTTCTTCACGCCGCGCGGGACGCGGTCGAGCGGCCTCTGCCCGTGCGTCTCGATCGACACTTCGTAGCCCCGATCGAGCAGCTCCTGCGCCAGCTCCGGCAGCTCCTTCTGCAAGGACGGCTCCCCGCCGGTGAGGCACACGAACCGCGCGCCGTAGCGCGCGACCCGGTCGAGGATCTCGGCGCGGCCCATCTCGGTGCCGCCGTGGAACGCGTACGCGGTATCGCAGTACTGGCACCTCAGGTCGCAGCCGGTGAAGCGGATGAACACGCAGGGCTTTCCCGCGTGCGTCGATTCCCCCTGGATGCTCTCGAAAATCTCCGTGACCCGCACGCCGCTTCTCTACCCGCCCGCCCCGTGATGCGCAACGCTCCTTCCTAGGCTGAACCGGGTGGTTGGTCGGGCCATGGGGCGCCGATCCAGGAAGCGCGGAGGCGGACCTGCTGGTCAGTGGCGCGTGGGTCTGGGGTCAGCACCACGGTGTCTCGCGGTGCGGCGGTCAGCTGCACGCGCAGCTCGATGAGCTCGTCCATGCGGAAGAACGTCACCCGGATGTGCTGGCCCGGGACGGCGCGGCCCAACCGCTGCTTCAGGTCGGTGCGGAAGCCGTCGAGCGCGACGATCTCGTCCCCTGCGCCGATCCCGGCGCGCTGGGCAGGCGATCCTTCCACGACCGACTGCACCTCGAGCCCCCCGCCCCTCTCCTTCATTTGCGCGCCGAACCAGGCGCGCGGGCCGCCGTTCGGCGCTCCGTCCTTGCCGCCCTGCTCCGCGCCACCCTTGTCCTCGGGCCCCGCCGAAGGGCGCATCACCGCGCGCAGGCCCACGCCCGAGAGCGCCGCGTCGAGGTCGAGCTCGTCCGTGCTGCGCAGGGCGCGCTCGAACCAAGGCTCCAGGCCCGGCACGAGCTCCAGCGCCGCCCTCTCGACGCCGTCCTCCGGCAAACCTGGCGCGCGTCCGTGGCGCTCGAACAGCAGCCGCACCAGATCGTCCAGCGATCGCTTTCCGCCGCTGCGCCGGCGCAGCTCGAGGTCCAGCAGGAAGCCCACCACGCTTCCTTTCAGGTAGTAGGAGACGGTCGTGTTCGGGGTGCTCTCGTCGGGCCGGTAGTGCTTGATCCAGGCGTCGTACGATGCCTGCGCAAGCGGCGTCCGCAGCCTGCCAGGCGTGCGCTGCAGACCGGTCAGGCGCTCGCCCCAGATCTCCAGGAAGCGCTGGGGCGTGATCAGCCCGGCGCGGCGCAAGGCGAGCACTTCGTAGGTGCTGGTGAACCCCTCCATCGCCCAGAGCAGCCGGGTGTGGTTCTCGCGCGTCCAGTCGTACGGCGTGAACGCCACAGGCCTCAGGCGCTTCACGTTCCAGAGATGGAAGTATTCGTGCGCGGCGAGGAGCAGGAAATCCTCGTAAGCGCTCTTCTGGACGAAGGCGAAGCGCGGGACGAGCAGCGCCGCAGAGCGCCGGTGCTCCAGCCCACCGCGGCCCTTGTCGTTCAAGTGCACGACGAAGAGGTAGCGGTCCTGGAAAGGCAGCCCGCGGAAGACGGCGGCGAGCGCCTCGCCGATGCGGGCGAGGTCGGGAACCACCCGCCGCCCCTCGAAGTCGCCACGGCCCCAGACCACCAGCTCGTGCGGGACGCCCTCCACCGTGAACGAATGGGCCGAGTGCGAGGTGAGCGGGCCCATCTCGAAGGGGCTGTCGGCCAGCTCGTCGTAATTCTCGGCGTGCCACGCGCCGTCGCGCTGCGGGAGCGCTACCCAGGTCCGCCATTCGGCGGGCGCCTCGGTGCGAACGGTGCACGCCTCGCCTTCACGCCCGACGAAAAATGCGCAGGCGGCCGCCGGATTGAGGAAGGCATGGCTCGGGTCGACATGGTTGGTGCGCACCGTCAGCTCGAAGCAGCCGAGCCGGTACTCGACACGTACGCGCCGCGCTCCGGACGAGGCGACGCGCCAGGTGTGCTTGTCCACCTTCTCGACCGGGAGCGGCCGCCCGTCCTGATCGAGTGCGCGCAGCCCGTCGACGTGGCGCTGGTGCTCGCGGACCAGGTAGCTGCCAGGCGTCCACACGGGCAGCCGCGCTTCCATGGACGCCGCGCCGCGCGTGTCGGCTTCGAGGGAGATCTCCGCGCGGCGCGCCTCGGGCTCCGCGATTTTCAGGACATACGCTGTGGACATGCGCCCGGCAGTGTAACCGAGGAATGCATGTCCAGCGGCAGCTGTCGGCCGCCGCTGCCTCAGCGCTGCACGCGCGCGAGCAGGACTTCGGAGTCGGGCGTGTCCGTCTGCCCGCGCAGCAGGCGGACGAATCGGGCGTGCTCCCGCTTGATGCGCCGCGGGTACTCCTTGTACGTGTCCGGGATGTCCTTCACGCGGCCGCGGTACTGCTTGATGCGCTTGGGACCGGCGTTGTAGGCCATCAGCGCCTCGTCGCGAGTGCGGAAGCGGCGCTCGAGCCAGCGGAAGTACCGGATGGCCAGCCGCACGTCGACCACCGGATCGTCGGCGACGTCGAGGTCCTCGCCGCCGAGATCGGGCTCCCGGGCGCTGATCCAGGCGAAGGTGCTGGGCTTGAGCTGGACCAGGCCGTAGGCGCCGCGCTCGCTCGCGACCTTCAGCCGGAAGCGGCTCTCCACGCTGACGAGCGCGAGGATGAAGAGAGGGTCGTAGCCGGCCCGCGCCGCCTCGGCCAGGACGGCCTCGGCGAGCTTCACGCGGATGTCCGCCGGAAGCGACGGCGCGACGCGCACGAGCAGCGCCTCGAGCTGCGGCTGCGTCATCGCGTTCGCGGACTGGTCCTTGAGCTGCCGATCGGCGGTGAGCGCGGGTCGCTCCAGCACCCACACGTCGGCCGCGGCCCCGGCGAGCACCAGCCCGAGACACACGAGCAGCATTGTCCGGACGCGCGGGCGGCCGATCATCCGTTCGGCTTCTCCCGACGAGACTCTAGCCGGGCGAGCTTCTGCTCCAGCTCCTCCACCCGGCGGCGGAGCGCATCGAGCTGGGCGCGCGCCGGACGCAGGCGATCGACGCCTCGGCGCACCGCGTCCTCGACCTGCGCCTGCACCTGCCGGCGGTGCTCCCGCAGCTTTCCGGCCATCTCGGCGAGGAGCTTGTGGGCGTTGTCCGGGGATAGCGGACCCTCCTGGAACGACTGGGTGATCCGGCCAGCCAGCTCCTGCGCCTGCTCCTCCACCGAGGAGGCGGCCAGGACTGCTCGGGCCCACGACTCCTGCACGGCTGCGCGCAAGTCGCCCATGCTGCACCCCGCCTTGGAAGCCCCAGGGCGGAGCGCCCCGAGCACCCGGGAAAGCTAGCGGCTACCCGTGAAGGTGGACAAGGCCCACTGTGGGCCCCACGGCCCGCATGTGCGACGGGCGTGCGGCTTGCGGAAAGCGTCGCACGGGGGACAAGCGGCGCCAGCCCCCGCCGCAGAGCGCGAGCCGCAAGCCGTCAGTTGACGGGCGGCTGCGCGCCATTCGGACCCGACTCTGCCGCCGAGGCATCCTTGGTCGCCGCCGGCGTACGCGCGAGCTCCTGGACCTTGCGGCCCAGCTTCTCGAGCTCGGCTCCGAGGTCCGCGATGCGGTCCCGGGTGTCGCTCTTCGCGGCCGAGATGAGGACCTTGAGCTCGGTCTGGGCGCGATCGCCCAGGGCCTCGAGGACCTTCCGGGCCTCCGTCTCGAACTCCTTCGCCTTGGCGGCCGCCTTCGCCTGGGCCGTACCGAACGCCTGCTTCATCTGCTCCGACGTGAACATCGATGTCCTCCGTGACGCATTGCGTGATTGCCACCATGTAACGCGGCGCGGCGCTGTGTCAAGCCTCTCGCTCGCCAGCGTCGGGGTGCGCATGTACAGTCCATTCATGGACGCCGCACCTACATCGTCTCTGGCGGGCCTCACGCCGGCCGCGGGCCAGCCCGCATTGTCCGCGGCGCTCTCCGTGGTGCCGACGCCGGAGCCGGTCGCCCCGGTCCAGTCGCTGTCGGACTCACGGTGGTTCATCAACCGGGAGCTGTCCTGGCTCGCCTTCAACGAGCGCGTCCTCGAGGAAGCGTGCGACCCGGCCGTGCCCGCGCTGGAGCGGCTGAAGTTTCTCGCCATCGCCAGCAGCAACCTAGACGAATTTTTCATGATCCGGGTGGCAGGGCTGAAGTCGCAGCTCTCCGGGCACGTCGAGGAATCAGGACCGGACGCCCTCTCCCCAGGCGAGCAGCTCCAGGCCATCAGCGTGCGTGCGCACGAGATGGTGGGGCGGCAATATCGGGCCCTTCTCGCGGACGTGCTACCCAACCTGGAGCGCGCCGGCTTCCGGCTCGTGGGTTCGCAGCAGCTCTCGCCGGGGGCCGCGGCGTTCGTCAACGAATACTTCTGGCGGGAGGTGTTCCCTGTCCTCACTCCCATCGCGCTCGATCCGGGCCATCCCTTCCCGCATCTAAGAAACAAGACGCTCAACCTGGCGGTCCGCTTCGCCCCGGCTGCGCCCGGAGCGCGACTCCGCTACGGGGTGGTGCCGGTTCCCAGCGTGCTGCCGCGCCTGGTCGAGATCCCGAACCACGGCCGTTGCTTCGTCCTGCTCGAGGACGTGATCTCCCGGCACGCGGCGCAGCTCTTCCCCGGGATGCCCATCGACGGGTGCTGGGCGTTCCGCGTGACGCGCAACTGGGACCTCAGCATCGACGAGGAGGAGGCGGAGGACCTCCTGGTGACCATCGAGCGCGAGGTCCGCCGGCGCGACCGCGGCAGCGCGGTGCGGCTGGAGATCGCCGCCGGAGCCGAGCAGCAGATGGTCGACTACCTGGTGCGCGCCCTCAAGCTGGGCGCGCCGGACGTCTACCGCCCCGACGGGCCGCTGAACATCCCCGACCTCCTGCCACTCCTCGGACGCATCGAGCAGAAGGAGCTGCACGACGAGCCGTTCACGCCGGTCGTCCCGCCGCAGCTCGGCGACGCCGAGCGCGATCTGTTCCGGCTGATCCGCGAGCGCGACGTCCTCCTGCACCATCCGTACGAGTCGTTCGATCCGGTGGTGGGGTTCATCGAGGCCGCCGCCGACGATCCGGCCGTGCTGGCGATCAAGATGACGCTGTACCGCACGGGCAAGGACTCGCCGGTGGTGCGCGCGCTGCAGCGGGCCGCAGAGAACGGCAAGCAGGTCACCGCGCTGGTCGAGCTCAAGGCGCGCATGGACGAGGAAGCGAACATCGTCTGGGCGCGCGCGCTGGAGCAGGCCGGCGTCCACGTCGTCTACGGGCTCATCGGGTACAAGACCCACTCCAAGGTCGCGCTCGTGGTGCGTCGCGAAGCGGGCGGGCTGCGCCGCTACGTGCACCTGGGGACGGGGAATTACAACCCGGTCACGGCGCGTATCTACGAGGACCTGTCGATCTTCACGGCGCGCGACGACTTCGGCGCGGATGCGACCTCGTTGTTCAACCTGTTGACCGGCTACTCGAAGCCGTCCTGCTGGAAGAAGTTCCGGGTGGCCCCGCTGGGGCTCAAGTCGGCCGTGATCGAGCTGATCGACCGCGAGGCGCAGATCGCGAAGGACACCGGCCGCGGGCGCATCGTGGCCAAGATGAACTCGCTCCAGGAACCCGACGTGGTCAAGGCGCTGTACCGGGCCTCCCAGGCGGGCGTGCAGATCGAGCTGATGGTGCGCGGGATCTGCGTGCTGCGGCCGGGCATCCCGGGCGTCTCGGACCGCATCAAGGTGATCAGCGTGGTCGACCGGTTCCTCGAGCATTCGCGGATCTGGTCGTTCGACGCGGGCGGCAAGCGGGAGGTGTACCTCTCCAGCGCCGACTGGATGCAGCGCAACTTCGTCCGCCGGGTGGAGATCGCCTTCCCGGTGGAGGACGCGGCGGTGAAGGAGCGCATCGTCGACGAAGTGCTCGCCACCTCACAGGGGGACAACGTCAAGGCGCGCATCTTGCGCGCCGACGGCCAGTACGAGCGGGTGCAGCCCGGCACGCAAGGCACGCCCGCCGCTCCCCTGCGCAGCCAGGAGCGCTTCATGGCCCTGGCGCGCCGGGTCGCGGCCCCCGAGGCGCAGGCCGCCGTCGCTTCCCACGACGTGTTCCCCTCAGCGCAACGCCGCCGTGAGCCACGGCGCAAGAAGCGGATGGGATGATCCTCGCGGCGCTGTTCCTCCTGTGGTCGGTGGCGGCGCCGCTCCAGGCACCGTGGCGCGAGGTCGCGCCGGGCATAGAGACCGCCACCGCGGCCGACCTGGGCGGCGACGCGAACTGGGCGGCCAAGGTGCTGCTGGTGGACCCGCACCTGGCCACCTTCGCGGTGCGATTCGATCCGCAGAAGCCCACCCTGGCGCAGTGGCGGCAGCGCTACCCCGGCGCCATCGCGATCGCGAACGGGTCCTTCTATTCGGCCGACGCCGGCGAGGTCCGCCCCACCTGCGACATCGTGCAGGAAGGACGGAAGCTGAAGGGCGCGGGGTGCCTCCGTCAGGACGCGCTGTGGTTCGGCGCCCGCCAGCGCGAGGCGAAGCCGATCGCGCAGAGCACGGTGGCGGCCGCTTCGCGCACCCCGCGCTTCTTCCCGCCGCCGGACTTCCATCCCGACCAGTGGAATGACGCGCTGAAGAGCTTCCCGACCCTGGTCCGGGGCGGCGCTCCGGCCTGCAGCGGCGCGCACTACTGCGCCGAATCGAGCCGCACGGCGGCGATCGGCCAGCTGCGCGACGGGCGCATCCTCCTCTTCGCCTCGCAATGGCCCGCGGTCCGCCGCGACGTGGCCCGCTGGCTGGCGGAAACCCTCGGGGTCATGGACGCGGTGAACCTGGACGGCGGTCCCGAGGCCACCCTGGCGCTCAAGGGCGAGCCGCTCGAGGACGCAGTCGGAACGTACGGGCGCGGCCTCCCGCTGGTCCTCCTCGTCCTACCTCCCTGATGAAGTGTGTGAGCGCGCCGCACCCTCGCGGGTCCGAGGGGTGCGATGTTGCAAAACTGGTGCAAATCCGATACTTGGGGGCCGCGCTTGGCTGCAGGACGAGCGGCCGCGCCGGCGGGGAGAGCTTGCACTGTGATTAACATTACAGGTCTTGCGGTTGCGCCCCGCCCCGCGCACCCGTTCGGAGGCTGAACCCTGGTCCTGGTCCTCGCCGCCTTCACCGCCGTCCTGCTCGCCGCCTACGGCGTCCGCGTGGCCATGCTCGGCCGATTCGAGCACGATCGCGCCCGGAAGGAACCCGGCAGCTTCTTCCTGGGTCGGTACCTGATCGAGTTCGGTTACTGGTGCTTCTCTCCGCTGGAGCGCGGCGCGCTCGCGCTGGGGGTCACCCCGAACCAGCTCACCGCCGCCTCGCTGGGGTGCAGCGTCGCCGGAGCGGCCGCTTTCGCGGTGGGGCGGCCGGAGATCGGCGGCGGCCTGGTGATCCTCTGCGCCATCCTCGATGCCCTCGACGGGATGGTGGCGCGCACGCGCGGGACCGCGTCCGAGGCGGGCGAGCTGATCGACGCCGCCGTCGATCGATACGCCGAGATCGCCACCTTCGCGGGGATCGCCGCGTATTACCGGACCTACCCGCTCGGTTTCGGGCTCGCCATCGCGTCCATGGGCGGCGCGCTGCTCGTCTCGTACGCGCGCGCGAAGGGCGAGATCAGCGGGATCGACGCCCGCATGGGCGCGATGAACCGCGGCGAGCGCGCCATGTACATCGGCATCGCCGGGATGTTCTCGCCCTTGCTGGCGCGCGTGCTGGAACCTTCTGCCGTCCGGCCGGTGTATCACGTGCTCCTCTCCACCCTGGTGCTGGTCGCCGTCGCAGCCAACGTCACCGCGCTGCGCCGGTTCGCGTACATCCACCAGGAGCTGCGACAGCGCCACGCGCCGCCTCCGTCCCGCGCCGGGGCGGGCGATCCGCTCAGCGGCTGGGTCGGGCGGGCCTGGGTGGCGTCGGTGCTCGCGACGCTCGTCGACTACGGCACCTTCACCGTCCTCATCGAGCTGGCCGGGGTCTATACGGGGACCTCGCGCGCGCTGGGCGCGCTGCTCGGCGCGGTGACCAACTTCACCGTCAACAAGCTGTGGACGTTCCGCACGCAGGGCGATTCGGTCTGGCACGAGATGCCCCGCTACGCAGCGATCTCGCTGACCTCGCTCCTCCTCAATACGCTCGGTGTAGTGCTGCTCACCGACGGCCTGCGCTGGAACCCGTTGGTAGCCGCGGCGCTGGTCGGCGTGCTCGTCGGGGTGGGATGGAACCTGCCCCTCCACCGGTACTTCGTCTTCCGGCTCGGCCAGCACCGCTCGCGGCCGGGGCTGGCGCTCGTCGGCGCGCTCGCCTCGGCGACGGCCGCGGTCGCGGTCCTGTTCGTCGCCTACGGCATGCCTTTCGCCGAGGAAGGCGTGCACGGCTTCTCCGCCCAGGCCGACGACGGCGCGAAGGTCACGCAGGCCAGCTATCTGCCCAAGCTCTTGCCCGAGGCGTTCTATTCGGAGAGCTATTCGTTCCTCCTGCAGGGCGACGAAGGCTCCTTCGCGCGCGTGCAGTTCCTCGTCAGCAACGCCGGCCTCGAGGGCCACGGCGGCGCCGCGGCCCGCGCGGTGCTGGTGGCGCCGAACGGCAAGACGATCGAGGACGCGGAGGCGTTCGAATCCGGCCAGTGGCGCGTGCTGCCCGAGGGCGCCATCGAGATGGGCGCGCACAGCCTCACCATGGGACCCGACGCCAGCCACCACGTGCACTTCGCCGGCAAGAAGCTGGTGATCGATGCCACCGTGCTGCCCGAGACGCAGGCGGTCCGTCCGGGCGGAGGGCGCGTCACCTTCGACGCGGGCGGCCGGGCCGTCTTCGACCAGACCATCTTCGCCCTGCGCAGCAGGTTCGACGGGACGGTCTGGAGCCCGGATCGCGGCGGCAGGCGCCTGCGCGGATTCTGTTACGCCGACACCTCCTACAGCACCGTGCCGGCGTACAAGTCCGCGTCGCTCTGGTACCGCATGGAAGCCTTCGACGACGCGGAGGGCGCGACCATGGCCCTGGCGGTTCTCATCCCGCCGGAAGGCTCGCGGGTGGCGCCGCAAGGCTGGCTCTACACCAGCCGCAACGGCCAGACCGAGGTGCGCTCCAGCGAGGTGAAGCTGTCGTTCGGGAAGCCCCGTCGCGAGACGGGCGGCCGCTTCGAGTACGACGTGCCGCAGCGGGTCGTGGCGTCGGCGAAGGGCGCCCTCGGTGAGAAGGTGACCGTCACCATCGAGGCGAAGCGGCTCCTCTACAAGGAGGACGTGCTCGGCGAGATGAGCCCTCTCTCGCGTTTCCTCGTCAGCATCATGGCCGCCCCGATGACCTACACGTACGAGAATCGCTACGAACTGCGCATCGAGCGGCCCGCCGCACCGGCCGACCACCGCAGCGGCACCGCCCTGTCCGAGTTCGCCTACGCGAACCCACCCGCGCAGGTCGCGCAGTTCTAGGTAGCTGCGAGGACCGGTGGCGGGTCCGGGGTGGGTCCGTCGCTCATGCACGCGCCCGCTGGGCGCCCGAGGCGTTCGTTGCTCCGAGGCCGGGACGACGTGAAATCGCGCCGGCCCCACCCCGGACCCACCCCCGATGCGTCCGGCGTAAATCTGTCGCCGCGGCATGGGGCCATTCAGTC
>Ga0066710_100005808_pt1 | contig 11359 bp, 20 predicted proteins | sample GraSoiAngelo_159_FD_79666 | JGI IMG/M metagenome (GOLD analysis project Ga0066710, IMG submission 79666) | Grasslands soil microbial communities from the Angelo Coastal Reserve, California, USA - 14_1009_16_40cm | ecosystem: Environmental > Terrestrial > Soil > Grasslands | place: USA... | reverse complement strand
GGGGTCCCGCGCATCGACCGTGGTTCCGTCCTTCCCCTTCGCGACGTCCCCGAGGGGACGCTCGTCTACAATGTCGAGCTCACGCCGGGCGACGGCGGTCGGCTCGTCCGCGCGGCAGGGACGACCGCGGTCGTCGTGAGCCAGGGGGCGCGCACGGTCCTCCGCCTCCCCTCTGGCGCGTTCAAAGAACTCGACCCGCGATGCCGCGCGATCGTCGGGGTCGTGGCGGGCGCGGGCCGGAACGAGAAGCCGTTCTACAAGGCGGGCAAGCATGTGAACGCGTACCGGAGCCTCGCGAAGTCCGCGATCGTGGTCCGTGGCGTCGCGAAGAATCCTGTCGACCACCCCCATGGCGGCGGAGCACACCAGCACGTCGGCCGACCGAGCACCGTGTCCTCGGGCGCGCCTCCGGGACGGAAGGTGGGCCGGTTGTCCCCCAAGAAGAAGAAGCGGAGGAAGTAGATGCCGCAAGAGAGGACGGGCAGCGCGAAGGCCGCGCGGCGTCGGATGCGGAAGAAGGCGGCGGGCACGGAGGTCCGCCGGAAGAAGGAGTTCACGTACCGCGGGTTCACGCTCGACGAGCTGCGGGCGATGACCCTTCAGGATGTCGTCGATCTCTTGCCTGCGCGCGCGCGACGGTCCTTCGTGCGAGGATTGGACGACGAGCGCCTGACGTTCCTGGAAAAGCTCCGTGGTAACGGGGGCGAGGAGGCGGTGCGGACGCATTGTCGCGACGTCCCGATCCTCCCGGATTTCGTGGGCAAGAAGGTCGCGATCCACAACGGCAAGGAGTTCGCGACCGTGGAGATCAAACCCGAGATGATCGGCCACTACCTCGGGGAGTTCGCGATGACTCGGAAGGAGGTCAAACATTCCGGGCCGGGTGTGGGTGCGACTCGCTCGTCCAAGTTCATGCCGCTCAAGTGAGGATCGAATGTCGAAGATCGGTTACTCCGCACAGGACCTCGACGACGAGACGACGGCGCGCGCGATCGGGCGCGAGCTGCCGATCAGTCCGAAGAAGGCGGTCGAGATGTGCCGCGCGATCCGCGGGAAGTCCGTGGAGGACGCGAAGGAGTATCTGGAGGAGGTGATCGCGCTGACCCGGGCGGTACCGATGAAGCGGTACAAGATGATGGTCGGCCACAAGGCGGGAATCGGACCGGGGCGCTACCCTGTCAAGGTCGCCCGACACTTCCTCAAGGTGCTCCAGACCGCGGAAGAGAACGCAGGGTACAAGGGGCTCGACGTCGACAACATGCGCATCAAGGTTCTCGCGGCGCACAAGGGCGCGACGACGAAGGGCTTCATGCCCCGGGCGCACGGCCGCTCGTCCCCGTGGAACCAGGAGACCGTGAACCTCGAAGTCGTCCTTGAAGAGGTGGAGTGATGGCGAGCGAACGCAAGGTCGTCGCCGAGAACCTGCGGCGGGTCCTCCTCCGCGAGTACCTGATGCAGGAGACGAAGCGCGCGGGCTTTGGCGGCTTGGACATCCAGCGGACGCCGATGGGGACGCGCGTCACGCTTATCGCGGAACGGCCCGGCCTCGTGATCGGGCGAAAGGGCGGCGCGATTAAGGGCCTCACAGAGGCCGTCGCCCGCGACTTCAACTTCGACAACCCGCAGATCGAGGTGCAAGAGGTCGAGCAGCCGGCCCTCAACGCCCAGATCATGGCGGAGAAGCTCGCGAACGCGCTCGAGCGCGGATGGCACTTCCGCCGGGCCGGGCACAGCACCCTCCGGCGCGTCATGGAATCTGGCGCGAAAGGCTGCCTGATTGTGATCGCAGGCAAGCTCACGGGACAACGCCACCGCAGGGTGAAGTTCAAGTCCGGTCACGTGAAGTACTGTGGCGAGCCCCGGAACCAGTGGATGCGACTCGGGTTCGCGATCGCGAAGCTCAAGCCCGGCGTCATCGGCGTCACCGTCGAGATCATGGACCCGATGGCCCGCTTGCCCGACGAGATCGCGGTGAAGGCGCCCACGAGCGCCGCGGCCCCGGCTACGCCCCCACCGAAGATCGAGGTGCCCCTGCCCGCGGACACAGTCGTCGAGGAAGCGATTCCGAAGGGTAAGGTCGGGACGCGCAAGCTCAAGAAGGAGATCCAGAAGCTCCGGGAGACCGGCGCGGACGCCGGTGTCGTGCCCGCCGAGGAGCCCAAGGAAGAAGAGCCCGTTGACCAGCCGGAGGATGAGTCCTGATGGCCCTCCTGAGGATGAAGGAGATCCGGCAGATGACGCCCGAGGCGCGGACGGCGAAGTTGAAGGAGCTCCAGGACGACTTGCTCCACGAGCGCGGCGTCGCGGCGATGGGCGGCGCCCCGCACAGCCCCGGACAGATCCGGGCGTTGCGCAAGAACATCGCGCGGGTTCTGACCGTCGAGACGCAAGAAGGGGCCACGAAGCAACGCGCTCCGGCCGCCGGAAAGGGAGGGGACGGGACGTGAATCTGCGAAAGCACGAACTCATCGGCCTCTCCGTCGTCGTGAGCGGTGCGACGGACCCGAGCCTCGTCGGGCTCCTGGGCGTTGTGACCGACGAGACGCGGAACACGATCACCGTCGAGACTCCGAAGGGAGAAAAGCGCGTCGCGAAGCACGGCGCCTCGTTCACCTTCGATGTACAAGGCGGCGTACGCGTCGCGGGCGACGACCTTCTGTTTCGCCCCGAAGATCGAATCAAGAAGGCGAGGTAGGATGGCGAAGGGACGCGGAGTCGATCCGAAAGCGGCCCCGAGCGGGGTGCCAACAAGCCCAAGGCCTCCTCCGCCCGAGTCGGCGCCCCCGCCAACGCCCAAACCCGCGGCGCCGCCGAGGGCCCCGCCCACCGCCGTCGCGCGCGACATCGGGATCGACGTGCCAAAGCCCGTCAAGGGATGCGCGGACGTGCACTGCCCGTTCCACGGCACGTTGCCGGTCCGCGGCCAGTCGTTCGAAGGCACCGTCGTCTCGACGAAGATGCAGCGCACGGTCGTCGTCGAGCGGCACTACCTGCGGTACATCCGGAAGTATGAGCGGTACGAGAAGCGGACGAAGCGATTCCAGGTCCACAGCCCGCCGTGTTTGGAGCTCAAGGACGGCGACCGCGTGACCCTCATGGAGTGCCGTCCGATCGCGAAGACGGTCTCCTTCGTCGCGATCCAGAACAAGGGGGTGGCCGCGTGAAGGGCCTCCCGGGACGTCAAACCCGCGGGCTCCCGAAGGGTGCGCGCCTCGAGTGCATCGACAACACGGGCGCCAAGATCGTCGAGATCGTCGAGGTGCCGAAGTACCACAGCACCCATCGACGGTATTCGTCCGCGGGCATCGGGGACATCCTCCTCGTCAGCGTGAAGAAGGGCACGCCGGAAATGCGGCGGCAGCTCGTGAACGCGGTCATCGTTCGCCAACGGCGTCCGTTCCGACGCGCGGACGGGATCATGGTTCGATTCGAGGACAACGCGTGCGTGCTCATCACGCCTGAGGGCGAGGTGAAGGGATCGGACATCAAGGGGCCGGTCGCCCGCGAGGCCGCGGAACGGTGGCCCCGAATCGCGGCGACCGCGAGCATCATCGTGTGATTCCATGAAGACAACGCAGGCACGGAAGGCGAGAAAGGCGCTGTTCAATGCGCCGTTGCACCGGAGGCGCCGCCTCATGTCCGCCCACCTCAGCGACTCGTATCTCGAGGAAAGGAAGCGGCACCTGCCCCACGCCGTGCCCGTCCGGAAGGGGGACATCGTGAAGATCATGCGCGGCGACGACGCGGGGAAGGAGGGGAAGGTCGCGACGGTGGACTACCGGGCCCTCCGCATCACGATCGAGGGCATCACGCACGCAAAGGCGGACGGGACCCAGCTCGCGAAGGAGATCCATCCGTCGAACGTCCTCATCACGAAGCTCGACGAGACCGATCCGCTCCGACTCAAGCGGTTCGAGGGGGCGCGGGAATGAGGAAGCACATGAAGCGGCTCCGGGCCCCGCGGACGTGGACGCTGGCGCGGAAGGAGTTCGTCTGGGCGTACAAGCCTCGCGCGGGACCGCACCCGTTGGAGCATTCCCTCCCGATCGCCCACGTTCTCCGGGGGACGCTGGGCCTCGCGGACACGGCTCGGGAGGCGGAGCGGGTGATCTTCTCCCGCCAAGTCCTCGTCGACGGCCGGCCCGTCACGGACCCCAAGTTCCCCGTCGGGCTCATGGACATCGTGAGCCTCGTCCCCACGAAGGCGCACTATCGCGTCTTGCTCGATCGCAGGGGACGGCTCGCGCTCGTCCCGATTGACGCCGCGGACGCGGCGTGGAAGCTCTGCCGCGTCCAAGACCGCGGGACCGTCAAAGGAGGGAAGTTCCAGGTCCGTCTCCACGACGGCCGGAACCTCCTGCTCGCGAAGAGCGAGCACACGACCGGCACGACCCTCAAGGTGTCCCTCCCGGACCAGAAAGTGCTCGGCGCCATCCCGCTCACGCAGGGCCACATTGCGCTCCTGACAGGGGGACAGCACGCCGGGGAGATCGTCCACGTGGACCGCGTCGAGAAGACGCGAAACCCGCGCGCGAACCTCGTCCACTTCACCGAGGGTTTCTCGACGATCCTGGACTACGTGTTCGTCGTCGGGAAGGAGACGCCGGAGATCCGGGTACCCGAGGGGGCGGCGGTGTGATGACGGGCATGCGGGATGTGCGCGTCGGCAAGATCGTCGTGAACATCGGCGTCGGGGAGTCCGGCGAGAAGCTCTCGAAGGCTCAGAAAGTCCTGCAGATGGTCACGGGTCAGAAGCCCGTGCAGACGCTCGCCCACGGGGCGGTCCGCGACTGGGCCGTGCGACAGAACATGCCGATCGGCGCTAAGGTCACGTTGCGAGGGGAGAAGGCCGTCGCGTTCCTACGTCGCGCCCTTGCGGTGCGGAACAACCGACTCCCGGACTACGTGTTCGACCGGTTCGGGAACTTCTCGTTCGGAATCGCCGACTACACGGACTTTGAGGGGATGAAGTACGATCCGGAGATCGGCGTCTTCGGGATGGACGTGAACGTGTGCCTAGTCCGGCCCGGCTTCCGTGTCGCGGAGCGGCGGGTCGCGCCGGGACGCGTCCCGCACCGGCACCGCGTCACGAAGGAAGAGGCCGTCACGTTCGTCCAGCAGACGTTCAGCGCGGAGGTCGCGGAATGAAGCCGACGAAGCAGTTCGGCCGCAAGAAGGGGTGCGTCCGCTGCGGCCGCCGGCGCGGCATCGTGCGGCGGTACGGCCTCCACGTGTGCCGCCAGTGCTTCCGGGAGATCGCCTTCGACATGGGATTCCGGAAGTATTCCTGAGGTGTCATCATGCTACTCGATCCGCTCAACGACGCGATGGCAACGATCCGCAACGCGGAGCTTGCGGGGAAGGGCGAATGCCACGTCCGGCCCGCGTCGAAGCTCATTGGCCGCGTCCTCGAGGTGATGAAGAACTCGGGGTACGTCAACGCCGTGGAGCGCATCGAGGACGGCCGCGGCGGGATCTTCAAGATCGCGCTCCAAGGGAGCATCAACGACTGCGGCGTGATCAAGCCGCGGTCGAGCGTGAAGCGCACGGACCTGGACAAGTACGAGGCACGATACCTGCCCGCGCAGGACTTCGGGGTCCTCATCCTGACGACGACAGCGGGTGTGATCGGACACGCAAGGGCCAAGGAGCTCGGCGTGGGCGGCAAGCTGCTTGCTTTCGTATACTGAGGGAACATGCCGGTCGCCGGAGTCGTCGAAGAACGGGTCAAGGTCCCGGACGGGGTCCACGTCACCGTGAAGGACGCCGTCGTCCAGGTTCGCGGCGCGAAGGCGACGCTCGAGCGGCGGATGTGGCATCCGCGGGTCCGCGTGGCCGTCGAGGGCGACGAGGTGCGTCTCCGCTGTGAGCTGCCGAAGCGCCAAGAGAAGGCGATTGTCGGGACGTGGGCCTCGCACCTCCGGAACATGGTCGCGGGCGTCACGAAGGGATGGCGGTACCGCATGAAGATCGTGTACTCGCACTTCCCGATGAAGGCGAGCGTGAAGGGGAAGGACTTCGTGATCGAGAACTTCCTCGGGGAGCGGCACCCGCGCACGGCGCCGATCCTCGGCGACACGAAGGTGACCGTCGAGGGGGACCAGGTCGTGCTCGAGGGCCCAGACCTCGAGGCCGTGAGCCAGACCGCCGCGAACATCGAACGCGCGACGAAAATCAAGGGCTTCGACCCCCGCGTGTTCCAGGACGGCATCTACATCGTCGCGAAGGCGGAGGTGGCGGGATGACCGCGCTGCCGACCCCGCCGGAAGTCCGCAAGGCGCGGAAGGCCGAGCTCGTGGCATGGTGCGAAGCGTTCGGGCTCGATGCCGAGGGGAAGGTTGACGACCTGCGGGCGCGCCTCCTCGAGCACATTGCTGCCGCCGCCAAACCTGCGGGCGCGAAGACGCCCGCGAAGGCAGCGGCCAAGGCACCCGCCAAAGCCCCGGAACCAAAAGCCGTGAAGCCTCCGCTCGAGCCGGAGCCCGAAAAGGAGCGGCCAGAAGCGGAAGAAGAGGCCGAGGCGGAGGAACCGAAGAAGATCGCGCCGAAGGAGAAGAGGAAGAAGGAGGAGCGGGAGTATCAGCCGAAGCTCAAGCCCCAACTCACAGCCGCCACCCGCGGGTTCCTGAAGGTGCGGCGCGAAATCGCGGGCCGTCGCCCGGAGTTCCACCGCCAAGAATGGTTCCGACATCCGCGCCTCGGGCCGCGGTGGCGCAAGCCCGACGGCGGGCAGTCGAAGCTCCGCCGCCACTACGGCTACCGGCCGAACGTCGCATCGATCGGATATCGGGGTCCGAAGGCGGTCCGCGGGCTCCACCCGTCCGGGTTCCGCGAGGTCCTCGTGCACCGCGTCCGCGACCTCGACCCGATCGATCCAAAGCTGGAGGCCGCCCGGATCGCCGCCACCGTCGGCGCGCGACGCCGCACGGAGATCGAGGCGGCGGCGGACGAAAAGGGTATCCGGGTCCTGAACCGGAGGGAGGAGGAATGAACCTCAAGAACCAACGCCGCATGGCCGCGGAGATCCTGAAGTGCGGCCAGGAGCGGGTGTGGATCGACCCGAACGACATGGAGTCGCTCGAGGACGCGATTACCCGCGCGGACATCCGGATCGCGATCCACAACGGGACGATCAAGAGGCTCCCGATCCACGGGCAGAGCCGCGGGCGCACGCACCACCGCCGCGCGCAGCGGGCAAAGGGTCGACGCCGGGGCCCGGGGAGCCGCAAGGGCGCGTCGAACGCGCGAAATCCACGAAAGGGCCGATGGATCCGGGTGATCCGTCCACTTCGGGAGTTCCTGAAGGAACTCCGGGACTCAGGGAAGATCGACGTCCGCACGTACCGGACCTACTACCGCCAGGCGAAGGGCGGGATGTTCAAGGGGCGCGTCCACATGGAGCAGCACCTCCGGGCGGCGGGTCTTCTGAAGGGGGCGTAAGATGGTCCAAGGTGCGCGGCGTCGGGTGGGGTTCCGTCGGCGGCGCGAGGGCCGCACGGACTACCGCCGGCGGCTTCGCCTCCTCCGCTCCGGCACGGCGCGGGCGGTGGTCCGGAAGTCCCTGAATCAGGTCCAGGTGCAGATCGTCGGCTACGACGAGCGGGGCGATCGGATCCTCGCCTCCGCGGTCAGCGGAGAGCTCCGCGACTTCGGCTTGGCGGGCGCGACGGGGAACGTCCCCGCCGCGTATCTCACAGGATTGCTCGCGGGTCGGCGGGCCGTGGAGAAGGGGATCACGGGCGCTGTCCTCGACCTCGGGGTTCAGCGGCCGGCCGCTGGTGGACGGCTGTTCGCGGCCGCGAAGGGACTCGTGGATGCCGGATTGGCGGTGCCGCATGGAGACGACGTGTTCCCCTCCGAAGACCGGGTCCAGGGGGCGCACTTGGGAGACGCACGCCGGACCGAAGTCGCTGCCGTGAAGGCGAAAGTGCAGGGAGGTACCCATGATGCGTGACGAGCGGAACCTCGGGGAATGGGTGCCGCGGACGACCCTCGGGAAGATGGTCCTCAAGGGGGACGTCACGACGATGGGGGAGGCCCTCGCGACGAACCTCGTCCTCCGCGAACCGGAGATCGTGGACATCCTGCTGCCGGAGCTCGAAGACGAGGTCCTCGACGTGAACATGGTCCAGCGCATGACGGACTCCGGTCGCCGGGTGAACTTCGCGATCACCGTCGTCGTGGGGAACTCCGACGGCTTCGTCGGCCTCGGACGCGCGCGGGGCAAGGAGGTCGGGCCCGCGATCCGCCGCGCCATCGACGACGCGAAGATCCACATGATCGAAGTCAAGCGTGGATGCGGCTCGTGGGAGTGCGGGTGTTTCCGCGCGCACAGTCTGCCCCTCAAGGTGATTGGACGGAGCGGCTCGGTCCGCGTCACCCTCAAGCCCGCCCCCCAGGGCGTCGGCCTCGCGGTCGGCGACGTCGCGAAGTCCGTGCTCCGGCTCGCGGGCATCCGGGACGCGTGGGCGTTCACGCAGGGGCACACGAAGACGACCGTGAACTACGCGCTCGCGACCTTCGACGCGGTACAGCGGACGTCGCGCGCGAAGGTCAGTGGCGAGCAGACGGATCGGCTCAAGATCCGCACGGGCGCGGAAAAGGTGTACGTTCGCGACTCCGGCGCGGGAGAGGCCGCAGAACCGCCACCCCCGCCGGAGGAACCGCCGAAGGGGGGCGGGGCATGACGTACGCGGTCCTCCGCATCCGGGGCCACGTGACCCAGCGACCGGAAATCAAGGACACGCTCCGGTACCTGCGACTCCACCGCACGAACCACTGCGTCCTCCTCGCCCAGACGCCGAGCGTCGACGGCATGCTCCAGCGGGCGAAGGACTACATCACCTGGGGCGAGGTCGACCCGACCGTCGCGGCGATGCTCCTCGTCCGTCGCGCGCGCCTGCCCGGGGGCAAGCCGATCGACGACGCGTACGTGAAGGCGAACTCGAAGTACCCGAGCATCAACTCGTTCGCGAAGGCGCTCGCGGGTGGACAGGCGACGCTCGTGGAAATCAAGGGTATCAAGCCCGTCATCCGTCTTCACCCGCCAAAGGGCGGATTCGAGGCGACGAAGCGCGGCTACCACGAGGGCGGATCGCTCGGATACCGGGGCAAGGACATCAACGCGCTCCTCTCCCGGATGCTCGGACCCGAGGTGGCGTGATGGTCAGCCGTACGCGGAGTATGCGGGGCACCCGGACGCACTGTCGAGGGAAGAAGCACGGTCGCGGCCACGGGCACCGCGGCGGCACCGGGAACGCGGGGCTCCACAAGCACAAGTTCAAGTGGATGTTGATCTACGAGCCGGACCACTTCGGCGCCCACGGGTTCTTCCGCCACCACGACGGGTTGGGGCAAACCTTCAGTATCAACGTTCAGGATGTCGAGAGGCGCTTGGACGGGTTCGTTGCCCAGGGGGCCGCCGCGAAGTCCGGCGACGCGTTCGACGTGGACCTCGGGAAGGCGGGGTTCCAGAAGCTGCTCGGCGGGGGCCGTGCGACGGTCGCCCTCCGGATCACCGTGGCGGCGGCGACGGACGGCGCGAAGGCGAAAGTGGCGGCAGCGGGGGGCGCGGTAACGACGACGGAACCGGCGGACTGAGATGGCGGAAGAGAAACAGAGCCTGCTGTACAAGCTGAAACCGATCACGGACCGGATGCCTGCGGTCCGGAGGCCGGAGGGCCACGTCCACTTCCGGACGAAGATCATGTGGGTCATCGTCGTCCTGCTCCTCTACTTCTGCCTCACGAACGTGTGGATCTACGGGCTTGAGCGGACGAACGTCGTCGACTTCTTCTCCTCGCTCCGCGCGATCTTGGCGGGCCAACAGGGCTCGCTCATGCACCTCGGGATCGGCCCCATCGTCACGGGGTCGATCATCATGCAACTGTTCGCCGGCGCGAAGATCATCCGCCTCGACCTGTCCAAGGACGAGGACAAGGCGGTCTACCAGGGGACGCAGAAGCTCGTCGTCCTGATCATGATCTTCGTGGAGGCGATCCCGCAGGTGTTCGGCTTCCTCCAGCCGTCGCCCACGTTCGTCGGGAACCTCAACGGGTTCTCGCCAGGGAATGGGAACAACCTCGCGATCGCGCTGATCGTGGTCCAGCTCGTTGCGGGCTCGTACCTCGTGTTCCTCATGGACGAGGTCGTGAGCAAGTGGGGCATCGGGAGCGGGATCTCGCTGTTCATCGCGGCGGGGGTCGCGCAACAGATCTTCACGGGCACGTTCAATTGGTATCCTGCGAACGGCGGGACACTAAGTACGTCTAACCCACCCGCAGGGACGATCCCCAAGACGTTCTATCTTCTCAGCGTGATGCCCGCGGGCCAGCTCGCGGGCGGCGGCCTCGAGCAAATCCTGATCCAGAATCCGAACCCGCTTATCGCGCTCGTCGGGACGATCGTGATCTTCTTCCTGGTCGCGTACCTCGAGTCGACCCGCATCGAACTGCCCCTCGCACATGGCCAAGCTCGCGGCGCGCGAGGGCGGTATCCGATCCGCCTCGTGTATGCGTCGAACATCCCCGTGATCCTCGTCGCGGCTGTGCTCGCGAACGTGAGCATGTTCGCCCTCCTGTTCTGGCAACATCCGGAATGGCCTCTCGTCGGCCATAATCCCATGATTGGAATCTACCCGGCGGCGGACAACCCGCTCGTGATCTCCAACCGCCTCTCCCGGTCCACACCGATAGGCGGGCTCGCGTGGTACACGCAGGCGTTCAACGGCCCGATTGATTGGCTCATGCCGCTGATCGACCCCTCCCGGTACGGTACGTTCGAGCGAGGCCACGCTCCGTGGCAGCTCGTCGTCCACATCGCGGTCTACCTGACGTTGTTCATCTTCGGGTCCGTGATGTTCTCCAAGTTCTGGATCGAGACGACGGACATGGGGCCGGAGGCCGTCGCGAAGCAAATTGAACAGAGCGGGATGCAGATTCCCGGATTCCGCAGAGACCCTCGAGTCTTGCGGCGGGTCCTCGCCCGCTACATCCCGGTCGTCACCGTCATTGGCGGGGCCACGGTCGGGGCGCTCGCCGCGGGGGCGGACATGATCGGCACGGTCGGAAACGCGAGCGGCACCGGCGTCCTGCTCACGGTCGGGATCATGATTCAGTTGTACGAGGCAATCGGGAAGGAGCAGATGATGGAGATGCACCCCGTGCTCCGGTCCTTCTTCGGGGTCGAGTAGCGTTAGTGGCGCCAGTAGCGGCGGATGAGCCATAGCAGCGCGACGAGAACGGGGATCCCCGCCAAGATCGTCCAGAGTGGGTCGTCCGCGAACGGGAGGATGTTCAATGGAACGTGCTGCCACGGCCAAGTCACCGGCTTGTATCCGTGGGTCGGGAGGTCGATAAGC
>Ga0066710_100005807_pt1 | contig 11360 bp, 11 predicted proteins | sample GraSoiAngelo_159_FD_79666 | JGI IMG/M metagenome (GOLD analysis project Ga0066710, IMG submission 79666) | Grasslands soil microbial communities from the Angelo Coastal Reserve, California, USA - 14_1009_16_40cm | ecosystem: Environmental > Terrestrial > Soil > Grasslands | place: USA... | reverse complement strand
CTATATCCAGCGGCGGTACCGGAAGTAGCCCAGCAGCGCGACCGCAATCGCCACCATGGTCCCTGCGACGACCGGAAAGCCCCACGGCTCTTCGAAGCCGGGGAACTGGTTGTGCGAGAAGTTCATCCCGTACACCCCAGAGATAAGCGTGAGCGGCAGGAACACCGTTGCCGCTGCCGTCAGCACCTTCATTACCTCGTTCAGGCGGTTCGAGACAACGGAGAGGTACGTATTAAGCGCCCCGTCCGCAAGGTCCCGCAATGATTCGACCAGATACTCGACCCGCACAAGGTGATCGTAGATGTCGCGGAAGTAGATCGCCGCCTCTTGCCGGATCAGCTTCGGAAACTCGCCGCGCGAGAGCCGGTTCATGATCTCCCGCTGCGGCAGGGTTGCACGGCGCACCCGCAGCAGGTTTCGGCGTACCATCATGATCTGTTGGGGTATACCGCCGTCCGCCCGCTGCAGCACCCGCTCCTCGAGCCCGTCTATCGTCTCGTCCAGCGCATCGACGATCGGCAAATATTCGTCAACAATCGCGTCCAGCAGCGCGTGCAGCAACCAGTCTGCCCCATGAGCCAGCGCCTGCTGGTTGCGCTTGCAGCGTTCCATGAACCCGCTTATCGCCGGAACGTCCGTCCGGTGACAGGAAACCACGTAGTTTGGACCCAAAAAGATATCTACCTCGGCCGGCTCCAGCTCCGCGTTCGGGTCGTACCGGTTCAGAGCCTGGACGACAATGAAGATATAGTCTCCGTAATCGTCGATCTTTGCCGGGTCCATCCGCTCGACGACGCTGTCTTCTATCGCCAGCGGATGGAAGGTGAAGTTGTCGGCGAGGAATCTGCCTGCGTCTGGCGAGCGTACGGCGATGTCAACCCAAAGCAACCCCCGCTCATCACTGAGCGCCTTTTGGATCTCGGAGCCGTCGGCGCCCTCCTGCACCTCACCGGTGCTCGAGCGGTAAAATGCCTGGATCTGCCCCCCTGTTAGCATTTCGACCGCCATTCTAACCGGAATGACGGCCCGGCAGGAACCGAGTGCCCGACCTGGCTCAGTAACAAGAAGCTACGGCTTCGCATCTGTAGTAGCGAGAGTAATTTGGCGGCTCCTGCAAATGCATAAAGGCGTTACCACTGTAACTTTTGGCGATCAGCCGCGTTATACTCAGCAAATCACGATTATTAGAGGGGCGACCTCCTTCTGGTCCTTCCGGTAAACGGAAGGACGGCGAGAGGCAGTCTGGGGCGGGCTGCCTCTCGCGGTTTTTTCTCGGCGGCTGAAATCCATCCACGCGCCGGAAAACGTTAACGGAGTATTGGACAACGGCCCAGCAACAGGAGGTGAACATGCGTCCCATCCTGCCCGTCGCCGCAACCGCCCTATCCCTCGCCTTGGTGGCCCTGGCCTCGTTGCTATTCACGGGACCCAGCAACGCCCAGTCCACGACTAACATCGAAGTCGATAATTTCTACTTCTGTGATTCCTCTCACCAAGGACCGGACAACCCCCCATGCGATACGACCGTTAACGTAGGAGATACCGTCACCTGGAACGTGACTACGGGTCCACATACCATCACCCAGTGTGACGACAGCTTCACCACGTGTCCTCCGACCGGAGGCTTCGACTCTGGAACCAAGAACTCGGGTGAAAGCTTCTCGCAGACCTTCACCACGGCCGGCACATTCGCCTACCACTGCAACATCCATCCGACAATGATGCGCGGTCGCATTACCGTGATGGCCGCGCAAGCCAGCGGCAGCCCAACAGCGACCGCAGCGGGAACGGCGAACCCGACAGCGAGCGCGGCCGCGACTGCCGCTCCGACTTCTGCCGGTACCACAACGCCCGCGGCCTCGCGAACGGCCGCTGCCGTGCCCACCACGGGCGGTGATCCCGGGGACGACGGAGCGGGCTGGCTCTCCCTCCTGGCCATTGCCGGCGGCACTGTACTGATCGCCGGCGGAAGCCTGGCCTTCGGCCTATTGCGCCGCCGAACCGCCTAGGCGCGGTTCTCGAAAAGCGGAAGGCCGCCCTCTTGGGCGGCCTTCCCTCATACCACTAAGACTTAAGAAGAGGCCTTCTCTTCCAGTAGAGACCTCAGTTCGCGAACGGTCTCTTCGCGCCAACTGCCCCAGATCGGGCCCTGCTGGAAGTCGTTGTATATATCGCGCATCTTGTCCCGGTCCTTCTCACGGTCCAGGCCGGCGAACAGCTTTTGCACCTCTCCCATCTCCGCGTTGGCCTTAGCCGGCCGCTCGATCCAGTGAGCGATGTAGCGGTGGTCGGCAGTATAGAAGACGAACGTCGGAATCGACTGACTCTCGCCGTGGTTCAAGAACTCGTTCATGATGTCCAGGTTGTCGTCTCTAGGGAACATCCGCAACTCCATCCCGGAAGCCTCCGCGATGCGCGCCACGACCGGCAGCCCGCGAAAGACATCCGGGCACCAATCTTCGCCTAACGCCAGCACCTTCGCCGGACCGCCCGGCTGCTGCACGAGGCGTTTGAACGCCGCTGCGTCGTCCTCACCCAGGACGGTCTCATCGTAGTTATAGTTAAACTTCTCACGGTTCCTCTGCACGCGCTGTTCCAGGTACTCGCTCCACGTTAGGCCGGAAGCGAAACGTTCCGGGGTAACTACGCTTTCCTTCTGTTGTGTCATTGGGGTCTCCTTCTATGCCGGGGCTGCCGGCGCGATGAGAATATCACAGGTCCAGTGCCCCAACAAAACGCGTCGACCACCGAACGGGCACCGTCCACACATACATGAGCTGCTACGCGATCTCTTTCGCGTCCTGCCAAAGAGCCAGCTTTTCGTCCAGCTCCAACTCGTTTAGGTCGGTACCACGCTCGCGGGCCAGCTCTTCGAGGCGATGGAACAGGCGCGTGAAGCCGCGACAGGTTGAGCGCAGCGCCTCTTCAGCATCGGCCTCGTACCAACGGGCAAGGTTAGTGAGCGCAAACAGCGCGTCGCCAATCTCCTCACGAGCTTTCGCAGGATCACGCGCTTCCCGCAGTTCGCGAACTTCCTCCTCGAACGCTTCCCAGGCCTGCTCGATCGATTCAAAGGCGAACCCCGCTTTGCTTGCCCGGCTCTGGATCACTTGCGCGTAGGACAGCGCCGGCAACGCGACCGGTATCCCGGTCAGCGCGGATTTCTCGCCGCGTTCAGCCCGCTTCAGCTCGTCCCATTGTTCGACGACCTCGTCGGGTGTCTCGGCGGTTGCCTGGCCAAAGACATGCGGGTGCCGGCGTACCAGCTTCTCCGCGATGCCACCAACCACATCGCTCAGGAGGAAATCACCCCTCTCTTCGGCGATCCGCACATGAAGAAGCACATGAAAGAGGAGGTCCCCAAGCTCCTCACAGAGGAGGGCGCTATCGTCCTCGTCAAGCGCGTCGAGCGCCTCGCTCGCCTCCTCCAGCAGGTATGGTCGGAGTGACTGACGCGTTTGGGCCCGGTCCCAGGCACACCCATCAGGACCACGAAGCATGGCGATGATCCGGCGAAGGCCGTTAACGCTTCGCAGGTCTTTCGGCGGCTCTCCCATCGACGCTCCTTTCCGAGGTACTGGCGCTATGTCATGATACAACGGAGACAGGAGACACTTGACTCAGCCCGGCGACCCCGAGAAGCAATGAACATCGGCTCGGCGACCAAAACCAGGGCCCGCCTCCGAGTATTCCGTGCACTGCTGATAGCCGCTTTCGTTTGCGCCGTCCCGGTGGCCCTGGTCACTACCACCATTCGAATCGCCGTTTCGGACACGGCGGTTTACGATTACGCCGTTCAACACTACGGCTCCCAGCAGGCGTCCGGCATCCCTGAACAGGAACTGCTAAAAGCCAACGATCAGATCCACGATTACCTCACGAATAACCGCAGCGGCGCTCTTTCCATCCAGGTCCGCAACCAGAACGGAGAAGCCGTTCCGCTCTTCAACGCCAGAGAGGTTGCGCACATGGCGGACGTCCGCGACCTGGTGCACCTCTTTTTCATCGTGCAAGTAGCAGCACTTGCAGCCCTCCTGCTGTTCGGGGTGCTGGTCTTCGTGCTCTGGAAGCTCAGGACGCTTGCTCTGGCAGCCCTGTACGGTTCCGTGCTCACTGCGGCCCTCATCACCTTCACCGGCATTTTTGCAGTCACCGGCTTCGATTCTGCCTGGTCCCAGTTCCACGGGATCGCTTTCAGCAACGACTTCTGGGAGCTTAATCCGGCGCGCGATCACCTGATCCAGATGTTCCCGGAGTCGTTCTGGTTCGATATCACAATCCTGATCGGCGCCTGCACGCTCCTGGAATCGCTGCTGATCTCGGCGGTGTCCGGTGCATATATGCTGTCGACGCGTGAAAAGGCGGCCGCCGCCGGACTAGGGACACCTGGCGCCCAACCGCGGCAGCCGGGCGTGGACCCTCCGGGCAGCCTGGCTTCTTCAAATCCGGAACGTTAGCGCGACGGCGTCGGCGGGAGCCGGGTCAATTCAGGCTGCAGGCGCAGTTAGTGCAGCCGCTGGAGCAACCACCACCCGTGATGGACGCGGGCTCCCCAATCTCGCTTCGCGTCATTGCAGCGAAAGTGGAAAGCACGCGCCTGCCCTCGCCGTGTCCGGACGGGCAGCTTGCCGGGTCATCCATGCGGCCGGCGGGCCGCAGCTGCTCGAAGCGTGTTTCGCACCTGGCGCAAACATATTCGTACAGAGGCACGTCGCCTCTATTATGCCAGACAGACAGGCGTGCATCGAAATCAAGCATGCGGCCGTCATCCCGCGCTAAAATCTGCCACGATGGAAGACGTGACGCTACGCGAGGCGCGCCCGCCCGACTTCGACGCGATCCTGGCGTTGTGGGAGTTAATGGAGGAGCGCCATACATCGCTGCCCGATCGTCGCGAATACCTCGAGGCTCTCCATCGCTTTGCGCCCGATCTCTTCCTGGTGGCCGAGGCGCGAGGAAAGCCTATCGGCACGATCGTAGGTGGCTGGGATGGCTGGCGGGGCCACATGGCGCGCCTGGCCGTAAGCCCCTACCTCCGGCGGTCGGGCGTCGCCCGCAGCCTCGTCAACGAAGCAGAGAAGCGCCTGCGCAAGCGCGGCGCGAAGCGCATCTACGCGCTCATTGACCGCAGGAACGAACTCGGCAAGTCCTTCTGGGCTGCGGCCGGATATACCGTCAACGACGATCTGGTTCTCTACACGAAGAACATCGAGCTGGACGAAGAACCCGGCTAGCCGCAAAAGAGAGCCACGCCGGTGCGGACTGCTTGCCAGTCTGTTTCGCAATTTAGTAGTATTTAGTTCGCTGGACATCGAATTGGACAGCCAAGAAACGTCCAGAAAGCTGGTCGCGATGCTGAAAGCGGTCAGCGACGCGAACAGGCTCCTCATCCTCGGACTTCTGGCTGAGCGGCCGCGGACCGGGGAGGAGCTTTCTGGTCTCATCGGCGTACGGCCGCCCACTGTGTCTCATCACCTAAAGCGCCTGGCTCAGGCAGGCCTCGTCGACTTCGAGGCGGACCAATACTACCGAGTTTACTCGTTAAGGCCGGAGAGCCTACGACAACTGGCCCGCGCATTCGATCGCCGCGCTCTATCGCGCCAGGCCCAACGGCCGAGCGCCGAGCCGTTTGAGGAGAAGGTCTTGCACGACTTCCTGGAGGACGGCAGGCTCAAGGCCATACCCAGGCAGCGCAAGAAACGCGAGGTGGTGTTACGTCATCTCGCCGGCAAGTTCGAGCCCGGTCCAAGCTATACGGAGAAGGCCGTCAACGAGGTCCTGCACAGGTACCACGAGGACGTTGCGACGCTGCGCCGGGAGATGGTGGGTTACGGGCTGCTCGCCCGCCTGGGCAGCGAGTACTGGCGGGCACAATAAGGCCCGGCAGTGGGGGTGCTGCCGGGCCGAGGGCGGAACCCGCAAACAGGAGGGTCGCGGGTCCTTGCGATAACTATCCTAACGCCTGACGCCTGTCCGGCGAGAGGCGCCAGGTTACGAACGTGTAACGGAGTTTACCGGTGTCTAGACCTTCCCGCCTGTGCCGAGACTTCACTCATAGAAAGAGCCGGCCGATTGAGTCTCTTGTCGAGCCATTTTCCCAAACGCCGATTCTCGATCGCCAAGCGCTGATTCTCACCCTTGTACTTGGTTAGCTGCTGCTTGAGGGCGTCTGTCCCTCGCTCCAGATTCGCCACCCGCCTTTGGAGAAGTCGCCGTTCGTTGGCGAGTTCTGGAGCCAGTTGAAGCGCTGCCTGCCTTCGGAGTGTAGCTTCTTCTCCGAGCGGTCGATTCGCGTCTGGGTCAATCCCTACCCGCTTCAAGAAGTAGGCCAGTTCGATCACCCGTCGCAATACTGCCTGGGTTTTGCAGAGCGTGTCATCCGCTTTCGCCAAAAGGGTTTCGGCATCCTTTTGCGGTAAACGGCCCTGCGGTCGAGACAGTCCCGCCGTGATCTCATAGCGCCGACCGTCAATGGCATCTCGTATATCTTCCAGCATCGAAACGAAGCCCATGTCGGTTCTCCTTGGACGAGTGACGCGATTATACTTCGTCGGCTACGTCTGTCAAGAAAGGAAGGAATCGGGCCGCGACCGACCTACTCTAGCCCAAGCGGCCAGCCTACTCCAGGTAGTCTTTTAGCTTCTTGCTGCGGCTCGGGTGGCGTAGCTTCCGGAGGGCCTTAGCCTCTATCTGCCGAATGCGTTCGCGGGTGACGTTGAACTCGCGGCCCACCTCTTCCAGCGTGCGGCTGCGGCCGTCCTCCAGCCCGAAGCGCAGGATCAGCACCTTCTGCTCACGCGGCGTCAGCGAGGCGACAACCTCCTGCACCTGCTCCTTTAGCAGCTGGTGTGAAGCAGCCTCCGCCGGCGCCATGGTGCCCTGGTCTTCGATGAAGTCGCCCAGGTGCGAGTCTTCCTCCTCGCCGATCGGCGTCTCCAGCGAGACCGGCTCCTGCGAGACCTTGATGATCTCGCGAACCTTCTCCGGCGCGATCTCCATGCCGCGACCGATCTCCTCGCTCGTCGGCTCCCGGCCGTATTCCTGAACCAGCCGACGGCTAATCCGTACGAGCTTGTTGATGGTCTCCACCATGTGCACCGGAATGCGGATCGTGCGCGCCTGGTCAGCGATCGCCCGCGTGATAGCCTGGCGGATCCACCAGGTGGCGTAGGTGCTGAACTTGTACCCCTTGCGATAGTCGAACTTCTCGACGGCGCGGATGAGGCCAATGTTTCCTTCCTGGATCAGGTCGAGGAGGGACATGCCCCGCCCGATGTACTTCTTGGCGACACTGACGACCAGACGCAGGTTAGCTTCCGTCAGCCGCTTCTCCGCCTGGAAACCTTCCTCCTTCAGGCGCTGGAAATGCGGCCGGAAGCGGTCCTCGTACTGTGCCAGGCCCTCGGCCAGGTCATCAGGCAGCGGCGGCAACTTGGTTGCCTTCGCATCTTTGCCCGCCGCCTCCAGCGCCCGCGTCACCATCTCCTGCGTCAGTATGTGGGTGAGGATCGACATTCGGACAAGCATCCGCTCGGCGTCCGGTTCCTCGATCTTCAGTCCGGCCGCCAGCTTCGCCGCCATCTCCAGGTCCATCTCGGCATCGACGAGCTTGCGGAACTGGTCGTGGACGATCAGCTCCGGCAATGCCACTTTCTGGAGCCCGAGGTTCTTGACCACCAGGTCCACTGCCTTTTGCATCCCCTGCAGCTCCGATAGAAGGCCGGCCAGGACGTCAACAGCCTTCGCGTTTCTGCCCGTCTTCTCGAAGTGGGCGTTCTCCAGCCGGTGGATGTAATCGCTCTCCTCCATGGAGCGCGCCAGGCGCTTCTCGTCGTCGGCGGTGAGCAGGCTGACCTTCCCGATCTCCCTGAGATACATTCGGACCGGGTCGTCGATGCCCTCTTCAAGCTCGATATCCGCAAGTTCCGGCTCGGCTTCGTCGAGCTTGTCCGGCGCCTCGCCCCAGTCCTCCATCTCAATGGGAGTCCGGGTAGCCACGCGTGGAACTGCCGCAGGCGCCTCTTCTTCCGCCAGGCCTGCCGCTCCGTCTGCCATCGTCGGCGCGGACATCTCCTCCCGGGCCTCGTCCGCTTCTATATCGACGTCGGCGTCGCTGTCATCTTCGATGACATCTTCAAGCAGGTCTTCGGCAAGCTGGCTGCGCCGCTGCCTTCGCTCCAACAGTTCTCTGTCTCCGTTATACCGGCTAACCATTGGTTCTTGTCTCAACTGCTCCAGACCCGCTGTTTGTCTCTCTTCCATGCAACTTCAGTCCCGTCTCCATATCTCGCAACTGTAAATCTAACAACTCCTTTGTCCTGTCGTTTGTTTCAGCTTCGGCCCCCCCAATGCCGACCTCTTCTTCGCGATCCGCAAGTAGCGCCGAAATCGCCTGCTTTTCAGCCTCCAGGTTCCGCCTTTCCAGACGTAGCCTGCAATCCGTTAACGCTTGACGCGCCTCGCTCGGTTCGAAGGATGGCATCTTATGCTCAGATAGACGCTCTAAATGCCCGGCCATTTCTTCCGGGACATGTATACTAACACCTTCTGACTCGTGATCCTGCTTCAATGCAGCAAGAACCTTACGATTCTCGGCGCTCCACAGCAGCTCTTCCGGCAGGTCATCGGCCAGCCCGCGAAGCTCCGAATGGCGCAGGAGGAGTGCCAACAGAAAGTCCTCTCGTGGATCGCTCCGAGACGCCGCAAGAACGGGCACGACCGGCTGCGCCTCTCTCCCGGCAGGCCGCACCCGCAAACCCTGCAAGGCGCCCGCGAGCTGGTCCTCCGGCGTCAGGGAAACGCGCGAAAGACGCTGCAAGTAGTGGGCCCGCACGACTGGATCCGTGACCGCGGAGAGAAGTGGTAGGAACTCCTGCACCAGCTGTGACCGCCCCCTCGGCTCGCTCAAATCGCGAGAGGCGGCAGCCGCTTCCAGGCGGTAGTCCAGCACCGGGCGCGCCGAATCAATCAACCGGCGCCAGGCGTTGGCATCGGCCCGGATGAGGTCATCCGGGTCACGCCCGTCAGGTAGGGACGCCACCCGCAGGTCGACATCGATGGTCTGCTGGTACCCGACAAGTCCACGCCAACCGAGAACCGGCACGGTCTGACTGCCGTCCTGACCGGCTTCCCGAACCACTTCGTGACCTCGTAGCACCGCCTGGTTACCTGCGCTATCCGCGTCAAGAGCAAGCACGATGACGGATGTCAGGCGCTTAAGAGCCTGCACCTGACGGCTTGTCAGGGCGGTGCCCATCTGCGCAACGACGGTATCGAAGCCGTTCTCGTGCGCCGCGATCGCATCCATGTAACCTTCAACCACCACAGCGAGACCCTCACGCCTGATGCCCTCCCTCGCCCGGTCCATGGCGTACAGGATTGCACTCTTGTCGAAGACGCGTGTCTGGGAAGTATTGATGTACTTGGGAAGCGATTCGTCCAGGGCTCGCGCGCCGAAACCCAACACCCTGCCTCTTGTATCACGGATCGGGAACGTCAACCGCCCCCGAAAACGGTCGTGCAGCCCCCTTTCGCCTTCCAGGACAAGACCGGCGGCGATCATCTCAGCGTCCGTGAAGCCCAGCCCCCGCAGCCTACTGAGGAGCCCTTCCCATTCCTGGCCGGCATATCCGAGCGAGAACGCATCGGCAACCTGTTTGCCCACGCGTCTTCGCTCAAGGTAGGATCGGGCCGCCTCGCCGCCGCGCGAGTTGATCAGAAGTTCGCGGTAATAGGCAGCGGCCGCTTCGTTGGCGGCGTACAGCCGCTGCAACTCTCCGTCCTGCTTGTGCGAAATGCTCTTTTCGCTCAGCCTGACCCCGGCGCGCACCGCCAACATGCGCAAAGCCTCTGGGAATTCCAGTCCCTCTTTGCGCATAACGAACGAGATGACATCACCACCCGTACCACAGGCGCCGAAGCAGTGCCAGCTCTGACGATCGGGCGACACGATGAATGAGGGCGTACGCTCGCTATGAAACGGGCAGGTGCTCTTGAACGTGCGGCCCGCCTTTTCCAAATGAACATACGAGCCTATGACATCGACGATGTCCAGGCGTGCCTTGATTTCGTCAATCTCGTTCATCTATTAGACCCGAATCAAAAGAGAGTGGACCACACAGCCATCAGGAAGGGGGCGCGGAAAACCGCGGGGGAACTCGTCGTTCGGTACACTTCTATTATAAAACAAACGACAGTGCAAATGGTTGCGCCGGACTCCCTGCTTCGCCGATACCCGGATCCAGTTACTCTGAGTGCGGACCCCTAGCCGCAATTGCGCTTCCCACTCGTTCGCTGGCCTCTATCGCAAAGCGGTCGGTCATTCCCGCAACGTAGTCGGCCACTCGCTGCCAAAGAGGATCCGAGGCGACGATGAAGTCGCTCTGTATCTCCCCCGAGTGCTGAATGTAATAGCGATAAACCAGACAAACGATCTCTTTCGCCTGTTCTGCCTCCTTCCGCCGCCCCTCCCACAGGTAAACCCGCTGAAACATGAACTCTCGGAGGATATTCGCCGCAGATGCCACCCGCTCGCTCATCGCGATCCGAACCTCGTTTGAAGAATCACGCGTCTCCTCGCCGGTCGCGGCCCACGAATGTTCCACCACATCGCACACCAGCGTATTGATCCGCTGTGAGTGACGAGATCCGAGCACCGTGGTCACCTCTCGTGGTAATTCGTCCTCCCTTATCACGTTCGCCCGTATCGCGTCGGCGATATCGTGGTTTACGTATGCAATCGCGTCAGACATTTTGACAATTTGGCCTTCCAGCGTGGCCGGTACGCCGTATCCTTCCGCAAACATATCCTCCCGTATCTTGGAGCTGTTGACGATTCCGTCCCGGACCTCCCACGTCAGGTTCAGCCGCTCCAGCTTCTCCACGACTCGCAGGCTTTGCTGGGCGTGGCGAAAACCGTGGGGCAACAGCTCGTCGAGCGCCTGTTCGCCGGCATGGCCGAACGGCGGGTGGCCGATATCGTGAGCCAGGGCAATCGCTTCCGCCAGGTCTTCGTTCAAGTTAAGGGCGCGGGCGATTGTGCGCGCGATCTGAGCCACTTCAAGCGTATGCGTCAGCCGGGTAACGAAGTGATCACCAGCCGGCGCGATGAAGACCTGCGTCTTGTGTTTCAGCCGGCGAAAAGCCTTACAGTGGATGATCCGGTCTCGGTCGCGTTGGTACTCCGTGCGGACTGGAGAAGGACCTTCCTTGCGCTCCCGGCCGCGGCTGGCGAAGCTCCTGGCCGCAAGAGGCGAAAGTGCCGACTCTTCCTCCTTGAGGCGGCGGGCGACGGCGTTGAGGTCCACTTCCGTAATTCTAACCGTCGGCCGACGGCGCCGAAAGGGGCAAGCGTCGCGCTT
>Ga0066710_100005806_pt1 | contig 11362 bp, 7 predicted proteins | sample GraSoiAngelo_159_FD_79666 | JGI IMG/M metagenome (GOLD analysis project Ga0066710, IMG submission 79666) | Grasslands soil microbial communities from the Angelo Coastal Reserve, California, USA - 14_1009_16_40cm | ecosystem: Environmental > Terrestrial > Soil > Grasslands | place: USA... | reverse complement strand
GGATTACATCAAACGACGCAAGCAGATCATTTCGTGACGGTTACACGCGTCCGCCGCAGGCGACAAGCGTCTGCCCAGTCATAAAGCTGGAATCCTCTGAGAGCAGAAACCGCACGACGGCGGCAATCTCCCCCGGTTGGCCCATCCGGCCCAGCGGCGTAGCGGCCACCAGTTGCTCCAGCAGCTTCGGATCGGCGGACCGCGCCATTTCGGTGTCGGTCAGGCCGGGGGCTACGCAATTGACGCGGACGTTATACGGAGCGAACGCTTCTGAGCAGCTTCGCGTGAACGCGATCACCGCCGCCTTCGACGTGGCGTAGTGAATCATGTTCTTCTTCATGACCAGCCCGGCGATGGATGAGATATTCACGATGCGGCCGAAGCGGCGAGCGATCATTTCGTCCTTCACGGCCCAGGTGGTGAGAAAGACGCCGTCCACGTTGACCTCCAGCATTCGTTTCCACTCGGCAAACTTCATCTGGTCATGCGGCAGCTGGCCATAGATGCCGGCGTTGTTGACGAGAAAATCGATGGGGCCGAGCTGCTGCCGGATACGGGCCATCATCGCGCTGACTTGGGCCTCGTTAGCAACATTGGCTTGCACCAGAAACCCATGACCGCCGATCATTCCCAACGTGTCGCGCGCAGCAGATTCATTGCGCTCGTAGTTGATGGCCACTCGCGCGCCGGCGTCGGCCAGCATCTGGCAAATGGCTCGGCCGATGCCGCGCGAGCCGCCGGTCACGACGGCCACTCGGCCTTCGAAGATGCGTTCGTTCATCGCAGTTGTTCCAGCAGTTCCAGCGAAGTGTTAACGATGGCCGGCCCCCATTCCGGCGTCAGCGGCGCCGGCAGGTGGTAATTCTTGATGGATTCGTCCACTTCCATGCCGCCCTCGGCAAATGCTTCCGGCGTCGGCAGGTAGCCGATGCAGCCGTTACTGTAACCCAGGAATAGCGTGAAGGGCAGCGGCGAACGTCGTTTTACTTCCAGGCTCAATTCAGCGAACGGCTCACCCGAGACCGCGACGATGCCGATATCGTTCAGCCGCAGCGCCCAGACTTCCACGTCGTGTGTGACCGGATTCTTGCCTTCGGCGACAGTGCGCTGCACCAACTCGGCCCACTCGACGAGACGCTGCAGGACGTTCATCTCTCCTTGCGAAGCACCGCGGGCTCGCGCCTGGTCCCGAGCGTTTCGGTGCTCTTCCACCATTCGTTCAGCCGTCGCGCGGTTCGGCAACGGCGACAGCGGCATCGTTAATCGTCGGCTCGCCACACGGAAGTAATCCACGCTCTCCGCGGGCAGCGGCTCGTAATCCCAGACCGAAATGACCGCGACGGATTGCACAATTCTTCGCGGGCCGTGGCGATGGTGAGTGCGGATGGACGCCCACGTTTTCAGCGTCTCGCCGGCCAGCATGGCGCCGAGGCGGTGCAGGTCGTCGTATTGTTCGGAGCCGCCGGAGCCGATGCCGCAGACCGGATTAACGTTCCCTGCCGCCCCCTGAAGAAACAAACACGGCGCACCAGTCGCCGCTTCGATGATCTCGCGAGCGGGACCAAGGAAGTCGGGCGACAGCGATTTGGTTTTTGGCCCGAGCACCACCGTGTGGCAGCCGACGCATGTAATTGTCGCGATCGGCTTGCCTGTGAGATCATCAATGCGGATAAGGCCGACTTCTCGGTCAACGGCACCGGCCGGGTTATTGCCCAAAATGACCCGGCCGTCGGGCAGCCGCTCGCGGCGATTGATGCCGATGTCCACCGACCCCTTCGCGGCACCGAAGCGCGCCGGCTGGAGACGGCCGTCCGCCATCGCCGCTACGTCTGCTAAGCGTTCCCCCAGAGCCGCGAGGTAGCGCTCCTGAATTTGCTGCTGCTCCGGCGGCTCGCGTTGCCAGCCAGGCAACATCGGGCCGAGGTGCGTGTGGCTGCAATTGATCAGCACGTTGCTGGCCGGCACGCCGATGCGGTTGCCGGCTCGTTCGCAGATGCGCTCGACGTGAGGACTTTGAATGAAGAGCAGATCGCAGGCGATAAGAACGACCTTGAGTTGTCCATCCGAGAGCACGAGTGCTGTCGCCGTCAGATCGCGCTCGACCGATTCGGAAACCCCCTCCTGCACGGTGTAACCGACCATGCGAATGCCGACGGGCGGCGTGATGACGACGCGGGCCACGCCGGCTAGGAAGCCACGTCGATGGGAGTTCATCATGCGGAGTGTTGCTTCGTGGCCAAGTCGGTCTTGTCGAAATTGCGTCGCTCGCTGCACGCCCTTGCGGGCGGACCGCTTCTGCCGTTCGCTACTGACCAGGACGCCGATTCTCGCGATCAGACGCCGCTACTTCCGAGGCCTGCGGCGCCACAGCAACATACGGCCGCAGCCGTTCCAGCGTCTTCGGGCCAATGCCTGGCACGCGCCGCAGGTCATCGACGGATTTGAACAATCCCTTCTTTCGTTCGTCTACAATCCGCTGCGATATCTTCGGCCCGATGCCGGGCAGCTTCTGAAGCTCCGTGACGCTTGCTGTGTTGATGTTGACCGGCCCGCTTAAAGCGGCGATTTTCTTGGCGCCGATAGCGCGCTTACCGGTAGAAGGCGACGACATTTCGCGGATGGAGGCCCGTTCTTCCGCATTGTCATTCTCATGCACCGACACATAGGGACGCAGGCGCTCCTGTGTGGCCGGGCCGATACCCTTGACTTGGCGCAAGTCATCGACATGGCGGAGCTCGCCTTGCTCGCGCCGGCGGTTCTCGATCCGGCTCGCCAGCCCTTCGCCGACGCCAGGCAGCTGCACCAGCTCGGCTCGATCCGCTCGATTCAAATCGACCCGGTAAGCAGCGACGGCGTCGCGCTGGAGCTCGGTCGGCCGGCTGCCCCAGCCCGCATAGCGGCAAGCTTGCACGGCAATCAAGCTCGCTGCCACGCCGGCCAGAAATGCGGTGGCCAGCTGAGCCGAACGCGGCCAGGCCGTCAGCACAGGGACGGGAGCCGCGCCGGATGGCGCGGAAACGGGTGGCGGCAAAGGTGCAACGTCCATGGTGCGAGCCTCTTCGGAGACGATAGGCCCCAAAGCACCGGCATTATATGCTCAGCGGTGCAGCGTGAGAACCACGTACCGGCAAAAATTCTGAAGGGCCGGAACGCGGTGCAACAGCATCTCGTCGCACCAATGAAGCCCGGTCACCATTCGGCCAGGACGGAGTACCCGGCGAGCCATGGAGAGGAGTTGAAAGCCGCGGACGTCGACTCGACGGAAGTTTGTCCGTAACGTGCGCAGGTGCCGCAGCCGCAACGGTTCTTCGTCCGGCGTACGTTCTTTGCGCGGATACCGCAATCGCCGGCGGGCCCAATTCAAGAGCGGATTCTCCCCCCACGGCTCGCAGAAGACCGCGATGCCGCCCGGCCGCAGAATGCGACGGACCTCGCTTGCGGCCACCGCCATGTCGAGATGGTGCAGCACGGCATTGCCCCAAACGCGGTCAAAGGAACGATCAGCGAACGGCAGCCGCTCACCGGCGGCCCGCACAAACGCCACGGCGGCGTGATTGGCCGAGGCGCGATCGCGTGCTTCGGCTAGGTACCCCGACGACAGGTCGAAGGCCGTCACACGCGCTCCCCGGCGCGCCAGCACGACCGCCGCCATGCCGTGGCCGCAGCCATAGTCCAGCACGCGGAGGCCGGACACGTCGCCGAGCTGGCCAAAGGCGGGGCGAATCCAGCTTTCGTGGTCGAGGTAGAGGGGGTCGTCGAATTCCAGTTCGTCTGGATGATGGGCGAACGTCATGGCGCGCTGGCACGCTTGGCGGTCGTGAAAGTACTGTTCGAAAGTGAGGCGATCCGTCGCTGGCATGTCGAATCCTCGACCTCCCCGGGCGATCTATCGCTCGGCCCACAAACGTCGCGCCTGGACCTTTGCCTCCTGCCGCACCAGCGCCGGGCTTTCCTCGGAATCCGCTTCGCGCAGCAATGCCTCAATCCCCGGCACCTTTGCCTCCGCCAGCCCGCGCAGGGCACCGGCACGGAGCCAGATGTTGTCGCTCTTTAGGCAGCGCTCGACCTCTGTATTTTTCGCGTCGGCGGCTATCTGAGACAAGGCTTTGGCGGCGATGTAGCCGGTCGCCTCGCCGGCAGGGCCGAACGTGCTCGGTGGGTTGATCGGGATGGCATACCGGGCTAAGGCCGGCAGGGCGGCTCTCGCCTTGAGTCGGGCAAGCGCTTCGCAGGACCACCAAAAGCCGACGGTGTCTTGGGCCTTGATGAACACGTCCAGCTTCTTGAGGAGCACGGGGATCGCCTCCGTGTCGCCGCGCTCGGCGAGCGCATTGGCGGCCAGGTAGTGGGCGTAAGGGTACGGCGTGTTGAGGGCGGTGAGCAAGGACTTGTGAGCCTTCTCGGAATCAGGGGACTCACGTCCCCCGCTCGCCAACTCGCGGAATGCGCGCTGGGCTTCTTCGCATTCCATGATCATCATGTGTTGAGCGCCGAAAGCTTGCGCGTTATTCAGATTGCGGAAGTGGCTCGGGGCGAGGCGTTTCGTTGCGTATTCGATCAGTGCCGTTTCATCTTTTGGCGGCGAAGCGCATTCACGCCGGAATTCGACGAATCGGGTATCGGTCCAGGTCAGGCCGCGCGGCGGATACAGGGCTTCCAGCGGTTGCGGCGGTGGGAGTTTCACTCCCGGCACGGACTTGCCCGCGAGCCGGCAAGAATCCTGAATATCTGCAATGGCGTAACGAGCTTGCTGGCGAATCAGCGTGATCGGATCGCGCGTCGCCATCTCGATAAGCAGCGGGATGCCATCGGGCTTGCCGCGGAAGGCCAGGCCGTGCGTCACGCCGTAGCGGATGTCGCGGGTCATCGTCTTCGGATCGGCGAACGGCTTGAGCTTGTTCACATCATCGATATGCCGGGCCAAAGCTTGCACCATGTAGGCCTTGTCGCGGAAGTTCTCGTCCGGGATGCCTTTGCCGATGCTCCAAATCTCGCCAAACGAGTACGGCTTGGCGATTTCGGCCGCGAGCGCGTCGGCCGTCTTCGAGCCGAAGCCGATCAGACCGAGCAATACGGCAGCATCAATCCGGTCACGGTGATTCTTCGACGTGAGCAACGGTACGACCAACTTCTCTAGTTGATCTCGTTTGATGACGGTACCGAGATCGGTTTTCGGCTCAATCAAGCAGCTGAGCAGCCAGAGCGCCTCTTCGCTGCCGATCTTCTTCACGGCATCGAACGGGCGGCCGTGCTCCGTGAAGGGCCGGTCGATGTTGATTCCCTTGAGGATCTGTTGATAGAGCGGGTCATCCTTCTTCTGGTCGTTTTTCAGGGCAGCGACAAGAATTGCGACGGCCTGCTGGCGGAACCCGGAGCTTTCGAGCAGCAGTCGCGGCATTAGCACCCGCTGGGATTCGCTCCGCAGCCGGTCTTCGAAGCGCGGCCTCTCCATGAAGGTATTTGGCAACAAGGCGAGCAATAAGGGCACGTCTTCGAGCTTTGGTTTCGCTTTCGCCAGAATCAGCCCTTGCAGAATCGCGTAGTCTTCCGAGCGCGGCCCCATTTTGATAGTCGGATACGGCTTGCGGATCGGCAATTCGCTGTGGAGGGCCATCCATAGCGCAGCGACCGCTTCCGGCGTGCCGATCCTGCCCAGCGCGACCGCCGCCTCGGAAGCGTGATAAGGCCAGTCGTGTTTTGTCAGCCAGGGAACCAGCAGCTTGGTCGCTTCTTTGTCACGAAGTTTGCCGGCAGCGCGCAGAGCGTGCCGATCCGGCAGCGGCTTTTTCAGCTCGGCACGAATTCTTTCGAGCACACCGGGAGAAGGTGACTGCCGGCCCAGCGTTTCGAAATCGGAGATCTCAAGCCCCGATTTCGGTTTGCGAACGCCGATCGACTCCAGTGCGATAGCCGCCGCGAAGCGGACTTGCCAATCGCTGTCCTTCAGCGCCTCTTTCAGCGGTTCAGACTGTTTGGCTGTTGCCAGTCGGGTCAGCGCCAGGGCCGCTGCTCGCCGAACCTCGACCACATCATCCTTCAATAGCTTGGAAATGGTCTGGATAGTTTCTTCCGCACCGTCTTCGATATACATGAGAAGTTCACATGCCCGTGCCCGCAGCTCGGGATCAGGGCTGGCGAGCAAGCGGCGGTACTTGCCCGCCTCGCCGATGCGGCCCTGCCGCCGGCCCGCTTCCGGCTCGTTCCGGCGGTAGGTGACGGCCGTTGATTTCCGCGTTACCTTCGCCGGCCCGTGCTTCAGGGCAAGCATCGTGGCGTTTGGCACGGCGTCGGTCTGCGTGGCGTGGCAGCCGTAGCACGATTTCGTCTCGCCTGCCCGGCCGACCATGTAGGCGCCTTGCATCGCCGTTTGGTGCGAGCCCACCGGCGCGGACGAGTTGGGATAGTCCCACTCCATCAACACGCGATTGCCGGCGGCGTCGATCGGATCGAGAAAGATCGGCGTGTCCGCCGGGGCCTCGAAATAGCATGAGCCGTCAGGCAAAATCGGCACGACGCCGAGGATGCGCGTTTCCAGACTCGTGTGACTGCTGCTCGTTACCCCGGTGTACTCGGCCTCGACCACACGGAAGTAGCGAGCTTTTTTCAAAGCCTCCGCACGCTTCGGGTTGTCGGCGGTGCGGCCGGCGACAACGAGAAAACGCGTGGTCGAGAAACCCGGTTTCTCCGAGAAACCAGGTTTCTGGCGAGCCGGTAACGCCGCCGGCTTTGGCCGTTCGACTAGCACTGGCACGGCGTCGAACTCGGCGTAATTCGGGATGTTCAGCACCAACCGCTCTTCGCGCGTTTCCGGATCGCAAACATATATGCTGCTGTCCCGCGCCCCTGGCAGCGTGGCGGAGAAAAGGAACCGGCCGTCTTGCAGCGGATACGGCGTGCTCCGGGTGCCCAGCGGCGACAGGTGCGAAAAATGCCCGGTGCCGCCGAGCTGCACCGAAGTGGTGCCGGGGAAAATCGGGATCAGTGCGTCCCGCGGCGACAGACCCGCGCGGAGATCGACGATGGCCGGACCCATTTCCGATTGCACGAGAATCCGGCCGTCCGGCATTTCGCGGGCCTGCGTCAAGCCGACGCTCGCGTGACGCACCCGATTGAAAAACCGATATTGCCCGGCCCCGAACAGGTGACGTTCGTCCGTGCCATCCGGATTCACGGTCATCAAATACGTCTCGTGCTTGTCGAAGGGCTGCACATCAATGTGAAAGGCGTCCCAGAAACTGAAAAGAATGCGGCCGTCGCGGAGGACGCTGGGTTCGAAGTACGTGCCTGGGGCGAACGTGATCTGCTCGATGCCGCGGCCATCGCCGTTCATGACGAATAGCGTTTCGGTACGCTCTTCGTGATACTCCTCAAGGTAACCCGTGCGGTCCGAGCAGAAGACGATCCGGCCATCGGGCAGATACGTGCCGCCGAAATCGTTGAATGGACCGTCGGTGAGCTGCCGCAGGCCGGTGCCGTCCACATTCACTTCGTACATGTGGAACCAATCTTCCCCGTCGCGGCGCATGGCGAAGAGCACCTTCTTACCATCGAACGAGGGCTCTGGCCGGAAAACGGCGCCGGACTTGAGGTGCGTCAGACGCGTTAGCTTGCCGTCCGGCCGGGCCGGAATCAATGAGTACAGGTTGCGGCCCGGCCGGACCGGTCCCATAGTGCGCTCGGCGCGATTGATCGTGGCGCTCCGGGCATAGATGTAGCCGTCGCGCCAGTGGTAGCTCCCCTGCCAGATGCCGTCGCCGTCGATCTTCGGATCGAAAATTGGCGCCGCCACGAAGACGATGCCGGGGATCCCTGGGTCCGGAACCGCTTTTGATGCGGAACGGGCTCCTAATGGACCGGGTTGGGCCCCATCAACAAAACAAGTCACCGCAAGAGAAATAATGATCGCCGAAGCAACCGAGGTGCGGACACGCATGGGAAGTCTCCAGAAGAAGTCACCCGGTACCGCGGGCACTGCGAGGATAACACACCGGAGCATTGTGGAAAATGGGTTGTCTATCCCGTTCGGGAAAAACTTGGATGGAGACGTTACCGGGACGGTTTCGCCGCGTAGGTCAGGATTTCCAGCCTGACGGACGAGGGGCGACTGACTCTTTGCGTCAGGCTGGAAAGCCTGACCTACGAGTGACGAGGGGTGACTGACCGCCTACCTCCGGCTGAAAAGCCGGACCCACGAGTGGCTGACGCGCCTCAACTCCGGGTGATCTTTGCGGTTCGGACATTCCTCAAGTTCCCCTTCCCCCATTGCGGCCATGTGCTAGACTCCAACATACGGAACAGGAGGAGAGGAACTCGACACGTCGGGGTGCCGGTTCAACTCTTCCGCGCACGCCGATGTGCGAGCCTGGCGATGACCTGCGGTGACGTTGCGGGCGATGAATGCCCGCCTGCTGGCGAGGGAGCTCTGCCCATGCCACGGATGGCGGGGGCAACCCATTCCCTTTCTTTGCACTCTCATGCCCGCTCCGGCAGTGAGGGCGACGGCGCTTCTCTGGAGAGCGGCGACTCGCTCCCCGCGGAAGACCGCGACCTGCTGTTGCGGCTGCAACGGCAAGCACTCCAATATTTCCTGGACAACCAGATGCCGAACGGGCTCATGCTGGATCGGCAGCACAATCATGGTCCCCGCCGCGCCCACGGCTTGTGCAGCATGACGGCTACCGGAATGGGCTTCATTGGCCTGGCGCTCGCGTCCACGCCACCGTACTGCTTGATTTCAACCAAGGAAGCCGCCACACGGATTGGGGCCGGATTGCGCAACGTGCTGGAGCAGCTGCCGCACGACCAGGGCGTGATACCTCACTTTGTCGATTCCGCGACCGGCGAAATCCTCGGCGTGGATTATTTCAGCACCGTGGAAACCGCCTGGCTGGCCGCCGGCGCACTCTGGGCAGGGAGCTTTCTCCAAGACAGCGAGCTCGAATCGCTGGCCGTCCGGTTTTACAGGCGTATCAATTGGTGCTGCTGGACCGGGGAAGCGGAGAGCACGGGGCGCGAAGCGCGAAGCGCCGAAGATAGCGTCGCACGTTCCGCGCTCCTGCGTCACGGCAAGTCACGGGACGGCCAATTCCTCTACCATTGCTGGGATCGGCTAAACGGCGAGACAGCGTTCATGTACCTTTTGGCGGCTGGCGCGGACGACGGACAGGCTGTGTCCACCGAATGCTGGACGCGAATGGAGCCATGCTACGGCACTGTGGCCGGGCTGCGTTTCAACAACGCCGACCTCGGGCTATTTGTGTTTCAATATGGCCTGGATTTGCTGGACCTTCGGCAATGGCGGGCACCAGGCACTGTCGATCTGCTGCACGACGCGCGGCTGGCGACTCTGGCTAATGTCCGCGCCTGTCGGGAATCGGCGACGAGCTTTACCACTTACCGTCATTACTGGGGGCTGTCGGCCGGCGATGGGCCAGGCGAGCCGCCGGAAACGGATATCTACCGGTGCTACTCTCCCGCCGGTCCCGTGGACGGCACGGCGCACATCACAGCGACGTTGGCCTCCGTGGCCCACGACCCGCACGCGGTGTTGGAAAATCTTCGCCAAGCCGAGCGCGCCGGGCCACCCGCCCGGGGTCGCTACGGCTTCAGCAATATCAACGTGGACCGGAACTGGATCGGCCGGGACATGGTCGGTATCGACGCCGGCGCCGCCATCTTGGCACTGGATAATTACCTCGCCGGCAACCGGGTGCGTGCTATTTTCCACGCTCTGCCCTGTGTGGAGCGCGGCCTCAATCGTCTGGGATTTTCTCGCACCACATCAAAAATCGCCAGTGGAACGGCAATCGAGCCGGTTCGAAAGGCATCGTGAGTGGGCGGTTAATTGTCAGCACGCTGGCGCGGGAGCTGCGCGAGTCGCCTGTGACTGACGGGAACCACTTTGCCCCTAAGCAGGAACGCGAGTTTCCGCTCAACATATTGAGCCGGCGTCAATTCACCTCGGGCATCGAGCACGAGCAACTCTTCGGCCTTGGTAATCAGGGCAGATGAAGCGTCATCAGCTTCGGTGACCTCCACCAGGCAGCGATAGTGACGTGTGGCGAGGGCTTCGTCATGCAGTAAACTCACGGCTTCCCTCCTTCGAAGCTAGGAACTTCAGGCTCTCCGTCGCGCCGGGGCGCCGGGGCACCGCGACACGTGTCACTTCGGGAACTTATGCACCTCCTTGTCACCGCCCAATTGGCGTACTTGCAGCATTCCCGGGCTCGACGTTGAGCCAGGATTCAGCAAGTTTCGCGCCAACCGAAAACGAGTTGAGGAATATTGCTGCTTGTCAGTGTAGAGAAAGGACGCCGACTTGTCCCGTTTTTTCTTCGGAAACGGCGTCGGCCCTCTAGGCGAGCACTTCTTGGATCGCGCGGCCGCCATGCGCCACCGGGATCGGTCGGCCAGAGCGGTCATGGACCGGCATGTCCGGATCGATGCCCAAACAATGGTAAACGGTTGCGCACACGTCGCTGGTGCTCGTCGGCTTGTCCTTGACATAAGCCGCGTGCGCATCAGACGCGCCGTGGACCGTGCCGCCGCGGATGCCGGCGCCGGCGAAGAGCATGGAATAGCAGAAGGTCCAGTGATCGCGGCCGGCGTTGCCGTTGACTCGCGGCGTCCGGCCCATCTCGCTCATGAGCACGACGAGCGTCTCGTCCAGCAGCCCGCGGTTCTGTAGGTCTTCCATCAGGGCCGTGAACGTCTCGTCGAGATGCGGCAGTTTGTTCGCTTTGAGGATGTGGAAGTTGCGGGTATGCGTGTCCCAAGCGTCGTAGTCGATCTGGATGCGGTCCCAGAACAGGTCCCAGGTCACATTGATAAAACGCACGCCGGACTCGACGAGCCGGCGGGCGATCAGCGTGCTATGACCGAACAGCGTCCGGCCATAACGTTCCAGCAAGCGCGGGTCTTCTTTCTTGAGATCGAACGCGGCCTTCACCTTCGACGACGTGAGCAAGTTGAACGCGCGTTCTTGCGTCCGGCCGAACGTTCCCAACGAAGGTTGTGACTCCGCCCGGCGAATTTGGTCATCGACTTGCTGGAGCAGGCTGCGGCGCTGGTTGAGCCGATCGATCGTCATTTCGCCGCCCAGTACGCTGTCGGGGAGGAAAGGCTCGCCGCGCACCACCCGGGGTTGGCCCGGCAACGGCGGCGGCGCATCCTTGTCGCCGTACGGCGCACACTCCGTAGTGAGAGGATCGAAACGCTTGCCGAGAAAGCCCCCGTAAGGGCCCGCCCGCCGAAACGCCTGCCCCCACCCAAGCCAGCACGGCATGTAAACATACGCCGGGAAGTCGCCGTGACTTTTGTTGAGATGTTCGCACACCGAGCCCATGCTCGGCGGATCGGTATC
>Ga0066710_100005805_pt1 | contig 11362 bp, 12 predicted proteins | sample GraSoiAngelo_159_FD_79666 | JGI IMG/M metagenome (GOLD analysis project Ga0066710, IMG submission 79666) | Grasslands soil microbial communities from the Angelo Coastal Reserve, California, USA - 14_1009_16_40cm | ecosystem: Environmental > Terrestrial > Soil > Grasslands | place: USA... | reverse complement strand
CCGGCACGGCCGGACGCAGGATGCTGCTCGGGATCAAGCGCAGCTTCAGGATCGTTTCGCCGGCGATGACCGTGTGGCCGGCGTTGGTCCCGCCCTGGCAACGGACGACCATGCCGGCGTCGGCGGAGAGAACGTCGACGGCTCTTCCTTTGCCCTCATCGCCCCACTGGGTGCCGACGAGAACGGTCAGGGGCATCGCCGCATCACCAACCGGGGAGGCGCCGGGTAGCGGCGCGGAGCCCAGACGCGCTGGCCCAGGCACGAGGCCCCTTGAAAAGCGAGATCACATCGAAAACTGCAGGCGCCGCTCGGCGCGAGGAGGGAAGTATATCAGCGGGTCTTGGCGGCGGTTCCGGTCTTAACGGTCGATGCGGAAGCGGATCCGCACGTGCGTCTGGTACTCCTTGATCTTGTCCCCCTCGACGACGGCCGAGGTCTCCAAGACTTCCATCCCCTCGATGCCGCGCAGCGTCTTCGCCGCCTCCTGGAGCGCCGCTTGGGCCGCTTCGCGCCACGACTGCGTCGACACGCCTACCAGATCGATGGTCTTGATGACCGACATCCGAACCCCCTGCGCTCCCGATTACCTGCGCGATTGTAGGGGTCGCGGCCGCAGCGGTGCCAAAAGAGGAAGGGGGAGACAGCGGGTATCACTTAGGTACATGATTTCGTTAAACCGATGATGGTGAAGCGCGGGCGCTGGACCGGGTGGCGGCTCGCGGCCCTTGCGGCGGGGCTGCCCATGATCGAGGCCGTCCTCATCGACGTCTTCGCGCCGTCTGCGCGCGCGCTGGCTCCCCAGGCGTCGGCCCTCGGACCGTTCGGTGTGTTCCACGATCTCCGCTGGCTGCTCGTGTACCACCGGTCGTGGAGCTTGTTCATCGTCGAGCTGACCGTGGCGATCGTCATACGCGGCGTCTTGATCGGCCTCTTCGTTCGCGAGGCGTGGCCCGAGGATCAACCGAAACCCGCCGCGCGCGCATCGATCGCACGCGGGATCCTCTTCACGCTCGGTGCGGCCGTCGTGCTTGGACCGTGGGCGATCATCATGTTCGCTCAAGCGGTGATACCGGTGTCGTGGTTCTTCTTCGCCGCGATCCCGCCGTTCCTCATCATCGCCGTTCTGATCGATCACGCTTCCGTGTCGAGCTGGCTGCGCCGGCCGCCGATACGCGTGTTCGGCCTCGTCCTCTTGTCGTTCTTGGTCCTTTCGATCGGCGGCGCGCTCATGACGCTGTCGACACGGCCGGCCGGCGTTCTGGTCGCGGGCGCCGTCGGCTTGTTCAACGCGTACGCGTGGCGCGCGACCGTTTCCGGAGTCGTTTCACGACGCGCCGCCCGGCGAACCGCTTCTGTTCCTGCGGCGCTGATCGTTTTCCTCGCGGTCGTCATCGGCGGATCGGCCATCGGCTTCGCGGCGAAAGCGCCGCGCGTGACCGACAGGAAGCCGCTTCCCGACAACGGGACGAGCGGGAGACCGGTGCTGATCGTCAAGGGATTCGGCGGCAGCTACGCCGGCGGCCGCACGTACGACCTCGGGCGCGGTTTCCTGACGCGGCGGTTCTCGTACGCGGGCTCCTCGACGACGGGACGCCCCTTGCCCTACAAGCCCGTGGACACCGCCTCGCCGATGAACGTCCTGATCGCAAGGATGGATCGGCAAGTGCGCGCGCTCAATCACGCGACCACGCTTCCCGTTTCGATCATCGCGGAGAGCGAAGGATCGCTGATCGCAGAGCGATATCTCGAGGCCGACCCTTCGGCGCCGGTCGATCGTTTGATCGTCCTCAGTCCGATCCTCGCGCCGGGATCCGTGTACTACCCGCCCCGCGGTCGAGACGGGTGGGGTGTCGCCGCCGGGTGGGGGCTTCGCGGACTCGCTTCGGTCATGAGCGCCGTCTCACCCCTGCATTTCGAAGCAGACGCGCCGATCGTTCGAGACGTGGTCGATCAACCCTCCGCGTTCCACGACGCGTGCTTCACCGGACCGGTTGCCCGGGTCGAGTTCCTGCCACTCGCCGACGCGGTCGCCGCCCGGGAAGAAGGCGAGCCGGCGACGGGCGTAACAGTTGTGACGGCCTTCCACGGAGGGCTGCTCGGCGATCCCTCTATGCGCGCGCATATCCGGAGCGTGCTCCTGAACGCGCCGGAACGCGCCGACCACTCGATGCAGACCCTCGATACCGTGGTCTGGGCCGGCGCGGGAGCCTGGCGCGTGCCCCCCCTCGAGCCGTCCCTCAACCCTGCCTGGCACTCGGCGGCGTGCCCCTGACGGAACTTTCCCCACCGAACGCCGCTTGACTACGATGAGCGCGCCGATACTCGGACGCGTTCGCAAGTGAGGAGTGGATCGGGATGAGCTACTCGGAGCAGTTGCGGCAGACGGCACGCGAGCTCGTCGCCCCCGGGAGGGGGATCCTCGCGGCAGACGAGAGCTCGGGCACGATCAAGAAGCGCTTCGATTCGATCAACATCGAGTCGACCGAAGAGAACCGGCGCGCGTACCGAGAGCTTCTGTTCACCGCGCCCGGCGCCGAGGCCTACATCAGCGGCGTCATCATGTACGACGAGACGATCCGTCAGGGTCTTACCGACGGAACACCGTTCGCGGAAGTGCTCGCCAAGCGCGGCGTCATCCCGGGGATCAAGGTCGACAAGGGTGCTGTGCAGCTCGCGTTCTCACCCGAAGAGAAGGCGACCGAGGGGCTCGACGGTTTGCGCGCGCGGCTCGTCGAGTATCGAGAGATGGGCGCGCGCTTCACGAAGTGGCGCGCCGTGATCGACATCATCGGCGACACGATCCCGAGCACCTACTGCCTCGATGTGAACGCGCACGCGCTCGCGCGGTACGCCGCGCTGTGCCAGGAAGAAGGTCTCGTGCCGATCGTCGAGCCGGAAGTCTTGATGGATCGCGATCACACGATCGAGCGGTGCTACTCGGTGACGATCGAAACGTTGGAGCATGTGTTCGACGCGCTGCACGCGCAACGCGTCGAGCTCGAGGGCATGTTGCTGAAGCCCAACATGATCGTGCCGGGAAAGAAATGCCCGACGCAGGTCGATCACCGCACCATCGCCGAGCAGACCATCTCGGCGCTCCGCCGGACAGTGCCTGCGGCGGTCCCGGGGATCGTGTTCTTGAGCGGCGGCATGTCCGACGAAGACGCAACCGCTCGCCTGAGCGAGATGAACAAGCTCGGCCCCCATCCGTGGGAGCTCTCGTTCTCGTACGGGCGCGCGCTGCAAGCGGCAGCGCTCAACGCGTGGAAGGGCGACCCGTCGAACTTCGAGGCCGGCCAAAACGCGTTCTTCCACCGCGCGAAGATGAACGGCCTGGCGCGCAGCGGCGGCTACGACGAGTCGATGGAAAGCGCGGCCTAAGAAGCGGGTTACACGCGGCGTTCGCGTACCGCGAGCGTGACCCGCCCGGCTGCGACCCGCTTGCCCGTTTCGACGGACGTCACGTCGACGTCCCAGACGTGTGTGGTGCGGCCCGTGTGAACGGGCGTAGCAACGCCGCGCACACGCCCACTCGTTGCCGTCGAGATGAAGTTGCAGGTCTGCTGCTGCCCCATCACGACGCGCTCCGGCCAGCCGGCGACCAGCGCGGCACCGATCGACGCGAGCGACTCGATGAGCGACATCGTCGCGCCGCCGTGCAAGAAGCCGTCGGGCTGCGTGTTGCCTTCGACGGGCATCGAGGCAACGACGCGCTCTTTGGTGGCTTCCTCCATCGTGATGCCGAGCTTGTCGGTGTACGCAAGTTGCTTCGCTTTGTCCAAGAGCTCGTCCACGACCGCGATGCTATCGGGCCAGGCGCGCGCGGTGCGATACGCCGGTCGCCTCGCCGAGTGCGCGGTCGATGAGATCGCGCAGCGCATCGAAAACCCCCGGAGCGGCGGCGATCAGCCCTTTCCCGCTCGGACCGAGCGCCGGCATCACGTCGAGCCGGCCGCCGGCTTCCGCCACGAGCAATCGTCCGGCGGCGGAGTCCCAGGGTGCGAGGCCGGATTCGTAGAACGCGTCGAGCCGCCCGTCGGCGACCCATGCGAGGTCAAGCGAGGCAGCGCCCGCGCGCCGGAGGTCCCGAACGCGCGGCAGGATCGTTGGGAGAAGTCGTGCGGCCGCGTGACGCTCCTCCGCGAGGTACGAGAAGCCCGTCCCGACGAGCGCGCGCGAAAGGTCCTTCGCATCGCTCGCCACGATCGGCGCTCCGTTCAGCGTCGTGCCCTCTCCGCGCCGGGCGGCGAACAGCTCGTCGCGCAAGGGGTCATACACGACGCCGACGAGCGATCCTTCCGCGTCCTCACACGCGATGCTCACAGCCCAATGCGGGACGCCGAACAAGAAATTCGTGGTCCCGTCGAGCGGATCGATCACCCACCGAAGCCCACTCGAGCCGTGCGCTTCGCCCGTCTCTTCTCCGAGGATCGTGTCGTCGGGCCGCTCGGAATGGATCCCTTCTTTGATCAACCCTTCGGCAGCGCGGTCGGCGTCGGTCACCATGTCGGTCGGCGTCGACTTCGTGTCGACCCCGGTGCGCGGTACTCGGAAGCGCTCGCGAAGCAACGTGCCGGCCGCGCGCGCGGCCGTCACGGCAAGATCAAGGAGATCGTCGGTCACGGCCGCAGCCTAGAGGTGAGACGCGTGTCCGACCAACTCGGATAACCTGCGCCTCCGATGCGTTTCCGACGTGGAACGAGCGCACGCGACGACCCGCTTCTCCGTGCGTTCGGAAACGTCGCTTCCATGATCGACCAGGCGCAAAGGAGCTTGATCGCAGCGGTTCCCACCTCGAGGGATCCCGGCGTTCCCCTGCGGGAAGCGCTCGACTCGTTCCTGCAGCAACTGAGGGCCGCCGAGGCCGCGATGCCGACGTGGCACGATGAGCGCGTCGCTCACGAATGGACGAAGTGCTCGGCAGGGATCGCAGAGGCGCGCGCGGCCGCGGAACGGCTGAAGGATCTCAACATCGAATTAACCTTCGAGCAGCTGAACGCCCAGATCGGCGACGTCTTGTACTCTCTGGAAGCTTTCGTAGACGCGGAACGCGGCCTGCGACGCCGATAAGTCACCGAGCGCGACGGGTATACGTCCGTTCGGGCATTGGCCCCGAATGGATAAGGGACATACAGTTTGAGTCCCGAGCCACCGACGGAGGAACGCCGAATGCAACAAGAACTCGAGGTGGGGCTGATCGCCGCCCTCGCCACCGGAGAAGTTCAGACGGCGTCGGCAGATATCGCGATCGCAACCACATGCACCAGCGACGTGATCGACGTCACCGACCGCGTGGGTTCGATCGTCGGCGACACGGGGATCGTCGAGGGGTTCGCGCTCATATCTGCGCCGCACACGACCTGCGCCATCATCGTCAACGAGGCGGAGCCCGGATTCCTCGAAGACTTCAAGCGCGCGCTCGAAACGGTCGCGCCTCAGAACCGGGAGTACGCCCACAACGACGCGCCTCATGCGGAGGAATTCGAGGCTCCGAACGGGTACGCACACATCCGCGCGGCGTTCTTGTCATCCCACTCGGTGCTGCTGCCGGTCCGGAACGGCACGCTTTCGCTCGGACGCTGGCAGCGGATCTTCTTCGTCGAGCTCGACCGCGCGCGCCCGCGCACCTGTCAGGTGACGCTGGTCGGCCGCGCGCGCTGACGCTTCAGGCGGACGCGATGCGGGCCTTGTAGGCCTTGTACTGCTCGAGCTCGTACTCTGTGCGCTCCGCGAAGCTCATGTTCGGCGTCGGCTTCCCGCACGAGCAGACCTTGGTCGTTCCGACCGGAGAGCCGCAGCTGGAACAGCGCGTGCCGGCCGGGATTTCGTCCTTCTGTCGGTTGAACATGTCGCTCACCCCCTAGGGATCGGTGGCGTCATACTCTCCCACCGGGGAACGTGTGCCTACGCCCATAAGCACCGTTTTCGCCCGTGCGAATCGCCTACGACGAAGGTCCCGGCCTCATTCCTTCCGGAACACGAGCGCCCGGTCGCCGGCGTCGGCCTCGATCCGGTCGCCATCGGCGAACTCACCGTTGAGCAGGCGAAGCGCCAGCTGGTCCTGGATCTCCTTCTGGATGAGCCGTTTCAGCGGACGCGCGCCGTACGCGGGATCGAAGCCGCGCTCTGCCAGGAACTCCCTGGCCTTGTCGGTCAGCATCAACGTGATGTTCCGCTCGCCCAGCCGCTTCTGCAGCCCGCGCAGCTGGATGTCGACGATCGCGCGCAGATGATCCTGCGTCAGCCGGTGGAAGATCAAGATCTCGTCCACCCGGTTCAGGAACTCCGGCCGGAAGTGCTGGCGCATCTCTTCCATCACGCGCGCCCGGATCACATCGTCGCTCAACCCGGCGTCCATGATGATGTGGCTGCCGAGGTTCGACGTCATGATCACAACCGTGTTCCGGAAATCGACCGTCCGGCCTTGTCCGTCGGTCAGCCGCCCTTCGTCGAGCAGCTGGAGCAAGACGTTGAACACGTCGGGGTGCGCCTTCTCGATCTCGTCGAGCAGCAAGACGCTGTACGGGCGGCGGCGGACGACCTCCGTGAGCTGACCGCCCTCGTCGTAACCGACGTAACCCGGCGGTGCGCCGATGAGGCGCGACACGGTGTGCCGCTCTTGGTACTCGCTCATGTCGATGCGGACGAGCGCGCGCTCGTCGTCGAAGAGGAACTCGGCCAGCGCGCGCGCGAGCTCGGTCTTTCCCACGCCGGTCGGGCCGAGGAAGATGAACGATCCGATGGGACGGTTCGGGTCCGACAAGCCGCTGCGCGCGCGGCGGATCGCGTTCGATACCGCTTCGATCGCGTCGTCTTGTCCGACGACCCGGCCGTGGAGGTTCTCCTCCATGTGCACGAGCTTCGCGACCTCGCCTTCCATCAACTTGGACACGGGGATCCCGGTCCATTTGCTGACCACCTCGGCGACGTCTTCTTCGTCGACCTCTTCTTTCAGGTAGCGCTGCTCGGACTGCAGCGCGTCCCACGCTGCGGTCGCTTCCTCGAGGCTCTTCTCGAGCGCGACGAGCGTGCCGTAGCGCAGCTCGGCCGCGCGATCGAGGTTCCCTTCGCGCTCGGCCATCTCGGCCTGCAGCCTAGTGTCCTCGATCCGCTCCTTCAGCTCGCGGATGCGTGTCACCGCCGTCTTCTCTTGCAGCCAGTGTGCCTTCATCGCCGACGAGCGCTCCTGCAGCTCGGCCAGCTCCGACTCGAGCTTGTTCAGCCGCTCCTTCGATGCGGGATCGGTCTCTTTCTTCAGAGCGGCACGCTCGATCTCCATGCGCTTCATCTCACGGTCGACCTCGTCGAGCTCCGTCGGCATCGAATCGATCTCGATGCGAAGGCGGCTCGCGGCCTCGTCGACCAGGTCGATGGCCTTGTCCGGCAGGAAGCGCCCGGTCACGTACCGATGCGAAAGCAAGGCGGCGGCGACCAGCGCAGCGTCGGTGATGCGAACGCCGTGGTGGACCTCGTAGCGTTCCTTCAAGCCGCGGAGGATCGCGATCGTGTCTTCGACGCTGGGCTCGCCGACCAAGATCGGCTGGAAGCGACGCTCGAGGGCCGCGTCCTTCTCGATGTGCTTGCGATACTCGTCGAGCGTCGTCGCTCCGACGAGACGGAGCTCGCCGCGCGCGAGCATCGGCTTGATCATGTTGCCGGCGTCCATCGCGCCTTCCGCAGCGCCGGCGCCGACGACGGTGTGCAGCTCGTCGAGGAACGTGATGATCTCGCCTTCCGACTCGGTGATTTCCTGCAGGACGGCCTTGAGCCGCTCTTCGAACTCGCCGCGGAACCGCGTGCCCGCGATCAGCGAGCCGAGGTCCAGCGCAACCACACGCTTGTTCTTCAAACCTTCCGGCACATCCCCGGCCACGATCCGCTGGGCGAGGCCCTCGACGATCGCCGTCTTGCCGACACCGGGCTCGCCGATAAGGACGGGGTTGTTCTTCGTCCGGCGCGACAGCACCTGGATGACACGGCGAACCTCGTCGTCGCGTCCGATGACCGGGTCGAGCTTCCCTTTCCTAGCCAGCTCGGTGAGGTCGCGCCCGTACTTCTCGAGCGCTTGGTACGTGCTCTCCGGCGACTGGCTGGTGACGCGCTGATTGCCGCGCACTTCCTTCAGCACGCGCAACACAGCGTCACGTGTGATGCCGTTCTCTTTCAGCAAGCTCGCGACCGGGCCGGCGACGTCCGTCAGCGCGAGCAGCAGGTGCTCGGTCGAGACGTACTCGTCGGTCAGCGTTCGCGTCTCTTCGTGCGCGCGCTCGAACACGCGCACGAGCGCGGGCGATCCGAACCGCGTCTCTTCGGTCGCGTAGACCTTCGGAAGGCGATCGATCAACGCCGCTACGCGATCGCGAAGCGTGCCCGGCGTGATGCCGAGCTTCTGCACGACGGGGAAGACGACGCCGTCCGGATCAGAGAGCAACGCATAGAGCAAGTGCTCGGGCTCGACGGCTTGATGAGACCGCTGCGCGGCAACCTGCTGCGCCGCCGCAACGGCTTCTTGTGATTTCAGCGTGAACTTCTCCAGATCCATCTATACCTCTCCGAATGGCGTTCGTAGGTCTCGCAGGCGCGCGAGCGCGGTTTGTTCGCGCGCGGCGCTCATGCGCCGTCGCATCTCTTCGGCCTCCGCGCGCAGCTGCTCGAGCCGTTCCTGCATCTGCTCCATGAGCTCGGTCAGCTCGATGACCATCTCGACGCCGGCGAGGTTCATGCCTTTCTCTTGCGTCAGCTCTTGGATGAGCCGGACGTGCTCGATGTCGCGATCGGAGTAGCGGCGCGCGCGCCCCTCGGTGCGCTTCGGCTGCAGCAACCCTTTGCGCTCGTACATCCGAAGCGTCTGGGGGTGAACGCCGGAGAGCTCGGCGGCGACCGAGATGACGTACAGGGCGCGGTCGCGATCGTCCGTGACGCGCGCCGCCGTCTTCGGCGTCGCCTGTTTCTTCCTGCGGTTCATCCCCTGCCCTCCTACGTCTGCGCCCGCGCGCGCTGGGCGGCCGCCTCGCCGTCCAGCTCCGCGAGCTTCTCGATCAGCGCGCGCTCTTCTTTCGAGATCTTCTTGGGTACGTGAACGCGGACCGTCGCGAGCAGGTCGCCGCGCCCGCCTTTCGGCCGCGGGATGCCGCGGCCGCGAACGCGGAACACCTTGCCGGACTCAGTCCCGGCCGGGATCTTGACCGTCACCGGCTCCTCCAGCGTCGGAACCGACACCTTCGTGCCGAGCACCGCCTCGGAGAACGACACCGGTACGTCGACCGTGAGGTCGGAATCGGTGCGCCCGAACACAGGATGCCGCTCGACGGAAACGACCACGTAAAGGTCGCCGGTCTGTCCACCGGCCACTGCACCCCCGCGGCCTCGAACGCGGATGCGTGCGCCGTCGCGGATCCCGCCGGGGATCTTCACCTTCACCGTCTCGGTCTTGTGCTCGATGCCTGCGCCGTGGCAGACGGGGCACGGGTCTTGGATCTGACGGCCGCTCCCACCGCACGTCGGGCACGCGCGCGCGAACGAGAACATGCCTTGGCTTTCCGAAACTGCTCCGGTGCCGCCGCACGTCGGGCAGGGATGCGCCCAGCCCGAGCGGTCGCCGGAACCACCGCATGCCGCGCACGGCGCGTCGCGCGTGATCCGAACGGGAACGGTTACGCCGCGCGCGGCGTCCTCGAACGAGATACGAACCGACGTTTCCAGGTCCGCGCCGCGTTGTGGTGCGCGCGCGCCGCCACGCCGGCCGCCGCCTCCGAAGATCCCGCCGAACAGGTCGCCCAGATCGAACGGGATCCCTTCTTCGAAGCGGACGTTCTGCTGCCAGCCACCGCCCGGCGGCGCGTACCCCGAGCGCGACATGCGCCGCACCTGGTCGTACTCCTCCCGTTTCTTCGGATCGGAAAGAACGTCGTTCGCCTCGGAGATGTCCTTCATCTTCTCCTCGGCGTCCTTGTTCCCGGGGTTCTTGTCGGGGTGGTACTGCCGAGCAAGCTTCTTATATGCGCGCTTGATCTCGTCGGCGGATGCATTCTCACCGACGCCGAGCACCTTGTAGAAGTCCTTCTCGAACCACGCCCGAGATCCGTTCACTTTTGCTTCGCTCCCACTTTCACCATCGCGGGACGGATCACCCGTCCACCGAGCTTGTAGCCGGGGCGCATCTCGTCCAACACCACGATCTCGTCGCCTTCGCCTTCTGCGTGCATCACCGCTTCGTGCAGCTCTGGGTCGAACGGCTTGTGGAGCGATTCGATGCGTTCCAGCCCTTCACGTTTCAACACTTCGAGCAGCTCGCCGTACACCATCTCGACACCGCGAACCATCGACTCGTAGTCCTTGGTGCGGTCGGCCGCCATCAGGGCAAGCTCGAAGTTGTCCAAGATCGGGAGCAGCCGCTCGACGACCGACGCGGAGGCGCGCTCGATCATCGCGGTTTGCTCTTTCACCATGCGCTTGCGGTAGTTCTCGAACTCCGCCTTCAGGCGCTGGAGATCCTCGAGGTAGGACGCAGCCTGTGCGCGCGCCTCATCGAGTGCGCGCACAGGGTCCTCGTCCAGAGCTTCGGGCGATGGCGGATCGGACTCGCCGGCTTGCTCCGCCGTCAGCTTGCGCTTATCGACGACCCGGACCTCGGGTTTGTCGTGACCAACATCGAACGGCTTCTCGTCGCTCACGACTGATCACCTTCGTCCACGATCTCGGCATCGACGACGTCGTCACCGCCCTGCGAGCCGGACGCCTCGGGACCACCGCCGCCCGTAGCCGCTTGCTGCTGGCCCTGGGCGGCTTGGTGCATCGCCGTGCCCACCCGCTGCACCGTCTGGCTGAGCGACTCCGCCGAGTTCTTCACCGCCGCGACGTCTTGGCCTCCGAGCGCCTCCTTGACCGCGGTGATCTGCTTCTCCAGCTCGTCCTTGTCGGACTGCTGGATCCGGTCGCCGGAGTCTTTGACCAGCTTCTCCGCCTGGTACGCGAGGTTGTCCGCCATGTTGCGTACCTCCGCGTCTGCGCGGCGCTGCTTGTCCTCGTTCGCGAACTGCTCGGCTTCGCGCACCATGCGGTCGACGTCCTCACGCGGCAGCGCGGAGCCCCCTGTGATCGTCATCGCCTGCTGCTTTCCGGTCGCGAGATCCTTCGCCGACACATTCACGATGCCGTTCGCATCGATGTCGAACGTGACCTCGATCTGCGGCAAGCCGCGCGGCGCGGGCGGGATGCCCATCAGCTGGAACTTCCCGAGTGAGCGCACCGCGTGCGAGTTCGCCATCTCTCCCTCGCCCTGCAGAACGTGGACCTCCACCGACGTTTGGTTGTCCGACGCCGTCGAGAAGATCTCGCTCTTGCGCGTGGGGATGGTCGTGTT
>Ga0066710_100005804_pt1 | contig 11362 bp, 13 predicted proteins | sample GraSoiAngelo_159_FD_79666 | JGI IMG/M metagenome (GOLD analysis project Ga0066710, IMG submission 79666) | Grasslands soil microbial communities from the Angelo Coastal Reserve, California, USA - 14_1009_16_40cm | ecosystem: Environmental > Terrestrial > Soil > Grasslands | place: USA... | reverse complement strand
CTCCATGCCGCTCTCGTTCGGGAGGCGATTGTCGAGCAGGATCAGATCGAAGGGAGGGTCGCCCAACACCTGCCTGTCCGCCTGCGCCGCCGATCCCGCGACCGCGATCCGGTACCCAGCCTCTTTCAGGGCGTTGGAGAGCGTGCGTACGAGCAGCTTCTCGTCGTCCACGATGAGGACGGACTTCGGCAATCCACACCTCCCCTTGTGCACTGATGTGAATCCATCAAGTAGATATAGAAAGCAGGAAGCGGGCCAAAGGGTGCGCCGCGGCGATGCGCGCTCGATGCGTCAGCGCATCACGCGCATGCGTGAACGTTTAGGAATTTATCTTCGAGGAGAATCGAAGCGGAACGGATTTGTGTCTCGAATCGGCGGGTGTCATGGGAATAGACAGCGGATCACGAGCCGAGGTCATCGCGCGAATCGTTTTCGCTCGTGACGTGGAGAGGAACGCGTCGTGATGTCGAGAAAGACGACATCCCAAGAAACGCGACAGGTGCGAAGGCTCTAGCCTGAGATTCGTTTATCGAAGGAGACGCGCGCGCGTCGTCTCGTCCTGCGCGAGCGGTCCACGTGACGCTGCGATTCGCTTGATTCTCTCGATCAAGCTCTGCCGCGAGATTCCGAGAATGCGCGCAGCACGCGAGCGGTTCCCTTCGGTGAAGTCGAGGACCTTGAGGATGTGCTCCTGCTCCACCTCGGAGAGCGTCGGCATCTCCTCATCTCCCTCGCCGCGCGCGGTGAGCGCGTCGCGCAGGACGCGCGGCACCGACTCCACCTCGGCGACCATCTCGGCCGGCAGATGATCCTCGCGCAAGGTCTCGTCGTCCTCGAGAAGGACGATCCGCTCGATCAGGTTCCTGAGCTCCCGGACGTTCCCCGGCCAGCGGTATCCGCGCAGGATCTCCTCGACCTCCGGGGAGATGGAGGTGAAGCGCTTCCGGAACTTCTCGTTGTAGTAGGCGAGAAAGTGGCGGGTGAGATGCTGCACGTCCTCCCCCCGCTCGCGAAGGGGCGGCAGGAGGATCGAGACCACCTTCAGCCGGTAGTAGAGATCCTGGCGGAAACGGCCCTCCTTCACCGTCTCGTCCAGGTCGCGATTGGTGGCCGCGACGATCCGGATATCCACGCCCAGGTCGGCGGCGCCGCCGACCCGCTTGAACGTGCGGTCCTCGATGAAGCGCAGGAACTTGGCCTGGGTCGCGGCCGGCAGGTCCGCGATCTCGTCCAGGAACAGCGTGCCCTGGTCCGCAAGCTCCACCAGACCGCGCTTGGGCTCGCGGGCGTCGGTGAAGGCGCCCCGCTCGTGGCCGAAAAGCTCGTTCTCGAGCAGATGCTCCGAAAACGAGGAGCAGTTGAGCGCCAGGAACGGAGACTCGCGCCGGGCGCTCTCGAAGTGGATGGCGCGGGCGACCAGATCCTTGCCGGTACCGCTCTCTCCTTCGATGAGGACGGTCGTGGCCTCGCTCTTCGAGACCTTCGCGACCAGCTCCCAGATTTTCCGCATCGCGGGCGCCTCCCCCACGATCTTCGTCTTGAGGAAGGACTCCAGCTCCCCGCGCCGGAAGGCGTCGAGCTGATTCTCCCGCGCGATCCCTGCTTTGAGCCGCTCGATCGCGAGCACCATCTCGTGCATTTCGTACGGCTTCTTGATGAAGTCGGTCGCGCCCTGCCGCATGGCCTGAACGGCCGTGGGAAGGTCGCCGAATGCCGTGATCACGACCACCTTGAGCGAGGGCTCGATGCTCTTGAGCCTCGGCAGGAGCTCGAGTCCGCTGCCGTCGGGCAATCTAAGATCAAGAATCAGGATCTGGGGCGGGTCGTTGCGGACCGATTCCAGAACCTCCGCGGCCGTGCCCACCGCGTCCACGTCATAGCCTTCCGCGCTCAAGAGCTTCACGAGCGATTTTCGGATCAGCTCCTCGTCGTCCGCGATCCGGATTCGAAGGTTCATCGTTACTCCTTGGCCTCTTCAGCCTCGGGCGCGACGAGGGCGGGTAGGCTGAACTTGAAGACGGCGCCGCCCTGCGCGCTGTTCCTCGCCGTGAGGTTGCCGCCGTGCTCCCGGGCGATCTGAAGCGAGATCGAGAGTCCCAGGCCGGTTCCCATGGAGCGGGTGGTGAAGAAGGGGTCGAAGATCTTCTCCTTCACCTCATCCGGAATCCCGGAGCCGCTGTCCGCCACCACCACGTCCACGTAGGACTTCTTGGAGCGCGTCCGCCGCAGCCCCGTGGCTACCCGCAAGAGCCCTCCCTCGGGCATCGCCTGGAGCGCGTTGATCCCGAGGTTCAGGAAAACCTGCTGCGCCATGTCGGGATCGATCAGGACATCCGGAAGCTCCTCGTCGAAGTCGCGCGCCACCTCGACCGACGCCTCGCGGCAGCGAATGGCGAGATTGTCGAGCACCTTGTCCAGGACCTCGCGGACGTCGGTGGGAACGGGGCGGGCGGCCTGGGGCCTGGCGAAGAGCAGGAGATCGGTGATGATCTGCTCGATACGGTCCAGCTCCTTGAGCACGTCGTTCAAGTCGTCGCGTCGGGAATCCCCGGTCCGGAGCTTGGAGGTGACGAACTGCACGGTGGTGCGCACACCGGTGAGGGGATTGCGGATCTCGTGGGCGACGCGCGCGGAGAGCTCACCCAGGGAGATGAGACGCTCCGTGTTCCGGAACACCTCTTCCTCGGAGTCCGCGTCGACCAGGTCCTCGACGCGGATCAGGACACCGCCGGTGTCTCCGAGCGGGCACACGCTGTAGCGCATGAGGACCTCGCGGTCGGCCACCGACCCGCGAACCTCGCGCGTGCCGCGCCCCGACTCGCCGCGGCCGCCGCGCTCGGGCAGATACCAGCGCTCCACCTCGGACTTGAAGACCTCGGCGAGCGGCTGTCCCTCGATCTCGGAGCGGTCCACACCCCATCCCTTCGCGAGGGTGTCGTTGATGGCCACGACACGGCGATCCTCGTCCAGGGCCAGGAGGCCCGTGTCGAGCGCGTCGAGAATGTGGAGTAGAAGCTCCCGTTCCGCGCCTGGGGCTTCCGCGCGTGGCATCGTGGACCTCCCCGAGTCTCAGGACGTGATTCGTTGACGTTGCATCGGGTTCCACGTTCCGTCAACCCAAATCGCGACCCGGAGGGGCTCTCTTGCGAATCCGGGAGCGGCGCGATATTATCAAAACGATTATCGACTTCTTGCGGCGCCCGCGGGCGCCGCTCCTCTGCCAACGCGTTCCATTGAGGTCCATTCACCATGATGCAGTCGATGCGCGACAACATGAAGGTCATCATCTGGATTACGGCGATCGTGTTCCTGGTCGGGTTCGGGGTGCTTCAGCTGGGCGGCGTGCTCAACCCGCCGAGCGCCTCCGGCCCCGCCGGCGTCATCGCCAAGGTCAACGGAGAGCCGGTACGATACGAAGAGTTCATGGGCATGTATCAGAACATCGTGAACCAGGTCCGGCAGAGCCGCGAGCTTCAGGAGGGCGAGGACAGCTACGTCCGCGAGCAGGCGTGGCAGGACCTGATCCAGTCGCGCCTGATGGCCCAGGAGGTGCGTCGCCGCGGCATTCACGTCACGCCCGAGGAGATCAAGATCGCGATCCGGTTCGCCCCGCCTCAATTCGTGACCGCGGCGCCCGGGTTCCAGACCAACGGGCAGTTCGACTACCGGAAGTATCTGGCCGAGCTGGACAACCCGAACTCGCAGGTGCCCTGGGCGCAGGTCGAAGCGTACGTGGCCGAGACGCTGCCCCAGCAGAAGCTCCAGCAGGAGATCGCGTCCGGGGCCAAGGTCTCGGAAGCCGACGTGCGCGAGCGGTACCAGTTGATCTCCGAGAAGCTCCGGGTCCGCTACATCTACTTCGGCGCGGACAGCTTCGTGGTCGACACCTCCAAGATCGGCGGCGCCGACATCGAGACCTACTACAAGTCGCATCCCGAGGAGTTCACGGGTCCGCCGGAAGTGCGTCTCCAAGTAACTCTGATCCCACGACGCCCGAATGACGCCGACTTCGCCGTGGCCCGCGAGAAGATGCTGGGCATCCGGGAGCAGATCGTCGCGGAGCCCGATTCCTTCGCGAAGTATGCGCGCACCTATTCGGAATCCGGCTCGAGCTCGGGCGGAGGGGACGTACCGGATGCCAAGTACGCCCAGATGCGCCCCACGTTCCAGGCGGGCGTGAAAACGCTACAGCCGGGGCAGCTCTCCGAGCCGATCCGTGAAGAGAAATCGATGCACCTTCTCCGGCTGGACAGGAGATGGATGGATCCCAAGACGAACGAGATGATGATTCACTATCACGAGATCGCCTTCCGGGTCCAGCCGGGCGCGGACGCCGTGCGCGCCGCGCGGAAGGCGACCCAGGATCTGGTTGCAGACGCGCGAAAGAACGGGCTCGCCAAGGCCGCGCTCCGCGGCGGGTTCGCGACCACGGAGACCGATTTCTTCCGACAGGGCAAGAGCAAGAACGATCTCTTCAGCCGCTTCCCGGAGGTCGAGACCTGGGCCTTCACGGCGAAGGTGGCCTCCATATCCCATCCCCTGCCCTCCGAGAACGGCTGGTACGTCTATCAGATCGCCGAGCGCCAGCCCGCCGGGCTCCGTCCTCTGACGCAGGCGCGGGTGTTCGCGCGCGAGCGGCTCATCCAATCCCTGAAGCTCGCACGGGCCACCGACGCGGCGACTCAAGCCCGGGCCGCGCTCGTACCCGGCGCGAACGCGGACGAGATCGCTCGCCGCTTCAAAGGAACGCCCGGGATCGCCACGGCGGTGACGAAGAACGGCTACCTGGGCAGCCTCGGCACCGAACCAAAAATCGTGGGCTCCCTCTTCAGCACCCCTGCGGGCACGTGGACCCGGCCGATGACCGGGACCTGGGGAGTCGTCGTGGGATTCGTCCTCGAGCACGAGAGACCCGACGAAGCGGGCTTCCAGAAGCAGGAAGCCGAGATCCGCACGGCCATCCTGAACGACCGGCGTCAGACCCGGTTCACGGACTGGCTGATGGAGCTGCGCAAGAAGGCGAAGATCGAGGACTTCCGGGAGAACTACTTCGAGGCGTAGACGGCCGTAGGGTAGCGCCGCATGCCTGATTCCGCCCCCATCCTCAAACGTCTGCGGGAGATCCTGTCCATTTCCGGCGATCGGGTCGGAAAGGCGCGGCGGATCTCGGCCGCGATCCGCGAGACCGGCGGCTACCGATGCGTCGGAATCTACGACGTGTCGGAAGATGAAATCCGCGTCGTGGCCTGGAGCGGGGCCAAGGCTCCGGCTTATCCCCGCTTCCCCTCGAGCCAGGGGCTCTGCGGCGCCACGGTCCAATCCCGAAAGACGATCGCGGTCGGGGACGTGACGCGAGACCCGCGCTACCTGACGACGCTGGGAACGACCCGCTCCGAGATCGTGGTCCCGGTCCTGGCGGGCGGCGCAGTCGTGGGACTGCTGGACGTCGAGAGCGACCTCACGAACGCCTTCAGCGAGGAGGACCGCCGCTGCCTCGAGGAGTGCGCCGTAGTACTCGCTCCGCTCTGGGGGTGAACGCCCTACGCCTGCTTCTTGGGCTCCTCGAGGGCGTGAGCCTTGGGCGGCTCGGTCTTGTCGGTGGCGTTGATCTCCGATTCGACCTCGCGCATTCCCTTCTTGAACTCCTGGATGCCCTTCCCGATCGACCTGCCGATCTCCGGAATCCGCTTCGCCCCAAAGAGCAGGATGATGATCAGGAAGAGGATGAACATTTCTTGCGGTCCGATGTTGAACATGGCTTCTCTGTGCCTCTCCGAGCCGGCCTTCCGGGCCGGGCTCCGTTAGTGCGGCTGCGTCCACCGCCTCGCGTCACGGCCCACGATGACCGTGACGTCGATCATTTCCTGGCCCCCCGCCTGCTGGATGACGTGGGTCGTGCCCAGGTACTCCGCCACCACGCGCGCGGGCTCCGGGTTCTGGGTCCGGTTGACGATCAGGGTCGCCCGGTAATCCGGACGATCCGCGTTCGCCACCTCCAGCACGTCGAACCCCCCGTCGCGAAGATAGGAGGCCAGCTCCGCGGCCACCCCGGAGCGTCCGCTTCCGTTCCAGAGCTGGATCCGGATCGGCTGCTTGGGCTTCACGACCGCCTGCGGCCCGACGCGCACCGCCGCCGACACCGCGAGCGCTCCGATCAGGAGGAACGAGAGCCCCAGGGTCCAATCCAGAAACGGCGACTCGTTGCGCGACCTCTTGGGCACGGCCGGTCCTCGATGGCTATCGCCGCGCGCGCGTTCCGAGCCGCCGATCCACCGCGGCGAGGGCCTTCACGACGCGCCCGTACGTCCGGTCCAGCGATTCCGGCAGGACCTTGGTGTTCGCGGTCACCGGCATGAAATTGGTGTCGCCGTCCCAGCGCGGCACGACGTGCCAGTGCAGGTGGCCGAGGACGCCCGCTCCCGCGACGCGGCCCAGGTTGATTCCGATGTTGAATCCGTGCGGCCTGTACTCCCGCGTGAGCGCCGCTTCCACGCGCCCGAGCCATTCCGTGACCTCGATCGCCTCATCGCGCGTGAGGTCCGCGAGCGAGGGCGTGTGTCGGCGCGTCGCGATCATCATGTGCCCTACGTTGTAGGGATACAGGTTCAGCATCGCGAGAACGCGCGGCGTCCGGGCCACGACCAGATTTCGCTTCCCGGGCCTGAGCCGGCCTTTCGCGCAGAAGAGGCACGGGCCCAAGACCCTTCCCTTGGCGCTCGCCTTCTTGATGTAACCCATCCGCCACCCGGCCCAGAGCACATCCAGGCTCACGTGGTACCCCATCCGCGAAGCGCCTCTTCCACTACCGCGAGCTGACCCGGGTTGTTCACCCCGAAGAGCTCGCGGGAATCGGACGCGCGCTCCACCCCGATTCGCCCTCCACGGCCTTTGATGAAGGACAGCGTGTCGGTCAGATAATACTCCTGTTGGCGGTTGTCTGCGCGGAGGAATCCCAGAGCCTCCTGAAGCGGGCCGCGGGAGAAACAGTAGATCCCCGAGTTCACCTCCGCGATCGCGCGCTCCCCGGGCGAGGCGTCCCGCTCCTCCACGATCTTCACGAACTCGTCCCGGCCGTCCCGGACCACGCGGCCGTATCCGCCCGGATCCTCGAGCACGCCCGAGAGAAAGGTCACCGCGTTTCCCTCTCGGCCGTGACGCAGGAGGAGACGCCGGAGCGTGGCCGTCCGGATCAGGGGCATGTCCCCGGCGAGGACGAGGAGGGTTTCCGGGCCGTGCTCGATCGCGGGCCACGCCATCTGCACCGCGTGGCCCGTTCCGAGCTGGGGCGTCTGCTCCGCGAAGGCCACGTCCCGCCCCTTCAACGCTTCCTTCACGAGCGGCGCGCGGTGGCCCACCACGACGACGGTGAGCTTGGGCTTCAGGGGATCGAGCTGCCCGAGCACGTGCAGGAGGAGCGGCCGCCCCAGCGCCGGATGGAGCACCTTGGGGAGATCCGAGTTCATGCGCTTCCCGAGGCCCGCCGCAAGAACCAGGGCCGTGAAGGGCGCGCCATCCCCCGCTTGTGGGCTCGCCCGCGCCTTCTTGTTCGCGCCGGCGCTCACGCGCGACCCTTCCCGCCCTGCCGCGAGCGGAAGTAGAGATTGTCGATGAGCCGGGTGCTCCCGATGCGAATCGCCCCGATCAGGAAGGCCCCGCCGCGATCCACCCGGGTCACCGGGAGAAGCGTCGCGGGGTCCACCAGAGCCAGGTAATCGATCGTGTCGGGGCGCGCCTCGCGGCGAAGGGTGCCCCGGACCCGCGCCAGAATCCGCCTCGCGTCGGTCACCCCGGATCGCGCGAGCTCCCGGCCCTCACGCATCGCGCGGATGAGCCCCGGAGCCCGCCCGCGTTCCGCCGGGGTCAAGTACACGTTCCGCGAGGAGAGCGCGAGACCGTCCCGTTCCCGGATCGTGGGGCAGACGATCACGCGGACCGGAATGTCGAGATCGCGCGCCATGGTCTGGACAATTCGCGCCTGCTGGATGTCCTTCTGGCCTAGGTAGAGCGCGTCCGGCTCCACCAGATTCAGGAGCTTGAGCACGATCGACGCGACCCCGCGGAAGTGGCCCGGGCGCGCGGCGCCCTCCCAGATCTCGGCCAAGGGGCCCGGATCGACCGTGGTGGAAAACCCGGCCGGGTAGAGCGAGCGCAGGCGCGGGAGGAAGAACCAGTCGCAGCCCGCGTCCCGGCAGAGGCGCACGTCGGAGACCTCGTCCCGCGGGTAGAGCGTGAAATCCTCTTTCGGCCCGAACTGGAGCGGGTTCACGAAGACGGAGACCGCGATCCGATGGTGCTCGCGCCGGGCGCGGCGGATGAGCGAGAGATGTCCCTCGTGGAGGGAGCCCATGCTCGGAACGAAGCCCACGGTCATGCCGCTCTGGCGAGCGCGCCGGGAGAGCCCGCGCAGCTCGGCGCCGCGCGTTACGATACGCACGGTTTTTTCGCGGACTTCTCCGGTATCGCGGCGTAGCTCTCCTCGACTGAGGGATAGCGTCCGGCGCGAACGCCTTCGCGGAACGCGGTGATCGCGCTCCGGATCGCATCCCCGGCTTCGGCGTATCGCCGGACGAACCGAGCCGGTTTTCCAAAGCTCATCCCGATCAGGTCGTGCAGCACGAGCACCTGTCCGTCGCAGTCGGGGCCCGCGCCGATTCCGATCGTCGGGATCCGGAGCGTCTTCGAGATTTCGCCTCCCAGCTCGAGCGGCACGCCCTCGAGCACGATCGCGAAGCAGCCCGCGCCCTCCAGCGCGACGGCGTCTTCCAGCAGCGCATCCGCGGCCCCGCGCTCGCGCCCCTGCACGCGGTATCCGCCGAACTGGTGCACCGATTGCGGCGTGAGCCCCAGGTGCCCCAGGACCGGGATGTCCGCGGCGAGAATCGCCTGGATCTGCGGGAGCATCCGCCGCCCGCCCTCGAGCTTCACCGCCTCGGCGCCGCGCTTCATGAGGCGTCCGCTGCTTCGCACAGCGTCCTCGGAGCTGGTCTGGAAGCTGAGGAAGGGCAGGTCCGCGACCACGAGCGCGCGGGGCTGCGCGCGCACGACCGCCTTCAAGTGATGCGCCATCTCGCTCAGGGTCACCGGTATGGTGGACTCGTACCCGAGCACGACCATGCCCAGCGAATCTCCGACCAGGATGAGATCCACGCCCGCCTCGTCGGCGAGACGGGCGCTCGGATAGTCGTATGCGGTCACCGAGACGATCTTGACCCTCTCCGCCTTCATGTCGCGGATGGTGCGGACGGTCACCTTGGGGCGTGTGATCCGGGGGTCGGTCGTCACGATCGCTCCTCCGCCTTCGAGCTGGGGCTCACGTAGGCCATTCCCTCCCTATGGGTCTCGATCCGCGCGACCAAGTCCTCCAGGTCCTGCCTCCGGTGCACGAAATTCATCTCGTTGGTGTTCACCACGAGGAGCGGCGCCTCGCGAAAGTGGAAGAAGAAGTAATTATAGGCCTCCACGAGCGTCCGGATGTACTTCGGTTCCATGAGGCGCTCGTAGGCGCGGCCGCGCTGACGGATGCGCTCCAGGAGCACCTCGGGTCCGGCCTGGAGATACACGACGAGGTCGGGCACCGTCAAATCACGCTCGAGGAGGGGCGCGACCTGGTCGTAGAGGTGGAGCTCGCGGTCGCTCAGGTTGATGTTGGCGAAGATCCTGTCCTTTTGAAACAGATAGTCGCTCACGATCCCCTCGTGGAAGAGATCGGGCTGTGTCTTCTCGCGTAGCTCCTGGTAGCGGTTCACGAGGAAGAACATTTGGGTCTGGAAGGCGTAGCGGCGGGGGTCCTTGTAGAAGTCCTCGAGGAAGGGGTTCTCCTCGGGCTCCTCGAGGATCAGCCTGGCCTCGAGACGCTCGGCCAGGAGCTTCGCGAGGCTCGTCTTCCCGACTCCGATGACCCCTTCAATCGCGATGTAGCGTGCCGGCACTCGCCCTGCCTGGTCAGTACCAGAACCGGCCGCCCTTGCGTACCGGCGGATTCGGGGGAAGGCGCTTGATGACCTTCTTGATCGGCTCACCCGTCGTGGGATGCACGAATTCCGGATCCAGCTCCAGCAACGGCATGAGAACGAAAGCGCGCCGGTGGGCCTCGGGATGCGGAATCTTGAGATCCGGCTCGTCCACGGCTTCCTCGCCGTAGAAGAGGAGGTCGAGGTCGATCGGTCTCGGTCCCCAACGTTGCGAGCGGACGCGGCCCATGCGCTTCTCGATCAGGAGGAGCTGCCACAGGAGCTCGCGCGGCTCCAGGGTCGTCTCGAGCCACACCACGGCGTTCAGGAACGCGGGCTGATCGACTTCCCCGACCGGGTCGGTGTCGTAGAGCGAGGAGACGCGGACGACGAGCGTCCGGGGCAGGTCGCGCATGGATTCCACGGCCTTCCGGATCAGGAATTCGCGATCGCCGAGATTGGAGCCGACGCCGACGAAGATCTTGCTCATGAGCGCCCCCGCTCCACGATGACCTCGGGGATCGTCGTGAAGTCCCGGACGGGGATGTGGAGCTTCCGCACGTGCACGCGCACCCGCGGCGTGTCGAATTCCTGGATCAGGGCCAGGGCCAACTCCTCGGCGAGGGTTTCGAGAAGGCGGCAGCTCGACATCTCGATCTGCGAGCGGACGACCCGATGCACTTCCTCGTAGTCGATGGCGTCGTCGATCAGGTCCGGGCGCCGCTTCGGCGTGGGAGCGTAGGCCAGCTCCACGTCCGCCTCGATCCTCTGACCGAGATCGCGCTCCTTCTGCGTCACGCCGAGATGTCCGTAGGCCTGGATCCGCGCGAGGCGGAGCCAGTCGAGGATCTCGCGGGCCGGCACTCCGGCCGCCCTGAGCTTGGCGGCGGAATCAGCGGATGATCGGGGACGGCGAGGCATGGGGCGCCTTCCAGGGCGCGAGCGTTTCCAGCTTCTGGAGCGCGCGGCGGAGAGAATCGGCCGACGAAGTCAGGGCGATCCGGAAATACCCTTCCCCCTCGGCGCCGAATCCGGTGCCGGGCGTGAGGAGAACGCCGGTTCTTTCGAATACGCGGGTCACGAATTCCATGGATGTTTCTTTCTCGGGGACGCGTCCCCACAGGTAGAACGCGCCGCCCGGAGTGCGAATCGGACATCCCAGCGCGCGGAGCGTATCCAGCACCAGATCCCTCCGCTCGCGGTACACGCCGCGCAGCGCCGGGCCGTGGACCGGAAGCGACTTCAGCCCCTCCGCCGCGGCGAGCTGGATGGCCTGCGGCGCGCCGGAGTCCACGTTCGCCTTGAACTGTACCAGAGCCTCGATCAAAGCCGGAGCCCCGGAGGCGAACCCGATCCGCCACCCCGTCATGTTAAACGTCTTCGAGAAGGAGTGGAACTCGATCGCGCGGTCG
>Ga0066710_100005803_pt1 | contig 11362 bp, 15 predicted proteins | sample GraSoiAngelo_159_FD_79666 | JGI IMG/M metagenome (GOLD analysis project Ga0066710, IMG submission 79666) | Grasslands soil microbial communities from the Angelo Coastal Reserve, California, USA - 14_1009_16_40cm | ecosystem: Environmental > Terrestrial > Soil > Grasslands | place: USA... | reverse complement strand
CCGGGGGCCTGCTCTTCTTCGGCCCGCTGGTCATGATCCTGTTTCGCCGCAAATACCCGCGGTGGTGGTTCGACTGGAACCGCGAGCTCCTTCGTTTCACGAACCGCGTCGCGGCCTACCTGGCCCTCATGGACGACCGCTACCCCTCCACCGACGAGGAGCAAGCGGTGCACCTCGACATCGACTACCCCGACGCACAGGCGTCCTTGAACCGCTGGTTGCCGTTGGTGAAGTGGCTGCTCGCGATTCCCCACTTCATCGTGCTGGTCTTCCTCGATGTTGCCGGGGTGGTAGTCGTGGTGGTCGCCTGGTTCGCCATCCTGTTCACCGGGCGGTACCCGCGTGGTCTCTTCGACTTCGTGCAAGGGGTCATCCGCTGGCACAACCGCGTCGTGGCGTACGCCCTGATCCTGGCCACCGACGTGTACCCGCCGTTTCAGCTCCGCCCATGAAGACGGTTGCGGCCGCGGCGTCGCCGCCGGAGCCTTACGGACCCCTCCCGTCCACGCAGGGCAGGCAGTCGCCGTAGACGTGCTTCTCGCACACGTGGCACCGGTGGTACATCGTCGTCGCGCAGGACTCGCACCCCGGACAGCGCTCGGGCACCTCGGCCGCCCACTCCGTCTGCTCTTCGCCGTGGCAGCGAAAGCGTCCGCCCGAGGTCAGCGGCGGTGGACCGATCGGAGCGATCTCGGGCGGCGATGGCGCCGTGCGCCACGCGTGCTCCTCCACCCGCCACGAGGGGATGGCGTTGGACACCGCCGCACCCTACCCACCACCCTGCCGCCCCTCAACCGGTCAACCGAGGAGGAACTAGGCGATCCGCTCCTCGTTTGCCCCGAGCACGCACACGACGGGCGGATCGAGGTCCAAGGTCTCGACCCGCGTGTCTGAGAAACCCGCCTCCTCGAGCAGAGCCTTGATCTCGCCCGCGGCGCGCTCGGAGGTCTCGCGGGTTGCGCCCGGGCAGCGTGGCTGGGACGCAATGGCGATCTGACCATCCGGACGAAGCAGCCCACGCAGCTCCTTCAGCCGCTCCCATGGCTCCGGCCAGAACCCGACCGAGTTCACGGCGAGGACCTTGTCGAGCGGTTCGGCGAATGCAGGCAGGTCGTCTACCGAGCCGAGCCGGAGATCGACGAGTCCCGCGCGCACGGCGGCGCGGTTCCGCTTCGTTGCCTGTCGGACCATGACGTCGGAGTGGTCGATTCCGTACACCGTGCCGTGGTGGGCGAGCCGGGCGAGCTCGTCGATGGCGACGCCGGGACCGAAGCCAACCTCGAGCACACGGTCGGCGGCCTGCACGTCGAGCAGGGAGACCGCCCAGAGGTTGCGCCTGCGGTTGGATGAACGGTGTGCCATCACCCCGCCGACGACACGACCGGGCAGGCCGCGGGGGTGGCCGAACTGGCGCACGAGGCCCCGGAGCACTCGTTGCTGAAGCGTCACGCGTCGTCTCGGGGCCTGCAGGCTGGGGACCGGTGTCGACGTCATGAGAAGCAGTGAACAAGCTCAAGTACGCTTGAAGTCAAGATGCCCGACGACCTCCTGACGATCGGGGACCTGGCCCGCCGCACCCGGATGGCCACATCGGCGCTGCGCTACTACGAAGAGCTGGGACTGCTGCCCCGGCCCACGAGGGTGTCGGGCCAGCGGCGCTATCCGCCCTCGGCCGTCGAGCTGGTCGGCGTGATCCTGCTCCTTCGCGACGTTGGCTTCGCGCTGGGTGAGATGAAGACGCTGTTGGCCTCGCGGTCCCGGTCACCCGACGCCTGGCGAGCCCTCGTCCGGCGAAAGGTCGCCGACCTGGACGACCAGATCGCGAAGGCTGGCGTCGCCCGGATCGCGCTCGAGCACGCGCTCCGATGCCCGCGAGAGGACCTCCTCGAGTGCCCGAACTTCTGGGACGTCGTTGCCGCGCGTCTGGCCGGCACGCCGCTCGAGGAGGTCCACGCGCCCCCGGCCGCTCGGTGATGGCATGCTCCACTTGTGATGACGGCCGGGAGACGTTTGCCATGACCCGTTACGTCGATTCGACCGACCAGCTCGTCACCGAGATCGTCGTGCGGGACATACGAGGTTCGGTGGACTTCTACCGGCGTCTCGGGTTCGAGCTCCTGCGCGACGGAGGTGACTTCGTGGAGCTGACGTGGGAGGACCACCGTCTCTTCCTCGCGCAGCCATCCGCGTTCCGCGGTGCAGAGCACGTGGCGTTGCCCGTTCCTTCCACGTTCCCTTCGGCCAATGTCCGGGTGATGGTCCCCGACGTGGACAGGTATTGGGACCTTTCCCACGAGATCGGAGCAGAAGTCGCGGTGCCCATCGGAGACCGCTACTACGGCCTGCGCGATTTCACGATCCGCGACCCCGACGGTTTCGGTATCCGGTTCGCCAGCCTCCTTGACGAGCACGGAGACGCCTGACGTTGAGTGACGGGCGACACGATGTCGTCATCATCGGCGCGGGTACCGCCGGCACGAGTTGCGCGCTCGAATGCTTCGACATCCAACTCGACACGGTGGTCTTCGAGACGGACGAACGCCCAGGGGGCCAACTGGGCGAGATCGATCACTCCGTCCGCAACGTCGCCACCGGATCGTTCCGCAACGGCTCAGCCCTTCGCGACTCCTTGGAGGAGTCAGCGGCGATCCTGGGCGATCGCCTCCACCTGTCACATCCCGTGACGCGCGCTGACCTCGGAGAGCGATGGATCGAAGTCGATGGGGCGCGCATCCGAGGACGGACGTTGGTGCTCGCGACCGGCACGCGCGCGCAACAGCTCCCCGCGGCGGAGGACGGCGCCTTCGGGGGTGACGTGACGTATCACCTCGAGGCGCGGCCCGCTCGATTCGTCGGGCGTGACGTCGTCGTGATCGGCGGCGGCGACAGCGCCACCCTCGACGCCCTCGAGCTCGCGCGAGAGGGATCGAGGGTGAGCCTCGTCCATCGCTCGGAAGCGCTCACGGCGCGCCACGACATCGTCGAGCAGGTTCGCCACGAGCCGCGCATCGAGGACCTTCCCGGATGGCAGCTGGACGCTCTGGACGGGGGTGACCGACTCGAGGCAGTGACGATCGTGCGGCCGACCGACGGGCAGAGGCGGCGGTTGGCAGCTGGAGGACTCGTCGTGAAGATCGCACGCGTACCTCGTACGGATCTGTTTCGAGACCAGGTCGGGCTGGACCGAGCGGGTGCAATCGTCGTCGATGGAGAGATGCGAACGTCGCGCGACGGCGTGTTTGCTGCAGGCGACGTCGTTGCGGGTTCGTACGCCCGGGTTGCGTCTGCATTGGGTCAAGGCGCGGTCGCGGCGCGATCGGTGCTCCGATACGTGCAGGGCCGGATGTGATGGTTGCGCCGACGAACCTGCCCTCCATCAGCGCCGTCATCGCGGAGTTCAGGCGAGCGCACCGCGAGCCCGCACGCGCGTCCAGCGGGGTGCTCGGATTGCTGCTCGCGCTCCACCACAACAACGTCGTGCAGTGGACCCGCGAAGACGCCGCACGCCGCGACGACGCGGATGACCGCGCCGTGGCGACCGCCAAGCGAGACATCGACGCGCTCAACGCCAAGCGACACGAGCTCGTCGAGGCCATCGACGCAATGCTGGCGAGCAGCCTCGATCAGAACCCTGCGGCACCACCGGTGACCGAGAGCCCCGCGATGGTGTTCGACCGCTTGTCGGTGCTCGTGATCCGTCGGTGTTTCACCGAAGAGGCTGCGAGCTCGCAACGAGCCGATCGCGACCTCTACCCGGCGCGCTTGCCGCGTTTGGACCGGCAACTCTCGCTGCTGCAAGCGGGATTGGAGGCGCTCTTCGACGATGTGCGAAGCGGCCGCAAGCGGTTCTTGCCGTATCAGAGCCTCAAGCTGTACGGCTCGGACGCGACCCGTCACAGGCGCGACTCGTCATGAGCTCCCGCCACGCGAGACCACAGCGGACCGGATCGCGTGCAGCCGGTAGCCGCCGCGGTTGAAGCCGTAGAGGATCCGGTCGCCCGCGGCTGCGGCGTGCGCGATGCCGAGCGAATCATCCGCGATCGGAGCGCTCGTGCTGAGCGGGGCGCCGTCGCGAGTGTCGAACGTGTACAACTCGCCCCGCCGCCCGATACCGCACAGCCGTCCCGGGACGAGGGCGAGCGGGACGCCGCCGGTGCCCCAGGCCAGCTCTTCCGAGAAGCGACCGCTCACACGTACCCGCCCGTCGATGGGGTCGAGCGCGACGAAGCCGCCACCGCGCAGCGCTTCCCAGTCGTAGTCGTCGATCGCGTTCGCCACGCGGTCGGTGCCGGCCGCCCACACGAGCGCGCCGTCCCAGAGGACGATCCTCGGCTCGAAGTCGACGTCGACGGTCCACCGCGCGGGACCCAGGCCCTCGGTCGTCGCCGGGGCCAGGCTCACCTGACCTCGGCCGCCGGCGGCGACGCATTCGACCGCGCCGGCGGGTAGCGCGGCAAGGGCGGTGACGATCCCGTGCACTTCCAGTTGAACGCGCAGCTTCACGGGCTCCGGCCCGCCGATGGTCGACAGGCGTTCCGTGACGAACAGTCCCGGGGCGCCCTCTTCGCGTGGCCGGGATCCCACGAGACGGTCGCCGACGACGACCGCGCGCTCCACGTCCGGCGCGAGCGTGCGCGTCCACAGAGGAGCGACGCGTCGCAGCGGCCCCGGTCGTCGAATGACCTCGCGCGAGAAGGCGCGCAGCATGCCGAGGTGGTTCAGCGTCACCACGACGCCCCCTCCGGGGATGTCGAGGATCGCGTGGACGTCGAGGTCGAACTGAGACGGTTCGTCTTCTGAGAAGGCGGATTCGTCGAACACCGCCCGAGGCCGCAGGTCCTCGGCGGCGAACACGACGTTGCGACCAAGGTTGTTCCACGCGAACAAGCCGTCAAGGGCCGCCACGCGGCCGATGCCGTGAGGCTGCGAGTTGTGGACGCGACTCTCCGGGTGCGCGTCGACCTCGATGGTGGTCAGCGTGTCTCTCACCGACGCGCTGTCGCCCGGCTGTCGCGTCGCAGCGCACGCGCGAGCGCGGCGAGGACGTCCTCCGGCTGGACGGCGTCGAGGCAGCGGCCCCCTACCGGGCAGATGCGCGGCTGCCGGCGGAACCCGCGCAAGTCGACGCGATCGTTGTACGCGTACTCCTTCTCGGCGGCGATGCAGGCGTCGTCACACCGATCGCCGACGACCGCGGCCGTATGCGGCCAAGGGCGGAAGTAGACGGCGGGGGCGCGGCAGATCGTGACCGTCGGCGTCCCTTGCTGGACCGCGAGGTGCGTCAACCCGGTGTCGATCCCGATGACCGCGCGAGCTGCGCCGATCACGTCGAGCGCCTCGCCGGGCGAGGGCGCGCGCGCTTCCACGATCCCCAGCGCGCGCATCTCGGGCGCGGCCTCGTCGCGAGTGAGCAGTTGCACGTCGAGCTCCCGTGCGCGGAGACCGTCCGCGAGTGTTCTCCAGCCGTCCACCGACCATTGCTTCGATGCTCCATCGCCTTCGGTCACCAGGATCACGGAGGACCCGAGCTCGGGTCGCGGCAAGGCGGCCAACGGAGTCGGTCGCGTGAAGTCCGCAGGGATGCCGAAGTCCGCGCAGATCCGGCTGAGGATGTCGTTGATCGAGAGCGTTCCGAATGCGTCCTCGAACTCGGCCGAGCCCCACCACCAGTCTCGCTCGAGGGGATGATCACGCAGGTCGACGAAGTGACCGTCGTGATCATCGCGGTCGAACGACTCTTCACCGACCCAGCCGGTCAACCCGACGATCCGGTCGGCCAGCCGTGCCTGAGCAGCCGAGCGGGCGACCAGCCAGGTCTCGACGCGCGGCTCTCGGCCCCGTGCGATCAACGCCTGGATGGCGGGGAGCGAGACCACGAGGTCTCCCAGGCCGAAGGAGATGGGCGCCACATACACGCGATTCACGCCGGGATCCCGCTCGGACACGCGCCGTCAGGGCTGCTCGTACTCGGTGACGTCGTCGATCTGCAGCGCGGAGAATGCAAGGCGACGTTCGGCGCACTTGTTGCAGCGTCCGCAGTGGCGCCCTCCCTGCGGATCGATGCACGACAACGTGTGCTGCAACGCGAGACCGTGGCCCAGTGCGAGCACATCGGCCTTCGTCAGTCCCGCGAAGGGCGTGACGACTTCGAGAGAGTGTCCCATGCCGCGTCGCACGAGCCCAGCGAAGTCGTCGAAGAACTCACGGGAGCTGTCCGGAAACGGGTTTCCCTTCAAGGTGCCGAGGGCGATCGTGTGTACGCCGTTGAGCGCGCACCAGACGCTGGGTTGGGCGAGCAGCAACAGGTTGCGTCCCGGGAGATAGACGGCCTCGTCGGCGGATCCGTCGTCGGGCACCCTGTCTCCGGAGACGCTCCAGTGCGTGCCGTAGATGAGCGCGATCGGAACGTTCAGCACCCTGAGTGGTTCGGGCGCGGGACTCCTCAGCGTGTCGAGGAAGCGTCGCAGATGCTCCTCCTCGGTCAACTCCCAGGCAAGACCAAACCGCACGTAGATCGGGTGGACCACCCAACCTTGGCTCAAGAGCTCGGCGACGAGGATCGCGCTGTCGAGACCTCCGCTCACCAGCACCGCGACGTCGCGACGCGCACCCGCGCCAGCGGAGGAAGCCGCGGTCACGGCTCGCCCCGATACACACATCCCGACGTGCACGTCTCGCGCACGACAACCTGCGACAGGTCTGGCATCGCCGGGTGCAGACGGCGCCAAATCCAACGGGCGAGGATCTCGCTGGTGGGGTTCTCGAGTCCCTCGATCTCGTTCAAGTAGTAGTGGTCGAGCTGTTGGAGCACGGGCTGCATCGCGCAGGCGAGGTCGGCGAAATCGCGGACCCATCCGGTCTCATCACCGACGGGTCCGACCACGTGCACCGAGACGTTGAAGGAGTGGCCGTGAAGGCGCGCACACTTGTGACCGGGAGGAACGTTCGGGAGGCGATGCGCCGCCTCGAAGGTGAACTCCTTGAAGATCTCCACCGTCATCGGCTCCTACGCATCTCCGGCCCGCTCCGGTCACCGGCTCGAACGCATCAACCGGTGCACGCTACCTCCTGGTGGAGGAGCAGGCGGCCCGCGTCCGCGATGCGGGACCCGTGCAGAGTTCACGCCGACGAAACAATCTTCAACGGTGGCTGCTCGAGGCTCACCGTGACGACGTCGCCCGTGGATCCTTGGCTCATTCACACCGTCCTGGGGCACGTGGCCTGACCGGGTGCACACGAAGCGCATGATCTTGTGCGCCAAGTCCGCAGTTGGCTCGAACATCAGCGGGCAGCCACCGTCGATGACGGCGATGCCGTGCTCCCGGCCGTACACCGTCGCATCCTCGGAAACGCTGCCCTCTCCGAACGAGCGGTGCATCCACGCCTGCTTGATGCCGAGCTCCGCGCACTCATGGATCGTCGCCTCCGCGGTTGTTGCTCCCGTGACCTTTCGGCGTTCGTGACACACCCGTCACCGCGATGCGCTTGTTCGCGAGGAACGTGGATGCGGCTTCTCTGATCGTGACCATGCTCTTCCTCCTCTCGGTGGCTCGGATACTCAGCTCTCATGATCCACACGAGCGGTACAGCGCGGTAGAGCCGAACGTCCCTTTGCTGCGTCGCCGCCGGCGCTCGAGCTATGCCGACAGGATCAGCTGCAGCGCGAAATAGATCGCCCAGAGGACGAAGCCCGCCACGATCGTCTGACGGTGGTCGTCGAGGAACTTGCGGGTCGGCGAGGGCGCATAGCCACCCAAGAGGCCCAGAGCGTTGGCCTCGATGAGCGCCGTCAACGCGATCACGACGATGTACCAGACGGCCCGCTTGCCGCTGCCAGGGATGAAGCCGAACCGTTGGGTGATCGCGACCCAGTGGCTCGTCCCGATCATGAACCACATGACCGAGATGGAGAACAGTGTGTTCGTCCTGGACGCGAGCGCGGCCTTGCGGGCGGCGGGCGCGGCCGCGGGATCGGCCTCCTGACCGGCTGCGGTCCGCTGTGCGTTCCCGATCACGATGCGCTGATTCGGCCAGATGACCAGCCAGACGTTCAGGAACATCACCGTGGCGATGAGCGCGCCGGCGAAGATGCTCATCCCCGAGAACGTCTTGAAGTAGTCGGCGTGGAATTCGTCCTGGAATCCGAGGATCAGGATGCCCGTGACGAACGTGAGCGCGGCAGCCATCCGGAACCACCACAGGGCGCGCGGGACGAGCTTGCCCACCGCTTCGGTCCGTGATCCTGCCTCGAAGGTCGCGAATGAGGGCGTCTGGACGAAGTTGAAGTAGTACAGCAACCCGATCCACGTGATGCCCGCGAGCAGATGCACCCAGCGCGAGCCGGCGATGCCCAGTGCGCGTCCCAAACCGATCGCGAAAACCATTGATCCGCACCCCCGTCAGAGGTGAGCGAAAGCTAGCACCGTCACGGTTGCGGGTGATCGCTCACGTCGCAAGTGGTGGCCCGGGTGACGGCGCGAGCTCGCGGGTGAACCATCGACGGGTGCGACTCGGCGCCATCGCCACCCGGCCGACACGAGCGGCGGTGGATGCGAGCGAGCGAGCCGGACCTGGCGCCGCGCCCTCGAGCAGGTCGTTCCAGAAGATCGACCACCCACCGGCGACGACCCGTCCGACGCCCGGCGCCGTGAGGAGTCGCCCGATGGCGGCGGTTGCCCTCGGCCGAGGCAGTAACGCGGCGTGCGCGGGAGCCGCGGCCGACTGGTACGGGGCGAACGCGGACGCGAGGTAGGCGCGGTATCGCGTCGCCGCCGCCTCCGGCCCGGTGAGCACGGCCTCGGCCGCGGCCCGGCCGCTTCGCATGGCCTGGGAGATGCCCTCGCCCTGGAGCGGGTTGACCAGGCCGGCGGCGTCGCCCACGAGGAGCACCCGGCCGCGGGCGGGCGTGGTGCCGACCATGCCCAGCTTGAGCCATCCGCCGAGGCGATTCCGCACCGCCGACGGCGGGAGGCGGGCATCGAGGACTCCGAATCGCCACAGGTGCTCGAGGAAGGAACCGAAGTGCTGGGCCGCTCCGGCGCCCGCCCTGCGATCCGAGAGCACACCGAGGCCGAGGCCCACGTTGGCCCGACTGCCGACCCCTGGGAACAGCCAGCCGTAACCGGGAAAGCCGCGCCAGGCGGCCGGCTCCCACAGGACGATGTTCGGCACCTGCACGGGGTCATCGACGTAGGCGCGAAGCGCGAAGCCCCAGAGCACCCGCGTGGAGTCCACCAGCCGGGCGACCTCGGCGACGCGGCTGGAGGCGCCGTCGGCCCCGATCACCACATCTGCACACACGCGCTCGCCGCCGGACAAGACGAAGCCGTCGAGGGACATGTCCCGGAAGACGGGCTCCGCCGCGCGTCCGACGAAGGGTTCGGCCCCGGCCGAAACGGCCGCCTCCTGCAGTGTCGCGTCCAAGGAGGCGCGCGGTGACGCGAACCCGTACCCCGGATAGGTCGTGCCGGGACAGCAGGGGAGGCGGACACGCCGGCCGGTCGGCCCCACCACGATCATGTCGCCGACCATCGCGGTGGGGGGCAACTCGATGGCCAGATCGCTCAGGAGTTGCACGCCCCGCGGGCCGACGAGGTCGCCGCAGGCCTTGTCGCGTGGGAATCGGGCCTTGTCCACGAGCGCGACGCGGGCGCCACCGCGGGCAAGGACGAGGGCGGCCACGCTGCCGGCGGGCCCCGCCCCGATCACGAGGACGTCGAAGCGCCTGTCCGGCATGCCCCTCCTTCGAATCGGGGCCTTACTGTACGTGCATGCCCTCGGCGCGAGCCCCAGAGCCGGCGTCGACTCGTGAGCCGCCGCCGGATCCGAACCGTTTCGCACGAGAGCTGTTCACCGGCCTCCCGAGGCACTACGACCTTCTCGAGGCGATCCTCTCGCTCGGTCAGAACGGGCGTTGGCGGCGGGTCATGGTTGACCATGTCGCTCCGGCTGCTCCAGCGCGCGTCCTTGACGTCGCCACAGGAACGGCGGGTGTCGCCCTCCAGCTCGGCGAGCGCACGCCGGGCTGCATCGTGGGTGTCGACCTCACCGAGGCCATGTTGCGGCGGGGCCGGGAGAACGTCGCCCGCGCTCGCGCCGGGAGCCGCGTCCACCTCGTCGCCGGTCGGGCCGAGCAGCTCCCCTTTCCCGACGACGCCTTCGACGCTCTCACGTTCACGTACCTCTTGCGATACGTCGCCGACCCGGCTGCCACGCTCGTCGAGCTGGCTCGTGTGCTGAAGCCCGGTGCTCCCGTGGCCAGTCTCGAGTTCCACGTGCCGCCCAGCCGCTTCTGGCGGGCGTGGTGGTGGTTGTACACGCGGGGCGTGCTGCCGGCAGCGGGCGGCCTGGCCGGACGCTCCTGGTTCAGGGTGGGTCGGTTCCTCGGCCCCAGCATCTCGGAGCATTACCGGCGCTACTCGTTGCCCTCGACGGTTGCGATGTGGCGGGATGCCGGCCTCATCGACGTCGAGTTCAGCCTCATGAGCCTCGGCGGCGGCTTGGTGATGTGGGGACGGAACGGTGGCTGAGAGCCGGCCCGCCTTCTACGCCGCCGCGCCCGGAGGGTGGCGAGACTGGTGGACGCTTCTCCACCCTCCCTACACCGCATGGCATCTCGCCTACGTCGTCATCGGCGCTTCGCTCGCCCCCCACACCGACGCCATCCGCCTCATGGCGACGGTGCTCGCGTTCTTCTGCGCCGTCGGCGTTGGCGCACACGCGCTCGACGAGGTCCATGGCCATCCGCTGCGCACGGCCATCCCCGACGCCGCTCTCTGGCTGGCCGCAGGCGCCGGTCTCCTGGGCGCCGTCGCGCTCGGCCTGCTCGGCCTGGCGCGGGTCGGCCCGGGGCTGCTGGCCTTCATCGTCGTCGGCCCACTCCTGGTCGTCGGCTACAACCTCGAGCTCTTCGGGGGGCGACTTCACACCGATGTCGCCTTCGCGCTCGCCTGGGGCACGTTCCCCGTCCTCACGGGTTACTTCGCGCAGGCAGAGCGACTCGGCGTCGCCGCGCTGCTGGGTGGAGCGGCCACCTTCGCGCTCTCGTACGCGCAGCGCGCCCTGAGCACGCCCGCCCGCCTGCTACGCCGAAGGGTGACGCGGGTCGAGGGCACGCTCGCGATGGACGACGGAACCGTCCGCGACCTGAGCGATCGCGTGCTCCTCGAGCCGTTGGAGCGGGCGCTGCGCGCGCTGTCCTGGAGCACCGTGGTGCTGGCGGTCGCGCTGGCGGTCGCCCGCGTCCGCTAGCTGTAGTGCCCCATGACGTTGCCGACACGACTCACCGGTGGCCCGCCGATAGCGGTGTGGTGGCGATGATGGTTGTAGACGTGCAGCCACCGAGTCAACGCGCGGGTGCGTT
>Ga0066710_100005802_pt1 | contig 11363 bp, 8 predicted proteins | sample GraSoiAngelo_159_FD_79666 | JGI IMG/M metagenome (GOLD analysis project Ga0066710, IMG submission 79666) | Grasslands soil microbial communities from the Angelo Coastal Reserve, California, USA - 14_1009_16_40cm | ecosystem: Environmental > Terrestrial > Soil > Grasslands | place: USA... | reverse complement strand
CCAGGCTCCACACCAGCAGGAACAGGGCCGGGAAGGTGTGTCCGTTCATCAGCAGGAGCAGCGTGACGCCGAGCGAAACCATCGATGGGCTCAGGAACGGGATCAGTCCGACGACGAACGTGAGGACGGCGAAGAACAAGGGCTCCGGCGCGCGGGCGATCAGGTAGCCGAGGAGCGCCACCAGGCCCTGCGCCCCGGCGGTCGCGATCGACGAGACGCCGACCGCGATCGAGACCCGGCGGAACTCCTCGAGCAACGCCTCGAGCTGGCCGGGCCGGAGCGGCGAGAGCGAGATCGCCCAAGCGACCAGCAGGGGCCCGTCCTGGAGCAGGAAGACCAGGGCGACCAGCATCATCACCACCTGGATGAACGCGTTCGTGGTGGCGGCGAGGGCGCCCGTCACGGCGGCGGCCGCCCGTGGTCCCTGGGCCGTGAGCAGCGACCGGAGCTGCGGGCCGACGAGGGGGAGCCGGACCTCGATCCAGCCGAACGCGGCCTGGAGCGGGGCGGGCAGCCGCTGGCGGAGCTCCTCCACACCGCCGCTCTGGAGCGTCTGGCGCACGAGATCGGCCGCGTGGACTGCCTCGCGCACCACGACGCCGGCGAGCAACGTGACCGGGATCACCACCGTGAGAAGCACCCCGAGCGTCACGATCCCGGCCGCGAGCGCGCGCCGACCGCCCAGGCGTCGCGAGAGCCGCTCGGACCAAGGGTAGAGCACGCCGGCGAGGACGCCAGCCAGGAACAGCGCCCCCGCGAAGGGACGGGCCAGCATGGCGACCAGCGCGATCGAGAGCGCGGCCACAGCCACTAGAGCGGCCCGCGCGACCCATTCGCGCGATGCCGTGTCCTGGCCCTCGCGACGTCCTGTCGTCACCGTCGGGCTACGCCGCCGCCGGTCTTCGCCGCGTCACCCACATCGCGCCGTAGGCGACGCGGGAGATCGCGCCCAGCGCGACCAGCAGCAGCACCAATGAGGCGAGCGTGCCGAGGAACGGCACGTACCCGAGCAGCAGCAGCGCCGCCGCGCCGATCGCGATCCCCTGCCAGGTCACCCTGCTCTCCTTGCCCCGCGTCATCGCCCGCCACAGGGCGGTCCCGAGCACCACCAGGGAGAATATCCGCGCCCCGATCAGGAACACCGCCCAGGTCAGACCGATCACCATGGCGAGCGGGAAGCCGACGAGCGTGAACGCCAGGACCAGGGCGAAGGCGGGCATGATGCACAGGAAACCGAGGCCGGCGAGCAGGCTCCAGCCGAATCCGGTGATCGAGCGGTCGGCCACGGCGAGGGTGAAGCGCGGGAAGACGTACAGGGCGACCAGCGCGCCCACCACCAGCGCGACGAGGCGCAGGGCCGCAAAGATCCGCGATAGTGTCCTGAGCGTCCTTCCGAAATGCTCCTGCGCCCTCCAGGAGAGGGGTTCCTGGATGCGGCGTTTCAGCCCCTTGATGGTGGCGCCGGAGCGGATGTCGGGCTCTCCGCGTGTCGCGTACTGGAGGTTGCCTCCGATCACCGCGTGGTCGCCGACGTGGAGCTCCTTGGCGGCCGCTCGCACGCTGCCCCCGATGGTCCCGTTGAGGGTCACTTCCCCACCCCCCGCGTCCACGGCACCGTCCACGACGCCGTCCAGGATCACCCTGCCGCCGCGCACGATGATGTCCCCGACGACATGGCTCTCGGGGAGGAAGTGCACGGTCCCGCCGGCGGCCACCACGTGGTCGCCCACACGGTGCGCGATCGTGACGTCGCCGCCGGCGACGCGCACATCGTCGCCGACGTCGCCGTCGATCTGGATCTTGCCACCGGCCACGATCACGTCCTGGTGGACGTTGCCGACGTGGATCCTCCCGCCGGCCGCGACCAGGTCGCCGCGCACGTCGGCGCCGAGATCGACGGCGCCGCCGCAGGCATACACGTCGTCCCGAAGGTTGATGTGCGCCTGCTTAGCCGCGGCGACAGCCGCCCACGCCGAAAGGGCGATCGCCGCCAGGGCGGCGGCGAGGCCCGGTCGCTTCTCGGACTTCATGGCTCGGCCTCCTTCAAGGAACGAGTTCGATCAGCCGCGGAATGGCTCGTCCTGCGGCTCCGGCTGTGAGGACCCCCCGCCGCGGCGCCCGCGTCAGCGCAGCGACGTGACGACCACATTGTCGAAGTACACCGTGCACTCGCCCACGCCCCCGGCGTAGGCGGCAAGCGCGATGCGCCCCTGGGGGCGCGCGTTCCGCCAGTCCTTGCGATCCAGGACCAGGGTGCCGTTCACCCACACCCGGTAGCGCGGCCCGCGCGCCTCGACGCGCAGGTGGTGCCACATGCCGTTCCCGTTGTCGATCCGCTGCTGGCCGAGGGGGATCTTGCCCCGGTAGAGAAGCACGTCGTGGTAGCCGGGCCCGCGCAGGTCGACGCCCACGCCGCTCTCACCTTGCACCCGCACGGCGATTCCCTTGTCCACCCCGCGAATCCCGCAGACATCGAGGTCTACGGCGTAGTCGGCCCAATGTTGCGACCCGGCGTAGAGGAAGGCCCGCTGCTGGGGCCCGTCGGGCAGGTCGCCACGGAGCATCCCGGCGCGGATCGACCACACGCTGTCGCGATCGGGACTCCAGGCCCCAAGCCCGTGGCTGAAGTCGTCGGCGAACAGGACCCCCTGATCGGGCGGTCTGAAACGTGGACCGGGCGGAGGGAGGGCGTCGCGCGTCGGGTCGCGGGGGCGAGCACCCGGGGCGCGCGCGGACGACGCCTTGGCTGCCGAACGGGTGGCTGTGGAGCGCTTCGCGCCGAGGGCGAGAGGCGTTGAGGCGACGAGCGCCACGCCCGTGGCGAGAACGCAGAGGCCCCGGGCGGCGGAACCGGTGACGAGCCGGCGTAGGCCCGTCGGGGCCGCCCCGGGAGAACGCAGGGCTGCCGCGAGAAGCTCGTGGCTCGCGAGCGCTAGGCGGTCCATCGCGCCGTGCTCCTCCATCACCATCCGGTGGGATGCCGAGAGGCGCAATCCAGGCGGCATCCTAGGGGCGCAAGGGACACACGGCAACCTGGATAGGATGGGCGCAGCGACCGCGCGGGGGGCTTGTCCAACGACAATGCCGGGCGCGGGAAGGGCTCCGGGGCAGGGCCCTCGCGCTCGGCGTTCTGGATCAGCCTCTAGTTACTTCTTTCCCGCCGTCGCGGCAGGCTGGGACTCGCGCACCCTCAGATAGTCGCTGACGAACTGGAGGAGGCGATCTTCCACGAACGCCTCGAGCCTCCGGTCGTCCGGCGAGCCGAGGTCGAACTCGATCGCACTTTCCCGCTGGTAATCGCCCTTGACCGGCACGATCGAGGCCTGGAACGCGACACGAACGCGCTCGAGGTCTTGCTCGATCGCGACCGCGACGCCGGCCTCGGCGGGGAATTCCTGGCTACGATCGAGCTGGAGCGAGATGCGTCGATCGCTGAGGGCGCGATGGACCGACCGGCTGTTGGGAAAGCTGTCGGCCAGCATGGTCATGCGCGGCACCACGAAATCCTCGAGCCACAGGCGCGCCAGCACGTCGAAACGATCGCGGATCTTTTCGGTGGCCGCCGGCCCGCGGCGCGCGCGTCCGGGCCCGGCATGCCGGCTCCGAGACTCCTCGAGCAGCCGCTCGATGCGATCGCGGAGCGAGTCGATCGCAGACATCGCGGACATGATCTACCTCCGTGTTGCGCGAGCGCGCCGAGAGATGGCGAGGGTGGGAGGGGCGGTCGCTCGGCGCAACGCCGCCTCGCAGGGATGCCGTGTAGAGATCTTACTCCACACCGGACGTCTTGCTGCCAGATTATTCGTCATTCGACCCGCACTGTCCCGCGGAACATGTCCATGGTGCATGCATAAGTGAGGTCCCCGGGCTTCTCGGGCGTGAAGGTGATCTCGATCGGCCGGTCGAGCGGCAGCGGCTTCTTGATGTTGCGATCTGCCATCACGAAGTCCCTGACACATGTCTCGTCGGTGTGCCGGGTCACGACCAGGGTCACCGGCTTGCCGGCTGGGACGGTCACCACCTTGGGCTCGAAGCCGTTCTCGGTCACCGAGATCGCGATGCGCGTGCCGCTGCTGGGCTTGGGTGCCTGAGCGCAGCCGGTCGCCAGGGCGATGGTCAAGCCGAGGACCGTGATCGGGCCCCACAACCTGCGTCTTTCCATGGTCGGTTTCCCTCTTTTGCCACCCGGCCCTGCATCGTGCACGCCGCCGCCGCGCCCGTGCTCGGGTCGCAGCGCGGCGGCGGGTCGCAGGCCCATCATTACACCAAGCTCCTCCGTACGTCTCCGCTGTTCTTGCGGCCATTGCGATACTTCTGTAAAGAATCGACTGCAAAGACTCGACGGCTGAGAGTGGTATCAGAGGGGAGGAACCTGATGAACGAGAAGCGCAGCTCGGTGGCGGAGCCCGCCAGCCAGCACCGTGAAGCCTCCCCGGCCCGGGATCCGGTCTGTGGCATGACCGTCGACCCCGGCGGCCCCCATCGAACCGAGCATGACGGCAGGACTTATGTGTTCTGCGGCGCCGGCTGCCGCGCGAAGTTCGAGTCGGATCCCGGGCGCTTCGTCTCTGGCGCCCCATCGAAGCCAGCCGAGCGCTCTGGTCCGGCCCCTCGGGGAGAGCATACCTGTCCCATGCACCCCGAGGTCCGCCGGCCCGGTCCGGGGGACTGTCCGAAGTGCGGCATGGCACTCGAGAGGGTCCTGCCGGTGGGGCCGGCCCCCGCGCCCGAGTGGACCTGTCCGATGCACCCTGAGATCGTGCGGAACGCGCCGGGAAGCTGCCCCATCTGCGGCATGGCGCTCGAGCCCAGGGTCCCGGTCGGCCCGACCGAAGAGGAGAACCCCGAGCTCACCGACATGACCCGGCGGTTCTGGTTCGGCGTCGCGCTGACGGTGCCACTCCTCCTGGTCGCGATGGGGCACGGGATCCCGGGATGGCCCCTCCGGCACTTCGAGGGCTCGCCCGTCCTGCGCTGGGTCGAGCTGGCGCTGGCCGCCCTCGTGGTCGTCTGGGCGGGGTGGCCGTTCCTGGTCCGCGGGTGGGCCTCGGTGGTGAACCGCAGCCTCAACATGTTCACGCTGATCGGGCTCGGGGTCGCGGTTGCCTTTATGTACAGCGTGGCGGCGACGGTTGCGCCCTCTCTCTTCCCGCCCTCGTTCCGCGATCGGCACGGACAGGTGGGCGTCTACTTCGAGGTCTCGGCGGTGATCGTGACACTCGTGCTCCTCGGCCAGGTCCTCGAGCTGCGGGCGCGGAGCCGCACCAGCTCGGCCATCCGGGCATTGCTGGGCCTCGCCCCGAGGACCGGTCGCCGCCTGCACGACGACGGGAGCGAGCAGGACGTTCCGCTCGACCAGATCCGGGTCGGGGACCGGCTCCGCGTTCGCCCCGGCGAGAAGATCCCGGTGGACGGGCTGGTGCTGGAGGGCGCGAGCGCCGTGGACGAGTCGATGGTGAGCGGCGAGCCGATCCCGGTCGAGAAGCGGCCCGGCGACCGTCTGGTGGGAGCCACGATCAACCTTAGCGGCTCTCTCGTCATGCGGGCCGAGCGGGTCGGGTCGGAGACCGTGCTCGCGCGCATCGTCCAGATGGTGGCGGAGGCCCAGCGCAGCCGGGCTCCGATCCAGAACCTCGCCGATCGGGTCTCGGCCTGGTTCGTGCCCGCAGTGGTCCTGATTGCCGTGGTGACCTTCGTGGTGTGGGGACTCGTCGGTCCCGAACCTCGCATGGCGTATGCGCTCGTCAATGCGGTGGCGGTGCTGATGATCGCCTGCCCCTGCGCCCTGGGACTGGCGACGCCGATCTCCATCATGGTCGCCATGGGAAGGGGCGCGACGATGGGCATCCTGTTCAAGAACGCCGAGGCCATCGAGACGCTCCGGAAGGTCGACACGCTGGTGGTGGACAAGACGGGCACGCTCACCGAAGGGAAGCCACGGCTCGTGGCAGTCGAGTCGGCGCAGGGGCTCAGCCAGGAAGACGTGCTTGGGATCGCCGCCGGCCTCGAGCGCGGAAGCGAACATCCGCTCGCCGCCGCGATCCTTGCCGGCGCTGCCGAGCGGGGCGTCGAGCCGGCGCCCGTCGAGGGGTTCGAGTCGGTGGCCGGGAAGGGCGTGAGGGGACGCACCGGTGGGCGGCAAGCGGCCCTGGGCAACCGGGGACTCGCCGAGTCTCTCGGCATCGATCTCGGGCCATGGTCCGAGCGTGCCGAAACGATGCGCGCGGAGGGCTGGACCGTGATGTTCGTGGCGGTCGACGGCCGCCTGAAGGGGCTCGTCGCCGTGGCTGACCCGATCAAGGAGACCACGCCCGAGGCCATCGAGCACCTCCATCGCGAGGGGATCAGAATCGTGATGCTCACCGGCGACAGTCGCACCACCGCCGAGGCGGTCGCGCGGCGGCTGGGGATCGACGAGGTGATCGCCGAGGTCCTGCCCGAGGAGAAGGTCGAGGTCGTGAAGCGCCTCCAGAGTGAGGGGCGTTTCGTGGCCATGGCGGGTGATGGCATCAACGACGGACCCGCGTTGAGCCAGGCCCAGGTGGGCATCGCGATGGGGACCGGCACCGACGTCGCCATGGAGAGCGCCGGCGTGACCCTGGTCAAGGGCGATCTTCGAGGCATCGTGCGTGCCCGCCGGCTGAGCCGGGCGACGCTGAGCAACATCCGTCAGAACCTGTTCTTCGCCTTCGTCTACAACTCGCTCGGAGTGCCCGTGGCGGCCGGCGTGCTCTACCCGGCGTTCGGCGTGCTCCTGAGCCCGATCATCGCCGCCGCCGCCATGAGCTTCAGCTCGGTCTCGGTGATCGCCAATGCCCTGAGGTTGCGCTCGGTCTCGCTCTGAGCCGCGGCCGGTTCATCGGCCTCGAGGCCGGACCGCCTCCGTTCAGCGCCTGTATGGCGCATAGGGTGTCAGGGGGCTGTCACGAATGCTTCGCCCGAGCGCGGAGAGAACGGTTGTTTGCGCCCAAGGTGTGACGAGCGCATCTTAGGCGCGTGCGTCGTCTCTTTGGACTGAACGGGAGGCGCGCCCGAGGGACTGGGGCCGTCTTCTCCGCCGCGGCAGTGCTTCTAGTGGGCATGGTCGCCGCCACATTCTGCCCCTGCATTTGCGATCACGGAGCGGCCTGCGCCGCCGAGGCGGCTGCCCACGCACCCTCCCACATCCAACACGCGCGGCACGCCTTTCCCCGTCACTCCGCCTCGCACCCGTGCGAGCACGCGGCCTGCGCGGGGCTCATGGTGTCGCTCCCGGCATCCGAGCGGTCCTCCTTGCTGACGCTGTTTTCCCAAGACTTCTTGACGGCGCCCGCCCTCGGCCGGCCCATCCTGACGGATCGCCTGGCCGCAGCGCTTCGCGGGCTCGATCGAGATCTCGGGCCGCCGGTCCCCGTCCCGCTTTTCACCGTCCTCCGACCCTAGCCGGCCGCTGAAGACGCCCGATCGCACGGTCGGTTGCTCCACGCTGCGTCCCAGGCGTCACTCCGATTTCGTATTCCATCGAGAATCGCCTGCGGGCGGCACGGAAACGCCGCGTTCGCCCGCGGGCTCCAGTCTCCAGGAGGATTCGAACATGAAGCGTCTCACGATCCTGCTCCTCGCCCTCGCCTTCCCGATCGCTGCGGCGGCGGCAACGGCAACGGCGCACCAGGGGCATCAGATGGCGGCCCACAAGGCCGAAGCGCCAAAGACCATGACGGGTGAGCTCATCGACACGGGCTGTTACCTCGGCCACGGGGCGCGGGGCGAGAAGCACGTGGAGTGCGCGACCAAGTGCATCAACGGCGGGATGCCGATGGGGCTTCTCACGAGCGACGGCACGCTCTACCTGCTGACCATGAATCACGACAATCCCGATCCGTACAACCAGCTCAAGACCATGGCCGGAAAGACCGTCAGCGTGACCGGCATGGTGATGACGCGAAGCGGCATGAAGGGCATCGACGTCGCCTCGTTCAAGGCGGCCGAGGCCGCCACGAAGTAAGAACCTCACCCGGGGCGCGCGGGGCCGCCGCGCGCCCTGCCGGAGCCGCCATGAGGTTGGTCCTTGCGATTGTGGTGGGCGCGGCGCTGATCGGCGGAGCTGCCGCCGCCTACGTCTTCCGCCCGCACCTGCCGGCCGCGGAACGCGGGCGAAGACTGGCGGAGCGCACCGGGTGCTTCAACTGCCACGGTCCCGGGGGCATTCGGGGGGCCGCGAACCCGGGTCGCACCGACAAGACGGTGCCCACTTTCGAAGGCGACGTGATGATGTACGCCAAGTCGCCCGAGGAGATCCATCAGTGGATCGACGACGGCGTCTCGAAGAAGCGGGCCCAAAGCAAGACGTGGCGCGCGCAGCGCGATAGCGGCACCATCAGGATGCCAGCCTTCGAGCGCCGCCTGAGCGATCGTCAGGTGGACGATCTGGTCGCCTACGTCATGGCCATGTCGGGGACGCCCGAGCCCGAAGACTCGCTCCCGGCGCGGGGGCTCGAGCGCGCCGAGGCCCTCGGATGCGTGGGCTGCCACGGCGCGGGCGGGCGGCTCGCCAAGCCCAACCCCGGTTCGCTCAAGGGCTACATCCCTTCGTGGGACGGAGCCGACTTCCCGGATCTGGTCCGGGACAGCACCGAGTTCCGCGAGTGGGTGGAGCACGGGGTGAGCGAGCGGTTCAAGAGCAACCGACTCGCCCGCTTCTTCCTCGATCGAGCGGTGCTCAAGATGCCGGCCTACGAGCGACACCTGCAGCCGGGTGATGTGGAGGCGCTGTGGGCTTATGTGCGGTGGTTGCGGTCTCCGGATGCGGCGAAGGAGCACGCGGGGGAGTCGGAAGGAGATTGACGCCTCGGCGCTTGCTGGTGAGGAACCCCGGTCATCGAAATCTCCGCTAATGTCCTTCATGAGTTCTTCCGCGTCTTGCCGCAGCTCGACGAGCTTGGTCACGCCGGGGAAGAGCTCCTGGGCAAGATCGAACAGTTGACGCCACGAGCCGAGGAAATTCCCCCCACGGTTTTCGGAACGAGCTTGTGGGCGCCCGTCCCGGAATCCGCTGTAGAACTGCCACATCAAGAATTCGCAGCAAAGCGCGATATCAGCGTGCCGGCCTGATACCAGACGCGGAAGCCGAGGCCAGGCGTTTGAGACGCATGCCCTGGCCTCACCACTGTAGGTCTGCGCCGATGACGCGGCAGCCCGCAGCCTCGAGAGCTGGCCCTGGGTTAGTAGGAGCGGGCCTCGATCCTGGATTCTTCGGTCTCCGAAAAACGAATCGTCCTCTGCCGTTTTCCGCAGAGCGGGCCCCGGTTCTTGCCGGAGCAGAAACGACCCGGCGATGTCTGCGTTTTCGATGATGGCTCTGATTTCATTTCCGAAAAGGCGCCTGACTTTGGGATCGGCCATTCGTCGTGAGTGAGGCAGCCGAACGGAAAGCTCGTGAGAATCAAGAGCGCGGAGAAATCCGCATACCGGCCACGACCTGACGTTCGAGGTTCCGGTGAGAGCGCTACACCAAAGCCATGCGCAAGGCAGCGCGCCGACAGGCCGGGCGCGCGTGGCGGCCGGCCTGCTCTGGCCGGTGTTGGGGATCCTGTGAGCCCGATCATCGCCGCCTCCGTCATGAGCTTCAGCTCAGTCTCGGTGATCGCCAATGCCCTGAGGCTGCGCTCGATTTCACTCTGATCCGTGCGTTTGCACGAGCGTGCCCGATCCTCGGCTGAGGAAGGGAGCCGCACGTGTCAGGAGGCTGTCACGGGTAGCCTCCTCGGGCCCGGGGAAAAACTGGCTTGCGTCGAGTACGGCACAAGCGCATTTTACGCGGGTGCGTCATCTCTTCGGATCGAACCGCGTGCGTGCTCGAGGGAGCGGGGCCGTCGCCTTCGCCACCGCGGTGCTGCTGTTCGGCACCGTTGCCGCTACCTTTTGCCCCTGTTTGTGCGAGCACGGATCGGCCTGCGCCGCCGAGTCAGCCAGTGTACCCTGCCACGCGTGTCATGCGTCCTCGCATCATCCTGCGAGGCATCCGTGCGAGCACGCAGCGTGCGCAGGAATGACGGATTCGCTCCAGTCGTCGGAGCAGCTCTTCTCGCTGAATCCGTTCTTCAGCCCGGACTTCGCCGCCCTCGCAGGTCTCGGCCGAGCGACACTGGTGAAACCCGATCGCCTCGCCGCACCGCTTCTCGGCTCTGATCGAGATCTGGGGCCGCCAGTCCCCGCGCCGCTCTTCGCCATCCTCCGACCCTAATCCCGCCGCCACGCCACGACGCATCGCCCGGTCCGCGGTCCGGTAGCCCTTCGGCTTCGCCGTCCGCCGGGAGACCGAGTACTGAGCGTCGCAGGTCGATCCGTCCTTCCCGTCAAGAACGCACGGCCCGGGCGGCACGGAAACGCCGGTCCGCTTGGGAGCGGGTGCCTGTACCAGGAGGATTCGGACATGAAGCGCCTCACGATTCTACTCGTCGCTCTCACCCTGCCGATTGCGGCCATTCAGGCCTTCGGGCACCAAGGCCATCAGATGGCCGGTCACAAGCCAGCGGCCCCAAAGACCATGACCGGTGAGCTCGTGGATACGGGGTGTTACCTCGGCCACGCCGCACGCGGTGCCAAGCACGTGGAGTGCGCCACTAAGTGCATAAACAACGGGATGCCGATGGGGCTCCTCACGAGCGACGGCTCGCTCTACCTGCTGACCATGAATCACGACGACCCCGACCCGTACAACCAGCTCAAGACCATGGCCGGAAGGACGGTTAGCGTGACCGGCATGGTCATGACACGGGGTGGCATGAAGGGCATCGACGTGGCCTCGGTCAAGGCCGCGTCCGAGGCCGCCGGCAAGTAAGGAACCACCCGGGGCGCGGGGCCGCCGCGCGCCCTCCTGGAGCCGCCATGAGGGTGATCCTGGGCTGCTGGTCGCGGTAGCGCTGATCGGTGGAACCACGCCGCGTTCGTCTTCCGACCCCATCTGCCGACCGCGGAGCGTGGGCGAAGACTGGCGGAGAACACCGGGAGCTTCGCCTGCCACGGTCCCGGGGAGATTGGGGGAGCACTCAACATGCGGGCCTACGAGCGACACCTCGAATCGGGCGACGTGGCGGCCCAGCGGGCCTACGTGCGCTGGCTGGGCTCTCCGGCCGCCTTACCGGCCACGCGGGCCATGCGGAAGGAGACTGACGTCATGCGAACCACTGAGCTTCTCGGCCTGCTCATCATGGCGGCGCTCGCGGGCTGTGGCGCCGGCACGGGGGCCACGCGATGGGACGCACGCCATCCGGCCGATCCGCGCGCGCCCGCGGCGCCGCCCGAGACATCCGGCTTCCGCCTTCAGCCGGACGAGCTTGACCGCGCGGTCACTGCCTCCGTGCTGGGCAGCGTCGCGGACAGCT
>Ga0066710_100005801_pt1 | contig 11365 bp, 9 predicted proteins | sample GraSoiAngelo_159_FD_79666 | JGI IMG/M metagenome (GOLD analysis project Ga0066710, IMG submission 79666) | Grasslands soil microbial communities from the Angelo Coastal Reserve, California, USA - 14_1009_16_40cm | ecosystem: Environmental > Terrestrial > Soil > Grasslands | place: USA... | reverse complement strand
GATGCCGCCCGGCTTCACCTCACGGGAATCGGTGTGATAGGTGGCGAACCTCTCGCCGACCTGGGTGCCGCCGATCTCGCCACCGCCCGTGGCCTCGAGGATCTCGAGGAGGGTCAGACGCATTTACACAAGTAGAACCGCTAGTGCGGGTCGGGTGTTATGCGCCAGTCGAGGACGATGGTCTGGGCGATCTTCTGCCAGACGGGCTCGGCGGTCATGTAGCCGTCGTTGAGGGTCCAGTCCTGGTCGCTGCCCGGGAAGTGCGGCTTGCGCATGACGACCATCATCGTGAAGCGCGGGTGTTGAGCAGGAAGGAACCCGATGAACGACGCCCACACATCCAGCGTGTAGCGGCCGTTGACCGGGATCTGGGAGGTGCCTGTCTTGCCCGCCTGGTCGAGCTCGAAGCCTCTGATGCGTGATGTCCAGCCGGAGCCGTGCTGCACGACCTGCTCCATCATCGCGGTCATCTTCTGGGCGGTCGCGGCGGAAATGACCTGTGCCTGAGGAGCCAGCAGAATCGGGTTGAGCCGGTTGCCGATGCGCTCGACCACATGCGGCGGGGCGTAGCGGCCGCCATTGGCGATCACGTTGACCGCGGCCAGCATCTGGACCATGTTCACGTCGATTCCCTGACCGAAGGCCGCGGTGGCGTACATCGAGTCCTGCATCTTGCCCGCCGCCGGCGGAGGCACAACATCCTCCGCTGCCACGTCGATGCCGCTGGCCCTGGTCAGACCGAACGCCTGCATGTACTTGTAGAAGTTGTCGTGACCCTCGGCGAGCATCGCCTTCATGGCACCGACGTTGAGCGAATGCGCGAGGACGTAGGTGTAGGTGATGGTTCCGTGGTTGCGGCGATCCCAGTCGTAGATCCGGTAACCGCCCACGTACACGTAGCCAGGATCGTTGATGGCCGTGTCGGGGCTGATGGCTCCGGCGTTGATGGCGCCGGAGAGCGTGACCACTTTCATCACCGAGCCAGGCTCATAGACGGAGCTCGAGATGTTGTCCAGGAACAGGCCTGGATCGGTGCGCGCGAAGTTGTTGGCGTTGTAGCTCGGGTAATCCGCCCAGGCGACGATGCCGCCGGTTTTAGGATCCATGATCAGCACACTTCCGCTCTCGGCCCGGGCTCGTTTGACCCCGGCCGCAAGCTGCTGCTCGGCCGCGTACTGGATGTTGGAGTCCAGAGAGAGCACGAGGTCTGAGCCGTTGACGGGGTCCTGGTGGGTGTGAGTGCCCAGCACTATCTCGCGGTTGGCGAGGTCGCGATAGCTCGAGATGTATCCGGCGGTGCCGGCCAGCTGCTTCTGGTAGTAAGCCTCGACGCCATACTGGCCCGCTCGGTCGTAGTTCACGAACCCGAGCAGATTGGCCGCGAGACTGGAGCCCGAGATGCCTGGCAGGTAGGAGCGCTGCTGCTCCTCCTCGAGGCCTACGCCCGGCAACAGCATCGAGCGCAGCTGATCAGCCTTCTGCTTCGAGAACCGGCGTGCAATGTACGCGAACTTCTTGCCTGAGGCGAGTGTCTGGTTGACCTTGCCTGCATCAGCTCCGAGCACTGATCCGAGGGCGAGGGCGACCCGCGCGCGCTGGTTGTCGGGGATCTGATCGGGCGATACGAACGCCGAGTAGACGGTCGTGTTGACGACGAGCTGTCTCATGTTCCGGTCGAAGATGGAACCCCGGACCGCGGGAAGCTCGACCAGCTCGTGGTACTGCGCCTGAGCCTCGGCCGAAAGCTGCACGTGCTGAACCACCTGCCAGTAAGCGAGCCGTGTCCAGATCGCGCCGGCCAGCAGCGCACCTGCGAGCAGGAGCGCGATCACCCGCCAGCGGCCGGGGACGTGGCGAGCTTTCTGGTTGGGGGCTCCGAACTGGAGTCCCGTTATCACTAGTGCGGCGCCCGGGGATTAGCTCGCCGAGGCGTGGCCTCGGCGGCCGGAGCCAAGGAAAGGGTGGCGCGGCTAGGAGCGCATCGATAGATGCGTAACGACGCAGCGCCGGGCCCCTTGACGCCGGCTTCAGCGGCGAAGCCGCCCGGCCGCCTAGGCCGATGGATCGGCGGGCGGTTTCCCGGGCGCCGCACTGTTAGTGGGTGGCCGCCATGGCGTCGCGCGCGACGCCGAGCCGGTTCACGAGCACGGCCAGAGCGCGCTCCCACAGAGGTGTGGAGTCGGTGGGGGGAGCACCGATCGGCGCCTGCAGGTCGATCGCAATCGGCTGACCGGCCACATAGGTCACCGGCACCGTGCGCTGCATTCCGCTCTGCACCGCCTGCTGCTCGACCTGGGCCGGGGCATGCAGCGTGGCCTCCTGGTAGCGCAGCTGGTCCTGCTCCGCGATGAGCTGGCGCTGCTGATCCTGGAGATGCGTGATGTCATACGACGCCTGCGTGACCTGGGCCGCGAGCGCCAGATAGAAAAGGATGCCGACCAGCACCAGGCCCAGCCCGACGTAGGCGTGCCCGAAAGTGCTGATGCGCAGGCGTTCAGAGGCGGCGATGCTCGCCACCTGGACAAAGCCGCGCGCGCGCCGCTGTCGGACCCGAACGGGCGCATGCGGCGCACCGAGGGTGCCAAGTCGGCGGCGGGTCAGTATTCGGGTGGATGTCAAGACGTTTGCCTCATTCCTTGCTGTGACGTTGTGCTGGATTGGTGCCTGGTGGCCGGAGGGGTTGAGCCGGCCACCAGGACTTGGGGTGGGGTGAGTGCTGTGGTCTAGAGCCTTTGAGCAACCCGCAGGCGGGCTGACCTGGCTCGGGGATTCGACGCCACCTCCTCGTCCGACGGCCGGACGGGGCGGCGGGTGATTATGCGGAGGGTAGCCCGGTGGCCGCAGGTGCAGACTGGCTGCTGGGGGGGGCAGATACAGTCTTTGGACTCGACGTTGAAGAATGACTTCACCAAGCGGTCTTCCAGGGAATGGAAGCTGATCGTCGCCATACGACCACCGGGGTTGAGGATCTCAAGAGCTGCCGTCAATCCGGACTCGATCTCGCCCAGCTCATCGTTCACTGCGATCCGCAGGCCCTGGAACGTTCGTGTCGCGACATGGATGTCGCGCGGCCAGGCCTTGCGTGGAATCGCCGCCTCGACGGCGGCGGTCAGGTCGCGTGTGGTGCGGAGCGGGCGCCGCACCACGATGAACTGTGCGATTCGGCGTGCCCAGCGTTCCTCGCCATATTCGCGGAGGATGCGCTCGATCTCTGCGGCGTCGAACTGATTCACGATCGTCGCGGCCGTCAGCTCTGAGGCCGAATCCATGCGCATGTCGAGGGGCCCTTCAGCGCGGAAGCTGAATCCGCGCTCGGGGTCATCGAGCTGGGCGCTGGAGATCCCGAAGTCGAACAGGATCAGGTCTGCGTGTGTAAAGCCGGAGGCCGCCGCCAGCTCCTGCAGCCGGCTGAAGCGACCCTGGACGAGTGTTACGGCTCGTCCGTAAGAGGCAAGTGCCCTCTTGCCGGCTTCGACTGCCTCGGGATCGCGGTCGATCCCCAACAGCCGTCCGCCTGGTGTGATCCTCCCGAGGATCTGGCGGGCGTGGCCCGCCATCCCCAGGGTGCAGTCGATCGCGACCGCGCCCTCTCGGGGCTCTAGCAGCTCTATTACTTCTTTTGAAAGTGCTGGCTGATGGGCTGGGGTCAGTGTCCGGAGATCACCCTGTCAGCGAATTCGGTAAAGCGGTCTTGCGCGTCTGCGCTGTAGCTGTTCCATCGGGCCTCGGGCCAGATTTCGACCCTCGACCCGCTGCCGATCACCACCGCCGTCGATGGTGCCTCGATCGCCGCCGCCCGGCGTGATTCCGCCGAGAGCGTGATCCTTCCCTGTCCGTCGGGCTCGAAGCTGTCGGACAGCGAGTAGAGCGTCCGTGCCAAGGCTCGCTGGTCCGGCCCCTGAAGTGGGCTGCGTAGCTCTTGCGCGAGCGACTCCCAGACCTCCGGGGGATAGATCGCGAGCACCCGGTCCAGGCCGACCGACACGAAGCTGCCCTCCGGCAGCTGCTTGCGAAAGCCGGCTGGAATGGCCAGCCTTCCCTTCTCGTCCACGCGGACCCTGTGAGCTCCGGTGAACACTCATAGAACCCAGAAGCGCCGGTTCGCCCGCTGCTGCCGGGCGCAAAGGCTGCATCCGCAGCCATGCAGCTCTAGCGGCAGCGGGAGGCCGTTCTTGTCGAACCGGTGGTTTAACCAGGAGCGGGTCCGTCCATCGCGGCTGTAGGGAGAAGTGGCATAGAGGAGGTGTATGGCGTGCCGTACTTGGACGTAGGGTGCGACGTATGCTGCAACGGCTGCTTGGTTCACCACTTCTCCCCACTGTTCACCGCGATTCGCCGCAGACCGTATCAACCATCGGTAACTCTGTCAATACCTTTACCACTAGATGTAGACCGCCCAAACCCGCGCAGGGTGGTCGGATCACAACATTTAGTGGTTTGACGTCTAATGGCTACCGAATATGGGGCCGGAATGTGATAGTGGCGAACATTAGTTTGGAGTACTGGCTGTTCAGGCTTGTAGCGGGGCTACCTAGCCGCTGCGCTTCAGTAGGCCAAGGCGCTTGGCCCGGCGCTCGGCCCAGCTGAAGGTGGCGACGCTCGCCGGGATCAGCACCGCGCCCATCGCCAGCAGGATCAGCACCGTCGGCAGCTGGTCGCGAACGGTGGCGCCGTCCAGCAGACTCGCGCGGATTCCGGCCAGGGCATAGGTCAGAGGGGAGGCCTGGCCTGCGAGCTGCATCGGCGCCGGCAGCACGCTCAGCGGGTAGTACACGCCCGACACCAGGAGCAGGAAGCCCTGGAGCGCGATCGACATCTGCTCTCCTTTCTGAGGCGACAGCAGGGGCAGCACTGCTGTGAGGATGCTCAAACCGACCAGCGGCACCGTGGACGCGGCCAGCACGAGCACCGCTGCGGGAATGTCTGCATGTGAGAAGTCCAGCCCGAACATGGCGATCGCAACCATCAAGACGATGAAGGTGCGCGCCAGGCCGTACGCGATGGCGAAGAGGCAGATGCCCAGCAGGTGCGTGAGCCTGCGCACAGGCGCCATGAAGGTGTACTCGATCGTCCCCTCCCACCGCTCCCAAGCAATCCCGTATGCGGCCTCCATGAACACGAGCGAGAGGTATCCCCAGAGCAGCGCACCGACGAGGAGATACAGCTGCGCGCGGTGAAGATCGAATGTGGTGCCTCCGATCCCGAGGCTGTCGAGACCTGAGGCAAGGAAGCCGATCGAAAGCACGCTGACCAGGCTGTAGAAGAGCCAGACGACCTCCCAGACCCAGTAGCGCTTGACCACGTGGAGCTGCCGCTCGGCAAATCCGTAGAGAGCGTTCAGCTCGCCGTGCTGGACTCCCGCGCTCACTCCTCCCCTCCCTCCTCTTCGCCGATGTCGAAGCGCTTTCCGCTGAGGTGCATGAAAACGTCTTCCAGCGATGGCTCGGCTGCGCCGCCGCCATGAAGGCGGCAAAGCTCATCAGGGGTGCCGTCCGCAAGCACACGGCCGCCATCCATCATCAAGACCCGATCGCACAGCGCGGCGGCCTCATCCATGTCATGGGTGCAGAGCAGCACCGTTATCTCTCGCTCCTTCCGAAGCATCTGCAGCAGGGCCTGCACCTCCTTCTTCGACCGCGGGTCGAGGCCGGTCGTCGGCTCGTCCATCAGCAAGAGCGATGGCGCGGTCAGGAAGCTGCGCGCGATCGCGACCTTCTGCTGCTGGCCACGCGAGAGCTGCTTCATGGGCTGATCCAGGGTGTCCAGCGGCAGGCCGAGCCGGTCCAGGAGCTGGACCACCTGCTCCCTGGTGCCTCCATGCCCGCGTCCGTACAGCCGTGCGGCGTAGAGCATGTTCTCCCACGGGCTGAGCTCCTTGAAGAACGCCGCTTCGACGGAGACGCGGTTCACGTGCCTGCGCACCGCAAGCGGCTCAGACACCACGTCCCAGCCGAAGACCGTGGCGTGCCCGGCGTCCGGGGTCAGCAGCGTGCCGAGGATGCGGATCAGCGTCGACTTGCCGCTGCCGTTCGGCCCGAGGATGCCGGTGATTCCGCCGGCCTCGATGACCAGGCTGAGCTCTTCGAGCGCGACCTTGTCTTTCCACGACCGGCGCCACCAGGGCGCGCCAGGTTCGCGCTCGCGGCGCCGAAATCCCTTCTGAACTTTGTGCAGCTCAATCGCAGCTGCGGTCATGGCTCACTCCTCATGGAATTGCAGGCAAAAGAAAAAGGACCGTGCGGGTCTGCCCAAATCGACCGCACGATCCTTTCGGTTGAGGTTCTTGCTTCTAGGTTCTGGCTACCGAAGCAGGCTCAATGTGCAGTTTCGAAAAGGCAGGCTCCGCCCGTGGCGAATGCCTCCTTTCGATCACTGAACAATGAACCCTCCTTGCTAGACACACCCGGATGGGTGTGGAAATGGCTGCGGAAGCGTATTACCTCACCGGACTCAAGTCAAGACCGGCGCTTCGAGCTGGGCGAGCACGAACGCCATCACGAAGGCCTCCTCGCGCCAGCTCTCGTAGCGGCCGGACGGACCCGAGTGGCCGGCGCCCATCTGCGTCTTGAGGATGATCGGGCGCTCACCCTGCGCGACGGTGCGCAGCTTCGCCACCCATTTGGTGGGCTCCCAGTACGGCACCCGGGGATCGTTTAGGCCGGCGGTGGCGAGCAGGGCCGGATACTCGGCCGGCGCCACGTTGTCATACGGGGAGTAGCTCTTGATGTACTCGTAGTACTCGACGTCGTTGGGGTTGCCCCACTCTTCGTACTCGTTGACAGTGAGCGGAAGCGACTCGTCGAGCATGGTCGTCAGCGCGTCCACGAAAGGCACCTGAGCGACGGCGCAGGCGAAAAGCTGCGGGCATTCGTTGAGCACCGCACCGATCAGGAGGCCTCCGGCGCTCCGCCCACGAATGGCCAGGTGGTTCGGGTCGGTGTAGCCACGAACGACCAGCTCCTTCGCGGAGGCGACGAAGTCGTGAAAGGTGTTGGTCTTCTTCAGGAACTTCCCATCCTCGTACCACTCCCTCCCGAGCTCTCCCCCACCCCTGACGTGGGCAATCGCGAAAACGAAACCGCGGTCGAGGAGGCTGAGCCGCGCCGCGTCGAACATGGGATCGCTCGGGAGCTCGTACGCGCCGTAGCCATAAAGCAATGTCGGGTTGGAGCCGTCCAGGGGGATGCCCTTGCGGTGGACGATCGACACCGGCACGCGCACCCCGTCCCTGGAGGTCGCCCAGAGACGGTCGGTTTCATATTCGCCGCGGTCATAGCCGCCGCGAACAGGCTGCTCTTTGACCACGGTTCGCTCGCGCGTCTCCATGTCGTAGTCGATCGCCGACCACGGAGCGGTCAGTGACGTGTAGTAGAAGCGCATCACGGCGCTTTCGTAGACGGGGTTCGCGCCGGCGTAGGCGGTGTAGGCAGAGTCCGCCTGCTCGACGAGGTGCAGCTCGCCTGTTCTGCAGTCCAGGACCTCGAGCCTCTGCAGGCCGTCGGATCGCTGCCCCAGGACAACGTGATTGATGTGAACGTCGGTCGCGTTGAGCCTGACGCCAGGCCGCTCGGCGACGAGCTCTGTCCATTGATCTCTGCCGGGATTGTCGAGCGGCGCGGCGACCAGACGAAAGTTGCGGGCGCCGTCATTGGTGAGGATCACGAAGCGGTCGCCTTGATGGTCGACCGAGTACTCGACGCCGCTGCGCCTGGCCTCGATTGATCGAGGTTCGCCAGTCGGATCGTCGCTGGGTAGAAACCAGCTCTCGCTGGTGATCTGGCTCGTGCTGCTGAAGATGATGTAGCGCTCGCTCTTGGTCAGCTCGACGCTCAGCTCGAAGCGCTCATCGTCTTCCTGGAGCACCAGGGTGTCCTCGTCCTCGGGGGTCCCGAGCACGTGCCTCCACACCTGGTACGGGCGCATCGAGCCGTCGGGCCGCACGTAGAAGAAGGTGCGGTTGTCGGCCGCCCAGGCGAAGCCGTAGTAGACCTTCTCCAGCACGTCCTCGAGGTCGTCGTGAGTGCGTAGGTCGCGGATGCGGAGCTGGTGCAGCTCGTTGCCGCTGAAATCGACCGCGTAAGCAATCAGGTTCTCGTCTGGGCTCCTCTCGACGAAACCCAGGTCGAAGTACTCATGACCGTCCGCCAGGACGTTGCCGTCGAGCTCGATTTCCTCGGGGGCATCCATCGATCCGAGGCGCCGGCAGTGGATCTCGTAATCGAGGCCCTCGACGGTCCGTGTGTAATGCCAATAGCCTTTGAAAAACGAAGGGGCTGTCTGATCGGTCTGCTGGATCCGGCCGACGATCTCGCTGTAGAGCTGCTCCTGGAGCAGCCTCGTTGGCTCCATGACGAAGTCGGCATATTCGTTCTCAGCGGCGAGATGGGCTAGAACTTCCGGGTTGGCTCTCTGCCGTAGCCAGTAGTAGGGATCCAGCCGGCGATCGCCATGCTTCTCGAGCACGGCAGGGCGGCGGGCGGCGAAGGGGGCCTCGACGGGACCACGGACAGGCAGCTCCATTGGGGGCTCATGCTGCCAGGTTGACGGTGCTTCCACGCTATTCATCCCCCTTCCAAACCGTCATTTCGGCTATGGAAGGAACCCCCGCCGGACCCCGCCTACTGGGACTGTTTTGGGCTGGATCCGTGCGAGGCGATGGCGAAGCCTGGATGCCCGAACCAGGACTTCACGATCGTGGTGAAGGTCTCCCCCTGAAAGGCCGGCGCCGAGCCCGCCGGTGACTGTTCACGGGTACGGTCGCCGCGATCGCGTGATGTGATTCGTCGAGGTACAGCCAATCGCCTGCATTTGCAAACGCTGTCGCGTCGACCGACCGGAGCGCAGGAGCGCCCTGGCGGCGGAGCTTGGCCCACTGCTCGTGGTCCAGTGAGGTGACGAATGTGAGAGCCCTGCCGGCGCTGCCATTGCGGGCGGTGCGCCCGATGCGGTGCGTCAGCGCGTCGGCGGTTTCGGGCAATTCGTAGTTGATGACCAGTCCGACGTGGGTGAGGTCCAGACCGCGGGCGGCGATGTTGGTCGCCACCAGCACGTCGGCGTACTGATTCCGAAACGAATGCATGACCTTGTCGCGGGCAGGCTGAGCCATGTTCCCCTGCAGCTCGACCGACTTGTGGCCGAGGCGCTGCAGCTCTCGATTGAGCTTGCGCACTCCGTGCTTGGTACGGCCGAACACGATCGCCGCAGGGTGGCGGCGCAGGATGTCGCTGAGCACGCGCAGCTTGAATCCAGGGTCGGTACGCACGAGACCGTGCTCGAGCAGCGAAGGTCCCTCGGTGACGAGCTCGACGCGCAACGGGTCTCTCAGATGCCGCTCGATCATCCTGGACACCCACTCCGGCATGGTCGCTGAGGCAAGCACGGTCTGAGGTGAATAGGTGAGGCCCAGGATGCGCTCGACGTCGGGCGCGAACCCCTGGTCCAGCATCTGGTCTGCTTCATCGAGGACGAGGTACTCGACGCGGCTCAGAGACACCAGCTTCCGCTGGATCATGTCGAGGATCCGACCGGGCGTTCCGATCACAACGTCGGCTCCCATCCGCAGGCTCTGCGTCTGCGTGCGATAACCCACGCCGCCGTAGAGCAGGGCGGCTCGGAGTCCTGAGTCCATCGACCGGAACACCGACTCGACCTGGATGGCGAGCTCGCGGGTGGGCGCAACGATGAGCGCCCTCGGTCCGGGGCTGCCGGGTCGAAAGCGCTCCACGATCGGGACGAGGAACGCCAGCGTCTTACCGCTGCCGGTCGGCGACTGAATGACCACGTCGCGTCCATCGATGAGTGATGGGATCGACTCGGTCTGCACGCGGTTCGGCGTATCTATCTGTTGCCGGGTAAGCGCGGCCGAAACACGCGCGCTCACGCCGGCTTCGGCGAATGTTTGCAACGAAGCTCCAGGGTGCCTCTCTCTTTCTTCTTATTTGCCGCGATCTACAGGACTCTGTGCTGATACAGGAAGAGAGGACCCGAGCGGGCGACGCACTCGGCGTCGCAGTCAGTGTACGCGATCGTGGGTTCCCGGCCTCATTAGGCCGACCATGTATGGGTGGCACCGCGCGGCAGGGATATGGATGGGTGGAGCTGGTGGCGGGTGGTCGTGCTGGGCGTCGCGGTGTTCTTGCTGGCCGGCGAAATCTTGTATCTCTGGCGGGATCCCAGGTATGTGGGTTACGACTTCCACACCTACGCAGCGGCTGCGCGCGTGGGCGAGCAGTCGGGCTGGGCGCAAATCTACGACCAGGGCCTCGTCAGGGCGGCGGAGAGGCAGCTGGTCCCTTACCAGCCCACGCTGCGGTTCATCAGTCCCCCGCCAGTGGCCTGGCTCGCGGCCGGACTTGCCCGTCGTCCGTTCTGGCTCGCCTACAGCATCTGGGCGGCGCTGATGTTCAGCGCCGTGGCCTTCGCGCTCGCGTGGTCGACGTCCTACCGTGGTCTGACGCGACTGGTCGCAGTGAGCGTGGCGATCGTTCCGTGGTGGGTGCTCCATGCGCTCTACGTGGGTCAGGTAGTACCGCTGGTCGCAGCGGGCGTCCTGATCGCCTGGCGGCTGTTGCGCGAGGACCGCGATATCGCCGCTGGAATCGTTCTCTCGGTGGTGGTGCTCAAACCTCAAGCCGCGGCGGTTGCCCCGCTGGCTCTTTTGGCCGCCGGTCGCTATCGTGCATTCACGGCTTGGGTGGCGTCTGCCGTGACTGTGGCGGGGACCAGCCTCCTGACGCTTGGGCCGCAAGGTTTGGCCGAGTACAGGGCCTCGTTGAGCAATCTGCCGGCAAATTCGCTCGAAGTCACGCTGGGTGGTGCCCTCGGTCTGAGCGGGGCGGCAGTTGCTTTCTCCGGTGCGCTCATCGTGTGCGCAGCGCTGGTCACGGCCCGCCGGGTGCGCTCCAACGCCGGCATCGCCATCGCCGTCGGGGTGCTGGCCTCGCTCCTGGCCACGCCCTATCTGTTCGAGAACGACCTCTGTCTGCTGGGGGCGGCAGGTTGGATCCTTTGGGCTGAGCGGCCGACGCACTTCTGGCGCGCCTCACTGCTCGCGGTCTGGGTGCTCGCTGCCACACATCTGATACTCACCGGCGTGGCCGCCCCGACCCTTGGGCAATGGCCGCTGATCGAGCTCGCCTTCTTCGTCGCGCTGGTGGCCGCAGCTTGGTTCGGCCTTCTCGATAGCCGCCCTCCGGTCGCGCCGTCGACCCGGTTGATGAGCGAGCCTGACCAGGGGAGTCGCGCCAGCGCATGACTCAGAAGGTTTCGGGCTCCGAGCTTCCAGTTGCCGTGTTTTAGCTTGGCCGACACGCGGTCGCGTCCCGCATAACGCGTTTGAGGTCGACAGTGGACGCTACGTTTTCAG
>Ga0066710_100005800_pt1 | contig 11366 bp, 10 predicted proteins | sample GraSoiAngelo_159_FD_79666 | JGI IMG/M metagenome (GOLD analysis project Ga0066710, IMG submission 79666) | Grasslands soil microbial communities from the Angelo Coastal Reserve, California, USA - 14_1009_16_40cm | ecosystem: Environmental > Terrestrial > Soil > Grasslands | place: USA... | reverse complement strand
TCTCGGACTCATGGCGCGAGCCGGTCTCGACCCACACCCCGACCGCCACCGACCGCACGTGATCCATGCGCTCGGTCACGACGCGGATGCCGTTCGGCAGCGAGCCCTTCCGATAGCCCTCGGTCACGTACCCGCCTTTCAGGCCCGCGGCGGATTCGCCGCCTGCGGATTCTTGAGCTTTTCCTTGTCGGCCAGCGCCGGCTGATCGCGCAACGCCATCTTCCGGCTCAGTCTCATCTTACCGTTGCCGTCGATCTCGATGACCTTGACCAGGACCTCGTCGCCCTCGGTCAGAACGTCCTGGACGGTACGGATCCGGCTCTCGGCGATCTGCGAGATGTGCAGCAGCCCCTCGGTGTTCGGGATAACCTCCACGAACGCGCCGAACTCGACGATCTTCTTGACCTTGCCGAGATAGATCCGATCCAGCTCGACCTCGCGGCAGATGTCCTGGATGATCCCCAGCGCCTTCTGCACCGACGCGTTGTCCGGTGAGAACACCGTGACCCGCCCGTCGTCCTCGACGTCGATCTTCGTGCCGGTCTGTTCCTGGATGCCGCGGATGACCTTGCCGCCGGGGCCGATGATCTCGCGGATCTTCTCGGGCCGGATCTTGATCGTGACGAAGCGCGGCGCGTAGGGCGAGAGCTCGGGCTTCGGCTTCTCGATGGCTTCCCGCATCTTCCCGAGGACGATCATCCGTGCGTCGCGCGCCTGGTTGAGCGCCGCCCGCATGATGTCGATCGACACGCCGGCGATCTTGATGTCCATCTGGAGCGCGGTCACACCCTTCTCGGTGCCGGCGACCTTGAAGTCCATGTCGCCGTAGTGATCCTCGGCGCCGTTGATGTCGGTCAGGATCCCGACCAGGTCGCCCTCCTTGACGAGCCCCATCGCCACACCGGCGACGTGCGTGCGGAGCGGCACGCCCGCGTCCATCAGCGCGAGCGAGGCGCCGCACACCGAGGCCATCGAAGACGACCCGTTGGACTCCAGGATGTCGGAGACGACGCGGATCGTGTACGGGAACTCTTCCTTCGGCGGCAGCACCGCCTCCACGGCTCGCTCGGCCAGCGCGCCGTGACCGATGTCGCGCCGCGAGGGGGATCCGAATCGCCGGACCTCGCCGACCGAGAACGACGGGAAGTTGTAGTGCAGCATGAAGTGCCGGTAGGAGTCGCCCTCGAGGGATTCGATCTTCTGCTCGTCGGACTTGGTCCCCAGCGTCGCCGACACCAGCGCCTGCGTCTCGCCCCGCGTGAACACGCTCGAGCCATGGGCGCGCGGAAGGTAGGCGATGTCGATCGAGATCGGGCGGATGTCGGTCACCCCACGGCCGTCGACCCGGAGCCCACGCTCCACGATGAGTCGCCGGACCTCGGCCTTCTCCACGACCTCGAATGCCGCGCGGATCGCGCCCTTCTTGGTCTCGTCGGCGCCGATGGCCTGGAGGACCTCGTCGAACACGTGGCCGACCGCCTCGGCGCGCCCCTGCTTCTCGTGCGTGGCCAACGCCGCGGCCAGCTTGGGCCCGGCGAGGCTCTTCACGCGCGCCTCGAGATCGAGGTCGCGGCCCGCCGAGGCGTCGAAGGCCCAACGGGGCTTGCCCGCGCGCTGGACGAGATCCCGCTGCGCCCGCGCCAGCCGCTTGCACTCGGCGTGGCCGAACGCGATCGCCTCGAGCATCGTTTCCTCGGGGATCTCGTTGGCGCCCGACTCCACCATCAGCACCGCCTCCTCGGTCGCGGCGATGACAAGCTCGAGGGTCGATTCCTTCTGCTGCGTGGTGGTGGGGTTCGCGAGCAGCTTGCCGTCGACCAGGCCGACCCGCACGGCGCCGATGGGGCCGTCGAACGGGATGCCCGACAGACAGAGCGCCGTCGAGGCGCCGTTGATCGCCAGGACGTCCGGATCGTTCTCCTGATCGCCTGAGATCACGAGGCAGATCACCTGCACTTCGTCGCGGAACCCGTCGGGGAAGAGTGGTCGGATCGGCCGATCGATCAGACGAGAGGTCAGCGTCTCCTTCTTGACCGGCGCGCCTTCTCGCTTGAAGTAGCCGCCGGGGATGCGCCCGCCAGCGTACGCGCGCTCACGGTACTCGACGGTGAGTGGGAAGAAGTCCTGCGACTCCTTGGCGCCCTTGGCAGCGACGCAGGTCGCCAGCACCATCGTGCCGCCGTATCGGACGACGACGGCGCCATCCGCCTGCTTGGCCACCTTGCCAGTCTCCAGGGCCATGCGCAGGCCGTTGATCTCGATTTCCACAGTATGATTCATAGAAGAAATTGTCCTCGCGTATCGGCCGGAATCCGGCGATCGCCGTGTGGAGTGGACGGTGGACCTGTCCACTCAGGGCCCCCGGAGCCATCCCGTCCGAGGACCGATCAGTGATGTGTGACTCCGCCGTCAACGGCGGATGCCGAGCTTTTCGATGATGACCCGGTATCGTTCCGGAGCCCGGACCCGGAGATACTCCAGAAGACCTCGCCGCTTGCCGATCAGCATCAGCAGCCCGCGGCGCGAATGATGATCCTTCGTGTGCTGCTTGAAATGGTCGGTCAGGCCGTTGACGCGCTCGGTCAGCAGCGCGATCTGCACCTCCGGCGAGCCGGTGTCGCCCTCGTGGGTGCGGAACTGCTCGATCAGACTCTTCTTCTTGTCGACGGCAAGCGGCATGCGCCACCCCTCCAATCGCCGCGCCCCGGGAAGCCATCGCTCCCACGCCAGGGCGGGTTCCAAAACTCCTTGTTTTGTCAGCAGATACGCTGGAAGAGTACCACGCGACCGTAGCGAAGTAAAGCTGACGGAACGGTTACGAGGTCTGACGCGCTGCGGCCACGTCGAGCGCGATCTGCTCCCGCAGCGCGTCGGCGCTCGGGAATTTCCGCTCTCCCCGGAGCCGGCGGTTGAACGTCAGCGTCACGCGCTCGTTGTACAGATCACCAATGAAATCCAGGAGATGAGCCTCGATCGCGAGCTCGTTCTCGCCGAACGTCGGACGCACGCCCACGTTGAGGACGGCCCGATATCTAGCGGCGGCCACGCCGACCTGGCAGACGTAGACACCGACCGGCAGCCCTAACGGGCGCTCGGTCTTGACGTTGGCCGTAGGGAAGCCCAGGGTCCGTCCGCGGCCGGCGCCCCGTACCACCTCGCCGCGAATCGAGTAGGGCCGGCCCAGGAGCCTGGCGGCCGCCGGAAGGTCGCCGCGCTGGAGCGCCCCGCGGATCTCGGACGACGAGACCGCGACGCCGTCGATCATGAAGGCGGGAACGATGTGCGCCTCGAACCCGAGCGTGCCCGCGAGGCTCTCGAGCAATCGGGCGTCGCCGCGCGCGGCCCGCCCGAACCGATGATTGAACCCCACGACGATCTCGCGCGCGCCGAGCGTGTCGACCAGGGCGTCCTTGACGAAGGCCTCGGGCTCGACGGCCGCGATCGCCCGCGTGAACGGGATCACCACCGTTGTCTCGATGCCGGTCTCCGCGATCAGCTCGAGGCGCTCTTCTAACGTGGTGATCGGCAGCGGCGCCTTCTCGGGCTGAAGCACCTCCATCGGGTCGCGATCGAACGTGCAGGCGAGCGGGCGAAGCTTCCCGCGCCGCGCCTGCGTCACGGCGGTTCCGAGAATGGCGCGGTGACCGAGGTGGATGCCGTCGAAGGCGCCCAGCGCGACCACGGCCGCGATCGACTCAGGCCGGTAGGACTCGAGTCCCTGAACGATCCGCATGCAGGATGCGCACGGGCTTGACCTTGCTCCCGCCCGCGATCAATTCACCGACTCCGATCAACGGCCCGCCGAAGCCGTGCACTCGCACGAAGCCGCCCGCGTCAACCGCCGGCGGCATCACGGCGGCCGGCTGCCCGTGGGTGAATATCGCGACGCTCGGGCCGTCGAGACGAACGACGGGCCACCCGGCCAGCGCCGTCTCGACGAGACGCACGCGAGACCAGAGGTCGATCTCACGATCGAGGAGCTCGCCCCAGGACACGGCGTCGCGGACCTCGTAGGGCCCGACCCGCAATCGGACGAGGCGCTCGACGGCGGCGCCGCACCCGAGTGCCGCGCCGAGATCGGCGGCCAGCACCCTCACGTACGTTCCCTTGCCGCAAACCACCCGCAAGGTGGCGCGCGGCCCGGCGAGCTCCTCGAGCGTGATCGATCGGACGAAGACCTCGCGGGGCGCGCGCTCCACCTCGATGCCGGCTCGCGCCAGCTCGTAAAGCCGTCGCCCCTCGTGGTGGACCGCCGAGTACATCGGCGGCACCTGCTTGATGCGTCCGACCAGCCCACGACAGGCGTCGGCCAGACGGTCCGGCGAGATCTCGGCCACCGGTGTCTCGGAGAGCACGCGGCCGCTCACGTCGTGGGTGTCGGTCGTCAGCCCGAAGCGGACCGTGGCGAGGTATTCCTTCTCGTGGTCGACGAGATACGGCGTCAGCTTGGTTGCCTCGCCGACGAGCACCGGCAGCACACCGGTCGCGTCCGGATCCAGCGTTCCGGCGTGGCCGATCCGTCGGACGCCGAGGCGGCGACGGGCGATCGCGACGACGTCGAAGGAGGTCGCGCCGGGGCCCTTGTCGACGACCAGGACCCCGGAGCGCGAGGAGTCGCGGGTCACGACACCGGGCTCCCGTCGAGGGCGCGCCTGACCGCGGTGAGCACGGCGCGCTGTGCCTCCGCGAGCGGCCCCGCGACGGTGCAGCCCGATGCGTTGACGTGGCCCCCGCCGCCGAACTGGGCCGCGATTCGCTGGACGTCCACGTCGCCCTTGCCGCGGAGGCTCACCTTCACCTGGCCGTCGCGCTCGCGAAGCAAGCAGGCGACGCGCACCGTCGCGATCGAGCGCGGATAGTTCACGAGCTCCTCGGACTCGACGACACGCTCGGGCACCGCTCCGGCCGGCAGCGCGAGCCAGCCGAGCTGCCCGTCCTCGCTGACCTCGACCCGTGACAGCGCCTCACCGAGCCAGTGGAGCGCGTCGGGGGCGCGGCGCTCGTAGAGCGACTGCGACACCACCTCCGGTCGGGCGCCCGCCGCGACCAGCGCCGCGGCGATCGTGAACGTCCGCGGCGTGACGTTCGAGTAGCGGAACGAGCCGGTGTCGGTGTGAACCGCGGTGAAGAGGTTCGTCGCGATTGCCGGCGTGAGCGGCGCGCCGAGCGCTCGGAGCAACTCGTACACCATCTCGCCGGTGGCGGCCGCCGTCGAGTCGATCCAGTTCACGTGGCCGTATCGCCGATTGTCCGGGTGATGGTCGACGTTCACGATGACCTTGCCGGCCCGCTTGACCTGATCGATCAACCCTTCGGTCCGATCCGGATTCGGGCAGTCTGTGAGCACGACCAGGTCGAACGCCCCGTCGAGCGTCCGCAGCGGCCGGTAGCGGTCGACGCCCGGGAGAAACGCGAGCAGTGCCGGCGCCGGATGGGGTCCGCCATACGTCACGCTCCAGCCACGGCTCTCGAGCGCCAGCCCGAGGGCGAGCAGCGTGCCGAGGACGTCCGCGTCGGGATGGACGTGACCCAGCATCAGCGCCCGACCGCGGCCGCCGAACGGCGCCAGGACCGCGCTGGACGGCAGCGTGTCGGTGTGCTCGATCGCCATCGTCACCGCGGCGGGTCGCCGCCGACGTCGCGGAGCAACGCCTGGATGCGCGCCGCGTGCTCCATGGACCGATCGGGCCGGAAGTCTAGTTCGGGCGTGACCCGGAGATCCAGGTGCTGGCGGAGCCAGTTGTGGATGAACCCGCGCGCGCTCACCAGGGCCGCCATCGACGCCGTCCACTTCGCGTCGTCGCCCAGCACCGAGACGAACACCTTGGCGGTCCGCAGATCGCGGGCGGTTTCGACCTCGGTGATCGACACGAATCCGAGCCGCGGATCCTTCAGCTCGCGCTGGAGGAGCGTCGAGATCTCCTCCTTGACGAGCTGGTTGACCCGATCGAGCCGCTTGCCCTGCATCAGAGAATCTCCACGGACGTGTCGAGCACCTGGCCCTCGACGTTGTCCTCGATGAAATCCAGCGCCTTGGACACGACCGTGTTGGCGTGTCGGGCGTCGGCTGAGACGTAGGCGACGGCGAGCGTGGCGCGCTGCCACACGTCCTGGTGGTCGACCTCGGCCACCGCGACCTCGAACTTCGCGCGCACCTTCTCCTTGAGACCCTTCAGGACGTGGCGCTTGTCCTTCAGCGAGGCGGCATCCGGAAGATGCAACTCCACGAGTCCCAGCGCAATGCGCGCGGCCGACACGGCTTCCTCCGGCGCGGCGGCCGCTAGAGCGTGCGCGCCACTTCCTCGCTCGAATAGACTTCGAGGGAATCCCCCGGCTGGACGCCGGTGACGCCGTCGACGCCGATGCCGCACTCGAGCCCGGCGAGCACCTCGCGGACCTCGTCCTTGAACCGCTTCAGCGAGCCGACCGCCCCCTGGCCCACGACTTCCTCGCCGCGTCGCACGCGCACCTTGGCGCCGCGCACGATCTTGCCCTCGGCGACGTAGGAGCCGCAGATCGGGCCGAGCTTGGAGATGACGAAGATCTGGCGGACCTGGGCGCGGCCCAGCGCCGTCTCGCGGATCTCCGGGGCCAGCATCCCGGCGAGCGCCGCCTTGAGATCGTTGATCGCTTCGTAGATGACGTTGTAGTTTCGGAGATCGACGCCGTTCGCCTGCGCCTGGGTCGTCGCCTTGGGCTCGGCCTTCACGTTGAACCCCAGGACGAGGGCGTTGGACGCGGAGGCGAGCATCACGTCGCTCTCGGTGATCATGCCGACCGAGCTGTGGATGACCTTCAGCTTCACCTCGTCGGTCGAGAGGCGCTCGAGCGACTCAGCCAGCGCCTCGACCGAGCCCTGCACGTCGGCCTTGAGGATGAGCCGGAGCTCCTTCACCTCGCCGGTCAGGATCTGCTTCTGGAGCCCCTCGAGCGTGATGCGCGTCGTGGTCTTGCCCTTGAGCTTGTCGCGGTCGAGCCGCATGGTGGCGATCTGCCGCGCCTTGCGCTCGTCGGAGACCGCGACGAGCACGTCGCCCGCGGCCGGCACCCCCGAGAGCCCCTGGATCTCCACCGGGTCGGAGGGGCCCGCGATCTTCACCTTCTTGCCGGACGGATCGATCAGCGAGCGGACACGGCCGGAATAAGAGCCGACGACGACCGCGTCGCCCTCGCGCAGGCTGCCGTTTTGGATCAGCGCGGTGGCCACCGGTCCGCGGCCACGGTCGAGTCGGCTCTCGATGATCACACCCTTGGCGGAGCGGCTCGCGTTGGCCTTGAGCTCGAGGATCTCCGACTGGAGCGCGGTCATCTCGAGCAGCTGGTCGATGCCCGTGCCCTGCTTGGCCGACGTCGGCACGAAGATTGTCTGCCCGCCCCACTCTTCCGGCACGAGATTGAGGTTGGACAGCTCGCGCTTCACACGCTCGGCGTCCGCCTCGGGCCGGTCGATCTTGTTGACCGCGACGATGATCGGCACGTTGGCGGCCCGCGCGTGGTTGATCGCCTCTTGCGTCTGGGGCATGACGCCGTCGTCGGCAGCGACGACCAGGATGACGATGTCGGTCGCCTGAGCGCCGCGCGCCCGCATCGCCGTGAACGCCTCGTGCCCCGGCGTGTCCAGGAACGTGACCTTGCCGTGCGACGTGGTGACCTGGTACGCGCCGATGTGCTGGGTGATGCCGCCGAACTCCTTCTCGGCGACCTTCGATTTCCTGATCGCGTCGAGCAGCGAGGTCTTGCCGTGGTCGACATGACCCATCACGGTGACGACAGGCGGGCGCAGCGAGAGCTGGGCCGGGTCTGTATCCTCCTCGTCGACGACGTCGCCCTCGACCGAACGGATCTCGACGTCGAAGTTGAACTTGTCGGCCACCAGCTTGGCGGCGGTCGGATCCAGCAGCTCGTTCACCGTCGCCATCACGCCGAGCTCGAGCAGCGCCTTGATGACCTCACCCGACTTGCGCCGCATCTTCTCGGCGAGCTCGCCGACCGTGACCGACTCCGGCACACGGATGAGCTCGCGCTTGACCTCGGGCGGCGCTGCCGCCGGTGGCGCCTCGACGACAGCTGCCGCAACGGCGGCAGGCGCCACCGGCGCGGCCGGGCGCGCCGGGGCCAGCGGCGGCGGCGCGATCCGCGGGGGCGCGGGCGGTGCCGCCGGTCGAGCCGGGACCATCGTGACGCGCGGCGGCGCGAACGGTCCGGCCGGTTGCCGCGACGGCCGTGGCGCCGGCGCCGGCCGCTCGAGCGGTCGAAACGGAACGATCTTCGGCTCCGGCTTCTTCGGCGCCGTCGGCGCGGGCGCCACCGTCGCGGCCGGCTTCACGACGGCCGGCGGCTCGGGCAGCGGCGCGGCGACGGGTGGCTCCGGAACGATCTCGGGCTCGGGGACCGTGACGATCGGCAGCGCCTCGAGAACGACCTCCGCGACGGGCGCCGCCGGCTTCGGCTTGACGATCGTCGCCGCCGGCTTGATCTCCGTCAGAGCGTCGTCGCCGATCTTCGGCTTCTTGGTCCGCGACGCGGGCTTCGCCGCCCCTTCTTCCTTCGGCTTCGGCACGCGCTTGGGCTTCGGCGCCTCAGGCAGGTCGCGCCCTTTCCCGAGCTTGACCCGCAGCGCGTTGGCGAGCGTACTGTCGAGGGGACTCATGGCCCGGACACCCTTGTTGCCCATTTCCTCGGCGGCGACCATGAGGTCCTTGCTCGTGACGCCGAGTTCCTTTGCGAGCTCGATCACCTTTATTTTTGCCGGTGGCACGTTCCCCTCACCTCCCTCACGCTCTCACCGCTGCGTCGATCGCCTCGCGCGCGGCAGACTCGACTCCCCCGCGTGCGCGTCCAACCACCCGGAGCCGGCGCCCGGCGCCCGCGATCGCGAGCAGAAGATCCGGGCCGACCTCGCTCGGAGCGCGGAACGCGTGCGTGAGCCGTCCGCGGCTGAACGCGCGCTTCATGCACTCGGCGTCGGCACAGACGTAGGCCCCCCGCCCGGTCCCGCGTCCGTCCGGATCGGTCACCACACGGCCGTCCGGGCGCCGCACCAGTCGCGTCAACGCGCCCTTCGGGCGAGCCTGGCGGCATCCGAGACACGTCCGACGAGGTCCCGTTCTCATGCGGGTGTCGATGTCTCCTGCGGAGAGTCCCCGCCGATGCCGTCGTCTGCCGCTCTCAGGGTCTCCGGGATGCTGTGGCTCGCCACCCACTTCTCGGCGGCCATGTAGACCGCGTCCACCTCGTCCCCGATCTCCGGGATCCGGGCGAGCCTCTCGCGGCCGGCCTTCACGATCGCCGCCGGCGAGCCGAGCCCGGCGGCCACGAGAGCGTCGGTCGCCGCCGAGCCCAGGGGCAGGGCGGCCAGCGCCGCGCGGTCTTCGGCCGCGGACGCGTCGCGCGGAGAGCGCTCCGCCTCGATCTCGGACTCACTCTTGATGTCGATCCGCATTCCCGTCAGCTTGGCGGCCAGGCGCGCGTTCTGTCCCTTCTTGCCGATCGCGAGGGATAGCTGGTTGTCTGGCACGATCACAAGAGCCGACGCCTGCCCCTCGCCTTCCGGGAGCTCGTTGATCACCACCGACGACACCTTGGCCGGCGACAGCGAGCGCGCCACGAACGTGGCGGGATCGTGCGACCACTCGATGATGTCGATCTTTTCGCCGCGCAGCTCGCGGCTGATGACCTGGATGCGCGTCCCGCGCAGGCCGACACAGGCGCCGATCGGATCGACGTCACGCTTCGTCGACGCGACCGCGACCTTGGCCCGCTCGCCCGCCTCGCGCGCCGTCGCCTTCACGAGGACGATCCCCTCCTGGATCTCGGGGATCTCGGTCTGGAAGAGCCGCGCCAGATACCCCGGGTGCGTCCGCGAGAGCGAGATCTGCGGGCCCTTGGCCGTCCGCCGCACCTCGAGCACGAAGGCGCGGATCCGGTCGCCCGGGTTGTAGCGCTCACCCGGGATCTGCTCGCGCTCTGGCAGGATGGCCTCGGCCTTGCCAATTTCCAAGATTACGTTGCGTTTCTCGATCCGATGCACGACGCCGCGGAGGATCTGGCCTTCCTTGCCGGCGAACTCCGAGTAGATGCCCTCACGCTCGGCGTCCCGCACCTTCTGAAGGATGACCTGCTTCGCGGTCTGCGCCGCGATCCGGCCGAAATCCTGCGGCGGCCGCTCCTGCTCGAGCTCGAGCTCGTCGTCGAGCTCCGCATCGGCGTTCAGCGCCTTGGCGGCGGTGAGGCTGATCTCCTGCTTGTCGTCCGCGACCTCCGTCACGACCTTCTTCCGGCAGTACACGCGCAGGTCGCCGCTCTTGCGGTCGATGTGCATCCGAAAGTTCTCGGCCGCACCGAGGCTCTTGCGCGACGCCGAGAGGAGGGCAGACTCCAGCGCCTCGAAGAGGATCTCCTTGTCGATCCCCTTCTCGCGCCCGATCTGCTCGATCACGCTGATCAGCTCTCGGTTCATCGACTCCTTGACCTGCCTGAGATTCTACGCCTTGCGGGGCCAGGGGACCTCCGCCTCCAGCCGGGCCTTGGTGACGCCGGCTCGTCCAACCTCCACGCGCTCGCCCTCGCGGTCCAGCACCAGCCGCTCAGACGTGACCTCCGTCAGCCGCCCCCTGACCTCCTCGCCGCCGGCCAGCCAGCATCGTACCTGCTTGCCGACCGCCCAGCGGTACTCTCGCTCCTTTCGCAACTGCCGGTCGAGTCCGGGCGACGACACTTCGAGGTCGTAGCCGCCCTCGATCACGGCCGCGGCGTCGAGCACGTCGCCGATCTCGCGGCTCAGGCGCTCGCACTCGCCGATGCCGATACCGCCGCGCTTGTCCACGAAGAGCCGCAACACGCCCCGCGGCCGCAGCCCGCGCCATTCGAGGTCCACGAGCTCGAGCCCGTGATCACCCACCACCGGCGCCACCACTTCCTCGATCAACGCCACCCTTTGCGCTTCCTCCACGGTGTTCACTCCTACCGGACACAAAAACTAAAAAAAGCGGGCCAGGCCCACTTTTTCAGGAATTTAGCACGTACGATCGACAGAGGCAAGGCATCGGCGCGCGGTGGGGACACCGCGAGGAAGGTAGGGGATGGATGCGCCGGGACTACTTGTAACCCGGCTTCTTGTTGGCTCCCCTGACCCCCGGCTCGTACATCAGGCGCGCCACGGGCTTGCCGCCCTTGATGTGGGACTCGAAGATCTCTTGCAGATCCGATTCCTGCACCCCCGCGTACCACACGTTGTCGGGGTAGACGACCATCATCGGGCCATGGCCGCACTGCGAGAAGCATCCGGCCTTGTTGATCCGGACGTCGGTCTTGAGGCCGGCCTTCACGGCCTCGTCGCGCAGGTACTTGACGAATTGCTCCACGTT
>Ga0066710_100005799_pt1 | contig 11366 bp, 11 predicted proteins | sample GraSoiAngelo_159_FD_79666 | JGI IMG/M metagenome (GOLD analysis project Ga0066710, IMG submission 79666) | Grasslands soil microbial communities from the Angelo Coastal Reserve, California, USA - 14_1009_16_40cm | ecosystem: Environmental > Terrestrial > Soil > Grasslands | place: USA... | reverse complement strand
GCGGAAGGTTGGTCACGCGGTGATCGCCGAAGTCGATGTCACCGGAGTCCGGAAGCTCGAAGCCGGCGATGGCGCGCAGGGTCGTCGTCTTGCCGCACCCCGAAGGGCCGAGGAGCGCCATCAGCTCGCCGTCTTGGACGTCGAGGTGGAGGTCGTCGACGGCGACGACGCTACCGAAGCGCTTCGTCAGGCCCCTCAGCGTGATCGCCGACATCGGCGCCGGCCGCCGGTCAGGTTGACATCTCGCGGTTCCAGCGGTCGATCAGCTTCGGCTTCTGATCGTTGATCCAGAGCCAGTCCCACTGGAGGATCTTCGGGATGTCGGCTTGGGTGACCGGCATGATCGGTTTGAGCTCGTCGGGCATCTTCACCTGCGTGTTGGCGGGCAGCCAATAGAACTGACGCAGCCACATTTCCTGCGTCTCTCGCTTGAGCATCCAGTTCACGAAGGCAAAGGCGGCGGGCTTGTTCTTCGAGCCCCCGGTGACCGACACGTCCTGCTCGAACATGAGCATGCCCTCGGCCGGCGCCACCCAGCCGATGGGTGCCCCGGACTTCTGGAGGCGGGCGGCCGCCGGCATGTCGAGGATACCGATCAGCACCTCGCCCTGGACGAGCAGCTTTTCCATGTCACCCGAGAAGTCCGTCTGCTTGAAGGGCTTCAGCTCCGCGATCTTCTTGTAGGCGGTGTCGACGTCCTTGTCGCCGCCGGTCCAGATCTTGGACGTCAGGCAGATGGTCATCTGCCCGGCCGAGTTGACGATGTTGTAGATGCCGATCTTGCCCTTGTACTCGGGCACGGTCCACAAGTCCTTCCACGCCTTGGGCACGGTTTTGATTTTATCGGTGCGATAGGCGAGGCCGATGGGGCCGACCAACGCCAGTACTCCCATGTCGTCCTTGATCCTGAGGTTCGGCGCCACGCTCTTGAGGTTCGGCACGAGTTCAGCCGGTAACTTCGTGTAGCGCCCCTCGGCGCGGAGCGGCGCCGCCCAGACCTCGTTCGTGATCACGATGTCATAGGGCGGATTGTCCTTGCCAGCTGCCTTCAGCTTCGCCACCCAGTCCTTGGACAAGCCGATGGCGAGCTCGACCTTGATGCCGGGGTGCTCCTTCTCGAAGGTGGGCACGACCGTGCTGCGCATGAACTCCTCCCACGGCCCGCCGTAGCTGGTGATGGTGATGGTGCCCCCGGCCTGCGCCCCGGCCTCCCGGCCCGGGACACCGACGGAGGCGATCGCGCCCGCGGTCAGCGCGGTCCGGAGAAAGCTTCGGCGGTCGAACCGCACGCGCTGCTCGAGACGAGGTTGGTCGACCATAGTCGTCGCGCCCCCATTCGTGAGAACCCTTGACCGTTCGATCAGACGAAATTGCCGTATCTTGTCCCGGCGATCGTGGCCCGTCAAGCGACGCCGATCAGCGTTCAGGCTCCCCGCCGATCGTGCAAGAGGAGTTGCCCGACACCTCGGCGCGGGTCTCGCGAAGGGGGGTGGGCCGCAGTGAGACGCGTATCAGCGGGTAGGACCTCGGACCGTCTGCACGCTCGGTGGCCTCATGGCCTGCAGATGAAGTTCGATGTTTACGAGCGAGTTCGCAATCTGCTTCATGATCGACATGAACTCGGAGGTGTCCGCGAAGGCTTTGCTCAAGTTCTGGATCGCTGTTTCAGTCTCCGCGTTCATGTGCTCTCCTCCGTCGCGCGCTCCTGGGAGCATGTCTCCCTCGTCGGGCGTGAGCAAGCCATCATCGGGCGACACCGAGAGCCAGGATAGCAGAACGCCCCGCCGCTACGTTGAGAACGCGACGAGCAGTGACGCCTTTCGTGCGTCGCATCATCGCTTGTCCTCCTCAGCATTCGGGGCGCGTTTCACGCTGACCCTCTCGTGCGCGCCCCACACGCGCATTTCGGTCACGCTCACGAGTGTGCCCCGTATCCGACGGTGCGACGTTGGCGACCGAACAATGCGCGGACCGGCCGTCGCCGGAGTGGCTCCTGGCGCCCGCCTTGCGTAAGATCTGGACCTGGGATGAAGCCCAAGCTGAAAGTCTGGGGTGACATTCGGCGACGATCTCAAATTCGGCGCCGGGCGGGCCCGATTGCTGGAGCTGATCGAGAAGCACGGCTCGCTCCGGCGGGCGGCCGAGGAGTTCGAGATGTCTTACCGCCACGCGTGGGGTTATCTCCGCGAGCTGGAGAGCGCAGCCGGGTTCAAGTTCGTCGAGCGAGCCCCGGGCGGCGGTCCCCACAGCGGTATGCGTTTGACCGAGCCTGCCCGGCGCTTCCTTCAGCGCTACCGCAAGTTCCGGAGCGGGCTCGAGGCCGCGATGAAGCGACAGTTCGAGCGATCGTTCAAGCAGTGACGCAGCACCGGTGTCAGTAACGGGACACCACTCAGTCCTTCCCGACCATGACGTCCGACGCCTTGATCACGGCGTAGACCTGGTCTCCCACCGTCAGCCTTAGTTCGTCGACGGCCTCGTTGGTGATCGACGCAGTCACCCCGACGCCAGGGCTGATCTCGATCTTCACGTGGGCGGTCGTCGCGCCGCGCTTGACGTCGACCACACGTCCCTTCAACAAGTTCCGCGCGCTGATCTTCACGCTGTCCTCCTTCTGGTCACCCCTGCGTCCAGCCACGCCGGCCTCCACAGTCAGGATCTTTCTCGCCGAGTCGCAACGAGCTTCAATTTCCTTTCGCTCCGCGCGGGTCCACGGTATCAGGGAGACAGCGGAGGTCTGCGCGCGGGACCGGCGGCTTGTCGACGTCTTTGTTCAGAGCGTCGCTAGATTCCCAGACCTTTTGGATTGCGGCTTCACATCCGGCACGATCCATATAAGCCTTTCCAATTTGCCAACCTTCGGCCGTCACATTCCGTGCCCAGAGGACCCACGCGCACTCGGCGTGAGCCGTTGCAGTCGAGGTGAGCAGGGAGAGGGCGACGAGCAGTGGAGCCTTTCGTGCGAGCCGCGTCATCGGTTGACCTCCGTCACGAGAGCCAGCTGGCCGACCGGGCACCCACTACTCAGTGGTGAGGCCTGACTCCTTGACAAGCTTCGCCAGGACAGTCTCGGCCTTGAAGTATTCCTCCGCGATCGCCCGTGCCGCCCGGCGATGACGTTCGTAATCGGCGTCGACGGCCTGGAAGGCCGCCAGGACGTCGTCGAAGCTGTTGAAGGCGAAGAGCCCTTCGCCGGTCGGGAGGAACTTTCCGAACGCGGTGTCCTGGGTGATCACCGGACGCCCCGCGGCGAGATAGCAAGCGCTGCGATCGCTGAACCAGCCGCTTCGGAGACGCACGTTCTGGTCCTTGGCGACGGTGAATTCTCCGCGCGATCCCAGAATGTAGTCGCGGTAGGGCTCGATGCGTCTCGAGAGCGTCATGGCGTCGATGAGCCGCCACCCGTGCGACGTCAACAGGCGGATCGCTTCGGCGTCATCGTCACTCCGCCCTACCCACGTGGGCTCGCCTTCCCCCTTTTGACCTTTCAGGGCGAGGGCCAGCTCCAGCGGCTGCCCGCTCCGCCGCGGGAGATCGACGAACTTGAGGAATTCATGGTGTTTGCTCCACGTGTACGACTCGCCCCGCCACTCGACGTCCTTACCGGACTGACGCCAATTCGCAACGGTGGTGAAGCGGGGCGCCGGCGGGGAATGAGTCACGTGAGCCGCCGACGTGGTGGAGGTCCACCAATCGAGCACGACCGGTTGACGCGTGGCGCGGTAGTCGAAGCGATCGACCGGGACGCAACAATCTGGCGCGCCGAGGTTCTCTCCGTACGAGAAATGATGGGTATGGGCGTTCAGCAGGTCGATGTAGGACGCCGTCCCTTTCGCCACTTCGATCTGCGGCAGGACAGGGTCCGTCTCGAGATAAATGCGCACTGGAACGCGCTGATGCTCGGGGCGCAAGATCGTCGACCCGGTGAGATTGACGAGGGCGTCGGCTCGGTCGAAGAGCCGCCGAACCTCGGCGGCTGAGAGACCGAATGTGCGCCCGCCCTGCGCTGCGGCGCAATACGCCCACCGATCGGAGAAGCCATAGCGCGCCATCAAGGCGCTGAGGTAGTTGACGGTGTACGTGGGATCGTCGGTGATCGTGTTCCGGTCGGGATCGTACGGCCACTCATTAGTGTCTTCGACGTAGTAGACCGCGAACCCCAATCGGCGGAAGCCTTCGAGATAGTGGAGCACCTGCCAGGCCACACCCGCGAGAGGCATACGACCCATCATTCCGAGGACGACCAGTCGCAGCCTCGCGGTCATCGCCTATGCCAGGCGCGCTTCGTACGCCCGGAGGATCTGCGCCTTGTCGAGCATCGCGCTCCCCCCGGGGATCTTCCGGGCGACCAGTCTCAGACTCCCGAGCCGACCCACGCTGTGCGGCGGGTGGTTGTCCGTGAGAGTCGTGACGTCGAAATGCTCCCGCACCAGCGCGCGAAGACTATCGATCGAAAACACCGTCGGCTCATCGGGCGTCGGGTCTCCTCCAGTATCCACGCTGATGAACGCTGCTCCGTCGTCGTTGAGGATCCTCCAAATCTCCTTCAACGCCGCGCCCGGATCCGGCATGTGATCGAGCGCGTTGCGACAGATCACCAGGTCGGCACAGTCATCCAGCAGCGGAAGACTCTCTGCACTGAGCGACAGGTAGAGCGTGCGACCGCCCGCTTCGTCGGCGACCAGCATCTTGAGCCGCTGATACAGATACAGGAGGGGATCGATCGCGATCTTGACGCTCGCCGGAAACGCGGCGAGGTCCCCGGTGCAACCACACCCGATGCTCACGACGGTCTTGCCCTGGAACCAGTTTGTATCTCGGCCCAAATAGCCGACGACCTCGTCCAGCAAGAGCCGCGAGTAGGCGAGCCTCTCGGCATCGTAGGAGCCGCCAAAGCGATCCCGCTCATACTTTTCGTGATAGAGGAACCAGCCAACCTCGTCCAGGTACCGTGGATCGGTCAGATCGGGTATCTGTGGCATGTCGTGCCCCCGCGAAAGCATATGTCATGGCGCCACGCGCTCGAGCACCCGGGTGAGGACTTTTTCGGCATCGAAATGCTCCTCGGCCAGGGCTCGGGCCGCACGGGCGTGGCGCTCGTAGTCAGCCTCGACGGCCTCGAGAGCGGCGGCGGCTTCGTCGACGTTATGGAAGCGGAAGAGGCCCTCGGCGTCAGGCAGGAAACGGCTGGGGCCGGTGTGCTGGACGACCGCCGGCTTGCCAGTCGCGAGATAGCAGACGGTCCGGTCGCTGATCCAGGCCGTGGCCAGACGCGTGCAGGACGGCTTGGCGCAGCTGAACTCCCCCCGTGACTTCCGGATGTAAGCGCGATACTGGTCGGCAGTCGCGCTGACCTCGAGGGCGTCGCGGACGATCCAGCCGTGCCGCTCGAGAAATCGCCGCTCCTCCTCGACCTCGCCGAGCGCGATCGCGAGCTCCAGACGGGGACAGATCCGCGACGGCAGCTCGACGTAGTCGAGAAAGGCGCTGCGCTTCTCGTTGGAGTAGGACTCGCCGCCGCGGAGGACCCAGTTTCCCCACCAGCTCGACACGGTCGTGTAGGGCGCCTCGGCAGGGACGGGTGCCACAGACCAGGCCGGAATGAATATCGGCGGCGGCGTGTAGTGCCATCGCAGACCGCAATCCGGGAATCGAGCCGCCGGCGTGCCCACCGTTTCCCCGATGGTGAAATACACGTCATGCGGCGCCACGGCCATTTGCCCCTCGCTGATCCAGCACTGTGTCAGCCCCGGGTCGATATCGACCAGGGCTGACTTCCTGAAGCGCCGGACCATCTCGGTTTCTGCGCAGTATCCGAGGTCCAGGACGAGGTCCGCTTCGGCGGCGGCGTCGAGGTCCAGGTATCCCTCGACCTTCGGCTCGAGCGCCAGCGACTGCGCCAGGCCGAAGCCCTCGAGCTGGCTCCGTAGCGCCGCCGCCCTCTCGCGCGTCACGCCGGGGGCGACGCTGCGATCGACGACCTCGAGCCAGATCACCTGGCAGCCCAGTGCGCGCAGGCCGAGCACCCAGTTGAGATACACCCAGAGATGGCCGCCGACAACCGGGGGGAGATTGCTGCCGGAAAGACAGACGGTCAGACTCACCGAATCACCCTTTGGGTGAATCCGTTGTACCACGCGGGCAGGCGGCCGCGCTCGGCCGCGCGTCCACGGTGGAGTGCCGCGCCGAAGCGCGCTCGAGTCGACCCTCGTCGTGATCGACGGCATCGCTGCCGCATTCCAGCTATCATCGGGGCCGCCATGCGCTGGGACGAATCCCCGAGAGCGCTGATGAACGCCGCCGTGGCCGCGGGCGTTCTCAGCGCTGCGTTCGTCCTGGCCAGCCGGCGGGATCACGCCGGATACACTATCGGCGCAGCCCTTCTCGCCCTGCTCAGCGCGCTCTTCGTCTACCGCGCCTGGGAGTTCTCGACCCGTCACCAGTTGGATGAGGAGCGGCGCGGGCGGCTCCGCCTCTGGCTCCGCCGAGTCCCACCACCGGTCGAGGTCCGAATTGTCGCCGTGCCCTATGACGAGGCGATCCATCTCGCTCGGGAGCTGCGCGACATCTTCCTCGAGGCGGGATGGCCGGCTCGAGGTGTCTTCAAGGCCGCGCGCGAACACGCCGGAAGCACCGGCCTTGTTCTCGCGGTGAATGACGACGCCCCATCCGTTGAGGCTCGGTACCTGTTGCTGACGCTCCGCGAGTTCGGCCTGGAGGCCGAGACCTCGATGAAGAGCGCGCTCCCGGACTCCGGGACGCTCGAGCTACTCGTAGGGCGACGGCCAATGCACTGACGGCTCGAGCACCCCTGCGCACAGGGGTGGAGGCATGATGAACCTACGCGCTGCGCTCGCCGGAGATGTCGCCGACCGGCGGCGTCGCCTCGACGCCCTTCCTCCGTCTTCACCTTTATAGTTGGGCCTTCGCGATAACCGAACACTGAGTCTGTGGCAATCCAGGTGCCATTTCCGGAAAGTCAGCCTTCGTCGGCGCCTGCGAAGTACCCACGCCCGATCGACCAAGAGCCTGCAAGAATTGCTAACACAGGGCTCCGCGGGCAACGTCGGATCCCCGGCGCGGAAGTGAAGCCAGTCTCCTTCCAGACTTCGTCGCGTCGCCGATCGAGCAGTGCCGGGAAATGTCACCCCTCCTGACATTTCCAGAAAAGGCCGCGAAGCGCGCATCGAGGCAGGCCGGGAGGCATCGCGCTTTTTCACACATATGGTTCCAGCTTGCCGTGCTGTCATCCACCCCGCGGCCATCCGACTCTAACCCCTCGCCGTCGCGAGCGCCCCGTACTCGGCACGCGGGTTGCTGTGAAAAACGGTTGGGGCTGCCTGCTGAAGGAGTATGAGGCCGCGGGCATTCGAAACGGCGAGAAAGGCCACGCCGAGAAGGGGAACTGACATGCAGAAGAGCGTAAGGACGTCGATGGTGGGGCTCGGCAGGTGGCTTGGGGTCCTGAGCGTCGCGTTCGTTGTGAATGTGGCCCCGGGGTCGGCGAGGGCGGAAGAGATCGTGACGATGATCCGCTACTTCGACGCGAATGGCGTCGCCCACTACGTCGGCAGCATGGACCAGGTGCCTCCCGAGTACCGCGCGAGCGCCAAGTCGCCGGACTCGGACTTACGCATGCCACCGGTGACGTCTGTCGGCAACGATCACTATGGCCGGCAGACCCACGAGGTCGAGTACAAGCGATACCTCGAGCGCCGCGCGCAGCAGCGAGAGAAGTCGGACCAGGAGTATCGAGATCTCTTGCAGCAAGAGGCAGGGCCGCGAGCCGAGTCCGCCGCGCGGAAAGGTGTCCGCGACGTCGCCGGGCGCGAAAAGTTTCTCAGGGACCGAAAGAGCGCGGAGTCCACGTACGCCACGCAGCGTGCGAAGTGGCTCACGAGCTGCGAGCGCCAGGAGCGCATCGTGGACCACGACCGGGCCAAGCACTGGAACCTCTACGGTCAGCGATGGAGCGACGAGGAAACGGCCGCGCGGAAGGAGAGGGCCATCGCCGCCTCCGGTTGCCGCCAGCTGAAGAAGTGAACCGCGCGGTCCCCGTTTAAGTAACCTCCCCCTCTCCCTCCCGGCTCGGACCCTCCGCGGCTCGCCGCTACCCGATTCCTTCCGTCCCATCAGCGCTGCGCCAGAGGGTCAATTCCCGATCGCGGCATTCATGTCCGCCTGGATCTCGGCAATGGACAGCGGCCGGGCGTAAATCCGGATCTCGTCGAGGACGCCCTTGAAGTATTCGCCCCAGACGCCATTGCCACCGAGGCGAAGGGCGCCCGCGGAAGCTGCGATCGGGCCGCTGAAGGGCTGGCTGGAGACTAGAACGCCGTTGACGTAGAGCCGCAAATTGGCGCCGTCGTAGGTGCCGGCCAGATGAGACCAGGTATTGAGGGGTAGCGCCGCCGGCCCTGGCGTGCCGTGTTCGCCGCTGGAGGCGGTCCCGACATTGAAGTACACGTTGGGCTGATTGACGGGCGAGCCGGCGTAGAGGGTGTAGACGAACTCGCCGGGCTGCTCCTTCATAAGAACCGTGCTCCAGGTTGCAGTGGTCGAGGTGGGATAGACCCAGGCCTCGAGGGTCATACCGGCCGTGAGGTTCAGCGAGGAGGTCGCCGGGATGGTCACGAAGTCGGTGCCGTTGAAGGCGATCGCGCTACCGAACCGCCCGTAGCGGGTCCACGAGACGCCGCTGCCGAGCGTGCCGGTGTTGTTGTTGCCGGAGGCGTCGCGTACGACGGTGCCGGTGCCCTCGCTGAACGAGTATGCCGCGACGAGCCCCTGGGGCTGGGTACTCGGCAGGCTCGCGCCATTCGACACGGTCACCGGAACGCTCGCGGTGCTCACGGTCGGCGGAGTCACATCAACCAAGGTCGCGCTCCCGACCGCCGTATTCATGTCCGCCTGGACCTCGGTCGAGGAGAGCGCCCGGCTGTAGATGCGGACCTCGTCGATGCGGCCCTGGAAGAACTCCTTCCAGATGCCGTTGCCGCCGATCCTGAGGGCCCCGGTGGAGGTCAGGATCGGTCCCGTGAAGGGATTGCTGGCGACGAGGACGCCATTGACGTAGAGCTTCAAAGTGGCGCCGTCGTATGTGCCCGCCAGGTGCGACCACGTATTGACGAGGAGCGCCTGGGCGCCGATGGTCGCGCGCTCGCTCTTCGCGGAAGTACCGGTGTTGAAGAAGACGTGCGGCCGATTGGGGCGAGCGCCGGCGTAGAGCGTGTAGACGAACTCGCCGGGCTGCTCCTTCATGAGCACCGTGCTCCACGTGCTCGCCGTCGCGGTGGGATAGACCCAGGCTTCGAGCGTCATCGCCGTGGTGAGGTTCAGCGAGGCTGCGGCCGGAATGGTGACGAAGCCGGCGCCGTTGAAGACCAGGGCGCTACCGAACCGGCCCTGCCCCGTCCAGGTGACGCCGGTGCCGAGGGTTCCGGTGTTGTTATTGCCGGATGCGTCCGCGACGGCGGCGCCGCTGCCCTCGTTGAACGAGTACGCCGCGACGAGCCCGGGCCTGGGCAGCGTGCTCGGGCTCGAGCTCGGCACCGCGACGGTATTCGACACGGTCACCGCGATGTTCGCGGCGAGCGCGGTGTTGCCGGCGGCGTCCCGCGCGCGCGCTGACAGAGTGTGCGCACCGTTGGAGACGCCGCCCGTGGTCCAGGAGATGGAGAACGGCGCGGTCGTTTTCTCCGAGCCGTAGGCCGCACCGTCGAGCAGGAACTGGACGCCCGCCACGCCGACGTTGTCCGAGGCCGAGGCGGTCACGGTCGTCGTGCCCGAGACGATCGCGCCGGAGCCCGGCGTGGTGATGCTGACAGTCGGCGGCGTGGTGTCAGAGGCGACGGTGACAGTCGCCGCGATGGTGGCCTTGCCGGTGTTGCCGGCGGCGTCGCGCGCCGTCACGGTCAGCATGTTCGTCCCGGACTGGAGGACGATCCCGCTGACGTTCCAGGCGGTCGTCCCGGCCGCCGTCCCGCTGCCGCCGCGGTCGTTCGACCACGTCACTTGAGTCACGCCGACGTTGTCCGACGCGGTGCCCTGCAGCGCCATCGAGGAGCCGGTGGTGCTATACGTCGGCGCCGACGTCGGCGACGTGATGGTTACCACGGGCGCCGTCGTGTCCAGCCCCGTCCCGCTGCCGGTGACGATCGCCGAAGCGGTGCTTCCATTCGCGGTGAAGCTGATCGTCGCGCTGGCCGTCGCGGTCGTCGACGGGGTGAAGCGCGCGGTCACCGTCTGGCTCGTGCCCGCCCCGCTCAGCGTGAACGGACTCCCGGACACGACGCTGAAGGGTGGGGAAACGGATGCCGACCCGGAGATGGTCCCGCCGCCGGTGTTCGACACAGTGAAGGTCCGATCCGCGAAGCTCCCGACGTTGATGCTTCCGAAATTCACCGTGCCAGTCGGACTCACGCCGAAACCGCTTCGCGCGGCGGCGCTCGCAGTGGCCGAGCACGGGCTCTGAGTGCCGCTCGTATCCACGGCGCTCACTGAGACAAAGTAGAGAGTGCCGGCGGTGAGCCCGGTAAGCCGCGTGCTCACCGTCTGGTTGGTACTAGGAGCCGATGTCGGGGAGGCAATCTGAACGAACGCTGATCCTGGGCAAGGCGAGGCGGCGGTCCCGTAGTAGAGGAGATACCCGGACAGATCTGTTAGGGGGCTTCCGTCAGTATTGGTGGTCGGAGCGGTCCAGGCGGCGTCCAGGACTCCGGCTTCTCCCGTGGCGGCGACCAGAAGGACGCCGATGAGGAGAAGGACGAGCGTTGCGAATTCGACGGTGGCCCACGTGTTCCTCGAAGACATGGTGGTCGCCTCCTCGGGAGACCACCGTGTTCCCGGGGGGTGACCGAGCACCCCGCTCCTTTCGGCAGTCCGGCTGTCAGGCTTCGCACCCTGACCCGTGACTTTGCGTCCCTGCCTCGCGGCAGGTTTGCCCTGAGCGAGAAGGAGGTCTTCCCGCTCAAGGCATCAGTGCAGTGCGGATGCCACATATCGGATCGATCACGGCCAGTGCGCCTAAGTATCCGGAAACAAGGAAGCCAGCGTGACGCGATGAAATCCAGACGAACCGTTCGGGCAGCGATACGAGTGCCATGATGGTCACGCTAAATCGATCGAGCGTCGACGTGCTGACGTCTCAGTTTTGAGAGCGCTTCCCGAAGTTTCGCAGTCCTGCGAATCTCGAGAGAAGACCTGGCCTGTCCCATCACTGCGCGGCCAGCGGCGTATTCATATCCGTCTGGATTTCGGCGGGCGAGAGGGCGCGGTTGTAGATGCGGACCTCGTCGACGAGTCCCTGGAAGTACTCACCCCAGACGTTATTGCCGCCGATGCGGAGGGCACCGGTGGAGCTCACG
>Ga0066710_100005794_pt1 | contig 11371 bp, 14 predicted proteins | sample GraSoiAngelo_159_FD_79666 | JGI IMG/M metagenome (GOLD analysis project Ga0066710, IMG submission 79666) | Grasslands soil microbial communities from the Angelo Coastal Reserve, California, USA - 14_1009_16_40cm | ecosystem: Environmental > Terrestrial > Soil > Grasslands | place: USA... | reverse complement strand
CGACGCCGGGGCGTCTGCTCGATCACCTGCAGACCGGCAAGGCCGTGCTCGACAACGTCGAAATGCTGGTGCTTGACGAAGCCGATCGCATGCTCGACATGGGCTTCATCGACGACATCACGACCATCGCCGACCATGTGCCGAGCGCGCGCCAGACGGTGATGTACAGCGCGACCTTCGCTGGCCATGTCGGGCGCCTCGCGCACAACCTGCTGCGCGATGCCAAGCGCATCGATGTCGCGTCGCACACCGACACCCATGTGAACATCGAGCAGCGCCTGCACTGGGCCGACAACAGCACGCACAAGAACGCGCTCCTCGACCACATCCTGACCGAGCGCGACATGGAGCAAGCGCTGGTGTTCACGAGCACGCAACGCGATGCCGACTGGCTCGCCGACCGCCTCGCCGACATGGGCCACCATGTCGCGTCCTTGCACGGCGGCCACCCGCAAGGCCGGCGCAACCGCGTCCTGCAGGGACTGCGCAACAAGCAGCTGAAGATCCTGGTCGCAACCGACGTCGCGGCGCGCGGCATCGACGTGCCGAGCATCAGCCACGTCATCAACTACGGCTTGCCGATGAAGGCCGAGGACTACGTGCACCGCATCGGCCGCACCGGTCGCGCCGGGCGCAATGGCCTGGCGGTGACGCTGGCCGAGCGGATGGACAGCGGCATGATTCGCCGCATCCAGCAGTTCACGACGCAGAACATTCCGGTCGCTACCGTGGCCGGCCTGGAGCCGAAAATTGCCGCGCCGAAAATGTTCGCTGCGCGGCCTGAAAGTCGGTTCACGAAGCCGGGTGGCGGCGACAAGCGATTCGGCAAACCTTTCGCGCAACGTCGCGATTCCGATGTCGCTCAACGCCGCGATACGCCTTTTGCGCCGCGTCGCGATGACAACTTCGCGCCGCGTCGCAAGCCCGGCGTCAAGCCGCAGCGCCCCGGCGGCTACAGCCGCTGAGCCGCCGACGCAAGAACAAAACTGCAGCCGCCCGCGGCTCGACTCCGAGCAGCGGGCGCCTGCAGTTCAGACCGTCAAACGAGTCGTTCAGGGACGAACGGCAATCTCGTTCTTCACCGCTTTCACGCCGCTGACCTTGCGCGTGATGTCTTCGGCGGTCGTCTTCTCCTTTTCGTTCTTCGCGAAGCCCGACAGCATCACCGTGCCGTTCAGCGTTTCGACCTTGATGGAAGTGGCATCGACGTCCTTGTTGTCGATGAAGCGCGCCTTCACCGCGGTGGTGATGGCCGCATCGTCGACATAAGCGCCGACCGTTTCCTGGCCCCGCTTCACGGCGCAGCCGGGCAGGGTGAGCAACGCGGTCGAAGCGAAGGCGGCGGCGATGACGGCGGCGAGCGTGGTGGTTCTTGCAAGCATGACGGTTCTCCTGTGGGTCGTTTGACATTCAAGAATGAAAGGGCGGTCTACGTGGCTGAGATCTGCCCCACCACCCGAGGGGCCGAGCCGGTGAAACGGGTTACTCGTCGAGCATGTCCTTGAGTTCTTCGGCGTGCTCTTCCTCGTCGTGGAGCACGTCTTCGAGCAGGCGTCGCGTGGTCGGGTCCTTGTCGCCGATCAGGTCGATCATCTGGCGGTAGGTCTCGACCGCCACGCGCTCGGCCACGAGGTTGGCGCGCACCATCGCCTTCAAGTCAGCCGAGCTGTCGTAGTCGGCATGGCTGCGTCGACTCAGGCTGTCGGGCGAAAAATCGGGGTCGCCGCCGAGCTGCACGATGCGCTCGGCGATGCGGTCGCCGTGACGCGCTTCGGCCTGCGCATGCTCCATGAATTCTTCGGCGATGCGCGGCGACGCCATGCCATGCGCGGTGAAGTAGTGGCGCTTGTAGCGCAGCACGCAGACGAGCTCGGTCGCGAGCGCGTCGTTGAGCAGCTTGACGATGTCGTCGCGCCACAAGCCGTAGCTCGGTGTGACGGCGCCTTCTTCGATGCTGCGCTTGGCCGCTTCGATCGCGCGGCTGTCGAGTTGCAGATGCTGGTCAGCGCTCTCGCCGGGCAGTGTTCGCCGCGGAGCCGATGAAGTCTTCACGGACATGGAATGAGTCCTCGCGCAGAGAATGAAAAGAGAATCGATGCGGCGGCGTCAGCCGAGCGCAGTGACACCGAGCAACGCCATCACCAGCACGATCAGGAACAACACCAGGAAGATGCCGAACAGAAGCTTCGACACGCTGGCCGCGCCGGCCGCCACGTTGGTGAAGCCGAGCACACCGGCCACGATGGCAATCAATGCGAAAACGAGAGCCCAATACAGCATCACGCGCTCCTGTAGTTGACCCGTTGCCGCACGCGGCGGCTCAGCGGTCGTTCGATGGACAAACTCTAGAGTTGCGCAGTGGCCCGAGCCATCGGAGCGCGAGCCCTCGGTGTGTAGGACGACGCCGCATAAGCATAAAAGAGCGCGCCGAAGCGCGCCTGAAAGCCGTCGCGTGGAGTCGAACCGCGCTGCAGAGGGAGGGCGGATCAGCGCAGTCCGCGCGACGGGCGTTGGGATCGGTGTCGCGGTCGCTCGCTCAATCGCGATCGCGCCGTGACAGCAGCGTTACCAGCGCCATCAGCGCCGCGCCTGCGGCAGCAGCAATCAGGATCGATTTCAGCGGCTCGTCCTTGACATAGCCGACGGTGCTGTCGGAGACGCGAACGGCGCGGTCACGCAGCTGCTGCGAGGTTTCGCGCACCGCGTCGGCACTGCGCCTTGCGAGCTCCTCGGCTTGCGTCGCGACCCGATTGATGATCGGTGCGGCGCGATCGCGCATTTCGCTCGCCTTTTCGGACAGCTGGTCGATCGTTTCATGCGCGGCGCGCTGAGTCGCCTTGATCGCACTCTCGGCGCCTTGGGCCGCCTGGTCGGCGACAGTGTCGGTGGCTTGGCTTGGAGACTTGTTGACGTTCATGGGAGGGCCTTTCTGTGGTCTGCTGTGAGTGGCCTGACCAGGTCGGTGGCGAAGGGCGTCAGCTCCCTTGGATCAGTCCGAAGAGAAAGCTAACGTAGCTTAGGGAGCACGCAGGATCGGCACCATGGGAAGCGGGCCCGTTGCCGTGTCGGCCGGACGAGCGCGCGCCTGTAGGACCACGCTGACGTAGCGAAGTTGCCGTCAGGCCGCGACGCTGGCCTCTGATTCGGCGGCGCACGCCGGCAGCGTCGCGCTGACTCGCGTCCCGCGGCCCGGGGCCGATTCGAGCCTGAACCTGCCGCCCTCGGCTTCGACGCGGTAGCGCATGCCGAGCAGCCCGTGAGTCGAGGCGCGACGCACCGAAGGGTCGAAGCCGTCGCCGTCGTCGCACACCGAGATCTCCGCCGTGCTGTCGTGCTGGGCCAGCGTGACTTCGACCTGCTTGGCGCGCGCGTGCTTGGCGATGTTGGTGAACGCCTCCTGGACGATGCGGTAGACCGTCAGCTCGGCCGCCGGCGTCAACGCCACCGGCTCGCAGCGGCAATCGACCGCGATGCCCGAGCGCTGCGCGAACTCGCGGGCCTGGATGTCGAGAGCCGCCAGCAAGCCGAGGTTGCTCAGCGACGACGGACGCAAGTCTTCGATGATCCGGCGCTTCAGCGCGATGCCGTCGTTGAGGATGCCGTTCAAGTGAGTCAAGCGCTCGATCGCTTCCGGCGACGAGCTCTTCAGACGCGACTTGATCCGCGCGGCGTCGAGCTTGGCCGCGGTGAGCAACGCTCCGAGCTCGTCGTGCAGCTCGCGCGCGAGGCGGCTGCGCTCGTCCTCGCGCGCGGTTTGCAGGTGCTGCGCGAGCTCGGTGAGCTGCGCGGTACGGCGCTCGACCTCGCGCTCGAGCCGGTCGCGCTCGGCCTCGATCGCTTGCTCGCGCTCGCGCCGGTGCGCATCGAGCGCCGCGGTCTGGCGCAGATACATGCCGAGCGCGAGCAGGCTGATCGCGCTCATCGCCGCGACGCCGATGCGGTTCAGCAGCAAGGTGTTGAACACATCCCTTCGGCCGGCCGCGACCTTGCGCGTTTCGGAGGCGACCAGCTGCTCGGAGACGCGGCGAATCTCGTCCATCTGCTCCTTGCCGATGTCGGTCAGTAGCACGCTGCGCCAGGCTTCGGTTCGGCCTTCGTCGTACAGCCGCATCGTCGCCTCGAGCTCAGACAGCTTGCGCTGAACCAGCGTCTTCAGCGTCTTCATCGCCTGCGCTTCCTGCGGATCGTGGGCGTAGTAGACGGTGAGCCACTTCAAGGCCGCATCGATGTCGTCGAACGCGTCGCGGTAGGGCTCGAGATATTCGCGGCGGCCGGTCAGCAAGTAGCCGCGCTGGCCGCTTTCGGCGTCGACGACGCGTTGCGACACGCTCGCGAGCTGGTTGCGCGCGATGGCCATCGTGCCGAGTTGCCCCATCGACGACGTGGAATGCCAGTAAGCCACTTCGCTGATGAGGATCAGCGCCAGCGCGGCCAGCGCCGCGAGTGGAAACACCAACGGACTGCGTCTGAGGCGCAGCAGGATGTTCAGCGGCTTGTGTTGCATCTAAACTCGCTTCAATCGGACCGTCAGTCCGAGCGGGGCCTGCCATGATTCGAGTCGCCATCGTCGACGATCACGCGATTGTGCGCGCGGGGTTGCGCCAGTACTTCTCCGATCAGGTCGACCTCAAGGTGACCGGCGAGGCGTCGAACGGGCGCGAGGCGCTGGAGCTCGTGCGCAAGGGCGACATCGACGTGATGCTGATGGATTTGTCGATGCCCGACCAGAGCGGCGTCGATGCGCTGGCGGCGATCAAGGCGCGCGCGCCGGATCTGCCGGTGCTGATCTTGTCGGGTTTTCCGGAAGAGCATTACGCGACGACGCTGCTGCGCCAGGGCGCGAGCGGCTACCTCAACAAGGAGTGCGACCCCGAAGAGATCGTCAAGGCAATCCGCACCGTGCACCGCGGGCGCAAGTACATCACTGCCGGCGTCGCCGAGCTGCTCGCCGACGGGCTGGCAGGCGGAGGCGACAAGCCGCCGCACGAGCAGCTGTCGGAGCGCGAGTTCCAAGTCTTCCTGCGCCTGGCCAAAGGCGAAACCATCGGCCACATGGCCGAGAGCATGTCGCTGAGCGTGAAGACCGTGAGCACCTACCGCACCCGCGTGATGGAGAAGATGAAGCTCGAGTCGAACAGCGACCTCACCTACTACGCGCTGAAGAACGGCTTGATTCAGTAGGTCGCGCGCACCGCTCGCGCCGTGGGTCACGACAGCGCACCGTGGGCGCTGTTGCCGCTGTCGCCTTGAGCCAGCCGGGTGCAATAGTTGATCAGCCCGTCGATCTCGTTGGACTTGTCGAACACCTTGTCGGCACCGAGTTCGAGGCACTTGCGCCGCATGTCGGGTGTGGCGTAGTTGCTGAGCACGACGAGCTTGCGCTGCGCGCCGCGCACCGCCTGCAGCACGCCGAGGCCGGAGCCACGCTTCAGAAAGATGTCGATGATGACGAGGTCGCAGGCGTTGTCGGGCCGACCGAGCCAATGCTTGGCAGTGGACTCGTCTTCGGCCGTGCCGACGACCTCGAGCGGCACCATCTCTTCCAGCGTCGCGATCAGATTCTCACGAATGACCGGGCTGTCTTCAACGATGTAGGTTCTCAGGTTCGCCATGGACTGCGTCGCTCGGAGTGGACATGGGTTCGAGATGGACTGCGGCGCTCGGTCGAAGGAGCCGCCGGGCGAAGGCTCTTCGCAGATGGGCAGACGACACTGAGCTTGGTTGGAGTGTGCTGCATGGGGGGCATGTCTTCCATCGGTCGACCGCGCGCAGACGCGTCAGTCGTATCCTACACACGGCGCTCGCGCGTTGCCACGGTGCTTGTACTTTCGCCAGCGTCGCCATGACGCGCGAGGAGTAGGAAAAGAACTACGCCATTGCGCGGCGCCGTCCGCTTGGGGCCTCCACGCGGCTTCTCGATACTCCCTCCACACTGCAACTCTGTTCGGGGAGTTCCCATGCGCAGCTTCAGTGCTCTTCTCTTGGCTCTGGCCATGTTGCCCGCCATCGCAGCGGCGGCATGGATGTGGGTCGAGATTTTCAAGGCGGCAGAAGACCTCGGTTCGCTCGGCAACTTCGAAGGCATCCACTTCGACGAGTGAGCGGCGGGCCCGACTGCCAGCCGGAGCCGTGCTCCGGACATTCGCAATGACGAAAGGAGTTCCCATGTCAACTTCCCATTCACTCCAAGCTTCCTTGTTGGTTGCTGCGCTGATGGCCTTCGGCACTGCGCACGCCGCCGACAACATGAGCAAAGCCGACTACAAGGCCGAGAAAGATCGCATCGCGTCGACCTACAAGACCGACAAGGACGCCTGCGGCAAGATGAGCGGCAACGCGAAGGACGTGTGCGTCGAGGAAGCCAAGGCCAAGGAAAAGATCGCCAAGGCCGAGCTCGAGTACAAGAACAGCGGCAAGGACAAGGACCGCATCAAGCTCGAGGTCGCCAAGGCCGAAGCGAACTACGCCGTGGCCAAGGAAAAGTGCGACGACAAGACCGGCAACGACAAGGACGTCTGCGTCAAGGAAGCCAAGGCCGTCGAGACGAAGGCCAAGGCCGACGCGAAGATGGAAAAGAAGGTCACCGCGGCGAAGAAGGACGCGGCCGAAGACAAGCGTGACGCCAACTACAAGGTCAGCATCGAGAAGTGCGATGCGCTGAAGGGCGACGCGAAGAGCAATTGCATCGCGCAAGCGAACGCGAAGTACGGCAAGAGCTGAAGCCGCCTCGCCGGCTATCCGCTCGGGTCGGGTTGACGCCGCACCTGGACCGTGGCTTCCATGCCCAGGTAGGCGTCGGCCGGCCCGTACCAGACGCCGGATATCGGCGCCGCCTGGCTCGGGTCGCGCGCCACGCCGACGCGGATCAACTGGGCGCTGCCGAGCAGGTTGTTGGTCGGATCGAACGGCACCCAACCTGCGCCTGGCAAATACGCCTGCAGCCACGCGTGCGTGGCGCCGGCACCGACGATGCCGGTGCCGCCGTCGGCCGGGTCTGAGCCGTCGAGCGCGGGGTCGTAGAGATAGCCCGAGACGAAGCGGGTTGCGACACCGAGCCGGCGCGCCGCTTCCATCATCAACAGCGCGAAGTCGCGGCAGGTGCCACGGCTGAGCTCGAGCGTTTGCGTCGGCGACTGCGTGCCTTCTTCGTCGCGCGTCGCGTAATCGAAATGATCTCGAATGTGCTGGTTCATCTGCACCAGCAACTCGCGCGTGGCGGTCGGGCCGTCGGTGCGAATGAACTGGCGCGCCCAGGCCGTGAGCCGGCCTTGCGGATCGTCGTGATGTGGGCGCAGGTAATGCTCGAGGTCGAAGCGCTCTTCGACGGTGTAGGCGAACGGAAAGAACTCGGCGCTCGGCGACAGCGGCGGCTCGACGAGACTCGGCTGCGCCTGCTCGATCGTGAAGGTGCAGACGATGCGCAGCTCGGTGGCGCTCGCGAGCGGCTGCACCAGCGCCACCGAATTCGAGTGCGGGTCCTGGATCATCCGCACGATGGCGTCGGGGCTGACCTGCAGATCGGTCGCGAGCACGCGCAGATCATGGCTGTCGCGCGGCCGGAACATCACCCGATGCTCGCCGAAACTCACCGGCTGCTGGTAGCGGTAGACGGTGGTGTGGGTGATGTCGTAGCGGATCGGCACAGCGCTGCTTCGTTCAGACCTTGAGCAATTCGACCTCGAACATCAGCGTGGCATTCGGCGGAATCACGCCGCCCGCGCCGCGCGCGCCGTAGCCGAGTTGCGGCGGGATCACGAGCACGCGCGTGCCGCCGACCTTCATACCTTGCACGCCTTCATCCCAGCCCTTGATCACCATCCCGGCGCCGAGGTCGAACTCGAACGGGTCGTTGCGGTCCTTGCTGCTGTCGAACTTGGCGCCCTTGACGCCGTTGTTGTAGAGCCAGCCGGTGTAGTGCACCGAGACCTGCTGGCCTGCAGCCGCTTGTGCGCCGCTGCCGGTTACGGTGTCTTCGTATTGCAGGCCGGAAGAGGTGGTGTGCATGGCGGATTCCTGGCGCGTGAATGGTCGGGTGCGCATCATGCCATCGAGGCGAAGCGCGCGGCCCAAGCCTCGGTGGCATTCGCCAGCCATTGCGCGAGATCCGCGCCGTCGCAATCGAGTGCGAGCGTGCTGCCGGCCTCGCGCAGCGCGCGCAGTGGATCGCTGAGGTCGATCTCGCGCGCGCCGGTCTGCTTCGACAGCTTCTCGCCGTTCTCCGCCAGCACCAGCGGCGTGTGCAGGTAGATCGGAGTCGGCAAGCCGAGCAGGCGTTGCAGATGAATCTGGCGCGGCGTGTTGTCGGCCAGGTCGGCGCCGCGAACGACATGCGACACGCCTTGCTCGGCGTCGTCGACGACGACCGCGAGCTGATACGTCCATTGGCCGTCGGCGCGGTGCAGAACGAAATCGCCGACCGCCTCGCTCAGGTTCTGCGTCTGGAGCCCCAGCCAGCGGTCGGACCACTCGATGCAGATCGCGCCGCCGCTCGCGTCGCTGGTGCGCAAGCGCGTCGCGCGGGCCGGCTTGCCTTGCAGGCCTTGGCGGCAGGTCCCGGGGTAGACGAGCTCGGCGTGGCGCTCGCGCGTTCGGCCCATCGCCGCCAGCGCCTCTTCGATATCGCGCCGCGAGCAGCCGCAGGGGTACGCGTGGTCGGCGGCGAGCAGCTGCTGCAGCGCATGCGCGTAGAGCTCTTCGCGTTGCGATTGCCACACCGGTGGGTCATCGGGCGTCATTCCGCAGGCCGCGAGTTGCGAGAGGATCAGCGTGTCGGCGTGGGCGACGCAGCGCGGCGTGTCGACGTCTTCGATTCGAACCAGCCAGCGGCCGCGGTGGGCTCGCGCGTCGAGCCATGACGCGAGGGCGGCCACCAGCGAGCCGGCATGCAGCGGCCCGGTGGGCGAGGGCGCGAAGCGGCCGATGTAGCCGGCGCCGGGAAGATCGGATCGATGCATAGGCGGGCTCCGCAAGCGTTGCGTCAAGTGCTGCCGAGCGGCATCTGGCTGCCGTGCCGCTCGAGCAGTGCCTTGCGCGTGGCCGGGCTTTCCAGTTGATCCAGCCACCAGCGCAGCGCGAGGCCGGTCTGCGGCTTGCGCGCTGCGCCAGTCGAATGTGGGGCGGGGCTGCGCCACGCGTAGCCGAAGCGCACGCGCGGCGCTGTCCGCTGCGTCACCTTGACGACCAGATGGCCGGCCGCGATGTGCTCGCGCGCCAGCGGCTCGGGCAGGTAGCCGCAGCCGAGGCAGCGCAATTGCGCCTCGATCTTCGCTTGCGTCGTCGCGACGGTGAGCACCTCTTGACCGGGCAGCAGATTGACGGTGAGCGGCGCGAGCCGCTGCGCCGAATCGGCGACCGCGACGGCGCGATGCCGCAGCAGATCGGCGTCAGTGACGATCCCGTCGACCGCGGCGAGCGGATGGTGCGGCGCGACGGCGAACACGAAGTCCATCTCGCCCAGCGGCTGCACTTGCACTTGAGTGCCGTTCGGCGGCATGCGCTCCGGCGCGATGCCGACGCCGATCGCGAGGTCGGCTTGGCCATTGATCAACGCCTCCCACGTGCCGGTCAGCACCTCGGTGCGCAGACGCAGCCGCGTGCCGGGTCCGCGCCCATCGCTCAGTGCGTAGAACGCCTCGCACAGCTCGAACATCGTGACGCGCGACATCACGCCGTCTACCGCAATCGTCAGTTGCGTTTCCCAGCCGGTGGCCACCCGCTTGACGCGGTTGGCGACGGCATCCACCTGCTCGAGCAGGCGCCGCCCTTCGTTGAGCAGTTCCTCGCCGGCAGCGGTCAGCCGGGCCTGGCGCGAGCGCCGGTCGAACAGCAGCACATCGAGCGCGTCTTCGAGCTGGCGCACGTTGTAGGTCAGCGCCGACGGCACCTTGCCGAGCTCGCGTGCCGCCGCGGCGAAGCTGCCGGTGCGGGCGATGACATCCATCATCGCCAGCGCTTCAGGGGTGAGGACGTTGCGGGATGCGCTCATCGATCGTCGGCAGCGGGATTCCTTTGCCGGTTCATCTTATTTGAACGCAGGCTTCAACACGGCGTCGCTGTCTTTTCGGCGAGCAGGTCCTACATTGATGGATAACCCAAGGAGATCGTCCATGCTGACCCTGCGCAAATCCTCTGAACGCGGCCACGCCGATCATGGCTGGCTCAAGAGCTTTCACAGTTTTTCGTTCGCCGACTACTACGACCCGGCGCACATGGGCTTCGGCAACCTGCGCGTCATCAACGAAGACTGGATCGCGCCGGGTACCGGCTTCGGCACGCACGGGCACCGCGACATGGAGATCGTCACCTACGTGCTCGAGGGCGCGCTCGCGCACCGCGACGACATGGGCAACGGAACGACGATCCTGCCCGGCGACGTGCAGCGAATGAGCGCGGGCCGCGGTGTTCGCCACAGCGAGTTCAACCATGCGCCGAACGGCGCGACGCACTTGCTGCAGATCTGGATCGAGCCCGACGTGCGCGGCATCGCGCCCGAGTATGAGCAAAAGAACTTTGACGCGGCGAGCAAGCGCGGCACGTTGCGCCTTGTCGCGAGCCACGACGGGCGCGATGGCTCGGTGAAGATCCATGCCGATGCGGCGATGTATGCGGGCTTGTTCGATGGCGCTGAGTCGGCCGCGTTGCCGCTCGCGCCGAATCGCAAGACCTATGTGCATGTCGTGCGCGGCCGCATCGACTTGAATGGGCAGGCCGTATCGGCGGGGGACGCGGCGATGCTCGACGACGTGCCTGCGCTCGAGTTGACGAACGGGCGCGACGCCGAGGTCATCGTGTTCGATCTCGAGGCCTGAAGCGCCACATTGCATGGCGCGGCGCTAAAGTCCGCGCCATGGACACCTTGATCAAAGCCCTGACGCTGCTGCCCTGGTTCGACGTGGCAGCAGTGATCGTGTTCTTCGCGGGATGGATCGGCTACGCGTGGTTCGCGCGGCACCGCGCGGCGACCTTTCCGTCGATCCTCGCGACGACCAATCGCATCCGCCGCCAGTGGATGCTGCAGACGACCTACCGCGACGTGCGTGTCGTCGATGGCGTCGTGGTGCAGAACCTGTCGACGAGCCCGTCGTTCTTCGCGTCGACCACGATCCTGATCATCGGCGGCCTGCTCGCCACACTGGGCACGACCGAGCGGGCCAACGAGCTGGTGCGCGAGTTTCCGTTCGCTGCGCGCACCTCGGTGCTGGTGTTCGACCTGAAGGTCGTGCTGCTGCTGGTGATCTATGTCTACGCGTTCTTCCGCTTCACCTGGTCGATGCGCCAGTACACCTTCGGCGCGCTGCTCGTCGCGTCGGCGCCCGAGGCACGGCAGTTCGACGCTCAGGCTGATGGACAAGCGCAGCGCGAAGCCTTTGCT
>Ga0066710_100005793_pt1 | contig 11371 bp, 5 predicted proteins | sample GraSoiAngelo_159_FD_79666 | JGI IMG/M metagenome (GOLD analysis project Ga0066710, IMG submission 79666) | Grasslands soil microbial communities from the Angelo Coastal Reserve, California, USA - 14_1009_16_40cm | ecosystem: Environmental > Terrestrial > Soil > Grasslands | place: USA... | reverse complement strand
CGCACCTCGGCGTGCTGCCCGGCCTGGCGGTCGAGGTCAGCGAACCGGACGCCGGCGTCGCCAAGTTCGACCTGACCGTCGCCTGGGACGAGGCGCCGCTGGCCTCGGGCGAGCTGCGCGGGCGGGTCGAGTACGACATCGATCTCTTCGACCGGTCCACCGTGGACCGGTTCGCCGGCCACTACGTGGCGCTGCTGGAGGCGGCGCTGGCCGCCCCGGAGTCCCCGGTCGCCCAGCTGCCCATGGTGACGGCGGACCGGACCGCCGAGGCCGGCCCGACGAACTCGCCCACTGTGCCGGAGCTCTTCGCGCGCTCGGTCGCCCGGTACCCCGACCGGGTCGTGCTGCGGCAGGACGGGCGCGAGCTCACCTACGCCGAGCTGGCCGGCCGGGCCGACCGGATCGCCGCCGCACTGGCCGGCCGGGGCATCGGCCCGGGGGACGCGGTCGCCGTGGCCACCGGCCGCGGCTTGGACTGGCCGGCCGTCCTGCTCGGGGTGCTGCGGGCCGGCGCGGCGTACGTGCCGGTCGACCCGAACGCTCCCGCCGAGCGGAGAGCCCACCTGCTGCGCGACTCGGGCGCCCGGCTGGTGCTGGGCTCCGGCGACGAGCTGATAGAGGACGAACTGATCGAGCAGGACGGCCCCGCCGACTTCCCGGCGCCGCATCCGTCGTCGCTCGCCTACGTGCTCTACACCTCGGGTACCAGCGGGCAGCCCAAGGGAGTCGGCGTCAGCCACGGCAACCTGGCCCACACGCTGCAGGCGGTCGCCGACCGGTACCGGCTCGGACCGGCCGACCGGGCGCTCCAGTTCGCCGCCCTCACCTTCGACGTCGCGGCCGAGGAACTGTTCGCCACCCTGATCCGCGGCGGCACCGTGGTGCTACTGCCCGACGGCCCGGTACCCGGCATCGCGGAGCTGACCGCGCTGGCCGCCCGGGAACGGCTGACCGTGCTCAACCTGCCCGCCTCGTACTGGCACGAGTGGGTGTCGGTGCTCGACCGGCACCCGGCCGCGGCGCTGCCCGATCTGCGGCTCGTGGTGGTCGGCAGCGAACGGGTCGACGGCACCCGGCTGGCCCAGTGGAAGGCCGCGGTACCGGAGCGGGTGCGCTGGCTGAACGCGTACGGGCCGACCGAGGCAACGATCACCGCCACGGTGTACGAGCCGGCGACCGCACAGGCCGGGACAGTCCCGATCGGGGAGCCGCTGCCGGGCGTCCGGGCGTACGTGTTGGACGACGCCCTGAATCCGGTACCCGCCAACGTCCCCGGCGAGCTCTATCTTGCCGGCCCGGCCGTGGCCCGCGGGTACGTCGGCGACCCGGGCCGGACCGCCGCGTCCTTCCTGCCCGACCCGTGGGGCCCGCCGGGCGCCCGCATGTACGCCACCCGGGATCGGGCGCGACGTACCGCCGGTGGCGTCCTGGAGTTCCTGGGCCGCAGCGACGGCCAGATCAAGCTGCGCGGCTTCCGGATCGAGCCGGGCGAGATCGAGGCGGCACTGAGCACGCATCCGCTGGTGCGGGAGGCGGCGGCCATGCTGCGCGAGGACGTCCCGGGCCGGCCCGTGCTCACCGGCTACGTGGCGGCGGCGGGTGCGGTGACCGAGACCGAGCTGCGGGTGCACCTCGCCGACCGGTTGCCGGCCTACCTGGTGCCGAGCGCGTACGTCGTGCTGGAGCGGCTGCCCCGCGGCGACCGCGACAAGGTGGACCGCTCCGCGCTGCCGGCACCGGCCCGTCCCGCCACTGTGCCGGGCGCCGGGCAGCCGGCCGGCGGGCTGGAGCGCACGGTCGCCGGCGTCTGGAGCGACGTGCTCGCCGTCGACGGGGTCGGGCTGGACGAGAACTTCTTCGAGCTGGGCGGGCACTCGCTGCTGCTGTTGCGGGTACAGGGCCGGTTGGCCGAGGCGCTGGGCCGCCCGGTCGCGGTGCTGGACCTGCTCCGCTACCCGACCGTGCGGTCGCTGGCCCGGCGGCTGGCCGACGACGCCGGGCACATTCCGGCGGACGGCTCGGCGGGCCGCCGGCGGGGCGAGGCACGCAAGGTGGGTTCGGGCGGGCGGGTGGCGCGCCGGCGGGCGCGGTCCGGAAACGGGGATACGGATGAGTGACGCGAGCAACGACGCCATCGCGGTGGTCGGGATGGCCCTGCGGGTACCGGGGGCGCAGACGCCGGCGCAGTTCTGGCGGAACCTGCGCGACGGCGTGGAGTCGATCACCACCCTCACCGACGAGGAACTGCTGGCCGACGGCGCCACTCCGGAGGAGATCGCGCATCCGGACTACGTGCGGCGCGCGGGCGTACTGGCCGACGTGGCCGGCTTCGATGCCGGGTTCTTCGGGTTCTCCGCCCGGGAGGCGCAGCTGCTCGACCCGCAGCACCGGATCTTCCTGGAGTGCGCGTGGGAGGCGCTGGAGCACGCCGGTCACCCGGCCGACCGGGTGACCGGCGTCTACACCGGCGTTGGCGAGAGCTCGTACCTGTTGCACAACCTGGTGCCGAACCGGGATCTGGTCGAGCGGGTCGGCGCCTTCCAGACCGCGCTCGGCAACGACAAGGACTTCGTGCCGACCCGGGTGTCGTACAAGCTCAACCTGCACGGCCCGAGCGTGAGTGTGCAGACCGGCTGCTCGACGTCGCTGGTGGCGGTGCACCTGGCAGCCCAGGCCCTGCTCAACGGCGAGTGCGACATCGCGCTGGCCGGCGGCGCCACGGTGATCGCGCCCCGGCGCGGCTACCGGCACGAGGCGGGCGGCATCCTGTCGGCCGACGGGCACTGCCGGGCCTTCGACGCCGAGGCGAGCGGCGCGGTCCCGGCCTCCGGGGCCGGCGTGGTCGTCCTGCGGCGGCTCGCCGACGCGCAGGCCGACGGCGACGTGATCCACGCGGTGATTCGCGGCTCGGCGATCAACAACGACGGCTCCCGCAAGCTCGGCTTCACCGCGCCCAGCGTGGACGGGCAGGCCGACGTCATCGCCGAGGCGCTCGCGGTCGCCGGGGTCGAGCCCCGAACCATCTCGTACATCGAGGCGCACGGCACCGGTACCCCGCTCGGCGACCCGGTCGAGGTGGCCGCCCTGCGCAGCGTGTTCGGCTCGGTGGGCAGCGGACGGATCGCCCTCGGCTCGGTGAAGACCAACGTCGGGCACCTGGACACCGCGGCCGGCGTGATCGGCCTGATCAAGACGGTGCTCGCGATGAACGCCCGCGAGCTGCCGCCGTCGCTGCACCTGCGCACCCCGAACGCCCGCCTCGAACTGGACGGCAGCCCGTTCGGGGTCAACACCGAGCTGATCCCGTGGACCGGGGAGGTGCTGCGGGCCGGCGTCAGCTCGTTCGGCATCGGCGGCACCAACGCGCACGTGGTACTCGAATCGGCGCCGCCCCGGCCGGCCTCCTCCGGCGACGGGCGGCGGCACCTGCTGCCGCTGTCGGCGGCCTCACCAGCCGCGCTCGACGCCAGCGCCGCCCGCCTCGCCGCGCGGCTCGAATCTGAAAGCGGCGAGTCGTTCGCCGATATCGCCTTCACGCTGCAGCAGGGCCGGTGGCACCTGCCGTACCGCCGGTTCGTGGTCGCCGCCGACCCGGCCGAGGCCGCCGCGGCCCTGACCGCGCCGGCCACGCCGCGGCACAGCGCGGCCGAGTACAGGGTGGTCTTCGCCTTTCCCGGCCAGGGCACCCAGCGAACCGGCATGGCCCGGGCCCTCTACAAGCAGGAGCCGGTCTTCCGGGCTGAACTGGACCGGGCCGCCGATCTGCTGGCGCCGCACCTCGGCATGGACATCCGCGACCTCCTGTACCGCGCGCCGGAGCAGCGGCGGGACGAGATCCGCCAGACCCGGTACGCCCAGCCGACCCTCTTCGCCGTCGAGTACGCGCTGGCCCGGCTCTGGGAGTCGTGGGGCGTGCGCCCGGCGGCGATGCTCGGGCACAGCGTCGGCGAGCTGGTGGCCGCCTGCCTGGCCGGCGTGCTGTCCCCGGCCGACGCGGCCCGCCTGGTCGCCGTCCGCGGCCAGCTCATGCAGGAGGCCGCCGAGGGCGCGATGGTCGCGGTACCGCTACCCGAGGCCGCGGCCGCCGCGCTTCTGGACAGCGGTGAGGGGCTCGCCCTGGCCGCGGTCAACGGGCCCCGCGAGTGCGTGGTCTCCGGGCCCGTACCGGCTGTCGAGGCGATCGAGGAATCGCTGCGGGCCCGCGGAGTCGGGTTCACCCGGCTGCGCACGTCGCACGCCTTCCACTCGCCACTGATGGACGGGGCAGCCGCCGCGTTCACCGCCGAGGTGGCCCGGGCCGAGCTGTCCGCGCCGCGGATCCCCTTCGTCTCCAACGTGACCGGCAGCTGGATCACCGAGGCGGAGGCGACCGACCCGGCGTACTGGGGACGGCAGCTGCGCGCCACCGTCCGCTTCGGCGACGCGCTCACCACCGCCGGCGACCCTGACGCGCTGCTGCTTGAGGTCGGCCCCGGCGGCACGCTCAGCGGTCTGGCCCGGTCGGCGGGCGTCTTCCGGGCCGCGATCCCCGCCCTGCCGGCGAGCGGCGACGCCCAGGTCGAGGCGCTCACCGCGGCGGGTGAACTGTGGAGCCAGGGCGGCACCCTTTCGTGGACGGCGTGGCACGGCGCGAACCGGCCGCGGCGGATCGAGCTGCCGACGTACCCGTTCCAGCGCGAGCGGCACTGGGTCACGCCGCCGGTCCGGCAGCCCGTCGCCGCGGTCGGCGGCGAACTGACGGTGCACACCTTCCGGCGTACGCCCACCCGGCCGGCCGTGGCCGGCGCCGGATGGCACCTGGAAGGAAAGCCCACCGGCCTGACCGCGGGCGTGCCCGTCGCCGCAGGCGAGTCGCCGGTCGGGGTCGTCCACACGGACTTCCTGGACCCGGCGGCCGACACCGTTCCCGACGACCGGCCGGAGGGCCGGACCGTACTGCTGACCACCGGCGTTCTCGACGTGACCGGCGAGGAGGAACTGCGACGGGACCGGGCCGCCCTGCTGGCCTGGGCCCGCGCCGGCCGGCCCGGCCGGCGCAGCCTGATCGACGTTCCCGAGGCCCGCTCAGCCGCGGCTGAGCAGCGCCTGGCCGCCGCGATCGCCGCCGAACTGGGCGCCTGCGACCACGAGCCGATCGTGGCGCTGCGCGGCTCCCACCGCTTCGTCTCCGCGATCGAGCCGGTACCCGCGGTGGCCGAGCGCCCGGCTGCCCGGGAGTACCGGGTGACCGGGGACGAGCCGCTCGCCACGCGGTTCGCCCGCGCGCTGGCCCGCTCGGGCGCCGAGGTCAGCGGGGCCGGCGCGCCGGACAACCTTGTGGTCGTTCTCGACGGCCGGTCGGCCGACACGGTGATGCGCACGCTGGCCGGCGCGGCAACCGCGCCGGCGGTCACCCTGGAGGCCCACCTCATCGGCGGCGACGACACCCTCGCCGACGTCGTGGAGACGTACCTGGCCCGGTTGCGCCGCGAGGCGGCGACGCAAGCGACGACGTACGCGTGGCCGGCCGTCAGCCCGGAGAGGCTGGACGAGGCCGTCCCGCGGATCGTCGGCGCGGCACCCGGCGCTGGCCACGTCGTGGTGGACCCGCGCCTCGCCGAGCCGGCGGAGACGGCCGACCCGGCGGAGCCGGCGGAGACGGCCGACCCGGCCAAGCCGGCAGAGACGGCCGACCCGGTCGACCGCCAGGTCGCCGAGATCTTCGCGGACCTGCTCGGCGTCACGGGCATCGGGGCCGACACCGGCTTCTTCGAGCTCGGCGGCCACTCGCTGCTCGCCGCCCAGATGGTGGCCCGGGTGCGGGAGGTCTGCGGGGTGGAGGTCGCGCTGCGCACCTTCACCGAGACGCCGACGATCCGCGGTCTGGCCGCCGCCGTCCGCGCGGCGGACGACTCCTCGCCCGACGACCCGGAGCCCCTGCCCGCCGTGGTGGCGGACCCGGCCGCGGCCGGCGAGCCGTTCCCGCTCACCGACCTGCAGCAGGCGTACTGGATCGGCCGCACCGGCGTCTTCGGGCTGGGCAACGTCGGCATGCACGGATACGAGGAGTTCGACCTCGCCGACCTCGACGTGCCCCGGCTGGAGAACGCCTTCCGGCGGATCATCCGGCGCCACGGCATGCTCCGCGCGATCGTGCTGCCCAACGGCGAGCAGCAGATCCTCGACGACGTGCCGGACTACGCGATCGTGACCGACGACGTGCGCGGCCTCGGTCCGGCCGCCGAGCAGTCGAGCCTGGAACGGACCCGGGCCGCCATGTCACACCAGGTATTCGTGCCCGACCAATGGCCGCTGTTCGAGATGCGGGCCACCTTGATGGACGGCGGACGGGCCCGGGTGCACTACAGCATCGACGGGCTGATCACCGACGCGTGGGCCTCGGTGATCGTGATGAGCGAGCTGACCCGGCTCTACCACGACCTCGACGCCGAGCTGCCCGAGCTCGATTTGTCGTTCCGCGACTACGTGCTGGCGACCAAGCGGGTCGAGGAGACCGAGCGGTACCGGCGGGCGGAGCGGTACTGGCTCGACCGGGTGTCGACCCTGCCGCCGGCGCCCGAGTTACCCCTGGCCGCCGACCCGCAGACGATGGCCGAGGTGCGGTTCAGCCGGCTCACCGGCCGGCTGGGCGCGGCGCCGTGGGCCCGGCTGCGTTCCCAGGCCGCGCGGCGCGGCCTCACCCCGACGGCGTTGTTGCTGGCCGCGTACGCCGAGGTGGTCGGCGCCTGGTCGAAAAGCCCCCGGTTCACCCTCAACCTGCCGATGGCCAACCGGCTGCCGCTGCACCCCCAGGTCGACGCCATCCTCGGCGACTTCACCTCGGTGACCCTGCTGGAGATCGACTCGGCCCCGGGCTCGTTCGTCGACCGGGCCGCCGCCGTCCGCGACCAGCTCGCCGGCGACCTCGACCACCGCCTGTTCAGCGGGATGCGGACGCTGCGCGAGATCAAGCGACGGCGCGGCGACGCGGCGGCTGCCATGCCGGTCGTCTTCACCAGCCTGTTCCAGGCGATCGGTGACCACCCGCAGATCGGCGAGGTGGTGTACAGCATCTCCCAGACCCCGCAGATCTGGATCGACGCCCAGGTGTACGAGTGGGACGGCGAGCTGGTGCTGGACATCGACTCGGTCGACGGCCTGTTCCCGGCCGGGATGGTGGCGTCCATGCACGCGGCCACCCTCGACCTGCTCGACTGGCTGGCCCAGGACGAGGCTCGCTGGGAGGAGCCGATGCCGCCCGTGACGCCGGCCGGCCAGCTGGCGGCCCGGGAGGCGTACAACCGGACCGCGGGCCCGCTGCCGGCCGGGTTGCTGCACGAGCCGTTCTTCGCGGTCGCCGCCCGCGAGCCCGGGCGCGCCGCGGTGGTCACGACCACCCGCATGCTCAGCTACGGCGAGCTGGCTGCCCGGGCGTACGGGATCGCGGAGCGGCTGAAGCCGCTGGGCCTTTGCCCGAATGAGCTGGTCGCGGTGGTGATGGAAAAGGGCTGGGAGCAGTGCGCCGCGGTGCTCGGCATCCTGGCCGCCGGGGCCGCCTATCTGCCGATCGACCCGGACCTGCCGGACGAACGGGTGCGGTTGCTGCTCGAACACGGCCGCGCCCGGGCCGTGCTCACCCAGAGCCGGATCGGCGTCGAACGGTTCGCCGGCTTCGAGCCGGTGTACGAGGTGGACACCCTGCCCGCCGACGGCAGGCCCACGGGCCCGGCCGAGACGACCGCAGGCGACCTCGCCTACGTCATCTTCACCTCGGGATCGACCGGGCTGCCCAAGGGCGTGATGATCGACCACCGGGGCGCCCTCAACACGGTGGCCGACGTCAACGACCGGTTCGCGGTAGGCGCGGACGACCGGGTGCTCGCGGTCTCCTCGCTCAGCTTCGACCTGTCGGTCTACGACATCTTCGGCCCGCTCACGGTGGGCGGCGCGGTGGTCGTGCCCGACGCCGACGCCCAGCGCGACCCGGCGGCCTGGCTCGACCTGGTCCGCGGCGCCGGGGTGACAATCTGGAACTCGGTACCGGCCCTGCTGGAGCTGCTCGTCGAACACCTGGTCGTGGCCGGGGAGTCGGCCCGCCTGCGCCTGGTGATGATGAGCGGCGACTGGATCCCGGTCACCCTGCCCGACCGGATTCGGCGCGCGCTCGGCGACCCCGACGTGATCAGCCTGGGCGGCGCCACCGAGGCGTCGATCTGGTCGATCCTGTACCCGATCGGGGAGGTACCGCCGGAGTGGACCAGCATCCCGTACGGGCACCCGATGCGTAACCAGAGCTTCCACGTGCTCGACGACCGGCTGCGCGCGCGGCCGGACTGGGTGCCCGGGCAGCTCTACATCGGCGGCGTCGGCCTGGCTCAGGGCTACCTGCACGACGACGCGAAGACGGCGGCCGCGTTCATCGTCCACCCTGGGACAGGGGAACGGCTCTACCGCACCGGCGACCTCGGCCGGTTCCTGCCCAGCGGCGAGATCGAATTCCTCGGCCGGGAGGACTTCCAGGTCAAGGTGCAGGGTTACCGGATCGAGCTGGGCGAGATCGAGGCCGCCCTGACCCAGCATCCGGCCGTCCGCGCGGCCGTGGTGGTGGCACACGGCGACCCGCGCGGGGCGAAGCGGCTGGTCGGGTTCGTCGTCCCGCAGGCCGACGGCGGGCTGCCGCCCGACCTGCGCGACTTCCTCGCGGCGAAGCTGCCGGGCTACATGGTTCCGGGCGTCCTGCACGAACTGGACGAGCTGCCGCTGACCGCCAACGGCAAGGTCGACCGGAAAGCCCTGGTGGTGCCGGACGAGGTGGCCGAGGAGGACCTGGTGCCGTACGAGGCGCCCCGCACCGGCATCGAGGAAGCTGTCGCCGAAGTATGGGCCGCCCTGTTGCAGGTCGAGGCGGTCGGCGTGCACGACAACTTCTTCGCCCTCGGCGGGGACTCCCTGATGGCCATGCGGGCCGTGGTGCACTTGCGCAAGCAGCTGGAGTTGGAGGTACCCATCCGGGTGCTGTTCGACAGCCCGACACTCGCCGATGCCGCGATGATGATCGAGGAGCTGCTGTTCGCCGAGTTGGAGAACATGTCGGACGAACAAGCCCAGTCCCTGCTGGCCAACTCGACGGGATCGGAATACGCGTCATGAATCGCGCCGCAACGCTGCGGCCGCAGCGGGCCCAGGGCTGGATCGTCGGCGCCCGCCCGCGGCGCACCCGGCCCGCGGTCCGGCTGTTCTGCCTACCCTGGGCGGGCGGCAGCGCGGCCGCGTACGCCTCCTGGACGGACGCGGTCGGCGACGACGTCGAGGTGTGCCCGATCGAGCTGCCCGGCCGGCAGACCCGCTGGCAGGAGAGTCCGTTCGAGCGGCTCGATCCGCTGGTCAACTCGCTGGCCACGGCGCTGTCGAGCGAGCTCGGCGGGCGCTTTGCGCTGTTCGGGCACAGCATGGGGGCGCTGGTGGCCTTCGAGCTGGCCCGCACGCTGCGGCGACGCGGGGAGGGCGAGCCGGAGACCCTCTTCGTCTCGGCCGGCGCGGCTCCGCAGCTGCCGCGGTCTCTGCCGTGGGTACCCGACCAGCCCGACTCGGTCGTCCGCGAGAAGCTGCGCGAGCTGGGCGGAGTGCCGGCGGAGGTCGACGAGTCGCCGGAGTTGATGGAGCTGCTGATGCCGGTGATCCGGGCCGACTTCTCGGTTTGCGAGACGCACAGATACCGGCCGGAGCCGCCGCTGCACTGCCCGATCGTCGCCTTCTGCGGAGAGCAGGATCGCGAGGTGCCGCCCGCGCGGATGGCGCCGTGGGCCGAGCAGACGACCGGGGGCTTCAGCCAGCACGTCCTGCCCGGCGGCCACTTCGCGCTGGAGAACGAGCGGGACAAGGTGCTGACCGTGATCCGCTCGCGGCTCGCCGCCGCTGCTTGACGCATCGCCGCTGCTTGACGCATCGCGGCCGGGCCGGTGTCGAGCAGGTGGGTGGCCCTGGCGGACCTTCGACAGCTGCGGCCATCGCCCCGGTCGTGCGCGCTCACCGTGCCGCGTCGTCCTCGACGACCTTCTTGAGGCTGGCCAGCACGACCGGTAGGTAGGGCTCCCACATCCGGGCGAGTTCGTCCGCCCCGGCAGGATCGAGGGGGACGAAGCTGGACTCCCAGACCACCCGCGAGCCGTTGTCGGTGTCTTCAACGGCGAACGTACCGGTGTTGTCGCGCACGGGCAGGGGTGCGCCGTCGATGACGTACCGGTACGAGTGGGTGGTGGGGGAGTAGTCCAGGATCTGCTCCTGCTGGACGTGGCCGTCGTCGAAGGTGCACGTGCGGCCGGTGTCGGTTCTGGTCACCGAAGTGACGCCCGGGATCCAGCGGTCGACTGAGGTCAGGTCGCCCAGCACGGCCCAGACCTGCTGGGCAGTGGCGGCGATGTCGATGGTGTGGTGGAAGCTCGGCATGCCGGCGAGCCTATATACAAGCAATTACTTGTGCAAGTGTCGGCTTGTGTTCGCGCGCCGCCGCGGGCAGGATGGAACGCGATGTCGACGGATGCCGCGCTGAAGGCGCTCGCCGAACCGCACCGGCGGGCGATCCTGCGCCTGGTACGAGACGAGCCCCGGTCGGTCAGCGAGATCGCGGAGCACTTCGAGATCACGCAGCAGGCGGTCTCGTTGCACCTGAAGGTGTTGCGGGAGGCGGGCCTGGTCGGGGTACGGCGGGACGGCCAGCGGCGGCTGTACCTCGTCGATCCGGACGGCATGGCTTCTCTGCACGAGTTCTTCGCCGAACTGTGGCCAGCCGGCCTGGCGCGGCTCAAGCGCGCGGTGGAGTCCGACCGGTGACCCCGTACCGGACGTTCATCGACATCGCCGCGCCGCCCGACCAGGTGTACCCGTACCTGACCCGGCCGGAGGCGATCGTGACGTGGATGGGCGATTACGCGGTCCTCGACGCGGTACCCGGCGGCGTGTTCCACCTGGACATCAACGGCGTGCCGGTGCGGGGTCGGTACCTTGAGCTGGATCCGCCGCACCGGCTGCTGATCTCCTGGGGCCACGCGGGATCCGAGGTGCTGCCGCCCGGCGCGAGTACCGTCGAGATCACCCTGGCCGCGATCCCCGGGGGTACCCGCGTCACCGTCGAGCACCGCGACCTGCCACCCGGGGAGGCTGCCCAGCACGCGATCGGATGGCCGCGCTTCCTCGCCCGGCTCGCCCTCGCAGGCACCGGCCGCGATCCGGGTCCCGATCCCTTCGCCGTCGTCGGATAGGGCGACCCTCCTTCATCGTTTTCGCGGGCAGGCTGAGCACTGGTGAGGCGGTGTGGTGGCGCCAAGACCATCAGCGCGGCCCCATCGGCAGGCGCGTGCGCATCGATCGGCCTCCCCGTCGACGAGGCCGGGCT
>Ga0066710_100005792_pt1 | contig 11373 bp, 12 predicted proteins | sample GraSoiAngelo_159_FD_79666 | JGI IMG/M metagenome (GOLD analysis project Ga0066710, IMG submission 79666) | Grasslands soil microbial communities from the Angelo Coastal Reserve, California, USA - 14_1009_16_40cm | ecosystem: Environmental > Terrestrial > Soil > Grasslands | place: USA... | reverse complement strand
TCGATAGCTGCGGCGCCGGTCGACCCGCAACCCGTCCGACCGATCGCCTGCGCCTCGTTAGGCACGTCGGCGAAGCCCGCCCGGTGGGGCGGGCCCCGCCCCGTCTTGAGGTTCTGGTCGTCCGCGGCAAGTTACGGCGAGAGGACGACCCTCCGGACCCTTGGCTCGCCGCCGGCATCGAGGCGCACCAGGTAAAGGCCGGGTCGTAGTCGCTCGCCGCGCCCATCCCGCCCGTCGAAGGTCAGGCCGTGCGGTCCGGCGCCCTCGATACGATCTAGCAGCCGCCGTACCTCCCTTCCGGCCAAATCGTACACGCCAATGGACACGCGCCGCTCGGCCGGAAGTTGGTACCGCAACGTGGTGGTTTTCGAGAACGGATTCGGGGCCGCGGCGTAGAGCTCGAGCGGCGAGGCCGCCCCGGTTCCTCCCCTGGCTGGAACGGCAGCCTCCAGTAACGCCGCGCTCGCGACCGGCGGCCCGACGTAAACGAGCGGCTCGTGGAAGCTGTCAGGATCTCCCGCGAAACCGCGGGGATCGCTTTGGGCAACGCAATAGCCTCCGCCCGGGGTCGTGATCGCTTGCCGGATGGCGGCGACCCCGCTCGCATCGGTCGCCGCACCGTTCTGGGAAACGTACAGGGCGACCGTTCCGGTCACGTGTGGCGTGGCCATGCTGGTCCCGCTCAGCGTGGCATAGCCGCCATCCTTGTAGGTGGAGAAGATCTGAACGCCGGGTGCGGCGATGTCGACGTCGGGTCCGAAGTTCGAGAACGACGCGAATTGGTCGGGGTTGATTCTTTGCCCTTTCCCCTTCTCGCCCGGTTGCCCGTTGAAGTCCGCGATGGCGGAGACCGTCAGCGCCTCGTCGTAGGCCGCCGGGACGTAACCGGACGCGTCCGCCCGGTTGTTGCCGGCCGCCACGACCACCACCACCCCCTTGGCGACCGCTCCGCACACGGCCTTGTGCATCACGTCGCGGTTGGTCTTCCCGCAATTGCCGTCGTCGGAGCCGACGCCCGCCAGGCTCATGTTGACCACCGCGATGTCGTTGGTGGGATCACGGTCGCTCCGGGTATGCGCCGCGAAGTCCAGACCGCAGGCCACGCTCGAGAAGCTGCCGGATCCATTGTCATCCAGCACCTTCACCGCATAGAGATTGGCGCCCGGGGCCACTCCGACGACTCCGATGTCGTTGTCGAGTGCGGCCACGATGCCGGCGACATGGCTCCCATGGCCGTTGCCATCGACGAACGAGGTCCCGCCCAGGCAATTGTCGCCCCCGACCACGTTGAGGTCGGGATGGAGGGGGTCGATCCCGGTGTCGATGATCCCGACGTTGACGTTGACGCGCTCGTCGATCCCATCGATGTGCGAAATCGGATTGAGGTCGGCGTCGATCCGATCGATCCCGGTGGGAAGTGTCTGCGCGACCAACTCCACCGCCTGATCCTGGGCAACGAACTCGACCTGGGGGCTGTGCTCGATCGCTCTCGCGACCTCCGCCGAGCCCCGGAATGTGAAGCCTCTGAAGGCGGACTCGTAGACGTGCAGCAAGCGGATCCCATACTTCTGGCCGGCCGCCTGCGCGTTAGCTTGGGCGTCGGCGTGATCGTCGAGCACGACGATGTATTGATCGGGAATCAAGACGCGGCTCGGCGAGGCGCTTGAGGACTCCTGCCCCCTGGCGACGACCTGACCGAGAACACACGTGCAGAAGACCATTGCTGCGATGACGAGCGCGGCCCGTGGACGAAGACTTGGTGATCTGACCATGGCGAACTCCTTTCACCACAAGATCGGAAATCTCGGGCGGCGATTCTGGACCGGGGCCCAGCCGGGCGTCGCCGGAGGCACTTGCAACCGAGATCGCATGGAGAAGCCTCGTCGCGAAGCGGGACACGACCACCGTGGTGATGGCCGGTCACCCGAACGGCGGAGGTCTTGCGCGGGAAGGTATAGGCCGGATGCCTTGAGCGCTGGCGGCTAGTCGTGCTGGAACCCACCCTGGCGCCGAAAGGCTCGGCCGCCCGATCCGAACTGCGCAGCCTGGGAGGCTGGAGATCGCGTTCCAGGCCCCGGTCTTCCCATGGGTGCGGCCCTGGGCGCCAGGACGTGCGTAAGGACGAGGGCGCATGGTCGGACGATCCGGTTTCGGCTGGATAACTCCGCTCGTGAGCTCCCCCGCCGACCGCTCGCTGTCTTCGGGGCGGAACGGCAGGCAACTCGTTCCCCGCCTGTGGTGCGGGCGGCGACGCTCGGCCCCTGACTGCGCAGGGATGATGTTCCTACTGTGTCGCCCCAGCGTCAACCCTTCTGGCCATGGTAGTGCGAACGGGCCACGCGTGGCGTGCTGACGGTGGCCGCCGCCGTTGCGCGGGCGCTCCCGTGAACCGGGGTCGCGCGACAATGGTGGGCCAAATGGGTGCGGGCGAGCTCCATGAGATGCACAGCGAGGTGGGCGTGCGGTAGGTTCCGCCCATGCCGACCATCGCCCAAAAGCGCGACACGTTCCGCGAGCTTCACCAGTCCGGCTGCTTCGTGATCCCCAATCCGTGGGACGTCGGCAGCGCGCGCTACCTTGTCGCACTCGGGTTCAAGGCGCTCGCGACCACGAGCTCGGGATTCGCCTGGTCGCGAGGCCGCGCCGACAGCGACGTGCCTCTCGCCGATGCGCTCGGGCACTTCGAGCAGATCGCGGCCAGTGTCGCGATTCCCGTCAACGCGGATTTCGAGGGTGGTTTCGCGACCGATCCCGCGGGTGTCGCCGCAAACGTGACGCGCGCGGTCGCCACCGGCATCGCGGGCGTCTCGATCGAGGATTCAACCGGCGATCCCGTGAAGCCACTGTTCGATTTCACGCTCGCGGTCGAGCGGATTCGCGCCGCGAGCCAGGCGGTCGCTGGCACCGGGGTCGTCCTCACGGCGCGTTCCGAAGGATTCATCGTCGGCCGGCCCGATCTCGACGAGACGATCCGGCGTCTGACCGCCTATGCTCACGCTGGCGCGGAGTGCCTGTATGCGCCGGGCATCAAGACGCCGGATCACATCGCCGCCGTGGTCGAAGCCGTTTACCCCAAGCCGGTCAACGTGCTGGTCGGTGGAAACTACGCCACGGTGGAAGAGCTCGCCGATCTGGGGGTGCGGCGGATCAGCGTCGGCGGCGCGCTGGCGCGTACCGCATGGAGCGGCTTCATGGCCGCGGCGCGCGAGATCGCGCACCGGGGCACTTTCGAGGGCCTTGCGGCCGCGGTGCCGTTCGCCGAGGTGAACGGGTTGTTCACGAGCAAATCGTAGCGCCGGTTGGGGACGGCGAGCCCGGACGCTCAGGGCTCGGTCTCAGGGTGGAGGACGGATGTCCGCGCCATTCGAAGGGAAGGTTGCGCTCGTAGCGGGCGCCAGCCGGGGCATCGGCGCGGCGACGGCACGGGCGTTCGCGCAGGCGGGCGCCGTCGTCGTCCTCGCGGCCCGCGATGCGCGCGCGCTCGATGCCGTCGCGGCCGAGATCCGCGCGGCCGGGGGCCGAGCCCTCGCCGTGCCGACCGATGTCGGCGATGCAGCGGCGGTCGAGCATCTCGTCTCCCAGACGATTGAGACCTTTGGGCGTCTCGACGCCGCCTTCAACAACGCCACGGACGGCCCCATGCCGGCGCTCCTCGCCGACATCGATCCCATCGAGTTCGATCGGGGCATCCGGACGAACATCCGGGAAGTACGAGATCGGCGCCATGCTCCGTTCGGGGCGCGGCGCGATCGTCAACATGGCGTCCTTCGCGGGGGTCTCGGCGGTCACCATGCTGGGAGCCTATGTCGCCGGCAAGGCGGGCATCATCGGTCTCACCAAGGTCGCGGCGCTCGACTACGCCGACCGAGGGATCCGGGCGAACGTCGTGACACCAGGACCCATCCTCACCGAGCATCTCGAGCAGGGCGGCGAAGAAGCCCAGCGTCAGGCCGCGTCGTCCACGCCAATGCGGCGCACCGGCCGGGCCGCGGAGGTAGCCGCCACGGTCCTCTGGCTCTGCTCGGAGGAGTCGTCCTTCGTCACCGGGGCCGTCGTCGCGATCGACGGCGGCCAATCCGCGGGCCTCAAGCCCGCGCGCGTGTACCGGCAGGGAGAGGGCATGAAGGCGAGCGGCTGAAGCGAGCCTGGCGCCTGTTGCCTGTGACGCCCGAGTCATGGCTGGCGCAGGGTTCGGAAAGGATCGGGAGAGCCTCGCCGGCTTACAGCTAGGCATCGGTGCCTCGACGAGGACCGCCTTGACGTCGACGCCCGGCGTGCCGTCGATGGCCTCGATCGGCCCGATCCGCAACCGGGTTCCGGAGATCTCGCGCACGGTCACGCGGTGGAGCCCCAACGGGTTCGGCCGGTCCGGAGAGCATGTGGCGAACACGCCGGCGAGCGGGTTCCCGGGGTCGCCACGCGGGTGCGAGCACGTCGCGATCGGCACGATGCAGCCGCGTGACGACGATGACCTCGTCCCCCGCAGTGATCCCGAGTAGGCCCCGGGCGTAGGCGCTCCGAGCGAGTGCCACCACGAGCGCCGTCCTACAGCGACGGCGAGGCGGCCCGTCCTTCGCCCCGCTTCACCAGCACGAACGCCAGCAGCGCCACCACGAAGAACACCAGCAGCGCCCAGGCCATGCCCTGCAGCACCTGGATGATGGTGCGATAGACCTCGAGCGCAACCGCTGGGCCGTCGAGAGTCAGCACGCGTGTCTTCCCGTCGGGCCCGATCGGCTGGGGCTGCAGGTACTGCTCGAGCTTCCAGATCTGCACCCCTGCCGAGACTCCGACCACGAATAGCGAGAAGGTCAGGAACCTCTGCCAGGCGCCGCCGACCTGCTCGCCGATGATGCGCTCGAGGATCTGGCGGATGGGCCGGCGGAAGAACATCACCACCACCCCCGCGGTCAGCAGCGACACGCCGAGCGTCACGGCCAGCAAGACGATGAACATATCAGCCTCCGAGAGCCCGCGCCTGCTCGCTCACCCGCTCGAGGACTTGAATTCGGATTTTCCCCCGAGCTTCATTGCCCCATGAGATGCCAGCCGGCCTGAGGGGCGATCGGCGAACCGAAGGAATATTTCCAGTAGTTCACCCGCCAGGCCGCGACCGTGTCATTCTCCACGAAACGAGTCAGAGCCTCTGCGTCGTGCGCCAGACCCAGGTCGGAAAGCTCCCGTTCAGCGCTGCGCATGGTCCCGCCCAATTGGCCCCGCACCGTCACGATCGCTACGACGGAATCCGGTGACATCACAACTCCCGCATCGGGTAGATCCGCCAAAGTTCTGACCCAGGCTCCTATCACCCCGCGCTGCACCGACACCGGATAGCGGGACATGAGCTGATCGCTCCACGCGCGCTCACGGCACACTCCGCAGAACGGTATGAACGACTCATCTTGATCCGAGAGCCCGACGCCGAAGACGAACGACTGCCGGCGCTCGGCATAGCCGCCGGGCCGCGCGTACATGATTCGCACCCGGATGTTATCCAATGCGGAATCGTCGAGCGCGCTGAAGCGTTTCATGGACGCGCCGCACTCCGTCGGGGGCAACGGCGCCCACGGCCCGTGTCGGGACTCTCGCGCCACGATTCCACGTACTACACGGACCACTGCGGAATCGGCTGGCAGCGCGCCGGCAGTGGCATCAACAATGGCCATGGGATAATACCCACTCTCGTAGGGCACGAACGCGCATCGCCTCAGGAAACAGATGTAGGGCCCGGGAATCGTCGAATCGGGCCGCGCCGATGCTGCGGCCTCCCGCGCCGCCAGCAAGCGGGCCACGGCCCCCTCAGCGCCTTCGAGTACCAGCCTCTGGCCAGGCGTACCTGAATGAAAATCGTGCTCGATCGCGGAGTTGATCCGTGCCGCAACCGGGTTGCGCGGGGCTTCATACAGGGACGCGATGACCAGCAATTCCCGCGAGCCTGGCCGCACTTGCCCGATCACGATGTCCGTGGATCGGCGCACCAATGCGCGTAGATCCGCCGCGCGGCGTCCGCGTTCATCCGTGGCCTCTTGCGCGATCTGCTGTTGACGCCGGCGAAACGCCGTACGTTCGCGCTGGATATCCGCACGCTGAGCTTCTCGGGCTATGCGCAGCCTCAACTCCGCCGAATCCGGGAAACGCACCGTCGGATCCGCGGACCAGAAAGTGTCCGGCTCGGAGCGCCAGCCAGCGAGCAGCATGCGCGCTCCGACGCGAGGTCCATGCACCCGCTGCGCGTAGTAGCGATCGGCCGCTTCTTGCTCTCCCTTCGTTTCGTTTCCGCAGCGGAATACGTTCCGATCCTCCATGACCCACAGAGCCCTGAGCCTACCCAGGTGCACGTGGCCGCGGAGCACCCGCTCGACGTCCAGCATCACAAGAGGCGGATGAGCGATGGTCGCCCCACGATCCGACACCGCAACGACCCGTGCGACGATCAGATCGAGATTGGCTTCCGAGACGTACTCGCCAATCCCGTCGCCCTTGCTCGGGTCTATCGGATACAAGCGCGTGTCGATGGCATGCATTGCTCCCGGCGCAAGGGTGGTCGCCACGAGGGCGAACCAGCAGGCGAGACGAGCCGGAGACGCGATGGGGCGGAGCACAGGAAGGCGCCACATGGCAGTATTATCGAAGATCTTCGGTTCTGATGCACCTCCGTGACGGAGCGACTGGTTGAATCCCCGCCGTTAGGGACGCCAAGATCTTCCGCAGGATCGAGGGTAATCCGCTCTTCACTTTCGGCTCTGATTCATCGAGGCCTTCGCGCACTATCCGTGGGAGAGGACCATCCCCTCGCCACAATGAGATCTTTGCCGCGTCAGGCCGAAAACCCACTAGAATGCTGGCCGTGGCAGGCGGCCCGCTCCGGCTCCCCTGCTCCTGGGCCCCTACACGGTACGCCTGAAGATGCCCGACGGGTACCGCATCATGCCACACTGGCACCCGACCACGGAGAACGTCACCGTGATCTCGGGCACCTTCCATCTGGGCATGGGCGAGAAGTTCGACGACACCGCAGGCAGCGAGATGCCGCCGGGCTCATTTGGCTTTCTCGGTCCCCACATGAAGCATTACGCGTGGACCACGGGAGAGACCGAGGTTCAGGTGCACGGGATGGGTCCGTTCAAGCTGGTCTACGTCAATCCGGCCGACGATCCCCGTACGTCCGCTGCGAAGTGAGAGATCCGCTGGCTGATGCCGGCGAGGCCGCTGGCACGTGTGTCTTGCCAGCGGCCTGCGCTCTTGCGTAGCGACAACACCGGAGAATCGACCTGGCCTACGCCATCGCCTTGGCCGCCATCGACGCCTCGAGACCCTTCTTGAGATCGTCGGCATTCATCACCGGAATGAAGCTCACCTCGGCATGAAGATCCATGAAGAACCGCTCGGCGATCACCGGGATTTGGGACGGGTCCCTCATGTCGAACACCATCAGGCAGGCGCGTTTGCCATTCTCGGCGTAGAAGTACGCGGCTTCGGGCTTGAGCTCCTGCAACGTGCTCGCCATGACTTTCGGCAGCGTTCCGTTCTGGATGGCCTGGTTGCTCTTCTCGACCGGCATTGCGACCCTCAACATCGTGCGCATCTTTACCTCCGTGGAAGTGAGCAGCGCTTATAACCGGAATGCGTCCAGCAACGCCGAGCGAATGAGGCGTCTGTGGGACCCGGCGGCCCGGCGACTTGGGGACGGAGGCTAACACCTATGCCGCGGGACGCGCACTGGAAAATTTCTGGTCATTGGATCGCTTCATGACGCAAAACTCGGGAATGGTCTCTGCAACGAGCACGAAGGGCTCGAACCTGCTCACCGTCGTCGCGGTCGCGCTGCTCGCTTACGCGATCGACGACATCGTGCACGAGGTCCTTGGACATGGCACCGCGTGCCTGCTGCTCGGCGTCAAGATGCTTGGACTCTCGACGATCGGCCTGCAGACGGAGACTTCGAGTCGCCTCGTTGCCTCGGCAGGGGCGATCGCGAATGTGACTGTGGGCGCTCTCGCGCTCTCCGCGGTTGCACGCGACCGCGCGTTTGGCGGTGCGCGCTACTTCATCTGGCTTCTGGGCTTCGTGAACCTGATGAACGGCACGGGCTACCTGATCGCTTCGGCGGTGACCAACAGCGACGATTGGGCCGTGGTGATCGCTCACCGTGAGCCCACGAGCCTGTGGCGCTTCGCGATGGGCCTCGTGGGAGCCCTCATGTTCGCCGCGTCGGTGATCTGGGCGAAAGGCACGATGCGGGCGTGGGTCGCGGCCGGCGACGTCGCGGCCGCGGACGTCCCTCGTCTCACCGGCGTTCCCTACCTCGCAGGCGGCCTCATGTACGTGCTGGCCTCGCTGTTCAATCCAGTCGGGACGCCCGGCGGGCGAACCGTCGCGAGCCTCGGCCACCTCGAGCCAAACGCCGCCCAGGAACGGAAAGCTCCTCCCGCATCGCTAATGAATCACCGCAACCCGCCGTGACAGCACACGGTCACCCTGGCTCAACCGGATCATGTAGAGGCCGGACCTCAGGCCCCTGAGGTCGGTCAGGACGAAGTCGTAGTTCCCGGGGCCCTGAGTCCCGACGGCGCGCCGCATGACCCGGCGCCCTCCCGCGTCGATCAGATCGAGCGTGGTCTGACCCGATGCCATGAGCGTGCAGGAGATCGTGAGATTCTGCCATGCCGGATTGGGCTGCGTGCTGAGGATGGCGAGTTGCCGGGGCGAAGGTCCGCGGGGAGGACCGGGTGGGATTTCCACGACCACGGGCCCAAAGAATTTCTCCACGCCGCAACTCACGAGGCCGAGCCGGTACTGGTAGCGACTCCCCGGCTGCAGTCCGCTCTCGCTGAAGCGGTATTGGAATAGGCGAATCGGGTTCACTTCCGCTCTGAAGATCCAGCTCCCCGTTGAATCCTGGAGATAGAGCCGGCCGACCGACGGAGGTCCGCTCAGTTGTTCCCAGACGAACAACACGGTGGTCGAGTCGACCTCTTGGTGCACGAGGTTCGCCAGGGTTGGAACGCCAACTCCGGGCGCAATGTCGGCCAACACCTCTCCCAGGTCGCGATCCTGGCCACACGCGTGAACGCTGAGCCGGTAGTATTCGCGGCGTCCCTCGAAAAACGGGCCCCCGTCTTCGACGGAGACGGATCCGCTGTCATCCGCCGACATCTCGGCAATCTGAGTCCAGTCCGAGCATGAATCGCGATGGAACACCTTGACCCCGAGACCGTCGCCGCCGACGAGATTCCATCGCAGACGGACCCGCCCCGAGTCCTGCTGCGTGCTCTCGGTCGAGACCGACAGAGGCAGGAACCCCGAACCGTCAGGAATATCCACCCAGGTCGCCCCCAGGATCAGGTCGGCATCGCACGCCGATAATCCGAGCGCATAGCCGTAACGACATCCGGCGATCGCTCCGCGATCCGCAATAGATCACGCGGCCGTCTGGATCGGGGGCCGCGTGCGCCACGGCCATCCACGGGCTGTCCACCTGACGGCAGTAGACGGTGGCGATCGTAGTGGCCGGGGAAATTCCAGTGACTTGCCACTCGAGTCGAACCGTTCCCGAATCCGCAAACGTGCTGACGACCGACGCGGACACCGGGGCGGGCCCGGGAGCGGTCGGCACCGCGCCGTCGGCCCCGACGTGAGATGCAAGGATCTGGGGCACGCCGCGCGCGCTCTGCCACGCGACAATCGCCCCACCAGCACCGTCGAGAGCGGCGCACGGGTGGCCGTGATCTCCCGGTGCGGTGCACAGGGGGACTCCGTCAGCCGCCCATCCCGAGGCAATCCCTCCCGAGCCCGTGACGTGCTGGGCGTACACTTTCCATCCGCTGCCCGATCGAGCGTCTTGCCAGGTGACGAACGCTCCACCCGCCCCGTCCGGGGCGAGTGAGGGCGCGACCTGGTTGCCGGGTGCGGTGCAGACCTGGAGCCCGTTCTCGGGCCAGCCGGGCGCGAGCGAGCCGTCCGGCAAAAGATGCTGAACGTAGATGTCGCCGGTGTCGCTGCGCGCGTCTTGCCACGCGATCAGAGCGCCCCCCGAGCCGTCGGTGACGACCGAGCTGTACCGCTGAACGCGGTAGCCGGAATAGCGCGTGAGCCCCGGCGCGCTGGGTAGACTGCACACGGGCTTCCCGTCGGCCGGCCAGCCGGGTGCAATGGCGCCGGCGGCGGAGACACGCTGTGCGTAGACCTCCTCGAACGAGCCGTTGCGTGAGTCCTGCCAGACAACGATCGCGCCACCGGAACCGTCGGGAACGATGCCGGGTGCATCCTGATTGCCGTGCACCCAGCAGACCGGGACTCCTCCGGCCGGCCAGCTCCGGGCAAGTGCTCCGGTGCTGTCGAGCCGCCCCACGCTGACGAACCTGAAGCCTGCGTAACTCAGACTGGCAACGAGGACGCCGCCGGCGCCGTCGGCGCACACGACCGGGGCGCGTTGCTCCTGGCTGTAGGCCAGCGCGGCGCCCGAGGATGGCCAACGTGGATTGACGGCTCCTGTCGCCGTGTAATGCTGGACGAGCATATCCTCACGCAACCGCGCGCCTGCCTCCCAAGCGAAGAAAAGGCCTCCAGCACCGTCCGGCGCCAGGCTTGCCAGACCGGTCGGTTCCGTCTTCATCACGGCCGCAGGCGATTGACCCGAGCTGCGGTGGCGCCCCTCACGCATCTGGTATGGCTCGAGAGGCTCGCGCGAGAGCGCGTTCGCGGGCCTGGAGGAGAGCGCGATCGACCCGTCCGCAGCGACATGCCACAGACCCACTGCACGGCCATCGGCACCGGAGATGAAGGCGCCGCCGCGCTGGGCTTGAGAGTCGATCGACGGTTTCGGGTCAGGTCGCCGCCGCGTCAGCCTCCGATCGCCTGGGCATCGGGTAGCGGTCTCGAAATCGATCGACGACGTCGATCAAGTCGGCCGACAAGAGGCCCCGCACGGTAGCGGCGATCTCGTCCGGGACGCTTCCGTAGTGTGCCTCCGCAATCGCGCCCGCCACGCAGGCCATCGTGTCGGCGTCTCCGCCAAGGGAAATTGCCAATCGCACTGCATGCTCGAAATCCGTCGACTCGAGGAAGCACACGATCGATTGGGGTACAGTACCGAGACACGACTCATCGAAACTGTAGGTAGGGCGGATCTCGTCCACGGACGCGTCCAAGGAATAATGAGAGTGGCCCGCCACTTTACGCTTGATCTCCAGCTTGTCGGCTCCATGGAGAGCAAGAAACACGGCGAGCGCCACGGCCTCAGCCCCTCGAACACCCTCGGCGTGGTCGTGGGTGACTTCGGCGCTGCGGCGAGCCTCTTCGAGCACCCGATCGACGGACTGAAAGGCGCGAGCGACGGGACTGACACGCATGGCCGAGCCATTCCCCCAGCTC
>Ga0066710_100005791_pt1 | contig 11373 bp, 8 predicted proteins | sample GraSoiAngelo_159_FD_79666 | JGI IMG/M metagenome (GOLD analysis project Ga0066710, IMG submission 79666) | Grasslands soil microbial communities from the Angelo Coastal Reserve, California, USA - 14_1009_16_40cm | ecosystem: Environmental > Terrestrial > Soil > Grasslands | place: USA... | reverse complement strand
GTCGTCGGTGCTGTACGGCACCGTCGCTGATCTCGTCATGGCCGAGCGCCGGTCGCGCGCGTACGGGCTCTACTACACGCTCAGCGTCGGCGCCTCCGCGCTGGCGCCGACGATCTACGGCCTCGTCGGTGACGTCGTCGGCGTGTCGGTGACGCTCGGCATCGTCAGCACCGTCGTGCTCGTCACGATCCCGCTCTGTCTCGTCCTGCGCCCCGCCGTCAGCGCGCCCGCGGGCGCCTAGCCTTTCAAAGCTCCGGCCGACAGCCCCCTGATGAGGTGACGCTGTAGATAGGTGAAGAGGATCGCGACCGGCACGGTGGAGATCATCACGCCGGCCGAGAGCTGACCCCACTGGATCTCATACTGGCCGACCATGAAGAGGAGGCCGGCGGAGAGCGTCCGCATCTCCGTCTGGGTCGTGAACGTGATCGCAAAGAGCAGCTCGCTCCACGACGTCACGAACGCGAAGATGGCGGTGGCGGCGATGCCGGGCGCCGCCAGGGGCAGGACCACGCGCAACAGCGCGGCAAACCTTCCGCAGCCGTCGATCAGCGCGCTCTCCTCCAGCTCGCGCGGGATGGAGTCGAAGTAGCCGACCAGCATCCACACCGTGAACGGCACCGTAAAGGAGAAGTTCGAGTAGATGAGCGCCTGATAAGTGTCGATGAGGCCGAGGGCGTACCACTGCGAGAGCAGCGGCGCGATGAGGAGCACGGCCGGGAACATCTGGGTGGCCAGGAACACGAGCAGGATGACCTGGCGCCCGCCGAAGCGGAAGCGCGCCAGGGCGTAGCCGGCCAGGATCGAGATCGCGGTGGTGGCCACCATCGTCACCGACGACACCCACAGGCTATTGGCGAAGAAGCGGCTGAACGGCGTCAGCTTCGACGTCCAGGCGTCGACGTAATTGGCCACCGTGATCGCGCCCGGCAGGTACTGGAGTGGCGTGGCGTACAGCTCGGCCCGCGTCTTGAGCGAGGTGAGGAACACCCAGACGAAGGGGGCCAGCGCGAACGCCGTCAGCAGGACGAGCCCACTCCACAGCACGGGCCCGCCGAGCACGCGCTCGGCCAGGCTCCCGCGCCCGTCGCTCACGTCGCGCTCTCGATTCCGCGCGTCACGCGCAGGTAGAGCACGGTGAACAGCATCATGATCACCAGCAGGACGACCGACAGCGTGGCCGCGTAGCCGAAGTCGAGATTCGAGTAGGCCATGAGCAGCGTGTAGGTCGAGGTGATCTGGGTTGCGTTGGCCGGCCCGCCGCTCGTCATCACGAAGATGAGGTCGGCGTAGTTGAACGTCCAGATGATGCGCGTGGCCGTCGCCACGACGATGATGGGACGCAGCAGCGGCAGCGTGATGTGCCAGAACCGCTCGGTCACGCTGGCCCCGTCCACGCGCGCGGCCTCGTACAGCTCGTCGGGAATCGCCTGCAGCCCGGCCAGCAGCATGATCGCGAAGAACGGTACGCCGCGCCAGACGTTGGTGGCCACCACCGCCGGCATGGCCAGCGCGGGATTGGAGAGCCAGGCCACACGATCGGTGAGCCAGCCCAACCTCAGCAGCACGTCGTTGATCACGCCGTAGTTCGGCTGGTAGAGCCACTCCCACACCAGCGCCACCACGACGCCGGGCACGATCCACGGCAGGAGCGTGACCGTGCGGACGAACGCGCGGCCCCGGAAGCTCTGGTGCAGGAGCAGCGCGGCGGCGAAGCCTCCGAGAAACTGGAAGATGACCGATCCGAAGACCCACACCATCGAGTTCCACAGCGTGAGCCAGAAGGTCTCGTCGTGCAGGAGTCGCAGGTAGTTGCCGAGCCCGATGAACCGGTACTCCTGCGGCTTGATGAGCACGTGGTTGTACAGGCTCATGTGCATGGCCTTGAGGATGGGAAACACGATCGTGCCGCCGAGACAGATGGCGACGGGCAGCAGGTAGAGGTAGCCCGTCGCCAGCTCCCGCGCCCGCCGCGAGAGCAGCGGGCGCGGAAGCTCAACGGCAACGCTTGCCGGCGACGACGCCATCAACCCATGTTCTTGCTGAGCACGTCGGCGAACTTGTCCAGGAACTCGCGGGCTGTCAGCTTGCCCACCAGCGCCTGCTGGAAGAGCGGCACGCCCTCGGAATCGAGCTTGCCGCCCCAGCCCGCATGCGCCAGGTAGGGACTGACGATCGAGAAGGGGAACGACTTGATGAATCCCTGGTAGGCCGGATCCTTGGCGAACTCAGGCCGGTCGGCCAGCGTCTTGCGCGCCGGCAATAATCCGAGGGTCTTGCAGTACATGAACTTGGGCTCGTCGTCCATGAGCCAGCTCATGAAGCGCCATGCGCCCTCGCGGTTCTTGGCGTTCTTGAACCCGGTCAGCGTCTCCGAGAAGTAGAAGGACGCGCGCTTCTTGGCGGGGCCGATCGGCAGCGGCACCGTGGCGAAGTTCTTCACGCCCACGAAGTCCTTCTGCTCTTCCGACGAGCCCGAGTTGTGGATGTACATGTTGGTGACGCCGCGCCCGAAGCCCTCCACGATGCCCCGCCAGCCGTCGGTGGGCACGCTGGGCGGACAGACCTTGTACTTGCGGAAAAGATCGAGATACCACTCGAGCGCTTCGGCCGCCTCCTTGGAGTTGATGGCGACCTTTCCGTCTTTCAGCACCTGGGCGCCGTTGGCGTACATGAACTCGGTGGCGTACAGCACCGCCCACGTCCCCTGCCCGCGCATCCCGAAACCGTACTGGTTGCGATCGCCCTTGGTGAAGGTCCGGGCCGTGGCGAGGAACTCGTCCCACGTCCAGTCGTCCTTGGGCGGCTTGACGCCGTACTCGCCGGCGCGATCGGTGCGCCAGTAGACGCCGTCGTTGGTGACCACCCACGGAAGCGACAGGATCTTGTTCTTCACCGTCACCGTCTGCCAGGCGATCGGCGTGACGTCGCTGTAGTACTTCCAGTCCTTCACGCGCGCCGTCAGGTCTTCGACCGCGCCCATTCCCTCGAACTCGCCCACCCAGTTGTCCCAGACCTGGCAGCAGTCGGGGGGATTGTTGGCGGCGATGCCGGAGATGAGCTTTTGCCGCGCCTGGGCCTGTGGCACGAACTCGACCTTCACCTCGAAGTCCTTCTGGGATTGATTGAAGCGCTGGGCGAGCGATTCGACCAGCGCGGTGCGCTTGGGCTCAGGCACGCTGAACTGGAAGCGCACGGGCGTGGAGCCCCACGCGCGCCGCGGTGAGACGAGCGGCTCTTCCCACCACGCGAGATCGGCGGCGGCGAGAGCGCCGGAGGCCGCCATGGTCTTGAGGAGTTGACGCCGCGTCAGGATCCATCGGGTCTCCATTCGGCAATCTCCTTATTGCTCCTGGCTTCATCAGAGAGTGGGTCCGCGACGCTCCATCCAATCGAGCGAGAGACGGGTATCACGCCGCTCGAAGAGGTGTCAAGGCGAGGCAGGCTACCGAGGACTCCGGCCGCGCTACTCCGTCTGCACCGCCACGCTGGTGGCCCCCCGGCTCACCCCGCCCGCATCGCTGAAGCGCACGAAGATTCGGTTGACGGCGGGGCTGAACGGCACGGTTCCGTGGCCGGTGACGAAGATGCCGAAGGTCGGCGTGGCGTTGGCGTTGATCGTCGTCGTCACACCGGGGCCGATGGCGGAAATACACTGCCCCGTAGTGGGATTGGTCTCGCAGAGGGAGAGCGTCAGAGGGAGGGTGATGTCGGCGGTATCGACCGAGACGGTCACGGTATCGGTCGCGCCCACGTTGACGCTGGCGACAGAGAAGACCCCGGTTCCGTTGGGTCCTGCAACGTGGACGATGCCGTCGTTGTTCAGCGTAGCGGCGAGAGCCACGATGTCGGGAACGGGCGTCGCGGAGGCCGAAAAGAGCAGCGTATTGAGTCCGGAGTTGATGGGCGCAGGATCGCTGTTCGAACAGTCGAAGCTGAGCTGCACGTCGGTCGGGGCGATGGGTGCCGTCGGAGTCAAGGCGAAGACGAAACTCTGAGCTGCGCCGAGACTGACATCCACGGGCGCGTTCTTCGTCCCGACGACCTGGTTGGTGGCCGGGTTGGTGGCCTGATAGGCGAAGGTCGCCGGAACTGGAGTGAGCAGCGAGAGCCGGCAGTCAACCGCCGGATCGGGGCCGATATTGATGATCGTGGCGAAGGCCGTGGCGGTGACGCCCACCTGCACCGAGCGACTGCTGGGCAGCACCGCAGCCACCGACGACGCCGTGCCCGCGACGGTGTCGGCCTCGACGAGCGTGAAGGGCGACAGCGACGCGACTCGGCCGCAGACGATCTTGTTCACAGTGTCGCGTGAGACGGTCACGTCGATCCACGCGCCGTTCTCGAAGTGAAGCAGCAGAGGCAACTCGGTGAAGGTGGTTCCGCCATAGCGGACGCAGATGGTCGCCTTCAGGTCGCTGGGGAAGACGGCCGAGGTCGTGATCTGGTAGAAGATCGGCGGGTTCCCGAGCTTGAAGCCGGCCGGCGTCGCCGGCCCCGTTGGGCTCGAGGAAACGGTCGTCGTGCCCGCTTGAGTCACGCTGTCGAACGTCACGTCGATCGGCGACGTTCCGGTGCCAGGGTCGACCGGCGTCACGGTGACGCCGGGGCCGGTCGGGGTATTCAACTCGTCGAACGTCGCAGTGACGACCAGGGCGGACTGCACCGTCACCGTGCAGGGACCAGTGCCAGGGCAGCCGATCTCGCTCCAGCGGACAAAGCGGGAGCCGGCTGCGGGCGTCGCCGTGAGCGTTACGATCGTGCCCGTAGCGTACGCCTCGAAGCAGTCCACCCCACAATCGATGCCTTGCGGGTTGCTGCTGACAGTGCCCGACCCGCTCCCGGTCTTGATGACAGAGAGGATCAAGCCAGGAGTGGAAGCACCAGGGGCGGTGTTGAGGAGAATGGAGACGGTGTCGCCCACGGCATTTGCTACCACCAGATCAGGCTTGCCGTCGCGATTGAAATCCCCCACCGCCAGCGAGGCCGGTTGCTGTGCCTGCCCAGAGGCGGGGAAGAGACCCTCCACCGAGAAGTCCGTCTTCGCCCCGAAGGTGCCGTCCCCGTTCCCCAGCAGGATTGAGACGGTGTTGCTCGCCGAATTTGCCACCGCCAGGTCCAGCTTCCCATCGCGATTGAAATCCCCCACCGCCACCGCGGACGGGGCACTTCCCACGGCGAAGTCCGTCGCCGGCCCGAAGGTGCCATCCCCGTTCCCCAGCAGGATGGAGACGGTGTCGCTCCCCGATTTTGCCACCGCCAGGTCGAGCTTCCCGTCACCATTGAAGTCCCCCACCGCCACCGAGTCCGGCGTAATCCCCACGGGGAAATTGGTAGCCGCCCCGAAGGTGCCGTCCCCGTTCCCCAGCAGTATGGCCACGGTGTCGCTCCCCGATTTTGCCACCGCCAGGTCGAGCTTCCCATCGCGGTTGAAATCCCCCGCCGCCATCGAGCGCGCGAAGATCCCCACGGTGAAATCGGTCACCGGGCCGAAGGTGCCGTCCCCGTTCCCCAGCCGGATGGAGACGGTGTTGTCGCTCAATACCGCCAGGTCGAGCTTTCCGTCGCCATTGAAGTCCCCCACCGCCACCGAGACCGGGGAGGTCCCCACGGAGAAATTGGTCGCCGGCCCGAAGGTGCCCGAGCCGGTGCCCAGCCGGATGGAGACGGTGCCGCCCAATTGATTTGCCGTTGCCAGGTCGAGCTTCCCGTCGCCATCGAAGTCCCCCACCGCCACCGAGCGCGGGAGCCGCCCGACGGAGAAATTGGTCACCGGCCCGAAGGCGTCGGAACCCGTTCCCAGGAGTATGGAGACGGTGTCGGTCGAAGAATTTGCCGTCGCCAGGTCGAGCTTCCCGTCGCCATCGAAGTCCCCCACCGCCACGTCGCTTGGCCGCGCTCCCGCGGCAAAGACTGTGGCTGGCTCGAAGCCCCCGGCGGGATCAAACGTGGTCGTGTTGCGTAGGATAGAGAAGCTTCTGTCGGAAGAATTGACGAGGACCAGATCCGGCCTGCCGTCGCGATTGAAATCTCCGACCACCGCCGAGCGCGGGTCCCGTCCCACGGGAAATGTGACGGCCGCACCGAAACCACCATCGCCCTTCCCCGGAAGGATGGACACGATGCCATTGACCCCGTTCTGAAGTGCGACCGCCAAGTCGAGCTTGCCATCGCCATTGAAGTCACCCACGGTCACCGAGCGAGAATTGCCGGCCCCCACATCGATGGCGGTTCTCGGGCGGAAGGTGCCGTCCCCATTTCCCAGGAGGATGGAGACGGTGATGAGACCCGCGTCATTCGTAATCGCAAGATCCAGCTTGCCATCGCCGTTGAAATCTCCCAGCGCTATCGAGGAAGGGTCGTCCCCCGCTGGGAAATCGGTCTGAGCCGAGAACGTTCCGGCGCCTGTGCCTAACAGGATGGAGACCGTGCCTCGGTTGCCAATATCCCCGATCGCCAGGTCCACCTTGCCATCGCCATTGAAATCACCCGCGACCATCGAGGTCGCGGAAACAAATGTCCCGAAGTCGGTCTTCGCCTGGAAGTTGCCGTCGCCATTGCCCAGGAAGATGGAAACGAAGTCGTTCTGGGAAACGATGTCGCGCCGTAAGACCGCCAGATCCAGCTTGCCATCGCCATTGAAGTCTGCCGCCACCACCGCGACCGCCGTCCCATTGGTGATCAGGGCCTTCCGCTGGAAGGTGCCGTCCCCATTTCCCAGAAGGATCGAGACGGTGTTTTCGACGCCCACGGCCAGGTCCAGCTTACCGTCGCCGTTGAAATCTCCCACCGCCACCGACGATGGGCGAGGCCCCACATTCATGAGAATGGGAGCCCCGAAGGTCGCATCCCCATTCCCTAGCCGGATGGCGACCCTGTCGAGGGTCGGATCAGTGTTGCCGGTCTGCTGATCCCTGAACTGCTGACCTACGATCAGGTCGAGCTTGCCGTCGCCGTTGAAATCTCCCACCGCCACGAAGAGCGGCTGGTAGTTCACGAGGTCCACGGGAGAACTCTGGAAGGACACCGTCTGGGCAAAACCAGCAGCGGGCAGGAAGCAGAGCCAAGCGATAAGCGAGCAGAAGAAATATCGTCGATTCATCCCGTGCCGCTCCCTCCGTGTACCAGACTTTCGATCAATGGAAAGCCGCGCGAGCGAGGGAGCCGCGAGAGTATGTCTAAAGAGCGCGCACGTCAAATGCCTCGCTAGAGATCCCCGAGCCCATACTCCTGCCAGCGCTCGCGCACGCGCGCCTCGTCCTCGGGGGCCGGCCGCACGGTCGGCGGGAAGCGCTCGTTGTCCCACTCGGCCCGCTTCGGCATCTTCCACGAGCGCGTGGCGTCGATGAGGACGCGATTCCAGAGCCCGGTGCCGAGCTGGGCGACGTCACGGTCCTCGAGCGGCGTGGAGGGATCGATGGGCGAGCCGAAGAGTCCCGGGAAGATCACGATGCCGCCCTCGCCCGCGTTCACGCGATGGGCGAAGGCCCAGTCGACCTGTTCGTACGACGACGCGTCGATGTCGTCCTCGACCACGATCACGTGCTTGTAGCGGTACTGCGCCGCACTCGAGCCCCACAGCGCCGCCGCGATCTGCTTCGGCTGGCCCTGGTAGTGCTTCGTGATCTGCACGTGGATGTTCACCCCGTTGGTGATCGGCGGCACCCACACGTCGCGGATGCCGGGGATGCCGGCGCCGCTCAGGATGCTCCAGGCGATCGCCGCGCGCTGGGTCGAGGACATCACGCTGTTCTCGCTGTAGGAGCCGGGCAGCGTCCCTTCGAGGCAGCCCTGAAAGATGGGATCGTTGCGATGCGTGATGCAGGTGATCTCCATGGTCGGGCGCGGCGTGGGAACGTCCGACACGTAGCCGGTGAACTCGCCGAACGGGCCTTCCAGCTCCCACCGCGCCGGATCGTCGTGGATCAGGCCCTCGATCACGATCTCGGCCGTCGCCGGTACTTCGAGATCGACCGTTTCGCACTTCACCAGCTCGGCCGGCTCGCCACGATAGGCGCCCATCACGTCCCACTCGCTGACACCGGCGGGGATCGGAGAGCCGGCCAGGAACGGCATGATCGGGTCCCAGCCAATGACGCAGGCCACGGGCATCGGCTGGCCGCGGTCGGAGTACTTCACGAAGTGATGTCCCCAGTGCTGGCCGCCCTTGATCAGGAGCATCGGCGTGGTGTTCTTCTTGCCGATCATCCCGCGATAGATGCCGGCGTTCATCGCGCGGGTGTCGGGATCGCGCGTCACGATCGCCGAGAACGTGTGGATGTAGCGCCCACCCTCTTTGAAGTGCCACTTCGGGACCGGAAATTCCGTCTGGTCGACTCGATCGCCTCGCAGGATGTTTTCCTTCACCGGGCCGGTGCGAACGATCTCGGCGGGAATTCGTTCACGATTCTTCTGCATGACGTACTGCACCAGCTCGCGGTTCGGCACGTCCTTCGGAAAACCGAGCGCGAGCGCCAGACGTCGCCGATCACCGAGAATGCCGGTGACGAGCTTCGTGCAGCGCCCCGTCTTGTAGCCCTTGATGTTCTCGAAGAGGAGCGCCGGGCCCTTCTTCTCGAGCACGCGGCGGGCGATGGCCCCGATCTCGCGGTCCCAGTCCACCTCGGCGGTGATCCGGCGCAGCTCGCCGTCCTTGTCGAGCAGCGTGATGAACTGCCGGAAATCCAGGAATCCCATCCGCGACCCTCCCGCCCGCTCGGGCGCAGTCGAGGATGATACCTTGCCGCGTGAGCTCAGACGCGCTTCTTCGGGGCGGCGGCGACGAGCTTGTCGGCGATTTCGTGGAACGCGGCGTTCCTGGGGTGAATCTCGTCGAACCAGCGTCCCTTCACCGTACCGCGCAGGTCGACGTACGTGATGCCGTTGGCTGCGCACACCGTCGCGTAGCGCTCGTTGGCCTTGTCGATCAGCACGCGGACGATTCCGTTTCGCAGCGTCTGATCCTTGGCGATGCCGAGCGCGTCGAGTTGGGGATTCACCCACTCGCCGGATTCGAAGAAGCTGAAGGGGGGCGCGAGATCGTAGTCCTTGGGGATGATCCAGTCGTAGCAGTGCGTGACGATCGGCACTCCGGGCTTGATGACTCGCACGTCCTTGGTGTACTGCGTGAGGAGACCCTCGAGGGAGTCCAACGCCGCAGTCAGCGCGCCCGTGTCGATGTAGTTCGCGGGATCCGAGCCGGTCGCCGACTGAAAGATCGTACTGGCGCCGTTGGCCCGCTTCTTCCAGCCGATCAGATCGTTGCCACCGCCGCTGAGCATGACTGCGCGAACGGCGAACGCCTGGAGCGAACTCTCATACCGCTTCCGCTGCACCATCTCGGCGAGGGTGCGACCCGGCATGAACGCCCCGGCAAAGGCAAGCTCCTCGTCGTTGAACCAGTCCAGGACGTCGAGAAGCAACGAATGGTTGAACCAGGAGTCACCATCGACGATGAAGTCGATCGACGACTCACCCGGGTCGAGCGTGGCCAGCGGTCGTGCGTCGAAGGTATCGCTCCCGAAGTCGGGAGCGGCGGCCTCGACAGCCTTCAGCCGCCGCGTCGTCCAGTAGAACGGCTCGGGGAAACGCAGCTCGGCTCGCTTCGCGGCATCGGCCAGAGCGGCGGCTCGCGGCTTCTTCGGCATGGATGATCCCTCCCGCACGCTGACGTCCGAGCAACCCATCACGCCTGTGATCAGCTCGTGGCGGCCGCACAGGGATGCGACCGGTCACACCGCCGGCAACACGATCGGCTCGATCCGACCGGGCACGGTGACTTCGCTCTGCCACACCATCCGCCTGTCCCAGTAGACCCGAAGCAAGTAACGCCCAGGCGCCACCGCGAAGAAGGCGAATCGACCGTAGGTGTCGGACATCGCCGGGCCAATCCAGCGTGTGCGTTCGCTATACAGATACACTTCGAGACCACGGATGGGCGCCGGGGCGCTGAAGCCTGGCGCCTGGCGATACACACCGCCGGAAACGCTCGGCGATTGCCCTCTCGCCATCGACGGCACCAACACCATCACGAGCGCGACCACGATCAGTGCTCGGCGATGACTCATCACTGCCCGACCGACGGAGGCGCCCCGACCGCGGCGAACTCGGGTGAGACTGGTCGCGCTGCGGACGGCGTGTTCGACATCGTCGGCGCCGGCGGTATCGTCATTGGAGTCAGCACGATCGGCGTGCCCAGATGGGCCGTTCGGCTCGCCCAGTCGAATACCACCTCCGTCGGTACTGACCGTTGGACATTGGTGATCTCGACCGACAGTGATCCCTTCAACTTGTTGACGCTGATACGCATGGTCAGCGGGTGATAGCGTTCGCCCTCGAAGTTGATCGTCTGCAGCTCACCGCTGTACATGACGGGGAGCGCGAAGCTGCCGCTCGTTTCGATCTGCATTCCCTTCGCCATGACGCACAACGTCTTGTCCGGAGCGTGGTCGATATTCCCCGACAGAGTGATGACGGGGATGTCACGCATCACCTGCCACGACACGAAGGCAGGCAACCCGATGGCGACGGCGAACGCAACGAGGTAGAGAGCAACGATCGGCAGATTCGACGTGATCTTCACCTTATCGAGAATCTCGACCTTGATCGCTTCCGAGTTGGTCAGCGGCTTGGCGTTCGCGATGTCGGCGAGCGTATTGCCACGCTTCGTCGTGAGCCACGCCGCAATGTACGCGAAGACCACGCCACCGAGGAGACACGGAAGTAAGACCGTCAGGAGAAACATCGATTTCCCCGGTCCTGTGTTCGCTCCCCGACAGGAACACGCAGCCTGCGGCTTGCCATGCCGGCGTCATACTTGATCTGTCCGGCGACTCACGCGGACAATCGGCTGCTGGCAAGCTGCGTGCCATTCGATTGACGCCCGCGTGGCTGCTAAGTCCCCGGCAGGACGGCTCTCGGAGAAACCCCGTGGCGCCGACGACGCTCAGACGCACTGAACAAGTGCACTCTGCACAGGTTCAGGACAGTCCGTCGATCTGCCTTCTCACCTCTCGCTGCTGCGACAGGAGCACCGCGACGAAGCAAGCGACCCCGAGGAGGTCGCTGATCGCGCCCGGAAAGATCAAGAGGAAGGCGCCGAGAATCACCACGCCACGCTCCCACGGGCGCGTGGGCGCGCGGAAGTACCCGATCAGTCCGGCCCCCAGCATCACGATGCCGAGTGTCGCCGCCGCGGTTCGCAGCACGATCCCCACCGGGCCGGAGCCGATCAGCAGCATCGCGGGATCGTAGGCGAAGCTGAACGGAATGATGAAGCCGGACAGCGCCAGCAGCATCGCCCGCCACTGCGTCTGCCACACGTCGGCGCCTGCGATCGACGACGTCGCGTAGGTGGAGATGGCGGTCGGCGGC
>Ga0066710_100005786_pt1 | contig 11377 bp, 10 predicted proteins | sample GraSoiAngelo_159_FD_79666 | JGI IMG/M metagenome (GOLD analysis project Ga0066710, IMG submission 79666) | Grasslands soil microbial communities from the Angelo Coastal Reserve, California, USA - 14_1009_16_40cm | ecosystem: Environmental > Terrestrial > Soil > Grasslands | place: USA... | reverse complement strand
TCATGGGTGAGGCAGAGAGCGAAGGGCGCGTTGCTTCGCCATCGATGAGTTGGTCGAACCTCTACGCCGAGACTCGCGAGTTCGGCAGCCAAGCGGTTCGCGAGGCGATCCACCCAAGGAGTCTCAGTCAAAGATTCGAAACCAGACTCTACCAGTAGAGACCGCGGAGGGATTCCCATAAGACCTGCCCCCATGCAAAGCCACGGATCGAAACCGAGGTCCATCGCTCCTTTTCGAAGCGTCGCCGCCGGACGTGGTCCTGTCTTGGAGAGGTACGACAAGATCGGTCGCCCATCTACTGGTTGGACAATTTGGAAAGTCGGCATCAGCATGCCGTCGAGGACCACTCGATCACAGTCCAACTTAATCTCCTGGGCGTGTGGAAACGCAATGGGAAGTTCGTGAATTCCCTCCTTCGTCTTCAGAAAATCCGCTTTACCATCAAAGAACCTGCTCGAGAAGTATCGAATTCCAACCTCGCGGGCGACATCCGTCTGTGACGGGATCATTCCGAAGGTTCCTCCCCATGTCGTAGGCCCAGTGGCCGTGCCGGAACCCCAGCCACTGTCGATCCCGCCGCCACATCTCGAGTGACAACCGATCCCGCACCCACAATGGCGTTGGGGCCGATTAGCACGCCGGGAAGGATAACACAGTGGACTCCGATGAAAGCGCCGGCTTCGATTCTGGTTTCGGTAACTTCTTCGCCGCCCCGGCCGGTGTACGCCTTGGATTCATCATGTGCGAGGATTGTGGATCGAGCAGAAACCGTTGCGTGACTCCCGATGAATACTCTCTCGGGGTAGAGATTGTCGATGATGACGAAATATCCGATTTCTGCCGATTTCGAAACCTTCGCGCCTCTGATTCGATGGAATGCGACGCGCAAGGCTGAGGAGGGCATGTACCAAGCCGGCAGCAGAAACAAGGCAGATCTAACCCGTTTCCGGATTGGTCGCGTTGCTCGGCCTACGTTCAGTCGCAACTCGCTCTCGGCCACGTCCTCAGCTCCGATCAAATTGCACTTTGTTTGATTTTTGGAAGAACGTGCCCCAAGTTTCCCATCCTCCGGAGGCCCACGCTATTGCGAGACCCGTCAGAATCCAAAAGCTGGCACCGATAAAGAAACGCGTGGCGTCGAACTCCAGAGGCAATGCGATTACGACGCTGACGGCTCCCGCCGCGATAGCCAGGCCCGCGGTAATGGTGACATTTCGGGAGGCCAGAAGCCCGCGCTCATCGTATAAGATGTAGTGGTTTAAGGCCCAGAGCAGAACGATGGAAACCATCAGAAAGACGGCAGAGACAGAAACCGCGACACGAGTCCCGCCCGACCCCGATGCGCTCACCCAAGCGAGGATACTAAGCGTCCCAGCACCGAGGGCGGAAATTCGGAGGCCAACATCGGGGCGCCCGACTGCAGCAAGGGAGGGCGCGACAGAACGCAGGCTGCCAAGAATGGCGGTTCCCGGGAGTAGGATTAATGCGAAGTCGTAAGCAGGTCCGGCGTCTGCGCCAAACACTAGTCTGATTAGAGGACGACCGAAGAGGATCAAACTCAAGGAAAGTATGCCGGTGAGTGCGACCGAAACGGACAGCGCGGTCGTTAGATATTTCGAAACTCGTTCATGATTCGCGGCCGCGGAATACTCGGAGATTACCGGGTATGTCGTGGCACTGATACTAGTCGGAAGAATCCACAACGCCCGTGTGATGAAGACTGCGAGTGCGTAAGCACCCACAATCGTGGGGGCTCGAACTAGGATCGACAGCGCCACGAGGTCCACCGAATATAGGAGCGTACTGAGCGCGTTTGTTGCGGTTATGTTGAGTCCGAACGGAAGAAGTTGACGGAAGTCCTTTCCGAGGGCGTTAAATCCGGTGAATCTCAAATTCGCTCTTGCAGATAGTACCAGTCCCAAGAGAACGGCCGCAGATGTGGCCAGCGCTCCAATCATCACGCCTGGAATCCCAAATCCGAGAGCGAGCAAAACGAAGGAAACCAAAAGGTTGGAAACGGACTGAGTCATGGTGAAGAATGCCAGCGAACGAAATTCCCTCCTCCCTTGAAGGACAGCAAGGAGAGACGATGCCCCGAGGTTGAGGGGCATTTGAATGGCTTGCAGTTGCAGCAAGAGTGTGAACCTATTGAAAGCCATGTCCTGCCCGATGAAAAAAGCGAGTAGGGCGAGACCCACTCCCGCCGCGATTCCTGCGAAAATTCCAAATATCAGTGCACTGCCAACAAGCGACTCCATTCCCTGATTGAGCCCTTGTCGCTCGGCGATGAACTTTGTGAGCGCACTTGCCACACCGAGATCGCCGCCAAGACCGAAGAGCGATGCAATTGCTATTGCCGAGGCCCAGACGCCATAGCCTCCAACGCCGAGATAGAACACAAGGACCGGATTGAAGATCACCCCGACGCCCAGGGCCACGATGGTCGAGGCGAGAGACCAACTTGCGCCAAGTACTAGCTTTCGCTTCTCCGCACTCATCGCGCCCGGTGCGTAGGGCGGCCCTCCTCTATTAAAGCCCAACGGCATTGCTCTCCGGACCGATATCCTTCCAGAGATTCATCCAATACCCGCGCTTCTCACCGATGGGTGATGCAATCGCGATACAGTTTCTCGAGGCTGGCCAACACATGGTCGGAGCTGTACTCGCCCTCCACGATAGAACGTGCCCGCCGACCGATCTTCTCTAGTTGCTCCTTGTCGTCGGCGATCTCGCGAAGAAGGCGCGCGTAGGCCGCTGCGTCCGAATCAACGAGGTACCCTGTTTCGCCGTCAGCAACAGGGTGGGTGTCTCGTGACTGGGTACGGATGACGGGGCGTCCACAGGCCATTGCTTCGAGAACACTGCGCCCGCATCCGTCACCTCTGTAAAAGTCGACAAGAATATGGATATCTCGATAGAATTGAACCAGCTCCTCTCGTCCTAACAGGTTCGCGCGGACCTCAATCCCCTGACCTAAGAAAGTGGGTGCGTACGCGGCTAGATCTCGGTCTGTCGCTCCCCCGGACACGATGTAACGCACCCTCGGCAGATGCTGACCGACCAAAGATTGGAGGATGAACATACCGTCCCTTTCCCACCGTCCGGAGTAGCCGACGATCAGGTCGCGCGAGTCCGGCATAGGGCTTGGGGAGAAGCTTTTCGTGTCCATTGGTTGTGGGATGTGATGGAGGCCCAAGTCGCCAAATTTTCTCGGATCCGACGACACTATAGAATTGGCCCTCTCGAACCCAGATTTGTCCACACAAATCACGTGGTCGAACTCCTCTAGAACCCATTCCATGAACCACCGAATATCGAGTGGGTTGGGAGTGCTGGGCATCACGAACAGGCCGTGGTCTGTGAGGACTCTGGGGGAGCGGCCACCGGGTAAGCGGTTGAGTCTGCATGTTAGCCTTTGGAATGGAGCGATTTGTCCTCGCCGTGCAACGAAATAAGCAAGTTCGATAAGTGGAGGACGGTGCACGTGGATGAGGTCGAAGCTGGTTCGCTTCGAAACCGCACGAAGATTCAGAAGGCGCGCGAATCTACCGATCCAATCTCGGCCAGCGGAGAACCTTCTCGGTGTCGGTTTAGGAGGAATTCTTGTAGGGCCAAATCGGCGAACTGTGATGTTGCCGGCGGGGTGTTCGACTTTTGAGGTCCCAGGTAGTCTGGGAGTGAGAATGATGAAATCCATTGACTTGATTCCAGTGCAAATTGATTCGACATGTCGTTCCAACCCTCCAATATGCGGAAGATACCATGGCGTTACGTGTGCTACGATTGGTCGGCTAGCTGCCAAGTCGAACTCCCGCAAAGTTGCCGAGCGAATAACTGTTGCGGTCCACGCGATTTGGACCCGAAGTAATTAACGGGTAAACGTAATGAGGTCCACTCTTGCCTTCGAGGAACCAGCCCATGGTGATAACAGGTCGACCACCTAGGGTCCTCGTCGTATATCCTTTCGAGGCCAGTTTCGTGCGGATGGACGTCGAATTGTTGCAGTCATTTTGTGACGTCACGACGTTTCACTTTCGAGGTCCAGCGGACTACACGGCCCTCGTTCGAGCCGTCCTGAAGAATGATATTGTGTTCTGCTGGTTTGCGGTCCAATTCGCCGCGGTTGCACTCGTTCTCTCGAGGCTATTGGGACGAGGATCCGTTCTCGTTGCCGGCGGATTCGATGTTTCGGGGCTGCCCGAAATCGGATACGGTCGTCTTCTGAGGAAGTCGGGCAGGATAGAGGCACGAGCAGCGTTGCGTCTCGCGGACGTGATTCTTGCTTTCTCGGAGGTAAGCGCTCAGGCGATTCGGACACTGTCCCCCTACTCCAACGTTGTGCCGGTTTACTTGGGGGTCGATCTAAGAAGGTTCCGCCCTGCGCCCAAAGAACAGATCGTGGTCTCCGTTGCTCACGTAAGCCGCGAGAACTTGGTCCGCAAGGGACTAACGACGTTCGTCGGCGCAGCAGCGTTGGTTCCAGAGGCAAGGTTCGTTTTGGCTGGCCGGCACTGGGATGATTCGGCGGCGGCACTGGCTGCGGTTGCGACTAGGAACGTGGAGTTCGTCGGGTGGCTTCCGGAAGCGGAGCTCCGCGAATTGCTCTCTAGGGCGAAGGTATACGTGCAAGCGTCTTACACGGAAGGGTTCGGTCTGGCATTAGCCGAAGGAATGGCTTCGGGATGTGTTCCTGTCGTGACGCGGCGAGGCGCGATTCCGGAGGTTGTCGGAGACGCGGGGTTGTATGCTGAGTACGGCGACGTGGCCAGTCTCGCAAACTGCATACATCAGGCGCTTCAGTCAGATCTTGGCCCGGAAGCGCGACAACGTGTCGAGCGTCTTTTTAGCATCGATCGTCGGTCTCAGCAAGTCAAGAGCATGATTTCCATGATCTGGGAGCGCCAGCAGAAGTCGCCCTGGACAGAACGGACGAGTTGGAGTGTTCTCGGAGGGAAGGCAAAACAGTGAATCTCAGCATCTGCACGACGAATTACAATTGCGGTCATATCCTCGAGACCCACCTGGATTCAGTCTGGAAGCAGCTGGAGCATCTCGATTTCGAATATATCGTGGTGGACAGCAAATCCAGAGACGGAAGTCCCGAGATTTTTCGCGATTGGTCGAAAAATCATGCGAATTTGTTTCTCTATTCGAAACGATGTACGATGGGTGAGGGCAGGCAGATTGCGTTCTCGTACTCGCGGGGACAGCATATTTTGGTGGTTGATACCGATGTCGTGTACTCGGGGTTGCTGCGCCGCTTCATTGAGAAGTACTTGGATACATGCGCTCGCCTTTCCGTCCAGGCGGTCTTCGCCGGGATTTACCCTCGTGACCAATGGATTCGCGCAGGCGGGCGCCGCAGCCTTAACACCAATGAGGATGTCGATCTCTGGCTCCGCGTCCACCTGCTCGGTAGCATGCGCTGGTATCCGGTTCCCATGGGGGAAAACATCAAGGAAGCGTCCGCTTGGGGAATGTCGGATCACCTCTCCCAACGTTACCCGAAGGAAGAGCGAATCCTTCGCCTTGTCCGTCGAGAGTGGGATCTATTGAAGACGCGTGAGGTTAACCTGACGGACCTCTCGGCGCTTATTGCCGCGAACACGATCGACCTAGGGCTCGGTCAAATCCCCGGACCATGGCCGCAACATCGCATTCGAGAATCCAGGATTCAGCATGTGATGGGTTTCGTGCGAGAACTCCGTAGAACTCTCTTGACCGAATAGGGAGTGATGTCACTCCATTATCCGACCACCCCGTTCAGTTCCAGGGTTTACCCCATTAGCACACGCTCGAGTACCGACGCCACTTCCTGTGCGGTCCTCCGCCAAGACCTGCCGCTCTCGACCGCGGCCCGACCACGACGCCCCATCGCTTCGGCCTCCTGTGGGTTCGCAAGGAGCCATTCTATCGCTGCTGCGAAGGCATTGACATTTCCCGGTTCCACCACGATTCCCGATTGAGTTTTGCGGACGAACTCGCCGATTTCATCAGTATCACTTGTCACGACCGGCCGGCCGCAGGAAAGATATTCGAACAGTTTGATGGGGGATGCTTTCCTGCCTTCTCTGAACGGGGCGACGCAGACATCCGCGGCCGAAATGTATTCGGGGACTCTCGCATGTGGTACATGGCCCTCGAACCTAACGCGGTCTGCAATTCCCATTGACGCAGCTCGTCTTTCTAGACCGATGAGTTCGGGACCGTCTCCGACGATCAGAACTTTGGCTTCTCGATCCATGGGGGCGAATTTCGCCGCGGCTTGGACGAGTAGGTCAACCCCTTGCCAGAAAGCCAGGTTTCCAGCAAACAAGATCACGTACATTCCGGCATCCAGACCGAGCTGACGCCGACACTCCGTCTGGTTCATTGGCCGAAACCGGGTCGTATTCGCCCCGTTGGGTACGACTACCACATGATCGGGTTCGAACCGATAGCGGTTGAGAAGATCGGACCGAATGCCTGCACTCACAGCCACGATCCGTGCGGCGTCCTGCAGCATCCGGCCACGAATTAGATCACGTACCGAGAGGTTGGTCTGGGAGGCCTTCTCGTCTTGGTGCAGACGCTCCTCTGATAGCACGCCGTTCACCTCAACGACGAAGGGGATTCGTGTGAGGTGCGAGATTGCCCACGAAAGCTTCGGGGAAGTTCGACGTTCATAGATGACATCCGCCCATCTCGCGGCAAGCTGTCGCCCAAACAAGACTTGGCTTGCAGCTGAGCTTGGACACACCGCGTGACGATTCCCTTCCACAAGATGCCCAGAGGATGTAGCCGTTACCCGGACGACGTGATGCCCAAGAGTCTCCAGTTGCGAAGCGAGTTCCATGACGTGGACGCCATCGCCTCGCTCTGTCCGCAGGTTTACGTCAACCGCGAGGAACAAGATGTTCATCCAGCCGTCCTCCCCAGTTCGCTGAGGTCGGCGTCCTTGGTTCGCCCACAGGTTGGGCAGCCACTCCGTTCCAGAAGGCACCGAGTATGATAAACCGCCCCGCATGCGCAACGGGTCCCAGGGATTGCTGGCGTCATTGCAACTGAACAGATGCTACAGCGATTCCGTCTACTCGATTCCTTGGTGCTTGAGGTCGCAGTTTCCTCAAACGCGGGAGTTTGAGGCACAAACTTGAGCAATACACCCCAAAATACTGAGATCCATCCGAGGAAAATGAGCCAGCCAGCATATGAGTGAGCGATGAGCATGTTCTGTAAATCCGACTGAACCGTGTCCGTGTGGTACCCGATCAAGACGATGACAACCATGCGGAGCACATTGGCGACGTAGGCGGCGAAGAGGCCTAGGCCCAACAGGATCCAGATGCGTCTCGTCAACTGCGCGTATTCCGTGAGGACGAAGGCGACGAAAGCCGATGCAAAGATTCCGAATGAGTAGATTCCCGAACAGGCGGTCGTGATGACCACTGTCACTTGGACTGGAAAGTGTAGTGGCGTGAACGTCAGTCCCGGAGCGGTTGATCCCGTGACCGAATGGACGGAATTACTCACGCCCAAGACGCTGAGGACCGCACTCACCTCCGGCGCGACAGCAGCCCAGGAGTAGAGGTCCACGGATCGCTCGAAATCAGAGTAAAATGCACGGGCGATTAGCAGCGGTACGACGAGGAGGCCATTCAGGATGATAAAGAAAACCAAGACGAAATCTCGTTCTCGAGAGAAACGGGACGGGACGAAACCATATGCAACAAGCGAACTCGCTCCCAAGAGAGCAATCGTGTCCTCCGTCTGCACTGAGGGCGTTGCGGAAAGTAGAAGATTGTACGCGATGTCCGCCAGGATAATCCCAACACCGATCGCCGGCATCAGGGCGCTCAGTTTACCGCGTAAAGTGAGGACTCTGATGAGTCGGCTGCCGAGAGATGAGCGGATTGTTTTCAGTGTGCGGTCCTTCGGCCAAACCGCGAGACTCATGACCGCGCCGCCGACGGCAACGAGTGAGAGTCCAACCCAAGCCGACGAAGCGGAGAGGGGAGTTAGCAGAAGGCCGACGCCAGCAGAGGCCATGACCAGCGCGATGAGGACGACGAATTGCCGGTGTCGCGCCAGGAACTCGTTGAAAGTCATACGACCAGAACGTCGTTCCTTCGTCATTCACCCCATCTATGGATATAAGAAGACTCGCCGGCGGTTATCGACAGCGCGAGATTGATGGATTGATCCCTCGACGGCGGCGAGTGGACTCGGCATTGACTATGCAGTAGGGGACGGCGAGCCATCTTGCCATCTGTCCTACTTGACTTCGGAGCTACGCGGGCCGTCCTACTCGGTCGGCCCCCTTCGAATGCGGTTCAGGAATTGGGTTGTGGCCATTCTGATGAGCGTCTTCGCTGACAAGTTCGGTGGATCGGTCGCAGTGAGAAACCTCGTCGGGTGAACGAGCGCGAGTTGGCCGAGGTGTGTGGTTTCGCGTTCGCGCGTGAGCGAAGGTGAATGCAGCAGGTATGCCTCTGTTGCAAACATGAACGTGTTCTGAGCGTACCACCATTGTACTTCTGGATTGTTCCAAACTCTTCGTCGTATGCAATCGATGACGCGAAATCCGCGCGATTCGAACATCCGAACCCAATAGTCGGGCCACTGTTCGTTTACATGACGCGTTCCTCCTTGGTGTGGGATTGCGGCAGAGAATAGGACAACTGGACCGAGGTTCGCGAGAGAATCGACGAAAGTCGTGGCCGAAGAGGCCGGCAGATGTTCCGCGACTTCGAGTGAAATTACTAGGTCGAATTTCCTCCCGAGACGAAGGGGCCTAGACAAATCGGCTGCCTGAAACTTCCCAGGCTGAATGTGGAGAGAGTTTGGGTCGATCCATCCCCCATCTATCCCGACGATGTCCTGGACACCGAGCTTCTTGAAGACAGACAGCCAGGCCCCCGTCCCGCATCCGACGTCCACCACAGAATTGGGCCGGGTCAATTCCGTGACAATCGGAACGATCACGTCGGCCGACCTGATTGAATCGGGTTGTTGCGCCGCGTAGAACTTCCTCGAGTAGGATTGTCCTTGATTCCCGTCATCGTGCTTGTTACCGCGTTTCAATGAACGACCTCGATGCCATCACGAGGCGAGAGGACAACATACTCTTGTCGGCTCGATTTTCCAATTCGGCAGTGTCCGACAATTCAAATATCGGTCCCCGCATCCTTCGGGTTTGAGGCTCCATGAAAGTCGCGGGCGGCTCGGCGTCCGGACCCCTGGCCAAAGGGATTGCCCACGAGCTTGCGGCTGGCTACGTCGATGTCATCTTCGAGAAGCACCCAGGAGGCTTCCCCGATGACGAGCGCTACGTGCGGCTACTCGGCTCTGTTGCTGGCGAGCATGTGGTTCTCGTCCAAACCACCCATCCTGATTCTATGGTTGTCGAGTTTTTTCTTTTGGCCGACGCGATCCGTGATGCAGGTGCTGCACGCTTGACCGCGGTAGTACCTTACTACGGCTACGGTCGTCAAGACAAGCGCTTCCTAGATGGCGAAGCGATTAGCGCAAAGACCCTCGCAAAACATATCGCGGTCGATTGTAACGAACTGATCACCATGACGATTCACAACCCCGACATCCTCAAGACGTTCCCGATTCCCGCAAGCGAGGTCTCCGGCATGCCGGCCATCGGTCGTTATCTGAAGTCCGCCAAAGTAGATTTCCTGCTTGCCCCGGATAGTAATGCGGTCCGCTTTGTGGAAGAGGCAAGCGCGATCGCAAACACACCTTGGGACCATTTGCAAAAGGAGCGGATCGATTCTTATACGGTTCGGATGACGCCCAAGAAGCTCAACGTCAAAGGCAAGTCAGTCGCAATCGTGGACGACGTAATCTCGACGGGTGGGACGATCGCGACTGCGGCCAAGGAGCTCCGATCGCAGGGGGCACGTAGCGTGATCGCCGCTTGCGTCCACGGCGTCTTCGTTGAGGACGCCGAGGCGAACCTCAAAACCTGCGACGCCGTGATTGCGACGGACACAATCCAGTCGCGCCACACGAAGGTGAGCGTCGCCCCGGAATTCGCCGCGGCGATCCGGGCCCTTGGCTGAGGCTCAGATCCACGCGAAGGCGTAGAAGGTGAAGGTGAGCAGGAGGCCGGCCCACACGAGGAGGCCGATGTTCTGCAAGTCGGAGGTGCGCTTCGAGCCTAGGCCTCCGGCAAGACTGGCGAGTGCCCCCAGCATGCCGCCCGAGATCACGAGGAAGTGCGCGAGCCCGCGGACGTTCAGGTCCGAAGTCGCGAGTCGGAACAGGATTCCGAGGTAGATTCCGATCAGCCCGAGGGCGTTCAGGGCGAACACGTTCCGGCGGGTGAGCATGCCTTCGATCGGCTGCGGGTAGTACATCGGTCCACCGTACGTTGGGGGACCAGGCGGAGAAGCCATCTTATGTGCCTCGTCCGCGCGATGGGCCTTGACTTATAAAATTATGATGCGGCACATATATAACCGCGAATCATAACCGCGAATCGGACGTTGTCCTTCGAAGAACGCAACACCATGCTCGCCTGCGTGTCGTCGAACACGCGGAACCCGGTTCGGATATCTCGAGGGAGGAACCGGGGGAGCGCGCAGTGTCGTAAGCGCAAACCTACTTAGCCGGACGCCCCTTCGAGGACCGAGGGCGGATTTTCGTGGCCGATGTGGAGCTTCGGACGATCAAGGAAGTCGACATGAAGGGCGGGACCGTCGTCGCAGCGTTCCCGAGCGTCGGCCTCGTGAGCACGATCACCGCGACGTACCTCATCACGACGTTGCCCACGGATCAGGTCACGGCTCTCGAGTCACCGGACTTCCCGTCCATCTCGATGATCTACGGGAGCAAGCCGAAGTTCCCCGCCCGCGTGTACGCATCCCGGAAGGAGAAGGTCGCGATCTTCATCTGCGAGATGCCCCTACCCATGAGCACGCATCGTCCGGTCGCCTACGCCCTGATGAAGTGGGCGAAGGACCATGGATGCCGGCAGATCGTGCCCCTCGAGGGCCTCCCGGCGGAGCTCGACGCTCCCCTCACCGGCGAACCGACCGTCTGGGGCGTCGGAAGCACGGACCGCGCCCGCGCGGAACTGAAGAAGCGCGGGATCCAGCAGCTCGAGTCCGGGATGATCTCTGGGGTCACGGGGATCCTGCTGAACGAGGGACGATGGCGGGACGTGGACGTGATCGCCCTCCTAGCGGAGGCCCGTCTCGCCTTGCCGGACGCGACCGCAGCGGTCGGCCTCGTGAAGGTCCTAGACACCCTCCTCCCGGAAATCACGATCGACCTCGGGCCGTTGCAGGAACAGGCGAAGATGCTCGAGGAGCACCTGACGAAGCTGAAGCAGCAGGCGAGGTCCGTCGTCCCGCCGGAGCCGGTCCCCTCCGACATGTACCGC
>Ga0066710_100005783_pt1 | contig 11378 bp, 8 predicted proteins | sample GraSoiAngelo_159_FD_79666 | JGI IMG/M metagenome (GOLD analysis project Ga0066710, IMG submission 79666) | Grasslands soil microbial communities from the Angelo Coastal Reserve, California, USA - 14_1009_16_40cm | ecosystem: Environmental > Terrestrial > Soil > Grasslands | place: USA... | reverse complement strand
TTCATGCCCGTGCGCATCCGTCCGAGGCTCGAAATCGTGCCCCGGGTGGCCGTCAGGCCGACGTTCAGAGGGTAGCCGATCGCCCAGGTCTCGTCCCCGAGGCGGAGAGCGTTGCTGTCCGCCCAGGACAACGGCGGCAGCGATCCCGTCTCGACTTTGAGGAGCGCCAGATCGCTCGCGTGGTCGACCCCGACGACGCGGGCGGGATAGGACTGGCCGGTCTGCGTGTCGACGGCGATCTCCGCCTGGGTCCCGAAGGGATCCGCGACGTGCGCGTTGGTCACGATCTCACCCGCACCCCCGACCGCGAAGCCGGACCCGACCAGCCGGGCCTCCTCCTCGACCGATTCGAGCCACCCGATCCGTCCGGTCTTGCCGGCGACCGGGTACTTGAGGGACACGGTCGTCTTGACGCGGACGCGCACGAGGGACTGCGAGGCACGGTGAACCGCCTGCTGGATTTCCTCGGGCGAATAGGTCTCTGGATCGCGCGCGAAATCGGGCTCGAACCGGGTCGGATCGATCGCCCGGAGCGGCGCGCCGTCCTTGAGGCAGAACCGGCTGCCGGCGCGGTTCTGGGCGCCGCAAACGGGGCAGAAGACCACCGGGGTTCCAGAGGGGGCCGGCGCGTCCCCGGGGTCGGGCGGTGGCGCGGGCATCACAGCCGGAGGAGGTGCCAACTGGGCGCGCGCCGGGGCCGGCGGGCCCATCCAGGCGCAAAGTGCGCCACCGATCGCCGTCGCGATCAGGCGCGCCAAGCGCCGCTGTGTCGCTCCGAGTGTCACGTGCCTCTCCGGGGGGGCCGGGTCGTGCGGCCATTCTAGGGGAACGGTGCGGGTGACGCAAGCCCGCGCGCCGGGGCACTCGTGGGCTTGCGGAGCAGGCGTCCGCGCGGCGCGTTGACAGCCCCCGGGGGCTGATGTAGAGTCCGGCGCATTGCAGGGGTGCCCCGCACGAGATCGTCGGCAAGTGCAGCGTCGGCGCAGGATTGAGCGGAGGAGGCGACCGGCATGAGCAGCGATTCCCGATCCGGATCGGCAGCGGGCGCGTCGGGCAAGGCGTTCAAGCCGTTCGTGGCCGACGGCGCCAGGGTTGCGGAGTTCACCCCCAAGGCGATCATCCTGGGAGCCTTCTTCGCCGTGCTCTTCGGCGCCGCCACCGTCTACCTGGCGCTGCGGGCCGGAGTCACGGTGAGCGCCTCCATCCCGATCGCCGTCCTGGCGATCGCCGTCTTCAAGCAGGTCGGGTCCACCATCCTCGAGAACAACATCGTGCAGACGATCGGCTCCGCGGGAGAGTCGGTGGCGGCGGGGATCGTCTTCACGGTGACGGGCTTCCTCTTCCTGTCTCCGGGCGCGGGGGGGCTGGAGTTCTTCCGCTACTGGCCGATCATGATGCTGGCGCTGGCCGGCGGCTTCCTCGGGGTGCTGATGATGATCCCGCTGCGACGCGCGCTCATCGTCCAGGAGCACGGCAACCTCACCTACCCGGAGGGGACCGCCTGCGCCGAGGTCCTGGTGGCGGGAGAGAAGGGCGGCGCCATGGCGCGCCTGGTCTTCAACGGATTGTGGGCCGCGATGATCTACAAGGCATTCAACTCGGTCCTCGGCTTCTTCAAGGAGATCCCGTCCTACGTCACCGGCCGGACGGCGGCGCTGCCCAATGCCACGGTCAACTGCGAGATCGTTCCGGAGTATCTCGGCGTGGGCTACATCATCGGCCCCAAAGTCGCCGGCATCATGGTGTCGGGGAGCATCCTCGGGTGGATGGCGCTGACCCCGCTGCTCTCGATGTTCGTGAGCGAGCAGCAGCTGCACGCTCAGCTCCGGTCGCTCTCCTTCACGGACGCCTGGATCGCCACGCATGGCCTGAACGAGCAGTTCTACCGCGCCTACATCCGCCTGATCGGCGCCGGGGCGGTGGCGATGGCAGGAATCATGTCACTGGCGCGCACGCTGCCGACGATCTGGTCCTCGTTCCGTGACAGCGTGATGAGCCTGCGCAAAGGCGCCGGCGCGGGCTCGACCCGCCGCACGGATCGCGACATCCCGATCAACTTCGTGGCCATCGGCTCCCTGGCGCTCGCGCTGGCGATTGCCTTGTTCATGCCGGGCCTGCCCACTCATTTCCCGGGCAGCCTCCTGCTCGCCGGCCTCATCATCCTGTTCGGCTTCTTCTTCGTCACCGTGTCCTCGCGCATCGTCGGCATCATCGGCACGACGAGCAATCCGATCTCGGGGATGACGATCGCCACCATCATGGGCACGTGCATGTTCTTCATCGCGGTCGGATGGGCGGGCCACGCCTACCAGACGGCCGCCCTGGTGATCGGCGCCATCGTCAGCACGGCGGCCGCGAACGCGGGCGCCACCTCGCAGGACCTGAAGACCGGGTTCATCGTGGGCGCCACGCCCTGGCGCCAGCAGGTCGGCTTCATCATCGGCGTCTTCGTCTCGGCTTTCGCCATCGGCGGGACACTCTTCCTGATGCACACCTCGCCGACCTTCGGCCCCATCGGATCGGACAAGCTCCCGGCTCCGCAGGGGACGCTCATGGCCACCCTCATCCAGGGGATCCTCGGGCAGAAGCTGCAATGGGGATTCGTATTTGTCGGCGCGGGGCTGGCCGTCGCCATCCAGGTGATGGGGATCTCGGCCCTGGCCTGGGCGGTGGGTGCCTACCTCCCGCTTTCGACGACGATGCCGATCTTCGTCGGCGGCGTCGTCCGCTTCATCGTGGAAAGAATGACCGGGCGCGAGGAACAGGAGTCGGAGGTCTCTTCCGGGATGCTGTACAGCACCGGGCTCGTGGCGGGGGGATCCGTCGCCGGCGTGCTGATCGCGGCTTTGTCCATCGAGTGGCCCCGCACCAATTTCAAACCCTTGGACTGGATCCAGCAGCATAGCGGCCATCTCGCGGACCGCCAGGGCCGCTTCGGCGACCTCATCGCCGTGATCGTCTTCGCGGGGCTCTGCTACCTGCTGTTCCGCACGGCGCGCAAAAAGATTGAAGAGTTCGGATCCTGATGACCAGCTCCACCGGGGGGGGCATGCCCCCCGGCCCCCGGGTTTCTCCCACGGACGCCTCGGCCGCGCCGGCGACGGAGCTGCGCCGCGAGCTGGGGCTCTGGGACCTGGTCCTCCTCAACGTCGTCGCCATCGTCGGCCTGCGCTGGTGGCTCACCTCGGCGGGAGGCTACGGCTACGCGGCGCTGCCGCTCTGGGTGCTCGCCTTCCTCTGCTTCTTCGTCCCCTCGGGCCTTGCGATCATCGACCTGACGACCCGCTACCCGGAGGAGGGGGGCATCTACGCCTGGACGAAGCACGCCTTCGGCGACGGCCATGGCTTCATCAGCGGCTGGTGCCTGTGGACCAACAACCTGGTCTACTTCCCCCACCTGCTGATCTTCACCGTCGGGAACCTGGTCTTCATGCTGGGGGCGAAGCACAAGGGGCTCGAGGCGAGCCCGCCGTTCATGGCGGCGGTCTCGCTCGTCATCTTCTGGATCGCGGTCTGGATGAACATCCGCGGGCTGCGCTACGGGCGGTGGCTCAACAACCTCGGGGCCTACGGGACCTGGATTCCGGCGGCGCTGCTGATCGGCATCGGCGCGGTCGCCCTGGCGCGCTACGGCGCCGCGACCCCGTACGAACCCTCGGGGCTCATCCCGGTCTTCAGCTTGGGGACGGTCTCCTTCTTCTCGACCATCTGCTTCGGCTTCTCGGGGCTCGACCTCGGGGCGCTGATGTGCGAGGAGATCGTCGAGCCGCGCAAGAACGTGCCGCGCGCCATCTTCATCTCGGGCGGCATCATCACCCTCATCTACGTGCTCGGGACGGCGGCGCTCCTCGTGGCGCTGCCGCAGCAGAACATCGGGCTCCTGGACGGCGTGGCCGCCGCCATCGCGGTGGTGCAGGAGAAGATGGGCTTCGGCTTCCTCGCCGGGTTCTCGGCCCTGCTCATCGCCCTGGGCGGCGTGGGCGGCGTGAGCGCCTGGCTCGCCGGCTGCTCGCGCATCCCGTTCTGCGCCGGCATCGACCGCTATCTCCCGCCTGCCTTCGGGCGGCTCCACCCGCGCTACGCCTCCCCGCACGTCGCCCTTTTGATCACGGGGGGCATCTCGAGCCTGCTGATCTTCGTCGGCTTCATCGGCGTGGACGTGGAGCAGGCCTATCTCTTTCTGGCCGACTTCACCATCGTCGTCTACTTCATCCCTTACCTCTACCTCTTCGCCGCCTTGCTCAAGCTGGGAGTGCCGGGAACGGCCCCCGCGGGGGCGATCACCGTCCCCGGGGGGCGCGCCGGGACCGTTCTCGTCGCGGTGGTCGGCTTTCTCACCACGCTGGTCGCGATCGTCTTCGCCCTCGTTCCCCCCGGCGGATCGAATTTCTGGGTCTTCGAGGCGAAGATCCTGGGAGGGTGCGCGCTCCTGCTCGGTTTTGGCGGGCTCCTCTACCGCCGCGGCCGCCGCGCCGCCTGATCTCCTCGGCGGTGCTATAGTGGCGCTCTATCCGGAGGGGACCCGATGGCCGGACCGACGCTGGCCTTCTACCACAAGCCGACCTGAACGTCGTGCCGCAAAGCAAAAGGTCTTTTGCTTAAGCAGGGCGCGACGCTCATCGACCGGGATCTCGGAAGGCAGCCGCTCAGCGAGGCCGAGCTGAAGCGCCTGTTCGCCGGGCGCGACCCGCGCGACTTCCTCAACCCCCGTAACGAGCTGTACCGCAGGATGAAGATGAAGGAACGTCCGCCTTCGGCGCGCGAGGCGATCCGCCTCATGGCGAAGGAGCCGAACCTGATCCGCCGCCCCCTCGTCGTGCGGGGCGCGAAGGCGGTCGCCGGCTACGACGAAGAGGCGCTCCTCGACCTGATCCGCTGACGCCGGGCGCTACTTCCAGTCGAAGTCCTTGAGGATCTCCTCGCGCACCATCTCCCGGATCCCAGGCAGCTCGACCTCGAAGAGCTCGTGGCGCCGGGCGTCGTCGGGGTAGAACTTCTTCTGGACCTCGGCCCAGGCCGCCTGCTCGCGGTCGAGGGCCGCGAAGCTCGACAGCTCCGCCACGAAGACGTGCGTGTAGTCGGCGCAGGGGGCCGGCCCGGCGTACGGCACGCTCATGAAGGCGTAGCGCAGCCAGACGCCGCGCGTCTTCATCTCCTCGAGCATCGGACGGAAGACGGTCTTGACGAAGCGGTCGTAGTCGCCGGCCTTCCCCGCCCGCGCCCGCAGGTATTCGTAATGGTAGATGTGCCCCTGGGCCGCGACGGCGGGAAAGGGCGTGTCGGCGGCGCGGACGAGGGCCGGCGCGGCGAAGGCGGCGCACAGCGCGAACGCGGTCAGGAAGCGTGTCATGACGGCCCCTCCATGTGATGGATCGACCTGCGGCGCCGCGCCCCGGTGCGCGTCAGGATCATCAGCGCGGGCAGGGCCGTGAGCGCCGTGATCAGGCAGGTGATCGAGCCGATGGCGCTGACGATGCCCATCGAGGCGAGGCCCGGGTAGTTCGAGAACCCGACGGTGCCGAAGCCGCCCACGTTGCTCAGGGCCGCCATGATGACCGCCTTGCCGGTCTCGAGGAGGCCGGCCGGGTTGCTCAGTCCCTCCTGCGAGATCCGCTCGATGATGTAGATGCCGTAGTCGATGCCCACGCCCAGGATCATCGTGGTGACGAAGGCGTTGACGAAGTTCATCTTGATCCCGAGGCCGTGCATCGCCCCGAGCATCCAGATCACGCCGACCAGAAGCTGGATGTTGGCCAGGGTGGTGAGCCACAGGCTGCGGAAGTTGAGCCAGAGCAGGAGCGTCACGAGGACGATGCCCAGGATCACAGCCCGCCAGGCGTCGCGCCGGAACAGGCGGCGCAGCTCGGTGCTGGCGATGTTGACGCCGGTGATTTCGATCGCCTCGTCGGGGTGGTTCAGCGCCTTGATCAGGGCTTCGGGCGGGTGCCGCCTGGCCGCGGCGGAGGCCGGGAACAGGTAGGTCACCGAGCGATAGCCGCCGTCCTCCCGTCGCACGTAGCGGCTGACGAAGTGGTCGAGGCCGGCCTTCTCGAGATCCGCCAGGGTGACCGGACGTTCCGGGCGCAGCGTCGAAGGGAGGGCGGCGAGATACGCGTCGTAGGAGTCCGCCCGGAAGCCGTTCTCCTGCAGGGCGGCGCGGAAGGTCCGCTCGATCCGCCCGAGGTCGAAGGCGCCGTCGGCGCCGCCCCGAAGGGCGTGGATCACCGCTTCCTGATCCTGGCGCGGCGGCAGGTAGTTGAAGATCGACTCGTAGCCCAGAAGCGTGCCGTCCGCCACGAACGCGTCCAGCCGCCTGTCCGCCTGGCGGTTCCTCTGCATCACGCTCTCGAGGTCCTTGCCGCGGCAGACCACCATCATTGGGTTGAAGGCGGCCCCGAAGCGCGCGGAGATCGCCTTCTGCACGATGATGCCGCGGTTGTTCGGGGAGCGCAGGTCCTCGACGTTGTCGCTGAACTCGACGTTCCAGGCGGCCCAGCCCGCCACGATCGTCACCAGGACCGAGCCGATGACCACCGGCCACGGGTGGCGCAGCGTCCAGGTCATCACCCTCTCGATGCCGAAGGAGTGCAGGTAGAGCTTCTTGCTGATGTCCTTCTTGCGGCGCCGCCCCTCGTTCCAGGAGATCATCGCGGGGAGCAGGAACAGCACCGCGACCAGGCAGAGCAGGATGCCCGATCCGATCAGGAAGCCGAAGTCCCACAGGCCGCGGTATTCGGTGACGCACATGGCGTAGAAGGTCCCGGCCGAGGTGATGGCGCCCGTGAAGACGCCGAAGGCGGTCGCCCCCATCATCAGCCGCAGCGACTCGGGAAGCGAGTGGCCGCGCTGCCGCTCCTCCACGTAGCGTGCGTACATGACGATCGTGAAGTCGGTCCCGAGCCCCATCAGCATCGCCGTGAACCCGGTGGTCGCCGAGTTCAGGTGGCGCAGGAAGAGGTAGGCGACGGCCAGCGTGGCGAACTGACCGACCATGAGGGGCACCGAGGAGTAGAGGATGGCGCCGAAACGGCGGTAGCAGAAGTAGTAGAGGGCCAGGACCACGACGAAGGACAGGATGCCGTTGCGCACCATGTCCTGCATGATGAGCGAGCTGTCCTCGAGCGCGATGATGTACCCGCCGCCCAGGGACACCGCCGGCGCGCGCCCCTCCTTCTCGAACTCGGCGGTGGCCTTGGCGATCGCCAGGTTCATCTCCTGCACCAGGCGCTTGTCGAAGGCGACGTCCTGCGCCGGCTTGACCGGCTTGGCGATGATCAGGAGCGCGTTGCCGTCCTCCGACAGGTAGTAGCCGCTGGTGACGTCGACCTTGAGCGCCCCCTTCTTCTGCAGCACCGCCTTGAAGAGGAGCGGGCTGACCTGGAACGGGTCCTGCTCGAGGAGCTGCTTGACCAGGAACGAGGAAGGGCCGGTGAGCTGCCGGGCGTTGTCCTTCACCTGCGCGCGGATCGCCTCGTCGCCGAACTTCGCGGCCAGGTCGCCCAGCTTGGCGGGAGGGAGGAACAGGACCTGGTTCCTGCGGAAGAAGGAGAAGAAGGGGCCGGAGGTGTCGACCTTGTACTCGACGTAGCGGATGGAGGGGATCGCCTGCACCCGCGCCGCGAGCAGGTCGGCGAACTCCTGCAGGTCGTCGGGCGTCTGCCCCTCCTTCCCTTCGACCAGGAAGAGCAGGTAGTCGAGGCCGCCGAAGTCCTGGATCGCCTCCTTGAAGGTGTTGATGGCGCGGTTGTGCTTGGGGACGAGGTTGAGGATGTCCCCGTCCAGCGTCAGGCGGCTGCCGAGGTAGAGGGAGAGGAGGACCAGAAAAGTGGTGACCAGGAACACCAGCCGGTAGCGCTGCCGCGCAAACTCGCCGATGCGGAGGAAGGGTCCCTGCTTGGCCGGCGCGCTCACGCGTTCAGATCTCCCGTCGTCCCTCGAGCGCCTTCCCCACCGTCACCTCGTCCGCGTATTCCAGCTCGGAGCCGATCGGCAGCCCCATGGCGATGCGCGTCACCTTCAGCCCCAGCGGCTTGAGGAGCCGCGACAGGTAGGTCGCCGTCGCCTCCCCTTCGACGTTCGGGTTGGTGGCCAGGATGACCTCCTTCACGGAGCCGTCGCGCAGCCGCTCGAGGAGCGCTCCGATCTTGAGGTCGTCGGGGCCGATCCCCCGGAGCGGCGACAGCGATCCGTGCAGCACGTGGTAGAGGCCGTGGAACTGCCCCGACTTCTCGATGGCCAGCAGGTTGTGCGGCTCTTCGATCACGCAGATCCCCGAGCGGTCGCGCCCCTCGTCGGTGCAGACCAGGCAGGGATCGATGTCGGTGATGTTGAAGCAGACGGAGCAGAGGCGGATCGTGTCCTTGACGTCGAGGATGGCGGCGGCGAGCGCCTGCGCCTCGTCCTTGCTGCCGCGCAGGATGTGGAAGGCCAGGCGCTGCGCCGACTTGGCCCCGACTCCGGGGAGCTTCCTCAGGCGCTCGATGAGGCGCTCGAGCGGCGCGGCGAGCTGCATCGCCTCAGAGTCCGGGGACCCGCAGCCCGCTCATCTTCTCGCCCAGCGCCTCCTCGACCTTGCGGTTGGCCTCGTTCACGGCGGCGCGCACGAGATCCTCGAGCATCTCGACGTCCTGCGCCGCCAGGACCTTGGGATCGATGCGCACCGACTGCAGCTCGCGGTTCCCGCCCATGGTGACGGTGACCATGCCGCCGCCCACCGACGCTTCGACCTTCAGCTCCGCGATCTCGCGCTGCAGCTTTTCCTGCATCTTCTGCGCCTGCTTCATCAACAGCTTCATGTCCATGGCCGCGCCTCAGGTGGTCTCGACGTCCACGATCTCACCGCCGAAGGCGTCGAGCAGCGTCTGGACGATCGGCTGCCGCATCGCCTCCTCGCGCAGGCGGCGCTTGCGCGACTCCTCCGCCTCGGCGTCCGACGCCGTGCGCGTGTCGAGGGCCGCCGCCGAGGCTGCCACAACCTTCACCTTGAGGTCGCGTCCCGCGCTTTCGCGCGCCACGCGGCGCAGGTAGTCCAGGGCGTCCCGCGCCTCGACCTTCTCGCGGAAGAAGGCGTGCTTCTCGTTGAAGGCGATCTCGAGCGCGTCGTCGACGATCTCGAGCCAGGACGCCTGCTCGAGGAAGGCCCCGAGCGCCCCGCGCTCCTCGTGCACCCGGCGCAACAGGAGCTCGACCGCCGCTTGGTCCGGCGTGCTCGCCGCCGGCCGCGCGGCCGGCGGCGCGGCCGCCGCCGAGGCCACCGCGGGCGGTGGCGGCGCGGGCGGGGCCTCGGCCACGACCGCGGGCAGCGGCGTCGGACCCTCGCTGCGCGGCTCGGGGCGGGACTCGGATCGCGGCCGGGGGGCCGGGGCGGCGGCGCGGGCCGTGCCCGCGCCGGGCGCGGGAGCCTCGGGCCCCTCGCCCGGGCCTCCCAGGCCGGCCAGGAGCTCTTCGATCGATCGCAGATCGGCCAGGCGGGCCAGCTTGATCGCCAGCGCTTCGAGCAGGAAACGCGGGTGGGCGGAGTTCTTCAGCCGGTACTCTTCGCGCGTCAGCAGCTCGAGGAGCCGCAGCAGCTCGTCCTCGGAGAACGCCGCGGCGCGCCCGGCGAGGGCCTTGAGCTCGTCGGCGTCGCCCGACAGGAAGCGGGCCGGGTCGGTCACCACGCGCGCCAGGAGCAGGTCGCGGCCGCAGGCCATCAGGTCCTCGAGGAACAGCACCGGCTGGTAGCCGCGGTCGAACACGGTCTCGACGATCCCGATCAGCCGCGCGCAGTCGCGCGCGCGCACGGCGTCGTAGAAGCCCGTGATGAGGTCGCGGTCGATGACCCCCAGGATGGTGCGCGCCTGCTCGTCGGTCACCGTGTCTCCGGAGAAGGCGATCACCTGGTCGAGGGCGCTCTGGGCGTCGCGCAGCGACCCTTCGGCCATGCGGCCGATGAGATCCAGGACACCCGCGGGGATCGAGACCTTCTCTCCCTTGGCCACCGCGCCGAGGTGCGCCACCAGCTGGGAGTGCGGGATCTTCTTGAACTCGAAGTGCTGGCAGCGCGACAGGATGGTGAGCGGGATCTTGCGGTAGTCGGTGGTCGCGAAGATGAAGACCACGTGCGCCGGGGGCTCCTCGAGAGTCTTGAGGAGCGCGTTCCAGGCGGCCTCCGTGAGCATGTGGACCTCGTCGATGATGTAGACCTTGTGGCGGTCGCGGGCGGGCGCGTAGCGCACCGTCTCCCGGAGCTCGCGCACGGCGTCGATGCCGCGGTTGCTCGCCCCGTCGATCTCGAGCACGTCGAGCGATCGGCTGGCGGCGATCTCGACGCACGAGGAGCAGGCGTTGCACGGGCGCGGCGTCGGCCCCTGGGCGCAGTTCAGCGCCTTGGCGAACAGCCGCGCCACCGTGGTCTTGCCGACGCCGCGCAGCCCGGAGAACAGGTAGGCGTGGTGGATGCGGTTCTGCGCCACGGCGTTCTGGAGGGTGGTGACGATCGGCGCCTGGCCGACCACCTCCTCGAAGGACTGCGGGCGGTACTTGCGGGCGAGGGCCTGGTAGCTCAAGGGTGGCTCACATGGTAGGAGGCCGGCCTGAGGGCCGGTCCAAGGTGACCCGCGGCGCCTGCGAGGTCCGCCTTGCGGCTGCTCCCTTCCGGGCCTGACCGGGTTTGGTGGTTCGCATCGCGCGGGGCCCGGAACCGGCCGTCACGCCGGCCTCCCGTGCCTGTCATGCCTCGACAACAGCGTGTGCGATACGGCGGCGATGCTAGTGCATTTGCGCAGGGCTGTCAACGCGACGGCCAACTGAGGTGGCCCCGGTCGTCGTGTAGGTCTCGTACCGTCCGCTGGTGTAGAGTGACAGGGATGCCTCGGGTGCCGATCGCCGCGACGCTCGTGCTGGGCTTCCTCATGGGGCTGCGCCACGCTCTCGACGCCGACCACCTGGCGGCGGTGGCGACCATCCTGGGAGGCCGCGAAGGAGGGATGAGGCGCGCGGCCCTGGTCGGCGTCTACTGGGGGCTGGGCCACGCCCTGACGCTGGGAACGGCGGGGGGCCTCCTGGTCGCGCTGCGGATGGCCGTGCCCGAGAGACTGGGGCTGGCGTTCGAGTTCGCGGTGAGCCTGATGCTCGTCGGGCTCGGTACGGCGGCGGTCGTCGGGGCGTTGCGGCAGCGGCTGCACGCCCACGAGCACGAGCACGACGGCGTGCAGCACGCTCACCTGCACCTGCACGCCGCGACGCACCGGCCGGGCGCGGGGCACGGGGCCGCGCACGTCCACCCCCACCCGCTGCGCGCCGCGGTCCGGCCGTTCCTGATCGGCAGCCTGCATGGGCTGGCCGGCACGGGCGCCCTGGTGCTTCTGGTGCTCACGACGCTGCCGGGAGTCCTCGTG
>Ga0066710_100005782_pt1 | contig 11379 bp, 10 predicted proteins | sample GraSoiAngelo_159_FD_79666 | JGI IMG/M metagenome (GOLD analysis project Ga0066710, IMG submission 79666) | Grasslands soil microbial communities from the Angelo Coastal Reserve, California, USA - 14_1009_16_40cm | ecosystem: Environmental > Terrestrial > Soil > Grasslands | place: USA... | reverse complement strand
TCGCGACGCGTGCCGGAGGTCAAGAGCCTCGTCGAGCGCGAGCGCCCGAAGGGGCGCGATCTTCATGCCGCGGCTTCCTTGGTGGGGGGTACACCGTCCCTGGTGGGGCGTCGGTGGTGGGGCGGGCAGGACTTGAACCTGCGACCGGAGGATTATGAGTCCCCTGCTCTGACCGACTGAGCTACCGCCCCGTCCAACATCTCCGCTGGTAGACGGAGTCTACGCGCCGTCGCGGACCCGGCGGGAAGGCTCCGTGCTACCGGCGTGCTACGAAATCGTGTCACGACTCGGCCGCTTCCGGTGTCGGCGAGGATCGGACGGCGGCGGATGAGCGGCCGCGGCCTCACGTCTCATCTCCCCCGGTGGAAGGTGTCGTCTGATGCCTTGCTCGGACCACGACCCCTGGCTAGCCTCGGAGGAAGGATGCGTTGGCTTCATCGCATCGATGCGATCCTCCTGCTCGCCTCAGCGATCGCCGGAATCGCTACGTCGAACGCCGACGCCGGAAGCACGTGCGACGCGAGGTACCGAGTTGGGGTGCTGCGAAATGGGGGGAGCGAGCTTGACGCGTACGTGTGTGACGTCGGACAGCTCATCCGTTGGCTCCACCTGACGCCACAGGCGGTGGTTACCCAGCAGGGGCCAGCAGGAGATCTGAGCGATGCCTTCACGGTCACGATCGCCGATGAGTCCGGGTTGGATCGACCGCTTGTCGCAGAGGTGTATCCCTCCGCGGCGAACGGTCCCGTCGCACATGTGCTGTCCAGGACCGTGCTCAGGACACGATCTTCAAACCGCCGATGGGTCGTTCCAGCCGGATGGCGAACGCTCGACGCAAGCGAGGAGATCCCCGCTCTGCTGAGGAAGCTCGGCATGTTCCAGTCTGCCGCGCGTCCGCCCTCGCCCTCCGTTCCTGCCGTCACGTCTCCGACGCCGAATCCTTCTGGCAGGCCGGATCTAGTCACGCTCGTCTTCCTGGTCGCCGTGCTCACCGCGGCCCTAGTCCTCGTGCGCCAGAGCATCGGTGCTCGGAATCGCGGCACGCCCTAGCTCCATTCGCTCTGTCTCGACCTCGCGCTGTCCGACACGCGGTCTAGCATCGTCGGTGAACGATCAAAGGGGAAAGCTGAGGTATGAGCGACGGCGAGCTGATGAAGACGAAGTCTCCGAAGAAGGTCTTCGTGAAGGTGGAAGGGGCCTCCGACCTAGCCGAGATCGCCAAGCAGCTCGCGGAGGCCCGATGGCGATATGGATCAGGTGCTCCCGTGCAGGTTTTACCCTCGTGATCACAGGCGTTGCACGTCAACGTCTCCGGCGTCGGCACGGTCTGAGGCTACGCCGTGCTGCCACCCGTGCTACTGGAGGGGCCGTCAGAAGCCGTCAAGACACGTCAGGAGCGCGGGCCGGTTCGGTGAAAACGCAGGTAGCGTCACGTTGGCATAGATCGTGACTGTGCGTCACGAGGCCGCTCGGCTACTGAGTCCTTAGCTCTCACCGACTGAGCTACCGCCCCGCACATCAGAGCATAGGCACGTGACCGAACGACTGCTCTTCTTTGTCGGATCGACGCTCCTGGCGGATCAGAATCCCTCGTCGTACTCGGCGTCCGCCACGGGCTCGCCCCACTCGGGGGTTCCGGCGCCGTTCACGGCAACATGCACCAGCGGAGACTCCGGGCCCCCACCGTGGAAATGCCATTCGTCCGGGCTGACGTGGATCACGTCACCCGGCTCGAGCGTGTGCCCCTGCTCCCCTCGCGTCCGCACCCGCCCACGACCGGTGACGCAGTAGAGGAACTGTCCCCCCGGATGGCGGTGCCAGTGGGTGCGTGCGGCAGGCGAGAAGTGGACCACCCCGATGTTGGTCGTGTCGGATGCCGTGACGGTGCCCCGCAGCCAGACCTCACCGGTGAACCGTCCGGCGTCGCCACGCTCGAAGACCCCGTCCGTCGCCCGCGCCACGTCCACGATCCCCACCTTATCCGCGTGGGAGCGATCGGGAGCCGGCCGGGTCGGGCACTCCGTTGCCGCTACGATGCTCCTGGCATGACGGAGTACCGGACCGAGACCGACCCGTTCGGCCCCATCGAGGTCGACGCGAGCCGGTACTGGGGGGCGCAGACGCAGCGCTCGCTCCACCACTTCTCGATCGGGTGGCCCGACGCGGACCGGATGCCTCGCGAGGTGATCCACGCGATGGGGGTCCTCAAGGAGGCTGCCGCGCAGGTCAACATGGAGCTCGGCCTCCTCGATCCCGGGTTCGGCGCGCCGATCGTCTCGGCGGCCGAGGAGGTGGCGTCGGGATCCCTCGACGACCACTTCCCGCTCTACGTCTGGCAGACGGGCTCGGGGACACAGACGAACATGAACGCGAACGAGGTGATCGCGAATCGCGCGATCGAGCTGCTGGGGGGCGAGATCGGCTCGAAGACGCCGATCCATCCGAACGATCACGTCAACATGTCGCAGTCGTCGAACGACACCTTCCCCACGGCGATGCACATCGCCGGTGCGACCGTGATCGTCGAACGGTTGCTGCCGAGCGTTCGCGCCCTCCGCGACGCGCTCGATACGAAGGCAGAGGCGTTCGCCGACATCGTGAAGATCGGGCGCACGCACCTGCAGGATGCCGTCCCGCTCACGCTCGGTCAGGAGTTCTCCGGGTACGTGGCGCAGCTCGACGCGGACATCGCTCGGATCGAGTCCGCGCTCCCCGGTCTGTACGAGCTCGCGATCGGGGGCACGGCGGTCGGGACCGGGCTGAACGCTCCCGACGGGTTCGGGGACCGCTGCGCCGCGAAGATCGCGGCCCTCACGGGTCTGCCCTTCGTCCAAGCCCCCAACACGTTCGCGGCACTCGCCGCGCACGACGCGATCGTCTTCATGAGCGGCGCGCTCGCGACCCTTGCAGCGTCGCTGATGAAGATCGCGAACGACATCCGGTGGCTCGGTTCCGGGCCTCGAGCGGGGATCGCCGAGCTCCGGCTCCCCGAGAACGAGCCGGGTTCGTCCATCATGCCGGGCAAGGTCAACCCGACGCAGTCGGAGGCGATGACGATGATCGCCACGCAGGTGATGGGGAACGACACCACCATCACCATCGCCGGGTCGCAGGGGAACTTCGAGCTCAACGTCTTCAACCCGGTCATGATCAAGAACCTCCTGCACTCCGCGGTCCTGATGGCCGACTCGTGCCGGACCTTCCGGGAGTTCTGCGTCGACGGGCTCGAGGCTGACCGAGCTCGGATCGAGGACCTGGTGCACCGCTCGCTGATGCTCGTGACGCCGCTCACGACGAAGATCGGTTACGACAAGGCGGCTGAGATCGCGAAGAAGGCACACCACGACGGAACGACGCTGAAGGAAGCGGCCCTGTCGCTCGGGTACCTCACGGAGGCCGAATACGATGAGGCCGTCGTCCCCGAGAAGATGGTTTAGCGATGAGCGAGCCCCGGATCCCGTGGACGCATCAGCCCACCGGCCGCACCGATGGGCGCGACCGTCGAGCGCGATCGTCGGAGCGCCTGGCCCTGCTCGCGGATACGCCACTCTTCGACGGTCTCGCGAAGAGCCAGCTCCGGAGGATCGCGAAGGTGAGCGGGGCGCGGACGTTCGGGCCCGGCGACGAACTGGTGAAGGAAGGCGTCCCGGGGCGGGTCTTCTACATCGTCGTGGAGGGTCAGGCCAAGATCGTTCGGCGCGGCAGAACGATCGGGCGCGCCGGCCCGGGCGATTCCTTCGGCGAGATGGCGATCCTGACGACGGCGCCGCGTTCGGCGAGCGTCGTCGCCGAGACCTCGATGGAGGTCGTCACCCTCTCCGGCATCCACCTGCGTGCGATCCTGTTGGAGCAACCGAGGATCGCCGTTCGTCTCCTGGACACGTTGGCCACGCGACTCGCCGATCTCGACCGGCGGTTCACCGCCTGACCGCGCTAAAGGAGCGTCACGATCAGTGGGGCGTGATCGGAGGGCTTCCCCTCGCCGTACGTGGGCTTGCGCTCATCGCGGTCGACCATGACGGACTCGAGCCGGTCGGCGACGGGCGCGGTGCCGAGGGCGAGGTCGATCCGCAACCCCCATCCCTTGTGGAAGGCACCCGCCGTGTAGTCCCAGAACGTGAACGGGCCGGGCACATCGCCCGCGGCGGCGCGGCCCAGATCCGTGAGACCCCATGCCTCCAGCGCGCGGACGGCGGCGCGTTCCGGCTCGCTGGCCAGGATGGAGCCGCGCCAGAGCACCGGGTCCCAGACATCGCGATCGTCGGGCGCGATGTTGACGTCCCCACAGATCACGAGAGGATCAGCCGGATCGAAGGTCGCCGCCATCCACACGCGGAAGGCGTCGAGCCACGCCAGCTTCGTACCGTACGCGGGCGTGCCGACGGCCTGGCCGTTCACCACGTAGATGCAGACAACCCGGAGGTCACCCGTCTGCGCCGAGACGACCCGAGCCTGCCCGGGGATCGGGTCGCCATCGAAGCCGTAGCGAACGTCCTTCAGGCCCACCCGGGACAAGAGCGCGACCCCGTTGTACGCGCGTTGACCGAACGTGGCGCACTCGTAGCCGGCGGCGACGAGCTCCATCGTCGGGAACAGCTGATCCTCGACCTTGGTCTCCTGCAGACAGATGACGTCGGGCTCGTGCCGCCGGATCATGGCCAGCACCCGAGGGAGCCGCTGCTTGATCGAGTTGACGTTCCAGGTGACGAGCCGCACGAGCGGCCAGCTTAGCCCTGTCGGACGACGCGATCGGCGATCGCTCCGGCCTCGCGGATCCGGTCGGGGATGCCGATCCCCCGGTAGGCGCCGCCGGCGACGTACAGCCCGGCGGGGAGCGAGGCATCGATCGCACTCACGAGGTCGAGGTGCCCAACGGCGTACTGGGGCATCGACCCCGGCCAGCGAACGAGCACCGCGTGCTCCGGCTCCGCCGACAGTCGGTATGCGGCCGCGAGGGCCCGCTGCGCGGACGACAGGATTTCCTCGTCGGCCTGATCGAGTTCATCCTCGAGACCCGCTCCCCCGACGAACGCCCGAAGCACGGCCCGCGAACCGAACGCCTGCCGCGGCCACTTCTTCGACACCGCCGTCGCCGCGGTGATCGGCATCGATCCCCGCGGCGTCACGAACCCCGATGCCTCCGGCAGGAGACGGTTCGTGCCCTTCGGATACACGAACAGCGCGATCGCGGTCGATGCGGACCGGATCTCCCGGATCCGCTCGGAGGCTGCCGGCGCGACCTCGGCCAGGAGATCGGCCGACGTCGCGGCCGGCGTGGTGAGGACGACCGCGTCGGCAGGAAGATCCTCGCCGTCTGCGGTCACAACGCGGAAGGGGCCATGCTCCTCGCGTCCGAGCTTGACGACGGTCGACCCCATGCGGAGCCTGCTTCGTCCGAGTGCGTCGGCCAGGGCGTCGGGGAGACGATGCAGGCCGCCGCGGATCGTTGCGAAGGGGGTTGCCGGTCCGGCGGGGACCCGCCGGACCGGCAACGTCTTCGCACGGGCACCCGCGCGAAGACTCCCGAACTCTCGCTCCCACCGCGCCAGCTCGGGGAAGGCACTTTCCACGCTCAGGCGATCGATATCTCCGGCGTAGATCCCCGCGAGCAGCGGTCCGACGAGCGCCTTCGTCGCGCCCCGACCGAGCCGCCGGCGAAGGAGGGCCCCGACCGACGTGTCCCGGTCGCCGTGCCGGCGCGGAACGACCGGTTCTGCCATCGCCCGCAGTCGAGCGGTAACGGACATCCCCTTCCATCGCGCGACCGCGATCGCCGAGGCGGGGACCCCGAGGCGACCCGGCGGGACCGGAAGGAGACCTCGTGGCGTGAGGATCTGCGAAGCGGTGGCGCCCTGCGGCACCAGCTCGCCCTCGAGCTCCAGCTCGTAACACAGATCCATCGCCCAGGGTTTCCGGACCAGGAACGAATCCGGTCCGGCTTCCAGCTCGAGATCGCCCGCCCGAACCGACCTGATCACGCCGCCCGGCTCTGGATCGGTCTCGACCACGAGCACCTCCGCGGCGACCGGCGCGTGGGAGATCCGATAGGCGACCGTGAGCCCTGTGATCCCCGCACCCACGACGACCACTCGGCGGCTCACGGGATCCGTGCTTCCTGCTCGGCCAGGTGCCGGCGGACGACGTCCGCGAGCATCGCGGTGAATGCTGGGTCGGCGTTCGGCATCTCCGTCCTCGCGAACGCCATCCCGAACTCCTCGGCGATCGCGCGCGCCTCGATGTCCAGGTCGTACAGGATCTCGAGGTGATCCGCGACGAATCCCGCCGAGCAAACGACGACGGCGGGCACGCCGTCATCACCGAGATCGCGGATCAGCTCCTCCATCGGTGGCCCCCACCACGGATCCGCGGTTCGGCCCGCGCTCTGCCATGCGGTGGTGAAGCGACCGAGCCCCGCGAGCTGGGCCACGAGCTCGGCCGTCTCGCGGAGGCCGGCGTCGTAGCGGCATCCGGAAGCGCACACCGGATCATGGCACCGGAGGCATCGGTTCGATCCGTCCTCGTCGGTTCGGATGGGAAGGCTGTGTGCCGAGAAGATGACCGTCGCCTGCTGGCGCGCGACGGCCGGGAGCTCGTCGAGCGCGGCGCGAACCCGGCCGGCCAGCAGCTCGATCAGCGCCGGATGGTCGTGATAGCTGCGAACGAAGGAGAACGCCGGACCGCCGACGGCGGTCGCGGCCTCGACCCGTTCCGCGTAGGTGGGGATCGACATGGCCGACCAGTGCGGGGCCATGACGATCCCGACCGCGCGTCCGATCCCGTCGGCGCGCATCTGGGCGACCCCGTCGGCGATCCACGGCGGGGAGTGCTTCATCCCCAGGTAGCACCGGAACCTCCCGACAGCGTCCCGGTTGAGCGCGGCCTCAAGGCCGGCAGCCTGTGCTCGCGTGATATCGAGCAAGGGGAACCGGTCCCCGATCGCCGCGTACCGCGACCGAAGCTCCACCAGGTGCTCCGGTGACGGAGGCCGCCCGCCCCGGATATCCGTGTAGTACCGCTCGATGTCCTCGGGTCCTGCCGCGGTCCCGTAGGCCATCACCAGCACGCCGATGGGCTGCTCACTGCTCACGTCGCGTCGATCCTTCCGATCCCGACGCCGGGCGGCGCCGCGCCTCTGCCACAGGATAAGGAAGCTCGCTCGGACGGTCCGCGTAACGTTCGGGGCGGTAACGCGTACGGTGGGCTCGGTGGCACTCAACACGTCGACGGAGCCGCTTCCGGCGGCGGGACGCCCGCCGCAGGAACGGGCGGGTCCCGGAGCGATGATCGGCGGCGCCATCGGCCTGCTTTCGGCGGCCGTGGCCCTGGGGGTCGGCCACCTGACGGCCGGCCTCGTCGGCGGAACCTCGAGCCCCGTGATCGCGGTCGGCAGCACGGCCATCGATGCCTCGCCCGAATGGTTGAAGAGCTACGCGATCCGGACGTTCGGGACGAACGACAAGGCCGTGCTCGTGGCCGGGATCGGCGCGGTGGTGGCGATCGTGTCGATCATCGTGGGCGTCGTTGCGCTGCAGCGGCCGAGGGTCGGCGTCGTTGCGCTGGTGGCCCTTGGGACGGTCGGCGCGACGGCGGCCGTCGCGCGACCCGAGAACGGGCTCGGGGCCGCCGTCCCGTCGACCGCGGCCACCGTTGCAGGGCTCCTCACGTTCTGGCGGCTCCGCCGCTCGGCCGGACTCGCCACTTCGGTCACGGGAGCCGGCGCCGAGGCGATCGCGCCGGCGTCGTTCGATCGGCGGCGATTCCTCCTCGCCGGCGCCGGCGCGGCCGGACTCGCGGCGGTCTCCGGGCTCGCCGGCCGGTTCCTGATCCGTCGGGCCGAGGCGAGCGCCTCCCGAGCCGCCGTCCGGATCCCGGCGCCCGCCGATGTCGCTCCGCTCCCGCCGGCGGGCGCCGACCTTCACATCGCCGACGTCGGACCGTTCATCACGCCGAACGACCGCTTCTACCGGGTGGACACGTCGATCCTCGTCCCATCGGTCACCGCCGAGGGATGGACCTTGCGCGTTCACGGCATGGTCCGCAAAGAGGTCTCGCTCGATTACGCGAGCCTGCTGGCGCGACCCTTGATGGAGCGTGACGTGACATTGACGTGTGTCTCGAACCCGGTCGGCGGTGGCTACATCGGCAACGCGCGGTGGATCGGCGCCCCGCTCGCCGACCTCCTGAACGAGGCCGGTGCCGACCCCGCCGCCGATCAGATCGTCTCCCGGTCCGTCGACGGGTTCACCGTGGGCACGCCGACGGCCGTGGTCATGGACGGTCGCGACGCCATGCTCGCGGTCGCGATGAACGGCGAGCCGCTCCCGCTCGAACACGGCTTCCCCGTACGCATGATCGTCCCCGGACTGTACGGGTACGTGTCGGCGACGAAGTGGCTCGTCGACATCGAGCTCACGACCTTCGGCGCCTACGACGCGTACTGGGTCCGTCGCGGCTGGGCCCAACAGGCACCGATCAAGACCGAGTCGCGGATCGACACGCCGAAGCAGTCCGCCACGGTTGCGGCCGGTCGTGTCACCGTCGCGGGCATCGCGTGGGCGCAGCATCGAGGGATCTCGACAGTGGAGGTGAGCGTCGACGGCGACGCGTGGCGGCCCGCTCGACTGGCTGCCGAGGACACGATCGACACGTGGCGGCAATGGGTCTTCGCATGGGACGCGTCACCTGGCGATCACACCCTCGCCGTGCGGGCCACCGACGACACCGGGGCGACGCAGACCGCGACCCAAGCCGATCCCGTGCCGAACGGCGCGACCGGCGACCACACGATCTCGGTAACGGTCGCCGGCTGACGCTCACGCGGACGGGCCATCCTGGCCGCGCAGGGCTCAGGCGAGCTCGGCGAACAGCTGGAGGTACGCGCCGAGGTAGTGGGGAGCGAGGTAGCGGTCCCGGACCCGGCGCTCCGCCGCCGCGCCGAGACCGGCAGCCAGCGAGGGGTCCTCGAGCACCGCCTCGACGGCGTTCCCGAACGCGGTCAGGTCCCGCGGGTCCACCAGGATCCCGCTCACGCCGTCCTCGATCTGATCCCGGATGCCCCCGACCTTGCCGGCGACGAGCGCACGCCTTTTCCACATCGCCTCGGTGACGGTCAACCCGAACCCCTCCGCCAGGCTCTTCTGGACCACCACATCGCCATGGCGCTGGAGCGCGTTCACGATCGCGGCGTTCTCCTCCGTGTCCTCGGTGGGGAGGTTCGCCAGATGCACACGGCGGCGGTGCGGCCCCGGGAGGCTTTCCCACAGTTCGTTGACCTCCCGCAGCACCGTCGCGGCTTCCGGATCATCCACCACCGATCCCGGAATCGGTCCGGCGAGCATCAGATGGGCGTCGGTGATGCCGGGCTCGTCCGCGAATCCCCGGATCACCCCGAGGGGGTCCTTGAGGGCGTCCCACCGCGACACCTGGACGACCAGGGGTGCGTCGGGTGGCAGCGGTGCGTCTTCGGTCATCTGCGCCCGGTGGGAGACGTGCGCCTGTGTCCCGTCGCTCCGCGCGAAGATCGCGTCGCCTCCGTCGCGTCGGTTCGAGATGAGTCCGGCCGCACCGAGGATCGCGAACGTCCGCTCCGGATCGATCGCAACGTTCTTCGGCGACGCGTGATCGATGCAGGGTGGGAGCACGCGGACGCGTTCCGGGTCGAGACCCTTCCACGTGTACGCCAATCTGGAGAACGTGACCGCCTGCGCAGCTCGTGCGTCTGGCAGGAGGAAGTCCCATGCGGAGTGGACGAGCGGGGTCGGCGTGTCGGCCCCGATGTGGCACGTCCAGATGACGGTCGCGCCCAGCGACCGGAGGATCGGGACGAGCCCGAGCGGCTGCGGATCGTGGACGACGACGACGTCGCCCGCTCGGACCGTTCGACCGACGTCGGTCGCGTTGGAACGGGTGACCTCGTCGTACTGGCCGCGCTCCGCGTCGCCCAACGGACCGCCATCGCCGAGCACACCGTGGAGCCGGTTGTGGAGTCGCTTCGTGATCGTGAAGAACTCGGGGTCGCCGTCCATCACGGCCCAGTGCGTGTCGATCCCGTCGTCGGCCAGGTATCCCAGGCAAGATCGGAGCAGCTCAGCGACGCCACCGCCCTCGGACGTCGAGTTCACGTGCCAGACGGACCTACCCTCCAGGAGCCCGCGCGCCGCGGCGAGATGCTCTTCGTAGCGACGGCCGGCATCGGGCCCCGCGATCGTACGGAGGCTCTGTGCGTCCCGAGGATGAACGGTGACCTCGTGCATCAGTGAGCGAAGGCGAGGTCCGCCGTCACAGGTCGTGTCCGGATCGAACGGGTTCGATCCGGACACGAGCGTCGACGACCACCGCTCCCCGTGGGAGCACCATCACGGGGTTGCAGTCCATCTCGACGATCTCCGGATGCGTCTCGGCCATCGCGCTCACCCGGAGCACGAGCTCCTCGAGCGCCGGCACATCCGCCTTCGGGGTGCCGCGGTAGCCGTCCAGACGGGGGTAGGTCGCGAGCGAACGGATCATCTCTCGAGCATCGAGGTCCGTGAGCGGCGACACGCGAACGGCGACGTCGTTCAGGAGCTCCGCCTCGATGCCCCCGGCGCCGCAGGCCACGACCGGGCCGAACCGGGGGTCGACCGCGACACCGACCAGCATCTCGACGCCCCCATCGATCTCCTGCTGGACGAGGAACCCTTCCAGGGGCTCTCCGGCTTCGTCCAGCCGTCGGACCATGACCGCTGCCTCGGCCGACACCTCCTCAGCGCCGGACAGGTGCAGGCGCACGCCGCCGACGTCCGTCTTGTGCACCGGGCCGATCGCCTTGAGGACGACGCGACCTCCCAGGCGGCGGGCCGCCTCCCCCGCCTCCGCGGGGGAGGCGGCCACCGCCACCGGGGTCTGGATCCCGTAGCAGCGCAGCAGGCGCTCGACCTCCTCGGGCTCCAGCCATGCGCCGCCCCTGCCGAGCGCGGCGGACAGGATGCCCGCGGCTTCCTCGGCACGAGTGTCCTCGAACGTCGCCACGGTTCCCTCGGGTTGGTGCCGCCATTGGCCATACACGGCGGCATGCGCCAGCGCGATCGCCGCCTGCTCGGGGAAGGCGAACGATGGGATGCCGACCGAGCCGGCGCGGAGCTCATCCGGCACGCCACGCGCGCTCATGAAGGCGGTGATCACCGGGATCGCGCGGGCGAGTGACCCGACGGCTTCGGCGATATGCCGGGCGACCTCGGGCGCCTGCGACGCCATCGGCGGGATGTAGATCACGACGAGCGCGTCGACCTCACCCGAGCGAGCCACCACCCGGATCGCCTCCGCGTACTCGGCGCCGCCGGCCGAGGCGATCATGTCGACGGGATCCTCGGTGGACGCTTCCGGGGGAAGCGCCCGAGCCAG
>Ga0066710_100005781_pt1 | contig 11379 bp, 9 predicted proteins | sample GraSoiAngelo_159_FD_79666 | JGI IMG/M metagenome (GOLD analysis project Ga0066710, IMG submission 79666) | Grasslands soil microbial communities from the Angelo Coastal Reserve, California, USA - 14_1009_16_40cm | ecosystem: Environmental > Terrestrial > Soil > Grasslands | place: USA... | reverse complement strand
AGACACCGGCTGGAGCAATACCGGGCCGGTCGACGTATGGATTTCGACGAAGCGACTCAGGAGCATCTTGCCGCGACCATCGAATCCCTGGTTTCGCAGCCGGTGGAGTATGTAGATGTGGAGGGTGGCGGCGCAGCTCGCGCGGCCAAGCTGATTGCGGAGCTGCTCTAGCTCGTGAGTGTGCGGACGTTCCAGATTGCTGTGGCCGGATGGGAAGCACGCAATTGCGTGCACCGGTGGACCAAAGCGAGGGCTAGTAGCGCGGCTACGTCTGGCCCACCACGTGGGGCCACGAATCGAAGAAGCTCGTATCGATCGAGTTGGTCTCCACGTCGGAGCCGAGGTCGTAGATGTAGGTCTGCCCGCTGAGAGGAGGGACGCCGAACGCGCACGGCGTGGAGGTCGTGCAGATCGACTCGCCCGCGTACCAGACCAGGCTCGCGTTCAGGAATGCGGCCCCGACACGCGGGTTTGCGGACAGCGAATGGAGCTTGCCGGTGGTCAGGTCCAGGACCTCGCCGACGTGGTTCGTCTGCGCGTTGACCACCGAGAAGGCCATGCGGCTGCCATCAGGGCTCGGGTATGGATGCACCCAGCTCGTGCCGGCACTCACGGTCCTGACACCGCCCGAGCCCCACGCCTGAACCCCGGCGGTGGTTCTGAAGTAAAGGATCGCCCCCGCGCCGGCCCAGGCGGCCATCGTGCCGTCTGTGCGGCTGTAGGCGACGCTGCCGTCCGGCACCCGGTTGACCTGAACAGGCGCAACGGCCCCACCCGAGCCGTCGTCCCTGACGAAGGTCTGCTCGATGGCGACGAACTTCCCGTCGGCGGAGAACCCGACCATCTGGTCGTCGCCGTTGTTGTCGATCCCTCGCCCCGGCACGGGACCGATCTTCAGGAGCAAGCGGTCACCCGCTGCCGAAAGCAGATGCCACTGGTAGGACGATGCATCGGAGCTGATGTAGGTCAGGTACCGGCCGTCCGGGCTCCACGCATATCCCCAGGATCCAAAACCGCCGTAGCTCCATGCCCGTACGAGAGAGGTGGTGCGAGTCGTCAGGTCGGCCAGGTAGAGCGCGCCCGCAGCGCCGAGGTCTCCGCTCGCGGTGACGACGTACGAAACGTGCGTCGCGTTGAAGAACCTGAAGTAGGAGCCGCCCTGGAACGAGCATCGCGACACCGGATGAGCAAGGTCGGTGATGTCCCTGACCACCACGTTCGCGCTGCCGCGCAGAGTCACGAGCGCCAGCTTCTCGCCCGCCTTGGGCGTGGACGCGCAGCTCAGCTTCACGGCCGCCACCGAGGCGACGACGCCAGGCGATGGGCTGGGGAAGGCCGCTCCAGCTGTGGCCTCGGCGGTCGGGCTCGCGGACGCCGTGGGCGAGCTCGATGAGGTCGAGTGTGATGACCCGTTGGAGCTGGAGCCGCATGCGACCAGGACGGTGAGCGCCACCATGGCCGCTGCCGGGTGGAGGTTCCTCAAGCGGCCCCGGATTCTAACCGGCGGGGCCCTGGATCGCCAGTGTCAGCGGGGCGGGGGGGAGGGTGCGGGCGAGACCTGCTGCACCGGCGGCCGCGATCCTGGGCCGGAGCCAGGGACCGGCGTCACCTGGCGCGACTGCACCACCATGGCGAAGATTCGCGTCACCCAGACGGGAAAGCTCGGGTTGGCGCTGTCGTGGAGGGCAAGGGTCTGGTTGGCGCCCCAGACCACGCTTGGGGCGATCGGGTCGGGAGACGCCCCTGCGTAGTCGCCCCAGCGGCAGGGGAAGCCCATGAAGCCGCAGGTGAAGTCCTGATCGAAGTCGGCGCTCGTGGCAAGGATCATCTCGACAGGGTCCATCTGGCCGAGCGGGGTCAGGGTGGTGCGGCTCTGGGCCGCGATCAGAGGCAGCAGCGAGCTGCTGGAGCGGTTGTACTGGATCGCGACCCCGTGGCTGTCGAAGGTGGGGGAGATGGCGCCGTTGAAGACGAAGTCGGTGGAGCTGGCGATCGCGCCCTCCTGCGTCAGCGCCGGAACACCTGCCGCGACCTGGACCTCGTACCAGTTGACCTGGGAGCGGACTGCGGGCCCGACGCTGGGGCTGACCGTGTGTTGGGTCCACATGCCGAGGAGCGGGTCGCCGACCGCCTGAGTGAGGCGTCCGTCCAGGGTGTCGATTGGAAAGGATCCGCCCGCATTGGGAGCCGGGTTCGGGACTGTATAGGCCGTGACTGCGACGTCGGCGTCCTTCTGCAGGGCGCCGGCCGCGTCCACATGCCAGATCGCGATGTGGTCCTGCACGCTCGTGGGCGGGCCTGAGGGGTCGTACGCCGCCAGCACGTAGCCGTCGGCTGCCCCGGTCATCGTGTTCACAGGAACAGGTGTCGCGCTCAATGAGCTGTCGTCGTTTCGCAGCGGAGTGGCCTTGCTGCCGGCGCTGTTGATGGCGGGCTGGGTGCAGGAGCTGTCGCCGGGCGCTGGGGTAGCCATCCAGAAGATCTGCGCAGTGTCGAACGTGGTCTGGTTGGCGAAGTCGTTGGTGCCGACGATCATGTAACTGCCACTGTGGCCGAGCTTCGGATAGTCGGTGAGCTCTCCAGGCGTGGGCGCGCTGAACTTGCACCAGCCGTTCACAAAGTCGGTTGGATCGGATGACTTCGACCATCCGAACAGGAAGTAGTGGAGGCTGAAGCTGCAGCCGAGGACCACGTACAGCCAGCGCTGCGACGAGCTGTCCCACTGGATCTGCGGATCGCAAAGGGCAGTACCGGGGCTCTTACCCAGCCAGGTCTGAAAGGAGCTGGACTTCAAGAATGAGAGGTCGGCGCGGTGATAGATGGCGATGATCGAGTTCACCATCTCGATGTAGTAGCCCGGTCCGATGGCTCCGGTGGTGTCGGGTGGTGCGCCGAGGTTGAGATTCGAGTTGTCGGTCGCCTTCAGGCCCGGCTTGTTGAGGCCGCCCAGCAGGGAGATCTTCGGTCCTGCTGAAAGTCGTGGAGCAACCGACGTGCTGGGTCCGCTGACGGGAGATGCGCCCTGGTGCAGGGGCAAACGAGATTGTTTGGCGGTGATCGAATGAGCCGGCAATTTGTAGGCGGAACCGCCGGCCGTCGAGGCCGGCAGCGCGGACAGCGAGGTCGCCGCATAGATCACCACCAGTAGCTTCAGGAACATGCCGAGCCAACGATGTTAATCAGACCGGGAGCCCCAGTGGAGGTCTTAGGGACGGTTGCGTTCAGCGCGACGGTGGCGTGGGAGCGGGGGAGACCGGGACCACCGGCGGGCGCCCAGTTGGCGAGGCGGCCGGTCCCTGGACAGCTGCCACCCGGAAGCAGTCCTGCGGCGGGACGGTGAACGTCATGTTGAACGACCGCACCACCGAACCCGCGGGCACGAAGACGTGCCCGCACGCCTCTGAGGGCGTCACGAAGCGGTTGATGCCGAAGCTTGAGCTTTGAAACATCGGGGCGCCGGTTGCCGCGTTGAATCCGTATAGACCGCCTCCGTTGGTCGCGACCCAGACGATTCCGCCCGCGACGATGGGCGGACCGTAGGTGTTGCCGTCGCCCGTGTTCCAGGTCGGCGGTCCGCACGTTGCATCGCACAGCGAGAAGCTCGGCGCCGAGGTGTTGAGGTTGAGCGCCACCAGGCCCTGACCCTCGCATTCGACGTAGATGTACGGAGGCGCGTAGGCAAAGGATCCGAAGGTGGCGTCGGAGTTGTTGCCGAAGCAGACGTCGGCGGTGTCGGTGTGGGCCGCAGGAAACTGCTGGCCGCCCATCCCACCGAGCGACGCGGGATTGAGCAGGAAGCCGGTGCCCCATTTCCCCGACGCGAACATCAGCGTGGGGCTGATCAGCAACGGCGAAGCGGACCCGAGGTCCTGGTCGTTTGCACACCAGAGGTTTTGCCAGTCCTCGGGGTAGAACGCATCCTCGTGGGCTAGCGTGGACGAGAGCCGGACGATAGCGTCGTTCTCGTAAGTCGCCGTCCCATTACCGTTGGCGTTGCAGCCGCTGCCGGTCCCGTTGCCCGTGCTGACGAACACTTTTCCGGTCGAGCTGTCGACCACGACCCCTCCTGCAGCCCAGATGCCCATGCCCTGCCCCGGTGTTTGGTAGTAGTGCGTGACGGTGCTGCCATCGATGGGCACCGCGAACACATAGCCGTGATAGCTGCCGCAGTCGCCTGCGCGGCCGCCCATGGGCACGTACACGTAGCCGTTGGCCACCGCAAGCGCGCCGCGCTCCTGCTCGATGGTCCAATCGAAGCCGCCCGCGGGTGTCGTGATGACCGTGTTGAGCTGCTCAAGGCCGTCCGTCAGCCGCAGGCCCTCGAGTCGGTAAATGGAGTCCGAGCCGAGGGTGGCCGCGTAGATGCGGCCTCCGGCCGGGTCGATCACAGGCGTGCCGAGAATTCCCTGAGGCGAGACGTTGCCACAGCTCCAGCCGCTCGATTTGGGGGTGCGGAGGTGGTGGGACCAGACGACTCTGCCGGTGCGCCCGTTGAGCGCATAAATGGTGTTGTTCAGCGTGGCCGCATAGACGATGCCGCCATAGAACAGCGGCTCCGCGTAGACCTGACCGTCGAGGTTCGGAGAGACCCAGCCGGTCGTGGCGCCCGTAGCGTTCGGCAGGGTCGAATCGAATCCTGTGTGCCCGCCGTCGCGGTGGTACATCGTCCAGGCACCTGTCACCGGCTGTGCGGCCAGGGCCGGCGAAGCGCTGAACGGCAGTATCGGTCCAGGCCAGGTCAGCGTCAGAACCGCAAGCGCGATCACCGGCGCGATGAGTGGGCGGTGCACCATACGGGGCTTTATTGTGTCAACCACGGGCGGGGGTGTCGAGGTCGCAGATCGAATGAGGGATGATGTAACCTTCGCGGTTGGCATCATCGGCGCCTGGAGTAGAAACGATGACGAAGCCTGAACGCAAACACATGACCCAAACGCATCCGGCTGCGCGCAAGCGGCGCGCATTAGTGGTGCTTGCACCCACGTACGCGACCCGAACTCCGCGCGGCGGGCGCGCCGAGCGAAAACCGATCACTCAGGCGCCGCGCACCAGGCCAACCTCGAGCTAGGAGATGGAGATGGACCACGCCAGCGAGCTGGAAGACAGGGTTCGGCGTCTATCCACGGAGCTCGACGACATGCGAGCGCGCATGGCGAAGCTCGAGAGTGCCGGCGGCGGCAGGAAAGCGGTGTCCCCACGTAGCGACCGCCGCGGCTTCCTAAAGCTCGGCGCCGGCGCGGTCATGGGCGCTCTTGGCTGGGCCGCGGTCAAGGTCGTGCCCGCCGCTGCCGCCACCGGGGGGTACATGGTCCTCGGCAGCACCAACCAGGCGAACGCGTCCACGCGGCTGCAGGCCCAGACGAACGACATCTACCCGGTCTTCAGCGCGCAGTCGCTCAACTTCTCGCAAGCGGCGCTCGACGCGACCGGCGAGGCTTTTGCGGGTTCGCTGCAGGTGCTTGGAGACGGCACGGGCATCATCGAAGGTGTCGACGGCTGGGCCGGCGGTGCGCAGGCCTTCGGCGTCTACGGGCTGACCGACGCGGGCGTCGGGGTGACTGGTGAAGCGAACACCGGCGTCGGGCTCTACGCGAGGGGCACTGGCCGCCTGCTGCAGGACGGCTTCGTGACGCCCGGCACCGGCCAGGCACCCTCATTCGTGGGCATGCAGTTCGAGCAGGTTCGCGACACCGACGGCGTGCTCTGGGTCTGCGACGCGGCAGGTGCATGGCGGCGCGTCAACACGCCTCGCGCGGACTCCGACGACGGCGCCGGCACCGCCTACAAGCCGTTCCGCGCCGTGGACACCCGCGGCACCACAGGCGGCTATCAGGGCCCGCACGGCACCGGTACCAACCACACCTTCCAGATCGCGGGCACGGGCACCGGCAAGCAGCACATCCCGACCAGCGCGGTCGCGATCTTCGGCAACCTGACAGTCACCAGCTTTACAGGCAACGGCTGGCTCACCATCACGCCCGCCGGCGTTGCACACGCGGGCAGCGACCCGTCGACTGTGAACTTCGCCGCCGGCATGGCGCCCGCGATCGCCAACGGCTTCTTCTGTGGCCTGGGAACGGGAGGGAACGCGGGCAAGGTGACCGTCTACGTCAACGTCTCCAGCGGAAGCAGCATCAACTACATCCTCGACATCACGGGCTACGTCCAGTAGCGGCCTAGCGGCGCCGCCGGCACAGGCCAGGATCGACCTGCGCCGGCGCACGTGGTTGAGCACGCGCGCGGCCCTAGAAGCCCATCGGGTCGAGCTGCTCGCCGCAACCGGATTGCTGTGCCTCTACCTGGCGCTGATGAACGGGCACCTGATCACCATCGACGGCCTGGTGATGTGGCGCCAGGCACTATCCCTGACCTATCACCAGTCCTTTGCGTTCGTGCCGCCGATCTGGTGGGGTGACGTGATCACGACCAGCAGCCGCGGGCTCGGGGCGTCGCTCGAGTACGTGCCCGGCCTGCTGGCGCTGCCGTGGCTCTCGGGCCAGGTGCCGGTTCCCCCGGCATCGACGTACGACCTGAAGCTGCTGTATGGAGACGTCCTCTACGTCGTGGCCGGTGCGCCGGTGTGGGCGGCCATCACAGCAGTGACGGCTTACCTCGTGTTCCTCACGGCGCGCGTCCTCGGCACCTCGCGCCACCATGCGCTGTGGGCGATGGCTTTCTTCGCCATCGGCTCACCAGCCTTCGCCGCCTCACGCGGCGATACGCCTCAGCCGCTGGTGGCCTTCAGCTGGGCGCTGTGCGTTTACGCATGCCTCAAGTACCGCGAGTCAGGCAGGGGCCGATGGCTGCGTGTGAGCGCGATCGGACTCCTTTACGGCGTGCTCACGCGACCGCTCGAGGGCTCGATGATCCTGCCAGGGGTACTGGTCCTGCTGTGGCCCGTATGGCGGAGAAATCGCGCCATCGCGGGCGGCCAGATCGCGGGCTGGGTGATCGGGGTGGTGGCGACCCTGCTCGTCAACCAGGCGAGATTCGGCTCGCCGCTCGAGTTCGGCTACGGCGGTTCCGTGGCGTGGAGCACTCCGCTCTGGGTGGGTCTGCCGGGCGCCCTTGTGAGCCCGGGTCGAGGCGTGCTGTGGGAGTTCCCAGCCATCATCCTGTCCGGGATCGGTACCGCTGCGTTGTGGCGGACGGGCAAGCGGCCTGAGGCCCTCGCGCTGGCCGGCGTACCCGCGGTGCTGCTGCTCGAGGCTTGCCAGTACTTCGACTGGGTCGGCGGATGGGACTGGGGCTTCCGATTCTTCCAGCCGGCGCTGCCGCTGGTGGCCGTGCTAGCGGGGGTTGGAATTCCTTCGCTGCCGAAGCGGCTTGCCTCATGGCTGCCGGCGGCGTTGCTGGCCGGCGGCATCATCTGGAACGTGCCCGCGGTCAGCACAGACGTCCTTGCCGGCTACGGCGCGGCCTACGCCGACCCAGCGTCGAACTGGCGGCTGGACGCCTATCCGCCGATCGGCGCCTGGAGATTTGTCAACCACATCATGCCCCGCAGCGGATCAGACTCCGCGGGCTTCGACAACGTCTGGTTCAGGGCATCGGTGCGGCTGGGGAGGGCGACTTTGATCCCGTTCGTGATCCTGCTCGCCGCGGCCCTGGCGCTCGCGCGGCAAGCGCTGGTCGCGGACAGGCGGGTGGCTCCCCAGGGCGGGAGGTGATCGCCGGCCTGAAGGTTGGGGTTGTGATCCCCGCCTACAACGAGGCCGCGTCGCTGCGACGCCTCATACCGAGGATTCCCCGCGACCTCTGCGATGAGGTGGTTGTGGTCAACGACGGATCGACCGACGAGACGTCCGAGGCTTCTCGCGAGGCCGGCGCGACGGTGATCGACAGGCAGCAGCGTGGAGGTCCGGGACCGGCGATCCGCGACGGCCTCGACCGCCTACGCTCGGAGCGTTTCGATCTGGTCGCCGTGATGGCTTCCAACGGGAAGCACGACCCCGCGCAGCTGCCGGACCTCATCAGGCCGTTGGCGGACGAGGGCTTCGACCTGGTTCGCGGCTCGCGACATCTCGAGGGCGGCGGGCACGTGAACATCCCCTGGCACCGGCTGTTCATGATCGAGCTGTTCACTGTCCTGTTCTCGGTCCTCGTGGGCAGGCGGGTGACCGACGCCACCGGGGGATACCAGGCATACCGCTTGAAGATCCTGGACGACCCTCGGGTGAACATCCACCAGCCCTGGCTTGGCCGCTACGAGGTCGAGACCTATCTTTTCGCCAAGACGCTCATGTGCGGCTACAGGTGGAAGGAGGTCCCGGTACAGATCACTTATGCGGGCGGCAAGAAGCCCTACACGCGCGCGCGGCCGATCGTCGACTGGTGGGGCTACTTCCGGCCAGTGCTCCTGCTCAGGCTGGGGTTGAAACGCTGACCAGTGGTTGCTTCTGTGCCAGCACGAACATCGCCTGCGCGAAGTTGAGGGTGGTCGCGCTCCGAATCACCCGATAGCCCGCCACCAGAGCGTTCGAGCGGGGAGTGGGGTTCGCGTACTGGTCGTCGACGTTCACTGAGACGATCCTGAAGCCGCGCGACTCGAGAGCCTGCTTCAGCACGCGTGCGTCGAACTGGCTCAAATGCACTTCGCTGCCCGGGTGAAGAGGCTCGTATCGCGGCGGCGCTTGCCGGCGCCTGACACGGGCCTTCGTTCGCACCAGCCATGAGCGCGCGTCGCTGTCGTTGGGCACGGCGATCGCGAGCCAGCCTCCAGGCTTCAGCAGCGTGTGGCACAGGCTCAGGGTCCGTGCTGGGGACGGGACGTGCTCGAGCACGTGCCACATGGTGATCAGATCGAAGGAAGACGGCGGCAGGTTCATCTCTTCGGCCAGGCCAAGCTGCAGCTCGAACTGAAAGCGTTCACGCGCGAGCTTCACCGCTGACGTCGAGACCTCGGTGCCGGTGACATCCCAGCCGAACCTCGCACGGCCGAGCGCAAGGAAGGTCCCGATTCCGGCGCCGATGTCGAGCACCCGCGCCCCATGCCCAACCCGGCGCACCAGCTCCAGGCGCTTGGCCCACATCCTCATCCGGCCCGCCTCATCGGCGATCCACTGGTCGTAGAAGTCGGGCTCCGAGTACGAGCCGCCTATCTCTTCCTGGCTCGGGCGCGGGCTGACGAAGCGATAGCCGCAGCTCTGACAGCGGACGATGTTCGCCGGCGCGGAGAAAACCTCCAGGCTGGTGCCGCCGCAGAGGTCACACGCGGCCAGCTGCTCGGCGAACGTGAAGACTGGGACTGACAAAGGCACCGGCAATCTAACCACAGGACCTGTGACCTGGGAGGACCGAGATCTTCCTACGCGGGGGCGGACGAGCTGAGCGAGGCGGCGACCGCCTCGGCCACCCTCCGCACGTCGCGCTCGGTCAGCTCCGGGTACATCGGCAGGGAGAGCAGCCGGGGGGCCGCCGACTCGGTCACAGGGAAGGTGCCCGGCCGGAAGCCGCGGTCGCGATAGGCCTCCTGGAGATGGATCGGAACCGGATAGTGGATTCCGGTGCCGATGCCTTGCGCGGTCAGCTCGGACTGGACCCGGTCGCGGTTCTCGACCTCGACCACGTACAGGTGATAAACGTGCTCCGACTCCGGTGACGAGTAGGGCAGGCCGAGGGAAGGTAATGCCGGCAGGAGCTCGGCGTAAAGAGAGGCAACCGTTCGCCGCGACTGGTTCCAGGCGTCCAGGTGCCGCAGCTTCACGCGCAGGACTGCTGCCTGCAGCGAGTCGAGCCTGCGGTTCCACGCCAGGTACACATGCTCGTACTTGGCCCGCTGCCCGTAGTTGCGCATCATGCGCACCTTTTCAGCCAGCTCGGGATCGTTGGTCGTCAGCGCCCCCGCGTCGCCGTAGGCGCCGAGGTTCTTGCTCGGGTAGAAGCTGAAGGCCGCGAACGCGCCCATCGAGCCGGTGCGCCTTCCTTTGTAGCGGGCCCCATGTGACTGGCAGGCGTCCTCGATCACAGGCAGGCCATGGCGCCTGGCGATCTCCATCACCCGATCCATGTCCGCGGGCTGGCCGTAGAGGTGGACGACCATGATCGCCTTTGTCCTCTCGGTGATCGCCGCCTCGATCTGGTCGGGATCGATGTTGTAGGTGCGGGCGTCGACGTCGACCCAGACCGGTGTCGCGCCCGTGAACGAGATGGCGCTCGAGCTGGCGATGAAGGAGCCGGCCGGGGTGATGACCTCGTCGCCGGGCCCGATGCCCATCGCGCGCATGCCCAGCTCCAGCGCCGACATGCCCGAATCGAGGCCGACGCAGTGCTTGGCCTCGCAGTAGCGCGCGTACTCCGCCTCGAACGCGGCCACATCGGCGCCGAGGATGAAGTCAGCGTTGGTGGTGACTCGTTCGATCGCGGCCCGCACGTCAGCCTCGATGGCGGCGTGCTGAGCTTTCAGATCAACGAGCGGTAGGTGTTTTTCCGCCACTCGCCCCTTTTGTACGCCACACGTACGGTCGCTCGTAGAAACCTTTGAAGCACACCAGCTGCTCGACGCCTTTGATCCGCGTGGCTGGACTTCCGGCCATCACCGAGCCCGCCTCGACGTTCTTGGTCACCACGCTGCCGGCGCCGATCAGCGAGCCGGCGCCAATGCGCAGGCCCGGGAGGATGGTCGCGTTGGCGCCGATGCTCACGTCATCCTCGACTGTGGCGCCGAGCACGCATTCGAGATATCGCGGGCACACGGGATGGGGATCGTCGGTAAAGACGACATTCGGAGCCAGAAAAACCCTGTCGCCCAGGGTGGTGTGCTCGAGGAAGCAGCCGCTGTGAATTCGCGTGCCGTTGCCGACCCGATTGCCCGCCTCCAGCACGGCATGAGTGCCGACGCTGCAGTCGTCACCGATCACGTTGTCCTCACGGATCAAAGCTCCATGTCCGCTGTTGAAGTTGGCGCCGATGTGCGTGCCTGCGTAGATGACGGTTCCCGACCGGATCACGCCGCCGGCGCCGATCTTCGTCTCCAGCTCGCCGGCAGTGGCTCCGCGGGGGGGCTCTCCCACGATCGCCCCTTCGTGGACGACAGTCCCTTCGCCGATCTCGACGTTGGGATAGATCAAGCCTGGGTCGTCTCGGCTCGTGCCGCTGGTCCGAGCTCCCGCTCTGCCCATTCGAGCACGCGCACTATCGCGACACCATCTTCCGCCGATGTCAGGGGCGGCTTGCCGGTGACTATGCAGTCGATAAAGTGCGCGAGCTGCTCGCGCAGCGGCTCGAGGGGCTCCAGGCGAGGGATGACGATGTCCCCGTCACGCACGGCGGCAATGAACTCAGCGAATCCGCCCTCTTGCGGCTGATAGTCGGCCCCGCGGTCGTAGATCCGCACCTTCTCGGTCGCGTGAGTGTCGTCGAGCACGACCATCTTCTTGT
>Ga0066710_100005778_pt1 | contig 11379 bp, 10 predicted proteins | sample GraSoiAngelo_159_FD_79666 | JGI IMG/M metagenome (GOLD analysis project Ga0066710, IMG submission 79666) | Grasslands soil microbial communities from the Angelo Coastal Reserve, California, USA - 14_1009_16_40cm | ecosystem: Environmental > Terrestrial > Soil > Grasslands | place: USA... | reverse complement strand
CCTCGCCTGCCGCCCGCCGGTCTACCCCCTGTCCCGCCCCCGGCGGGCGGCGGCGCCCCGCCTCCCCCGCGTCCCACCCGGGGCCGTGTGGCAGCCCTCCTGGCCACCACGGCGCTCGCGGCGGGCGCGGTGGGCGGCGTGGTGGGCGCCAAGCTCACCGACGACCGGCCGGTCACCGCGTCACCCGCCACCACCGTTGGGCGAGCGGTCTCCACCGGCCCGAGCTCGGTGCTCGCGGGGCCGGCCCTCGACCTGCAGGGGATACTCGCCAAGGCCGCGCCCGCGGTGGTGTCCATTCGCGCGTCGGGCGCGGGCGGCAGCGGCGCGGGCACCGGGATCATCCTCACCGCGGACGGCGAGGTCCTCACCAACGCGCACGTCGTGAGCGGCGCCGACACGGTGCGCGTGCGACTCGAGGGCGAGTCCCAGTCGCGCTCGGCCACCATCGTGGGCAGCGATGGCGTCAACGACCTCGCGCTCTTGAAGATCGGCAACGCGAGCGGGCTGCCCACGGCCGAGCTCGGCGACTCCGCGACCGTGAAGGTCGGCGACGACATCGTGGCGATCGGCAACGCACTCGGTCTGCCGGGTGATCCCACCGTGACGCGAGGCATCGTGTCGGCCACCGATCGCACCCTCGACAACCTCACCGGGCTGATCCAGCACGACGCCGCCATCAACCCGGGGAACTCCGGGGGCCCGCTGATCAACCGTTCCGGTCAGGTGGTCGGCATCAACACCGCGACCGCCGGACAGGGCATCGGCTTCGCCATCCCCATCGACCACGCCAAGAGCGTGATCGAACGGCTGCGGCGGGGCGAGAGCGCCCCACCGGTCGGGTGGCTGGGCGTGCAGACGACCGACCCCGACGACGGCAGCCGTGGCGCCCTCATCGTCGCCGTCGTGAACGGGGAGCCGGCCGACCAGGCCGGCCTGCAGGAGGGAGACCTCATCACTGCCGTCGACGGGACGCCGGTGACGGGCGCGAGCGACTTGGGCGGCCTCGTCCGCGACCACCGTCCCGGGCAGCGGGCGACGATCACGGTGACGCGGAACGGCGAGTCGCGGGACCTGCAGGTCACGTTCGGCTCGAAACCCAACAACTGACGTGACGGGACGGGGCACGATTGAGGCCATGGTGCTCCCCGCGGCCCGGGTACTGGTCGTCGACGACGAGGATGCCATCACCGACCTGGTGAGCACCGCGTTGCGGTACACCGGGTTCGACGTCGCCGTGGCCTCCACCGGCCGCGCCGCGATCGCCACGGCCGCCACGTTCCGGCCCGAACTGATCGTCCTCGACATCATGCTCCCCGATCTCGATGGCTTCGAGGTCACCCGCCGGCTGCGGGGCGACGGCGTGCGGGTACCGGTCGTGTTCCTCACCGCACGCGACGCGACCGAGGACAAGGTCACCGGGCTCACCATCGGCGGCGACGACTACGTCACCAAGCCGTTCAGCCTCGAGGAGCTCGTCGCGCGCGTCCGCGCGGTGCTGCGCCGCACCCGTGGCGACGACGACGGCTCGAGCCGTCTGCAGTTCGGCGACCTCGAGCTCGACGAGGACACCCACGAGGTCTGGCGCGCGGGTGCTTCCGTCGCGCTGACCGCCACAGAGTTCAAGCTGCTCCGGTACCTCATGCTCAACGCACGAAGAGTCCTGTCGAAGGCGCAGATCCTCGACCACGTCTGGGAGTACGACTTCGGGGGTGACGCCAACGTCGTCGAGACCTACATCTCGTACCTGCGCAAGAAGGTCGACCAGATCGAGCCCCATCTGATCCACACCGTCCGGGGCGTGGGGTACACCTTGCGGCTGCCCGGCTGAGATGTCGCTGCGCGGCCGACTCCTGGCCGGTCTCGTCGCACTGGTGACGGTCGGCATGCTCGTGTCCGACGTCGTGACGTACACAGCACTGCGCTCGTTCCTCGTCGACCGCATCGACCAGCAGCTCGAGGACACGGTGCTGCCCGCGGCGCAGGAGCTGAGAATCCAGTCCGGGTTCCCGCACCGGCCGTCGGACCGGACGATCATCCCCGCGGGCACCGACGCGCGGCTCCTCGACGGCAGTGGCCAGGTGGTGGCCACGCTGCCCGGGTTCCGGGAGCCGTCGGACCCACCCCCCCACCTGCCCGACCTCACCTCGATTGGCCGGGCCGACGGGCAGCACGCCTTCACCGCCCGGGCGGAGGGTGGGAGCTCGCTGCGCTACCGGGTGCTCGCCACCCCGACGACCGACGGGGGCGTCTTCGTCGTCGCCCTCCCGCTGCGCGACGTGACGAAGACGCTCGGCCGGCTCGTCCTCATCGAGGTGATCGCCACCCTCTCGGTGATCGTGCTGCTCGGCCTCCTCTCGTTGTGGGTCGTGCGCGTCGGGCTGCGCCCCCTCGACCAGATGGCCACCACCGCGGGAGAGATCGCGGCCGGCGACCTCTCGCGCCGCGTGGAGCGGGCGGACGATCGCACTGAGGTGGGGCGGCTCGGCGCGGCGTTGAATGGCATGCTCGGGCACATCGAGCGGGCCTTCGCGGCGCGGACCGCGTCGGAGCAGCGGCTCCGGCGGTTCGTCGCCGACGCGTCGCACGAGCTGCGCACCCCGCTCACCTCGATCCGCGGCTACGCCGAGCTCTTCCGTCGCGGCGCGGCGGAGCACCCCGACGACCTCGAGACGGCCATGCGGCGCATCGAGGACGAGAGCGCGCGCATGAGCGTGCTCGTCGACGACCTGCTGCTCCTGGCCCGTCTCGACCAGGGCCGTCCCCTCGAGCGGGAGGAGGTCGACCTCGTCGCGCTCGCGAGTGACGCGGTGGACGACGCTCGCGCCGTCTCGCCCGATCGGCCCATCACGTTCGAGACCAACGGACCCGTGACGGTCACGGGCGACGAGGCCCGGCTGCGCCAGGTGACCGCGAACCTGTTGGCCAACGCGCGGGTCCACACGCCGGAAGGCACGCGCGTGCATGTGCGCGTCCGGTCGACACAAGAGGGCGCCCAGCTCGAGGTCGCGGACGAGGGCCCCGGTCTCGAAGTCGACGAGGCGGCGCGCGCGTTCGAGCGCTTCTACCGAGCCGACCCGGCGCGTGCGCGCGCCGGTGGCGGGAGCGGGCTGGGGCTCTCCATCGTCGCCGCCATCGCCGCGGCCCACGGGGGACGGGCGACGCTCGACACCGGCCCCGGCCGCGGCGCCACCTTCCGCGTCGAGCTGCCCCGAGTCGCGCCGCCTCCGGTCGAGGCGCCCACACCGCTCACAGCATCCACCCAAGAATCGCCCACGACGATCACAGACCTGAGGGACCAGAATGAGTGACATGTCTTCCAACCCGCGACCGCCGTCCATCGCCGAGGCGCGCCCGGCGTCGGATGCCGCCCTGCTCGAGCGCACGCTCTTCGAGGTCAAGCGCGTGATCGTGGGGCAGGACCGCATGGTCGAGCGCATGCTGGTTTGCCTGCTGGCGCGCGGACACTGCCTCATCGAGGGGGTGCCGGGCCTGGCCAAGACCCTCGCGGTGGAGACGCTGGCCTCCTCGGTAGGCGGGTCGTTCGTACGGCTCCAGTTCACCCCCGACCTGATCCCCGCCGACATCATCGGCACGCGGATCTACCGGCCCTCGCGTGAGGCGTTCGACGTCGAGCTGGGCCCGGTGTTCGCCAACTTCGTGCTGGCCGACGAGATCAACCGCGCGCCCGCGAAGGTGCAGTCGGCGCTGCTCGAGGTGATGGCCGAGGGCCACGTCTCGATCGGCGGCATCACCCATCCGGTGCCCATGCCGTTCCTCGTGCTGGCGACGCAGAACCCCATCGAGTCCGAGGGCGTCTACTCGCTCCCCGAGGCGCAACGCGACCGCTTCCTCATGAAGATCGTCGTGGGCTACCCGAGCGGTTCCGAGGAGGTCGAGATCGTCCGGCGGATGGGCGTCGACCCGCCCCGCGCGGTCGAGGTGCTCGACACTGCGACGCTCGTGCGGCTGCAACGCGACGCCGACCAGATCTTCGTGCACAACGCGGTCATGGACTACGCGGTGCGCATCGTGCTCACGACGCGCGAGCCGGCCGAGCGGGGCCTGCCCGAGGTCGCGCCGCACCTCGCCTTCGGGGCGAGCCCGCGCGCCAGCCTCGGCCTGATCGCCGCCGGCCGCGCGCTCGCGCTGATCCGCAATCGCAACTACGTGCTTCCCCAGGACGTGTTCGACGTGGCGTCCGAGGTGCTGCGGCACCGGCTCGTCCTCTCCTACGAAGCGCTGGCCGACGGCGTCACGCCCGACGACATCGTGGGCCGGGTGATCGCAACCGTCGTGGCGCCCCGCGTCGCCCCCAGCCAGGACCGCACCGCGGTGATTGCGTGAGCGCCCGCCCGGGGTTGGCGCGGGGCCAGGCGGCCCTGCGCCACCTCGAGCTGACCATCACGCGTCGCCTCGACGGCCTCCTGCAGGGCGACCACCAGGGCCTCGTGCCGGGCTCGGGCAGCGACCCGGGCGAGGGCCGCGTGTACCAGCCGGGCGACGACGTGCGCCGCATGGACTGGAACCTCACCGCTCGCACCACCGTCGCCCACGTGCGGGAGACGATCGCCGACCGCGAGCTCGAGACGTGGGTGGTCGTCGACCAGTCGGCGAGCCTCGACTTCGGGACCGCGGCGTGCGAGAAGCGCGACCTGGCGCTGGCTGCGACGGCAGCAGTGGGCTTTCTCACCGCGCGCGCGGGCAACCGGCTCGGCGCGCTGTTGCTGCGGCCGGGCGGCCTGGTCACGGTGCCTCCGCGCTCGGGTCGCGATTCGGTCATGGCGCTGCTCCAGCGGGTGGCGACGACACCTCGCGCGCACACACCCGGCCCATCGACGGCAAAGAGACTCGCGGAACGCGGCCCCACGGCCGACTTGAGCACCGCCCTGCGCGCTGTCGGCCCGCTGGCCCGCCGGCGGGGCCTCGTCGTCGTGATCTCCGACTTCCTCGACCCCGCGGGCTGGGAGCGGCTGCTCCGGTCGGTGCGAGGGCGCCACGAGGTGCTCGCGGTCGAGGTGCTCGACCCGCGCGAGCTCGAACTGCCGCCGGTCGGCCTCCTCACCCTCGTCGACCCCGAGACGGGGCGCCGCATCGAGGTGCAGACCGCCCGCAACCAGGTCCGCCGGCGCTACGCGGAGGCGGCGGCGGGCCAGCGGGCCGAGATCGCCAGCGCGCTACGCAGCGCGGCGGTCCCGCATCTGACGCTGCGGACCGACCGCGACTGGCTCCTCGACATCGTGCGCTTCGTCGCCCTGCGCCGCCGGCTGCGCACGGGCCTCGTCGCCCCGCAGGCGGTGCACCGGTGAGCGGAGCGAGCCATGTGACAGAGCGGTGCAGCGGCCGAGCGTCGAGGACGGTGCACCGGTGAGCGCAGCGACCAATGTGACAGAGCGGTGCAGCGGCCGAGCTTCGAGGACGGTGCACCGGTGAGGTTTCTCGCGGGCGAGCGCCTCTGGTTGCTCGTTCTGGTCGCCGCGCTCGTGGCCGCCTACTTCCTCACCCAGTACCGCCGGCGGCGCGACACGGTGCGCTTCACCAACGTCGCGCTGCTCGCGTCGGTCGCGCCGAAGCGTCCCGGTTGGCGACGCCACGTGCCCGCGGCCGCCCTCGTGGCTGCGCTCAGCCTCCTCGTCCTCGGGTTCGCCCGGCCGACGCGCGCGGTCAAGGTCCCCCGCGAAGAGGCGACGGTGATGCTCGCCATCGACGTCTCCGCCTCGATGCAGGCGACCGACGTCGCACCGAGCCGGTTCGCGGCCGCCCGTGACGCGGCGCGGGCGTTCACCCGGCACCTGCCGGCCCGGTTCCGGCTCGGCCTGCTCTCGTTCTCCGGCAGCGCGACCGTGCTCGTGCCTCCCACCAACGACCGCGAGCCCGTGCTCCAGAGCCTCGACAACCTGCGCCTCGGCCCACGCACGGCCATCGGCGAGGCCATCTTCGCTGCGCTCGACACCGTCGCCAACTCGGTCGACCCGACCCCCCATGCGAAGCGGCCACCGGCGCGCATCGTGCTGCTCTCCGACGGCGCGACGACAGCGGGCCGGCCCAATGCAGACGCCGCCGCGGCGGCGGCCGAGGCAAAGGTGCCGGTGTCGACCATCGCGTTCGGCACGGACCAGGGAACGGTCGTCGTCGACGGTCGTCTCATCCAGGTGCCGGTCGACCGAGGCGCGTTGCGCGATGTGGCCGACACCACCAAGGGCTCGTTCTTCGAGGCGGCATCGGGCGAGGAGCTTCGTCACGTCTACGACGACATCGGCAGCCAGATCGGCTTTCGCACCGTGCGCCGTGAGGTGAGCGCCTGGTTCATCGGCATGGCATTGGTATTCGCGTTCTCAGCCGCCGCCGGCTCCCTCGTCTGGAGCTCCCGCCTGCCCTGACGCCTCCTTCCGTGGATGTCGACCATTACCGCGCGCTCGTGCGCCCGCTCGTCGCGGGGCGCAAGGTTGTCATCACCGGCGGCCCGCTGGCAGGGCTCACCGACATGGTCGAGCTCACCAACGCCCTCGGAGCCGAGCGACCCTTCGCGCTGGCCTTCGGGGTGGGCACCGGCGACCTGCCCGGCCCCGACCGAGCCGACACCCTGGTGCTCGACGTCGGCGCGCCCGACATCGTGAGCGAGCTGCGCGCCGTCGACGCGGCTCTCGTCGACCTGCCCGCGCACGCGCTGGCCGCGCTCGCCCGCTACGACCCCGACCACGAGGCCGTGGTGTTGGTGATGACGCCTTTCTGGGCAAGGCCCGAGGTCGCGCGCCGCACCGTCCTCGGTCCGCGCACCGCCGCCTCGCTGGCGCTCGAGGACAAATCGATCGTCGACGATCTCTGGGACGCCTTGGGCGTGACCCGCGCCGCGGCGACGGTCGTGCCCGCGCGCGCCGACGCCTTGCACCGCGCCGCCCGCCGGCTCGACAGGGGCCTGGGCACGGTGTGGTCGGGCGATGCGAGCGAGGGCCTCAACGGAGGAGGCGTCTACGTGCGTTGGGTCCGGTCCGGGGACCTCGGCGCTGCCGACGACGCGGCCTCGTTCCTCGTCGCGCACTGCCGACGCGTGCGCGTCATGCCTTTCCTCGAGGGCATTCCCTGCAGCATCCACGGGCTGGTCTTCCGCGACGGCGTGGCGGTCCTCCGACCCGTCGAGCTCATCACTCTCCGCCGCGCCGAGCGGCCGGGGGCCGCGACGGAATCGGCGGCCCTCCTCTACGCGGGCACGGCCACGTTCTGGGACCCCGCGCCCGATGACCGCGAAGAGATGCGCGCTGTCGCCCGCCGCGTCGGTGAGGGCCTGCGGGAGCGCATCGGCTTCCGCGGCGCGTTCACGGTCGACGGCGTGATGACGGCCGCGGGCTTCCGGCCCACCGAGCTCAACCCCCGCGCGGGGGCCGGCCTGGTGCCGATCGGCGCGGCGCTGCCCGCGCTACCGCTGCAGCTCCTGCACATCGCGGCTCGGAACGACGTCGAGCTCGACGCCCGCCCGACCGAGCTCGAGCGACTGGTGGTCGAGGCCTCCGACGGCGCCCGGCGCGGCGCCGCGTACACCCCCATCGCGCCACGGTTCACCGAGACCACCACCCACCGCATCGTCTACGACGGCACGGCGTGCCGGGTCGCCGGTGACGACGAGCCGGCGGACGCCACCGTGACGCTCGGACCCTCGAACGTCGGCGGGTTCGTGCGCGTCGCGCCCGACGGTGCCCGCACACCCGCGGGCCCGTCGATCGCGCCGTTCGCGGTCGCCGCGTTCGCGTTGACCGACGCGACGTGGGGCACCGGCATCGGCCCGCTCGCGCCCGCCGGGCATCAGTAGAACATCGACGCCGTGCTCACGTGATCCCCACGACGTGGACGGCGAGGATGAGCGAGATCGCGCCGACGAGGTCCATCGTCGAGGTCAGCAGCGGGACCCCGTGGTTGTCGGGGTCGAGGCCCAGCCGGAAGGCGACGATGCTGCCGTAGTACGCGACGAGCATCGCCACCGCGGTCGCGAGGGACCCGCCGAGCAGCGAAACCTCCACCATGCGCACCGCGCCGGGGCCGGCCCGGTCGAACACGGTCGCCGCCAGATCCGCGGACAGGGCCACCAGCACGAACACGGGCAACGCGAGGAACGCGACGAGCGCGAAGTCGTCGCGCGCCGGGCGCGGGGGTGCGGCGGTGGGCGCGATGACGCCCAGGTGCAGCTTCGACGAGAGGCGACTGGCGAGGATGGCGCCGAGCGCGCCCGTGTCCTCGAGAAAGGGCGGGATCAGCACGAGCAGAGCCGGAAAGGTGAGGAACGACTCGATGCGCTGCTGGATGGTGAGACCCGCCACCACGTCGACCGCACCCGCCACGAGGAGCACCGGCAGGGACTCCCGCACGATGCGACGGAGCAACTCGTGGCCGGCGCCGAACGCGGCCACGACCGAAGCGACGGCGAGGACCATCGTGGTGAGGCCCAGCACCGGCGTCACGACCCGCAGCCCGACGAGGTAGGTGGCGAGGAACAACGAGGGCAACGTGACCATGTCGCCGGCGGCGGTGACGAGAGGCGCGGCCACGTTGTCCATGTCCCAGCCGCGTCGGGCCGACAACGCCGCGACCCCCAACGTGATAGCGAGGACCACGACGGACGAGATCGCCCCGCCCGCCACCGAGATCACTGCGAAGTCGACGACCGAGATGGTGCCGGCGACTCCGAACGCGACCGCGATCGTCTTGGCGAGCACGGCGAGGGCGAACGAGATCGAGAACGTGAGCGCGATCGACGCCAACACGTTCTGCCCCACGACGGTGTCCGCCCGGCGCGAGAGGCTGAACGTGCCGGTGTGGATGGCGGTGCCCAGCCGGCTGCCGAGCGCGCCGAAGATGTTGCCGCGCATGCCGATGGCGGCGGGAATGAGCACGAGCAGGCCGGGGAGGGCTTCGAGCGTGTGGGTGATGGCGCCGAGCGTCAGCCCCGCGAACAGGTCACCGCCCGAAGAGACCAGGAGCGCCGCACTGCCCTGCCGCAACCCGGCGACGTCGGGGCCCAGCGTGGCGCGGGCGCGCGCGACGATCTGCTTCGGCCAGCCGGCCACCGGTACTCGGAGGCTCCGCGCGGCGTCCGGACATGGCGGGCATCGTAGATGCCCACGCGGACCGGCTCACTCGTCAGGCATAGATGTTGACGTCAGGACCGAGGCCGAACGTCGACGGATCGGCGCGACCGGTGGCAGCCAGGACGAACGCCAGCGCGTCGCCCTCGATGCGCTTCCCGCCGCCGCCGACATCGAACTCGTCGAAGCCGTCGAACGCCAACGTCGCCGGTCCCCAACCCCGCTGCCCGAGCACGGTCGCCACATGCGACAGCGAGGCCTTGAGCCCGGGCCCTCGGACCGAGGGGAGCCCGGTGGCCGCGCGGATGTCGTCGGCGTGGAGGTACGCGTCGTACCAGAGGGCCTCGACCGCGTCGCCGAGCGTGCCGTCGAAGCCGCCGGGCGAGGGCCCGGCCCAGGCCGACTCGTCGAACACCGCGAGCAGGTCGGCCGACCCCTTGGCCGCGCCTTCGAGCTCGTCGGCGAGCTCGTCGTTGGTGCGGCCCCGCCGTTGCGCGACCTGTCGGGCGGTCACCGGCTCGGTGCCCTGGCCCTCGAGCTCCCCCGCCACGATCTCGGCCATCGAGCCGGAGACGTGGGCGGCCACGTCGGCGACGGTCCAGCCATTGCAACGGCTGGGACGCGCCCAGGCGTCGCCGTCGAGCTCGCGCAGCAGCGCCGCGAACGCCTGGTGCTCGGCGGCGATGCCGTCGCGCACCTCGTGGAGTGACAGTGTCATCTCGGCCTCCTTCGTCGCGTGGGTGCGAAACCTTAGTTACATGCAGGCTGCCCGCATGTATAGTTCGGAGCCGCATGGCGGTCAACGGTGAAAAGGGTCACAGGCGCACGCAGGCCGACCGGTCGCACGCGACGCGCGGCGCGCTCCTGGCATCCGGACGCGCCCTCTTCGCCGAGCGGGGCTTCGCGGGCACGGCGCGCGAGGAGATCGTAGAGCGAGCGGGCGTGACGCGCGGCGCGCTCCACCACCACTTCGGCACCAAGCAGGACCTCTTCGCGGCGGTGTTCGAGGAGCTGGAGTCGGAGCTGGCGGCGCGCATCGCCACCGCCGCGATGGCGGGCGACGACCCTCGCGATCAGTTGCGCCGCGGCTGCCACGAGTTCCTCGACGCGGCACTCGACCCGGCCGTGCAGCGCATCGTGCTGCTGGACGCGCCGGCGGTGCTGGGTTGGGCGGCCTGGCGGGACGTCGATGCCCGCTACGGGCTGGGGCTCGTCACCGAGGGCCTGCGCGCGGTGTTCGCGTCGGGCCGCGGCGAGCCCCCGGCGGTCGAGCCGCTCGGCCACCTGCTGCTCGCGGCACTCAACGAGGCCGCCATGCTCGTGGCCGGCGCGCCCGACCCGGTCGCGGCGCGGTCCGAGGTCGGCGCCATCGTCGACCAGCTGGTCGACTCGCTGACGAGCTGACCGCGCGTTACTGTTGCTCAGCATTCGAGACAATGTCTCAATATCTGAGACAGGCCACCACGAGCACGCGGAGGACGACGGCATGGCAACACACGTCTGGCTGCCGGCATGGGACGGCGAGCTCTACGCGGCGAACACCGCCCACCACCGCGTGTACGACGACTGGTTCCGCGCGTCGCTTCCCCTTCAGCGCCACCACCGCGTGCTCGACCTCGGGTGCGGTGCCGGTGACTTCACGCGCACCATCGCCGACGACGTTCCCGACGGTGAGGTCGTCGGCCTCGATCCCCAACCGTCGCTGCTCGCGGAGGCGCGCAAGCGGGCCGGGCCCAACCAGTCGTTCGTGGCAGGGCCCGTTCAGCTGCTGGCCGAGCTCCGCCCGACCGACGCCGCCTTCGACGTGGTGATGAGCCGCTCGGCGATGCACTGGGTCCCGATCGCCGACCACCCGCGGCTGCTCGCCGACGTCCACCGCCTGCTCAGGCCGGGCGGATGGTTCCGGCTCGAGATGGGCGGTGTCGGCAACATCCCGCGCATCCTGCCCGTGCTCGACGAGGTGTCGCGCGCGTTCGGCGGCCCGACCTCGCCTTGGTCGTTCCCGGACCCGGCGCACTACCTCGACCTCCTCGAGGCGGCCGGCTTCTCCAGCGCCGGCGGCCACGTCCAGGCGCTCGCGCAGCGGCGGTCGTTCGACCGCGCGGCACTGCGGGGTTGGCTGCACAGCCAGTGCCTCCAGGCGTACGAGGTCGGCCTCCCAGCCGAACGGTGGGGCGAGTTCCGGGCCGCGGCCGACGTCCGCCTCGACGACCTCCGACGCCGCGACGGCACGTTCGACCAGACCTTCGTCCGCCTCGACGTGCTGGTGCAGCGCGACTAGTCCCTGCTTCCGGCAGACCGCCGGGTG
>Ga0066710_100005775_pt1 | contig 11382 bp, 7 predicted proteins | sample GraSoiAngelo_159_FD_79666 | JGI IMG/M metagenome (GOLD analysis project Ga0066710, IMG submission 79666) | Grasslands soil microbial communities from the Angelo Coastal Reserve, California, USA - 14_1009_16_40cm | ecosystem: Environmental > Terrestrial > Soil > Grasslands | place: USA... | reverse complement strand
CGACCCGGCTGTGCGCGGCCAGCATGTCCCGTTGATGACGACCTTCTGGCTCTCGAGCAAGGAGGGCAGTGAAGCTTGGTTGGAGCCGGTGGTCAACAAGTCCGCGTCGGCCTACCGATTTGTCGTGCGCACGGGGCCAGCCAAGGATCGGTCAACGATTGCTGCGGGAACTAAACGCGGGAGGGGCGCCAACTTTGAGTGTCTGATAACCGGCGCGCCCATACTCGAGGACTACGTTCGAGCAGAGGGGCAGGAGCATCGCATTGGCGCGACACTCTTGGCAGTCGTGGTGAGTTCCGGCAGAGGAAGAATCTATCTTCAGGCAACTCCAGAGCAGCAATCTGTCGCGATGGTGGAAGCTCCCGTCATGGAGTCGGGGGAGATGCCCGACAATCCCCGTTGGTTCTCGCCACCACTTTTTGGCCTTCGAACCTACGCGTCGTTATTTACACCCCGTCAGCTCACGGCGTTAGTAACACTGAGCAACCTGGTCAGGGAAATTGGTTCGGATGTGCGTAGCGATGCGGCATCGGCCGGGTTGCCAGATTCGGAAGTAGAAGCGTATGTTCGGATTCTTGTGACCTTTCTTGCGCTCGGAGTCGATCGCTGTGCGAGTTTCAATACTTCACTCTGCAGGTGGGGTGCAGCCAACGAGAAAGTTATGACCCTTTTTGACCGCCAGGCGATCCCAATGCTGTGGGACTATGCGGAGGCCAACGCCCTCGGTGACTCGGTCGGCGCCTGGAGCACGTGTAGCGACTACGTCGCTGACTGTCTCGAGACAATCACCTGCGGCAATGCAAACCTTGGTCGGTCCCTCCAAGTTGATGCGGCGACCGACTCGAACGGCCTCCGCGACATCTTAGTCAGTACCGACCCACCCTATTACGACAACATCGGTTACGCTGCCATATCTGATTTCTTTTACTGCTGGCTCCGGCGCACAGTCGGCGCTTTCTACCCCGACCTCTTCAGCACAATGCTCGTGCCCAAGATGGGTGAATTGACCGCCGATCCGGCGCGCTTTAATGGCGATAAAGAGAAAGCCAAGCAGCACTTTGAGGGCGGGTTCCTGAAGGCCTTCTCCACACTGCGCAACCGAATGGACGAACGCTTCCCCCTCACGGTCTACTATGCCTTCAAGCAGGATGACGAGGACGGGGGAGGCGACGAGAAAATTGAGGGCACGCCAACGGTCGATCTGACCACAGGTTGGGAGACACTACTTGAGGCGCTGATGACAAGTGGTTTCCAAATTACTGGCACTTGGCCAGTACGCGCCTCGCAGAAGTGGCGAATCCTCTCTCGTGGCACAAACGCCCTGGCGTCCTACGTTGTGCTTGCCTGTCGGCCGCGCCCGCTTGACGCACCAAACACCGATCGGCGGTCGTTCGTCGCGGACCTCAAGCGTGAGCTTCCCTTGACGCTGAAGCGTCTGCAGCAGGGCAACATTGCGCCAGTAGACTTCGCTCAGGCGGCGATCGGACCTGGCATGGCGATTTTCTCGCGATATAGCCACATCCTAGAGGCCAGCGGAGGAGCGATGACCGTACGTGCTGCGCTCTCTCTCATCAACCGAACGCTAACAGAGGTGCTGTCCGAGCAAGACGACGAGTTCGATGCCGACACTCGCTGGGCTATCGCCTGGTTCGAGCAACACGGTTTCGGTGAAGGCGACTTCGGCGAAGCAGAGCTTCTAAGCAAGGCGAAGGTGACATCCGTCACCGGACTAAAACAGGCCGGCCTTATTCGTTCCGGAGGCGGAAAAGTTCGACTGCTTCGTCCCGAGGAACTGCGGAGCAATTCCGCCTCAGGTAGGGACGGCCAGTCGACCGTTTGGGAGATGACCCATCAATTGGTTCGTGTCTACTTCCATGAGAAGTTAGGCGACGAGGTGACCGCGGACCTGTTGCAAGGGATTGGCTCACGAAGAGAGATTTCGCGCGACCTCGCATACCGACTCTTTGACATCTGTGAGAAGAAGAAGCGGTCACAGGAAGCTCAAGCCTACAACGCTCTAGTACTCGGTTGGCCCGAAATTGCCCGTCTCGCAAGGGTGCGCGGCAAGCACGAGACCAAACAGGCAGACCTCTTCAACCGGGAGTAGACTATGGCAATTACCAATCGTGAGCGCATCGGTAAGACGATTGATCTGCTCAAAGCAGGACTCGGCCCCTTTGTGGAACGAGAGTTCAAGAACCTGTACGGAGATCAGGCGCTCGCAGAAGCTCAGAAGCTGATGATGAGCGAGCGCCTGGACGCCAACCGTCCGTTCGCGGCATGGGACGCAGCAGTCCTCCTGCGCCTGATGTGGGAGGCTTGGAACAGCGTTTTCCGAAGGATCCTCGGACAGGCCGAGCGCACGCTTGTAAGCGAGTTGCGCGATGTGCGGAACCGGTGGGCTCACCAGGAGGCATTTTCAACCGACGATGCCTATCGCGCTCTCGACTCCGCGGGCCGGCTTCTGACCGCCGTGTCAGCGCCGCAGGCTGATGAGATCGAGAGGATGAAGATGGAGCTCCTGCGCGTGCGCTTCGACGAGCAGGTGCGCAGCGAGAAGCGCAAGACCGCAAGCACCGCCATTGAGAGTCAGGCCATCGGGAATCTCGCGCCCTGGCGCGAGGTCGTTAGTCCCCACAAGGACGTGGCGAGCGGCCGCTACCAGCAGGCAGAGTTCGCAGCGGACCTCTGGCAGGTGTACCTGGGTGAAGGAACCGACGAGTACCGGAAGCCAGTGGAGTTCTTTCGCCGCACCTATCTCACTGAAAGCCTCAAGCAGCTTCTCTCGCGGGCGGTGCAGCGCCTGGCTGGGCTGGGTGGCGATCCGGTGGTACAGCTGCAGACCAACTTCGGTGGGGGGAAGACTCATTCCATGCTCGCCTTGTATCACCTCTTTTCCGGCACCGCTCCCACCGAATTAGCGGGTATAGATGCGGTACTCAGGGAGGCTGGCGTCGCCAATCTCCCAGCAACAAAGCGTGTGGTGCTAGTTGGGAACAAGATCTCGCCGGGGAACCCGGTCACGAAATCGGATGGTAGCGTAGTCCGCACACTCTGGGGCGAGCTGGCCTGGCAACTTGGTGGCAAGAAGGCATTTTCTCGAGTGCGTGCGGACGATGAGCAGGCCACGAGTCCGGGCGACGTGCTCCGCGAACTCTTCAACGAGTATGGACCCTGCCTCGTCCTCATCGACGAATGGGTCGCCTACGCGCGGCAGCTCCACGAGCAGAGTGACTTGCCAGCGGGCAGCTTTGACACACAATTCACCTTTGCGCAAGCTCTCACCGAGTCAGCCAGGGCGGCGAAGCGGTGTTTGCTGGTGATAAGTCTTCCCGCTTCCGAACCTACCGGTTCCCCGCATGCTCAGGTCGAGGATGTCGAGGTCGGCGGGCAGCGGGGACGTGAGGCTCTCGATAGGCTCCGCAATGTGGTTGGGCGGATAGAAGCTACGTGGCGCCCTGCCAGTGCCGAGGAAAGTTTCGAGATCGTCCGACGGCGGCTATTCGAGCCTATTGTGGAGAAATCGCAGTTCGTGGGGCGGGACACCGTGGCTCGGGCCTTCCACGACCTGTATCGGACACAGCACCAGGAGTTTCCACCGGAGTGTCGCGACGCCAACTACGAGCAACGTCTAAAGGCAGCATATCCTATCCACCCGGAGGTCTTCGACAGGCTCTATTCCGACTGGTCCACCCTGGTGAAGTTCCAGCGCACCCGAGGTGTGTTGCGTCTAATGGCGGCTGTTATCCACAGCCTCTGGGAGAAGGGGGACCGCAACCCGCTCATCCTTCCGGCGAACATTCCCATCAACGACCCCCGCGTTCAGTTTGAGCTTACACGGTACTTATCGGACAACTGGGTTCCTGTGATTGAGAAGGACGTGGATGGCCCGAACTCGTTACCGCTTCGGTTGGACGGAGAGATACCCAATCTCGGCAAGTATGCCGCCTGCCGGCGTGTGGCGCGTACGATCTATTTGGGTTCCGCCCCGACTACAACCGCTGCCCACCGCGGTCTCGAGGACCGCAGAGTCAAGCTGGGCTGCGTAATGCCGGAGGAATCCCCCGCGATCTTCGGGGACGCCTTGCGACGTCTCGCCTCTGCTGCCACGTTCCTCTACCAGGATGGTCCACGCTACTGGTACTCCACGCAACCAACGGTCACCAAACTTGCAGAGGATCGTGCCGAGCAGCTCAAGCGGGATCCTGACAAAGTCATACAGGAACTCGACAAACGTGTGCGCGTGGATCTGCGGAAAACTGGTGACTTTGGTCGCATTCATCCGATGCCCAGATCCGGGCAGGACGTACCCGATGACATGGATACTCGTCTTGTTGTATTGGGTACGGATTATCCGTACTCGAAAGAGCCGGCTAGTCCAGGGGAGGCGGAAGCGAGGAGTATCCTCGAAACGCGAGGCAACTCTCCCCGTCTCTATCGAAACACCCTTGTTTTCCTCGCAGTTGACAAAACGCGCCTTCAAGATCTTGATGAGGCTACCCGTCGCTATCTTGCCTGGGAGCAGATCCTCGATGAAAAGGACACTCTTGATCTCTCACCATTTCAGGTGAAGCAGGCCGAAGCTCAAAAGGCCACGGCTGAAGCCGAAGTCACGGCTCGGCTGCCGGAAGCGTATCAATGGATGCTTGTGCCAGATCAGGGATCCCCGCAGGCGCCCGTCGAGTGGCAGGCCATTCGCCTGTCCGGTCAGGACGCCTTGGCGGTTCGTGCTAGCAAGAAGCTGCGCAACGAAGAGCTTCTGGTCACGAGCTTTGCTCCAACGCGGCTGCGGATGGAGCTCGACGGAGTGCCGCTCTGGCGAGGTGATCATGTTCCCATCAAGCAGCTAATTGAGGACTTCGCTCGCTACCTGTACCTGCCCAGGCTCAGGGAACCCGCGGTCTTAGTCCAGGCCGCTCGAGACGGTCTTGGCTTGCTGACATGGAGTCAGGAGTCGTTTGCTTTCGCTGACGCGTACGATGACACCCAGGACCGGTATCGCGGGTTACGCTGCGGCCAGAGGGTTCCCCTCGCAGATGATGACCCTATCGGTCTTCTCGTGCGCCCAGAGCGGGCGCTGAAGCAGCAAGAGGCCGATGCTGCGGCCACGGCGGCTAAAGGCGCGGGAGCAACTGTCATCGACAAAGCTGGAACTTCGGCGGGCCCCCCGCCAGGCAGCCTCACGACACCCGTGGACACACGAAAGGCCAGGCGATTCCACGGGACTGTGGACCTTGAACCAACTCGGGTTGGCCGGGATGCTGGCCGCATTGCGGACGAGGTAGTCTCCCATTTGGCTGGGTTGGTTGGTGCAGAGGTGAATGTGACCCTCGAGATCGATGCAAACGTTCCGGACGGCGTGCCGGATCATGTGGTGCGCACTGTCACCGAGAATGCCCGGACCCTCAAGTTCAAGACCCAAGGTTTCGAAACAGAGTAGCCGGACGAGCCCTGCTACGAGTGGTACACACTCGGTGGCGCTGCATACATCGCGAGGGGATTCTGCTAAGGCCACCGACCTTCGGCTAGGAGCACTGCTTTGAGCTTGCCATAGAGATTCGGATGATAGCGCTTCGAACCTCGGGTGTTCGAAACGGTTGTATGTTTGAATCGCTTGTCCCTCGATGCTATGTGGATTCGCCCCGTCTTTAGATTGTGCCATATTCCGATCTGAAGGTAGACAGCTCTCGCAGGTTTCCCCTTCTTGCCCGTCTTACTCTTGAACGTGGGAGCTGCCATCCTCTGCCCCCCCCCAAAAATTTGTGCCGGACAAGTCGCGAATGCCAGCATTCGTTAAGGTGGGAGTCAGGATTCGTGTAATGGAAACCGAAACCTGCAAGAGGTTCGTGACGATCTGAGCTTCTACTTAGAAGTTCGGCGCAGGACTAGGCGGAGGCTAGGATGGGTCTTAGCATTTTGGAGGTGGGAAATGGCGGGCTGTTGTGGCCATCGGGACGATTGCTGGAGTTCTGCTCACTGGAGCTATACTCATTTTGGGGGTTTCTGGCGTCAAAGGCCAAATGTGGTCGCAACTTTCGCCGATTTTACCAAGCAGTATGCTGAGATCGTTGATAGACTACCTTTCGAAATGAGGATGCTTTGGAGTTTTCACTGCACGGACTATCTCTGGAAGAAAAGGACAGAGTCTCGGCATCCTACGAAGGTACTTCAACCTCTGCTCTGAGGACCGCTACTTGGCAGGGAGACGGATTCTTGATTTCGGCTACCTGGGTATTTGGATGAGACCGGTATCAAAGATTCTCCACGGAATCATGAAGAATGCCTAGACTACCATGGTACGAAGCTTAGGCCTCTCGCATGAGTTTGGCTCGCTGAGCGCCCCAGCTCATAGCACCACAAGTCGTTTCCACGATGGGCGCTTTGAAAGGCTAGGTAGAAGAAACCAGCGACACCGTTATGATTTGTCCTACAAGTTGATGAGAACCCTCAACGTCCTCGACTCAAGACCTTGATCCATTTAAGATCAAGGGGAGGAGATGGGATCCTCTCTGTAGCAGAGCTTTGGCGCCTGGAGGAAGCCTCATGCCCCCAACCGCGACAAAACCAGAATTGAAGTTGATAGAGACCTCCAAGATTGTTCCAAACAAGGACAATCCACGGGGGCCCAATGTGCGAGAGAATGATCGACATAGGGAGACCCTGAAGGAGTCAATTGCTGAGTTCGGGATCCTAGTTCCGCTGGTGGTCCGGAAAGTTGAGGAAGACAAGTTCGAGCTGATCGACGGAGAGCGCCGCTACTGGGTGGCCCAGTCACTGAAATTGGACCGCGTACCTGCCTACGTGTTTGATGGGGATCTCAATCGAAAGGCAATCCTGCAACGAATGTTTCAGATTCATATGAATCGGGAACCTTGGGACGCCGTTCAGCAATGCAAAGCCTCTGAGTCCCTGTTCATAGAGCTGATGGAGATGCATTCCGGAGATGTCGATAACGTGATTGATGAATTTGCCAAGTTCACGGGGACTGACCAAAGGACTGCAAGAAATCGCATTCAGTTTCTCTCCTGGCCGAAGGACGTCAAAGAATCTATTTATGCAGATCCGGCCAAGCACGATCGATACTGGTATATTGTCGAGATCGAAGACAAGATTGTGGATCCGGCGAAACGCAACTATCCAGAATACTTCGAAAAGGTGAAGATCGATGACGTAAGGAGATTTCTGTACAAGAAATGGGATCAGGGGGTTATTCGGGCGGCTGTGGACGTTCGTGATGCAGCGCCCTTGCTGAGAAAGCGATTGGAGAAAAGCGGTGACCGCAAAGTCGTGATTAGGATTCTGAATCGGCTCGTTTCGGATCTAGGGTATTCGTACAGCGAAGCCTTCGATGAATTTGCTCAAGAATTTCCCGCACTCCGCGAACCAAAACTCCCTAGGCCGCGTGCATTGCTGAACTCTATGCGCAAGCTCACGGGAGTTCTTTCAGAGTATGAACTACGACACTTCGAAGGGTATAGCGGTCGGACTAAGCCGAGGATGACGGAGGTGATCGGGGCAGCGAGAGAACTGCTAGATGTTGCCAAGGAATTTATCCAGCGCATGAAGGGTTAAGTTTCCAGCAATCCATGACACAGGATGAGGCAGACGCAATCATAGAACGTGCCCTCCGGCCTCTCGGAAATCCAGAAACGGTTAATAGTTCATATTTCCTTGATGTGCGTTTCGGGGAAGTCCCGTGGCTGCCGACCTATATCAAGAGCGTAGCGGGCCGCGTCTGGGCAATTGAACTGTGCCGGGGAGATCGAATTTCAGATGTCACAGTTCGCTCGATGTTCAGGGCTCGAGAAATCGATGGCAATGTCCAGCCAGCCTTCTTCATACCTGAAGGAGAGCCTTATGAATACCTACTCCCGATTTGCAGAGATCGAGGATTCGGCCTAATTGCGAAAGCAGCAGACGAGTATGAAGCCCTCGTATTTGCTGGCCCAGAACCGCAACCCGGCATTCCTGTTCTGCGGATACCTCAGTGGATTCTTGATGAGATAGATAACTTGTCAAACCTTAACCAAGGGATTATTGGAGCGCTTAAGGGATTCAGAAACCGCTATCGAGCGCTCATCGGCTCGGGGAGGATTTCGGATGAGACCCAAGACGATCTCATAAGGAGAACGCTGAGATCGCTCCTCAATCAGGACCTGAGGTTCGTCGCGGACTTTACACCTCTTGACCTGATGAAGTTCCTAGAGTTCAAGTTCTACGAGTCGGTTAGAGATCACTATTTCCACACCTTCAATAACTTTCTGCTTGGATGCATTGTAATCGATAAATGCCATGATTCCTTCACTCACTTTCGGCAATCATGTCACCTGCAGCAAGATGCCTTCTCGATTGAGTATGTTTGGCTATTGACTGTCCTCTTTCACGACGTCGGTTATCCGATCCAAAAGATGCGAGAGACGTCTAAGATGATATTCGGCGTCGACTCAATCACCGATGAGCAAGTTGGCGCCGAGAGGGCTAGGGCGTGGGAGACTCCAGAATATAGGATGGCCCGCGGCCAACTAATCTCAGTGTTCGATTACCTCACGCAAGACGATTTGGAATCGTCTTGGAGCGCGGATCCGTATCCACTTAAAGCCGGACATCCCCTGGATGTTGCTTTTGCCAAGTCATTCAGAACGCTTGGACACGCCGTGGCAAGCAGCATGCGCATGCTAGCAGAATTTTACAGGAGCATACCCGGGTCGATAACGCAACACAGGCAGTTCCTTCTCCGCCATGTGTTTCTTGCCGGTGTCTCGATCCCGTTCCATGATTGGCCCGTGCGGAAATTCCTCAGGGAGGAGGGAATCAATCGGATTAGAACAAGTCGCTTCCCTTTCGCGTCCCTTCTAATGTTCATTGACAGTATTCAAGAGGACCGGCGAGGGAGAGTACAGGAACCAGATGTCCTTTCTAGCATCTCGGTCGTGGGAAACGTGGTCAGTGCCGAAATGGAGTTGGGGAATCTTTCTGAGGACAAGAAACGTGAGAAACAACGCGAGGCCCGAGATGTTCAAGATTTCCTGGACCAAGATGGGCTGCAGTTTCAATACCCGACCGAGCTCCTCGAGTAGCAAACTTTCGCCCAGGTCATGAAAAAACAAATCTCTCAGCGTCCTTGGAAGAAAAACTCTTCGACCCACCCTCTGCACAAAATGATGTCGAGATCAGGCTCGATGCCCCCAGCGCTAGCGGCTCACTTCATTCGAACCTACAGTTCCTCCGGAGATTTGATACTCGACCCATTTTGTGGGAAGGGAACGGTTCTACTTGAAGCCGTTCTAAGCCACCGTCGCGCTCTAGGTTTCGACGTAGCTCCTGACGCAGTCATCGTTTCCAACGCTAAGGTGAACCCTCCAACTCTCTTACAAGCGACTGAGCTCATCAAATGTCTACGTACATCCTCGAGGACAAGGCTTATTGGAATCCCGCGGAGCGTGCGGACATTCTATTCTCCACAGACCTTACGCAGAACCATTGCAGTGCGCGACCAACTCCTGAAGATCTCGTCTAATGGAGATGCCGCGAAGAAGAGAACCGCGGGTTTCCTTTTGGGCACTCTTCTTGGGATTCTTCATGGCCACTCTCAGTTGAGCCTCTCCCTCCCTTCCTCTCACTCATTTGCGATGGCTCCGGGCTATGTGAAACGCTATGCGAAAAAGCACGGATTGACGCGGCCAGATAGAGACGTCAAAAAATGCCTACTGCAACGCGTGAAGCAATTGCTTTCTGCAGGGAACCCTCCAGTTCAGGGAAAAGCAAGATGGTCATCAGCGGAGAATTTGCGACTATCACGGAACTCACTGAGTAGCGTTGTTGACCTGATTATTACCTCGCCTCCATACCTAGATGCACAGACCTACGCGAAAGACTCGTGGTTGAGACTTTGGTTAATTGGCCATGATCATAGAATATTATTGCCGAAGTTTATCCAGACGGGAAGCCCAAGGAAGTACAAAGAGCGAATCCGCCCATGCCTTAAGGAAATGCTGCGTGTTCTGAAGCCGAAGAGATACGCAGTTGTAGTCGCCGGAGATGTTCCATACGGATCTAAGCGCAAGAACAAGATATTCAAAACAGCATCGGAACTAGCTCACCTTGCCGCTCATGTATCATGCGATGGCTACACATTTAGGAGGGTTTTAACAATACGAGATGACATCCCGAGCCATTCGAGATACTATTCTTCCGTCCATAAAGACAACAATTCAATTCGGAGGAAGGGCATACTCGTGGAGAGGATTGTTGTCCTTCGGAAAGTCCGCAACCGCTCTTAATGTCTCCCAGGTGAGCATCTGTTGTTAGGGGGAACGTCGGATTCACGACTTTCTTTGTAGGGCGTCGGTGTTTTGTTCCGCTGGCTTGTCAACTAGCCTACTGCCTTGCTTCGTAGACGCGCAGGTTGAAAAAAGGACTGCCTCAAAGCTTAATCCGCAGCGGGATTTCCTGATCTCTGGACGTCCCCAGGCCTACTTTCGGGATGGGAGGTTGGGATCTCCACATATTGCATCAGGAGCAGGTGAGGGAAGGCATTGCGTTCCGTTGCCCGGAGAGCCTCGGAGTAGGCGGCATCTGTCATACGCGCCCCCAGATGGCCCCGTTTGCTTTTCAGTTGATACTCCTCGCCGCAGCGTGGACACGCGAAGTCGGCGACGGGGTGGCCGGTTGGCGTAGGTTCCAGGTCTGGCGACGGGCAGGCAGGGCAGTAGAGGTTCTTGGTTACCCAGGCCTCGGTTGCGACGCGGGCGCGCTGCGAGTTGCTCCTGTAACCGACAGGATCGAGAAGCACTAGTTCCACGAAAGAAGAAGTTTTTCCTGGCCTGCACTTTCTCCCGCCGCGGGACCAGCGGTGCGAAGGCTGGCGAGGGGCCTGAGCCGAGCGCAGCGTCGAGGCCGGGCGGGGTACCCACCCGACGAGCGGAGGGGGAGTGTCCGGCCCGGTGTCTGAGCCCGGACGATTCACTCCAACCCATCTCTGGTTCACGCAAGAGCGCCCCGATCGAAACATCCGGGCGAGTTCGGGGCGGTCCTCCGAACGCGAGTCGCTGGTTGGGTCGCCCGGCCGAGTCCGCGGAGCGAGGCCCAGGCCCGAGCCAGCCCCCTGCGTGCGGAGAGGAGATTGCTTCGGCCCTGCGGGCCTCGCAATGACTGACCCCTCACCCCCTGAACCACGCGCTCACGCTTGGGTTCAGGGCAAGCATACCCTCTCCCCAGGGAGAGGGAAATATGGATTGGACGCCTTGCGTCCTTCAACCAGCCTACGGCCCTCGCAATGACAAGACGAAGTGCCTCGTCGGTTCGCTCCTCGCTAGGCCACAAAGGCGCGGCCCGCGCAATGACGGCGAGATCGTGTGAATTCTACGGCTGGCCAGATCGGAT